>Ga0335083_10006299_pt1 | contig 14875 bp, 12 predicted proteins | sample Lox_Sample_42_FD_206716 | JGI IMG/M metagenome (GOLD analysis project Ga0335083, IMG submission 206716) | Soil microbial communities from Loxahatchee National Wildlife Refuge, Florida, United States - Lox_Sample_4.2 | ecosystem: Environmental > Terrestrial > Soil > Wetlands | place: USA... | reverse complement strand
TTAAGAAGCCAGCCGCCAGAATGTCAATTCCGCCAACGAAAAGACTCATCTTCTTATACAGAAGGGCAGGCATGGAAATTGGTTGCATGAGAAAGGCTGTTGATTCCGCGGCCTGCCGAGTGAAGCGGAAGCCCACGAAGATACCCGACGAGTGCAGCCGGAGTCAGCGGGGGGAACGGTCGAGCGCTTCGCACGCGGCGAGGTAGGGATCGAGGGCTTTGCCGATTGCGTCGAGGGTGAGCGACAACGGTTTGTTCTCGAGCGTACCAGATCGAACCTTGATGTATTGGGCGGGTAGATAGTCGCTCAAAAGAGTTTCGGGAATCGTTGAATTCTCGAGGTTTCCCAGCAGTCTTTCGACCGCTCGCTTCACCTCAGGGTATGCCCAGTAGTAGCGAATGCGATCGCTATAGCTGTGGATGCGAAGGTGATGCTGCTGTTCCGGACTGCCAGCGTAATGCTTCTGCCAATACTGCGGGTGTGCGAGCATGACCTGTTCCACTCTTTCAGCTAGATTAGAGCGCTCCTGAGCGGTAATGCATTCAATTTCGATCGCCGCTAAAGCAAAGAGAGCCTGGCGCATGGCGTAGGTGAGTGCGGGGCCAACTTTCAAAATCGCAAAACCGTCCCGTACCAAATCCAAAAAGGCTTGCGGCCGCTGATAATCGGTGGAATGGGCTTCGAAGACCAGGCCGGGATGGCGCGCGAGCAGCGCGGATAAACTGGCCGCCTTGGCACTGGAATAGTCTTCCACCGTTTCGTTACCGAATTCGACGCCGGGTTGAACCACGAGAGCGATCACGCGCTCCCAGGCGCAATCGAGGCTGTGGGAAGAGAACGCTTCGCGGTGGACTTGCAATGCTTGTTCGGCGTTCTCAGGCGGGGTGACGGACAGGCCAACTTCCTCGGCGGCTCCGCCCGGCGTGGGGACTTCTGTGCCGATCACATAGACGGGCGCGTCTTCTCCTTTTGCTGCTTCGGCGACTGAGCATAATTTTGCTGCACGCTCCGCGATTACGGCGTCCGGTAAGGGGTGGGGATCATCCGCGCAAGGCATGCTCGCGTCGAGATGGATTTTGCCGTAGCCCGCTTGTACATACAGCCTGACCATCTCATAGGCGTTCGCCATAGCGTGTTCTGCGGGGAGATTCTGCCAGGGGAACGGACCGAGATGATCTCCGCCGAGGATGATGCGACTGGTGGGGAATCCCGCGCGCGCGGCGATGCCGTGAACAAGTTCGCGGAAATCTGCCGGCTTCATGCCGGTGTATCCGCCAAATTGATTCACCTGATTGCACGTGGCCTCGATCAGCAGGGGACCGGTGTGGGACAGATGCCGGCGCATGGATGCTTCGAGGACCCAGGGATGCGCGGAGCAGACCGAGTAAATGCCCGGTTGGGGGGCTTTGCGATGGGAGAGTTCGAGCAGAAAGTTGGGCATGAGCGGCAGGATTAAGTTATCGCATCAGCGCGAATGATGCCATTCTACACACGCAGATTACACCTACGATGCCCTGCAGCGGGAGATCATCGGCCGCATCACCACGTATGCTTCATTGCGCCCGCGAATTTCATGGGCGGCAGCGTGTTGAGCACGTCGTCCTTCGTCAGCCAGGCACGGCGAGCTTGCAGCACGCCGTAACGAATCTTCTCCATGTGGGACGTGTGATGCGCGTCAGTATTGATGACTATCTTTACGCCATGCTGTTTGGCCTGGCGAAGATGAACATCATTGAGGTCGAGGCGGTCGGGATAGGAGTTCAGTTCCATCGCCACTTTGTGCTTGGCTGCGGCAGTGAGCACCGCGTGCATGTCGAAGCCGTAAGAGTCGCGGCGCAACTGGATGCGGCCGGTGGGATGTCCGATGATCGAAGTGTTGGGATTGCCGATGGCCTTCAGCAGGCGCTCGGTCATCTTGGCCGGCTCCTGATTAAACACTGAGTGCACACTGGCGATAACCATGTCCATCTGCGCGAGGACGTCGTCGGACAGGTCGAGGTCGCCGTCGGCGAGGATGTCGACTTCGATTCCGGCAAAAATCGTGATGCCGTCGATTTGCTTGCTCGCCTCACGAATCCGGTGAATGTGCTCGACGGCGCGCTTGTCGTCGAGGCCATTGGCAAAGGCCAGATTCTTCGAGTGGTCGGTGATGGCCATGTATTTATAGCCGCGCGCCTTAGCCGCTTCGGCCATCTCCAGAATCGTGTTTTTGCCGTCGGTCTCGACGGTGTGCATGTGGACGTCACCCTGCAAATCGTCCTGGGTGATCAGGCTGGGCAGGGCGTGCGCTTGCGCCAGATCGATCTCGCCGAGGTTCTCGCGCATTTCGGGCGGAATGTAGTCGAGATTGAGTTTGGCGTAGATTTCTTCCTCGGTTTTTCCGGCAACCGGCTTCTCCCCTTCGAGCGTGGCCAGGCTGTACTCGTTCAGCGTGTATCCCATCTTGAGCGCGCGCTGGCGAAGGGAGACGTTGTGCGCTTTCGATCCGGTGAAGTACTGCATCGCGGCTCCGAAGGACTCAGGAGGTAACAGGCGCACGTCGACCTGCATACCACTGCGGAGGTGAAAGCTGATTTTGTTGTCGCCGCGCGCGATGACGTCCATCAATGGAGGATACTTGGCGACGTAGTCGATGGCCTCCTGGCGCCCTGCGTCGGTGGTGCAGGTCGAGCCGGTCACGAGGATGTCGAGATCGCCAACCGTTTCGCGGCCGCGGCGCAGGGATCCGGCGGGAGTGATCTTGTCGATGCCTTTGAACTTCTTGAGGTAGTCGGCGAGTTTTTCAGCTTCGAGTTCGGCGGCATCGATCAGATACCGGCCGCCGATCCGCTTGTAGTCTTCGATTGCCTTGATCAGCTTGGCTTCGTGCTTCTCGCCCATGCGGGGAAGGGTGCGGATTTTTCCTTCGCGCGCGAGCTTGTCGACGCCATCGACGTCGCTGACTTTATAAGCGCTCCAGATCAGCGCGATGGTCTTCGGTCCCAAACCCTGAATCTTTAAGAGCTGCAGCATCGAGGGGTGATACTTCTCGAGCAGTTCCTTCTGGAGCGCCAGCGTTCCAGTGTTGAACAATTCCTGCAGGTTGTTCAGCATGCCCTTGCCGATGCCCGGAATCGCGAGCACCTGCTTGGGATCACCGATCATGTCTTTGATCTGCTGGGAATGATTCTCAATCGCTTGCGCTGCGTTGCGGTAAGAGCGGATGCGGAAGGAATCCTGCCCGTCGATCTCGAGCAGGTCGGCAGTCTCGTAAAGGATGTTGGCGATAGCCTTGTTGTCCATGGACAAGGTGAGGGTAAAACAAAAATGGACAAGAGGGCCAGCGGGGGCAAGAAACTACCTCAACTTTTTGGAGGGGCGTCGAGGGCGCACTGAACGGGCCCCGCCCCAAGGCGCTGCCTTGGCGCCTGGAGCATCCTCACTCGACGTAAGAGCGTCTGGCGGCTTTCAAGAAGCCTTCACCACATTCGCGGCCTGCGGTCCTTTTTGGCCTTCGGTAATTTCGAACTCTACCTGGTCGCCCTCCTGCAAGCTCTTGTATCCCTCTGAGCTAATGGCGCTGTAGTGTACGAACACGTCCGGGCCATCCGCACGTCCGATGAACCCGTATCCTTTTGCGTTATTGAACCACTTGACGGTGCCTTTCAATCGTTCCACCCAATCCCCTTCTTGCGCACGCCCTTTTTGGGGCCCAGGACGTGCCCGCAGTCATTATTACGATGCATTTTGGAACCGTGACGGTGGGCTGTCAAGAAGGGAAAACCCTTAGATGGCGAATCTTGGCAGGCAACAAAAGACCGAATTTCTGCACCTTACGGTGCTTAGCAAAAAGCTGAATTTTTTCAGGAACTACCCCGCCGTCCGCCTTTTCTGAGCCCGCGAGACATGATCCAACCACAGGACCGAAGCGATTGTCTTGCCATCGCGGATGGTGCCTTTCAGGACCATGCTGACCGCGGTTGGCAGAGGAACCATTCTAAGGTGGATGATCTCGTCTTCTTCGGGTTCTGCTTGGCCGCGCTGTAAGCCAGTGGCCAGGTAGACGGCCATGGTTTCGGCGACGAAGCCCGGGCTGGCATAGAACTTCAAGATGCGACGCCAGTGGTCGGCGCGGTATCCGGTTTCTTCGATGAGTTCCCGTTGGGCGGCCTCGAGTTCCTGCTCGCCGTTGTCGATACGTCCGGCGGGAAGTTCCCAGAGATAATCTTTCGCGGCGTGGCGATACTGCCGTTCCAGGAGGATCCGAGGCGTTTTACGAGAATCGTCGACCGCCAGGACAACAACTGAACCAGAGTGATGGATGAGGTCGCGCCGCACTTTGACGCCGCCGGGTTCCCGGACATAGTCGGTGGTGACCCGGAACACTGGCCCACGATAGACGGTCTTAGAAGAAATCAGGCGGGCTATGGATTTCTTGCGTCGGGCCGGAGCTGACGATTTGGGCATGAAGACAATATAAAGCAAGGCTTCCGGCGTCCGCCTGCCGGCCCCGAGACAATACTGAGTGCGCACCGCGGAAAGACGGACCCCTTGGTTCTGCTATGCTCTCCCCGCATGGCTGCAAGGCTAACCATCGCGATCATCGGGCCGGGCAATCTGGGGACTGCGCTGGCGGTGTCGCTGCGGCGGGCGGGTTTCGCGATCTCGGCTGTGATCGGACCGGAGCGATCGTCGAGCAGGGCGCGCAGCTTGGCGAAGCAGGTCGGGGCCGTCGCAACTCGTGACTTGGAAGGCCTGGAGGCCGACGTAGTGTGGTTCTGCGTCCCGGATTCTGAGATAGCGCGCGCGGCGCGAGGGTTCGCGGTTGCATCGTGGAAGGGAAGAGTCGCGCTGCACTCCAGCGGTGTCTTGACCAGCGACGAACTGAATGTGCTGCGTGGCAAGGGAGCCGCGGTTGCCTCAGTTCATCCGCTGATGACGTTTGTCGAGGGTTCGCGGCCGGCCCTGGCGGGCGTCCCGTTTGCGATTGAGGGGGATCGCCGGGCGGCGCGCGCTGCTCGCCAAATCGTTCGCCAGTTGGGCGGAAACGTCTATTCCATTCGCAAAGAAGATAAGGCTGCTTACCACGCGTGGGGAACGTTCGCATCGCCGTTGCTCACCGCTCTGCTCGCGACGACCGAGCGGATCGCGGGCGCGGCGGCGGTCGAACGCGCGCAAGCGCGCCGGCGAATGATTCCAATTCTGATGCAGACGCTGGCGAATTACGCGCAGTTCGGGGCGGCCGGTGGCTTCAGCGGACCTCTCGTCCGCGGCGACGTTAACACTGTCCGCAGGCACCTGCGCGTGCTAGCGAAAGTCCCCGATGCTCGCCGAGTGTATCGGGCGCTGGCACAGGCGGCTATTGAATATCTCCCGGTGAAAAACAAGAACGAACTCAAGCGGGCTCTGGAAACAGACAGTCGTAGCTCATAAATCGGAGGGAGTGAAAACGCTGGATGGGTCCGTCGAATCAAGATCGAAAGCTGCGGTATCGCAACTTGTGGACGAGCATTACTTCGCCGGTGTTCATCTGCGTGGTGGCTTTGTTGCTGCGCGTTATGGCCGTCGCCCTGATTCAGAAAGGGCGACTATCCCACATATGGGAATCAGGGCCGGAGATCGTAAATATCGCGACAGAGATTTCCAGGGGTGGGGGATTTAGTTCGCCGTTTGGTATTGCCACCGGTCCGACGGCGTGGATACCGCCGATATATCCGGGCATGATAGCTGCCATTTTTGTCGTTATGGGGCAGAGATCAAATCTTGCTGCTGCCGCAATTCTGGTAATTCAGGCTGCGTTCTCGGCGATTACCTGCATTCCTGTTTACGCAATCGGAAGGCGCATTTTTGACCAGCGTTCCGCTGTTTGGGCCGCTTGGGCGTGGGCTCTATTCCCCTATGAGATCGTGATGCCCGGGTTGTTTGTATGGGAAACCTTCCTTTCAGGGTTTCTGGCGGTTCTGCTTTGCTACTTGTCAATGTCGGAACGCAGCGATGAAGCATCGATGTCGGTCGGAGTAGGAATGTTGTGGGGAATCGCCGCGCTGACGAATACAGCTCTGCTTTCGCTCGTGCCGGTTTTTTGGTTTGGGTGTTATCAGCGTAGGCAGGTCTCTTTTGAGCCTAAAAGAATCGCTACGCTAATTTTCGTCGCAATACTGACAGTTTGTCCTTGGACGATCCGAAACTGGGTTGTATTTCGGACCATTGTTCCGATACGCAGCAATTTTGGCGAAGAACTCTGGAAGGGGAACCATGAAGGCGGAGCCGGGCGAATCGAATTTGGCGTTGGACCGGCAGACAATCCGGCTGAACGTGAACGCTACCGCCGTCTGGGAGAAATTGCTTACGTCCACCAGAGGCGCAACGAAGCCCTGGAGTTCATTCGACAGAGCCCAAGTCGATACGGCCGGCTCATTCTGTATCGCCTTGAGTATTGGTGGTTTGCTCAGGGAGAGACAGCTCCGATTTTCTTTTTTTATCGGTTTTTGAGTTTGATATCGCTAGGTGGAATCGCTCTGGCCTCGGGTAAGAGGGAACAACCCGGTATGTTGCCTCTGCTGGGAGCTTTGATCGTTTACCCGCTTGTTTACTATCTGACCGACGTGTACGCCAGGTATCGCTATCCGATTGAACCGTTGCTGATGATTTTCGCAGGATTTGGGCTGTCACAGGCCTTTACATTTGTGGGCACGAGAGTCGCTGAACGAAGGAACCGCTATAGAGGCTGATCTTCAAGGCATCGGCACAACTGGTGTGGTCGATTGAACCCGTCCAGATATTTCGGGAACGTCTTTCCAATTCCAGGCGAGCAGCGCCACGATAGCGAAGGGAAGCGAAGCCACATTCCGAATAGGCAACGCGAAAACCGAGACTGAGTAGAAGGTTGCGGGCTGAAACAGCGGCCGGAGTGTGACCAAAGCGAAACTCGAAAACCAGGGCCAGAATAGCGTAATCGCGCCGATGAGAACGAGGATGCGTTGAACACGTCCCTTCGCGCGGAACTGAGTCCGGTACTTCACGAGCAACAGGATTCCGGGAATCAGGACGAAATGATCGTACATGGCCTGTCCCGGCATTAGGACGACGGTCGTGATGGCGAGAAGGAAGCTGAGGGTGAACCAGAACATGATCGTATCCTGATTCGCGAGCCGGTTTTTCCAAATAATGATCGCGCTGACTGCAATCATCGATGCAGTGATGAGCGTAGCCGCGTACGCCAGGAACGTCGATCCGAGAATGAGACTGACTAAGGGAGGCCTGGCATAGCTCCGATATCGAAATAGAACTCCGAGCCATTCGCCAACCCAGCCTGGCCAGATCAGGAGAGAACAGAGCATCAGAGTTCCGCTTACAAGCAGGAATCCCTGCCAGAAGCGGGCGCGAGTACGGCGAGAGAAACTCCAGAGCAGCAAATAGGCAACCGCCAGCACAGTTACTTGAGGCTTGATCAGGGTGAGGCCGCAGAGTGCGCCGGCGAGCATGAGGCGGCCGCGGCGGAGCGCGAGGGCGGCTGCGGCCAGAAGGAACCCGACCAGGACTCCCGGTTGCAGGGCGAAGAAAGCCTCGAGCAATTGATAGCTGCTGATTGTGAGGATGATAAAAACAGCGGTCCACACGCCATCAGTCGGCCAGCGCAGCGCTTTTACCCACATCCAGGTGCTGAGAGCAGTCAGACCGGGAAAGAGGAGCGCCAAGATGATCCTCAGGCGCGGGAAATCGAGAAATGCTGCGGGCCAGAACAGCAGGTTGGTAAAGGCAGGGTACGAGTACTGCCGGTAATCTGAGGGGAGATTCAACTTATTGCCGGGTTCGAGAGGATGGCCAAAGATCCCGGTTTGTATCTCGCGAGTCATTCGATCGCTGTAAACATCGCTATGTCTGGCGCGCAATTCACAGGCGGCGAGCCATATTGGATAGAAATCGTTTCCGAAAGAATAGCCGTTGCCCAGGCCGATTGAGTCGCGAACTTGCAGCATGCGCGGGATGAACAGGCCGAATTGGTAATAGGTCATCGAAGCAGCGCCAACACCAGCGAGGATGAGCGCAAGGGCGGATCCGATTTGGCGGTGCCGAAATTGAGATGAAAGAAATGGCATCAAATGATCGGGCAATCAGGAAAGGCCGAACGTCTCTTCCAAATCAACGCTGCTGAAGGATGTTAGGAGCTGGATTACCCTGCCTCTTTTGCGGTGAACAGATGGCCGAGTTTCTCTTTCTTGGTCTTCAGGTATTCCTCGGCGTGCGGGCTGGGCGTGACTTCGCAGGGAACGCGCTCGACCACGCGAACTCCCGCGCGCTCCAGTGCTTCCACTTTGTCGGGATTGTTCGACAGCAGCCGGACCTCAGAGACTCCCAATGACTTGAGAATTTCGCCCGGCAGCAGGAAGTTGCGCTGATCGGCTTTGAAGCCGAGACGCTCATTCGCTTCCACGGTGTCGAGACCCGAATCCTGCAATTGGTAGGCCTGGAGCTTCGCCATCAGCCCGATGCCGCGGCCCTCCTGCTGCTCGTAGATCAGGATGCCCGCGCCCTTTTCGGCAATGAGCGCCAGCGAGAGTTCTAGTTGTTGGCGGCAATCGCAACGCAAGGAATGAAAGACGTCCCCGGTGAGGCACTGAGAATGCACCCGGACGAGCGGAGGATCGGATGTCACGTCGCCCATGACCAGGGCGATGGCTTCCTCCACCCGATGGCCATCGGACGTGGGCCTGCTCCGAAATCCGTAGATGCGAAACTTGCCCCACCGCGTCGGAAAATCCGCCGACGCTACTTGTTCAACCTCGTTGGGAGTCACTTGCTCATTATAGCGGGTGAGGTTGGAAACAGAGGGATCTGAACCGCGCGGTGCGACTCAGAATCCGCACCCTTTCGCAATAAACCGCGAAAGAAGGCTGGGGCAACCTCAAACGAGTAGTCCGACTCTCGTGCCACTCGTATGGCACGTTGGAGTCTTGCACAGTAATCAGTGCAGGGGTTACTTTTAACACGTCCCCCCGAAAAGACTAGTTTGATAACGACCTTAGACAAAATTCCTACTTTCCTTACGGTGTGCGTCTTGGTGATGATATTTGCGAATCTCAAGCGCCACACGCGGTCTGCCCGCCTTACGTTGTGGGCGGTGGGCTGGACCCTGGTCTCAGTGCATTTTCTGGCGCAGTTGTTGGAGCCTGGTGGCAGTCGCGGCGTCCCGCTACTGCGGGCGATTGATGCCATGGCGCTACAATTTTCTGCCGTTATATTCCTGGTTTCGGTCGCATCCGTCGTCGAGGACCGGACAAAGCGAACGTTGCTGCTGCTGATTTTGGCCGCGCCTTCGGTGACCTATGCCGCGCTGGATGCGATCGGCGCGCCGTGGCGATGGCCTTATGCGGTGTGTTTGGCAGCGTGTTTTGCGGGCGGGGCGTTATTCTTCTTTTCGGTAGAGCGCAGGGTCACGCCGTTTTTTGCCGGCATTACCGCGCTAAGCTGCCTAGCAGGAGGATCGGTAGTGCGTTCGGCGCTCCACGGTTCCTTTCACGAGGGAACGGTAATCCTGCTGGGACTTGGATTTGGTCTCTCGGGCGTCTTCATTTGTCGAAACTACTGGTCTCCTACACCCGCTGTCTTCACGATTGCCGGAGGTTTTCTCGCCTGGGGAGCTTCGTTTCCCATGCTCCTGCTGGGCAGCCGCATGGCGCCTCAACTCACGCTTTTAGGCGGCTTTTGGGAGACGCCGAAGATATTTGTCGCGTTCGGAATGATCCTGGCTGTTGTCGAGGACAAGTCGAAGGCGATCCTTGGGATGCAGCGCCAGGCCGAGGCGCTGAATCGGCGACTGGAGCGGTTTTCGGCGCTTACCTCGCGCCTGCTGAATAGCCCTGCTCCCGACGCGATTTGTCAGGACATCGCGACAGCGATCACCGACGTCACAAGCTTCAGCAAGGCTCTGATCCACATCGATAGCGCGGAAGGAACGCTGCGGATTGCCGGAGTCAGCGGGCTGTCGGCGGAGTCCCTGGTAACGCTCGAGGAGAGAACCCGCGAGTGGAACATCGCTCGCATACAGGAACTCTGTTCGTCGGCGCGGAGAATTGGCAAAGCATCTTTCCTGCTGCCGGACATTTCTCCTCTTGGGCTCAGACGTCAGAGTGACGGCGAGGGCGCGGTGGGCTTGGTCATCCCGTTGTGCTCGGCGGCAGGCACGTATCTGGGGAGCATCACATTGGCTGCGGCGTGCGACGAAAGTGCGATTCCTCTGCAGGAACTTGCCCGGATCGAGTCTCTGGCCGGCGATCTGGCGGTAGCGGTGGAGATGAAGTCGTTGCACACGCAGCTGGTGTGCTCTGAGAAGCTGGCGGCGATGGGCCAACTGGTCGCGGGCGTGGCCCATGAACTGAACAATCCGCTGACCGCGATCATGGGATTCGGCGAATTGATCAGCGACGCCATCACCCCTGCGCGAACGAATGATTACCTCAAGCGGCTGATGAATGAAACCCGGCGTATGAAGCGCATGACCGATAACCTGCTCCGCTTTTCGCGGCAGAGTTCGCCCGAGACGAACGCGGCGCACCTCTCTCCGGTGATGCAGGAGGTGCTGGCGTTGTGTGAATTCAAGGTGCGTTCCTCGAAAGTTAGCGTCGAGGCGGACATTGCGGCCGACCTGCCTCAGCTAGCGCTCAACGAAGACGAAATCAAGCACGTGCTGCTGAATCTGTTCAACAATTCCTGCGATGCGCTGCAGGGATCTTCGGGAAGCAAGCAGGTCAGGATTCGCGCCTACCGCAACGGCGCGAACGCGGTAATTCAAGTGGAAGACACTGGCCCCGGATTTTCCAATCTGAACCGCGCACTGGATCCGTTCTACACCACGAAACCCGCGGGGAAGGGGACGGGGCTCGGGCTGAGCATCTGCTACGGCATCGCGAAAAGGCGCGGCGGCGACCTCCGCGTCGAAAACCTGACGCCCAATGGCGCCCGCGTCACACTGGAAGTTCCTGTGGTCGAAAAGCATCCCCAGTCCCTCCTGATCGCCAGCGCCCACGCCTGAACATGCCGCCTCTAGGTTAGCCTCGGGCGCGGAAAGGGAAGATGGCGTCCTGCTTGGAAGGAATCGGGGTGCCGTTCCGTGTGGCGGGGCGGAAGTGCCAGTTTTCCAGCGCGGCCAGGCATTTGGTGTCGATGTCAGGGCCGAGACTCTGCAGAACCGTCTTGCTGACGATTTCTCCCCGCTCGTCGATCACAATCTCAATGACCTCGTTGCCGGCGCTGTCGGGCAATTGCCACGGCCAGACCACGGGGTCGTAGGTCGCGACCGGCAGTGCGGGCCGGATTTCGTCTCCAGAAAGCGGGCCATGATACAGCGTGCCGTAGAGCTGTCCGGCTTGTGCACCGTGGCCTTCGGAGGAGAGCGTCTGTGTCTTGGCGCTGTCTTCCGCCTCGGTGCGGGCGAGCGGGGTGTTGGCAGCGGATTTGCGGAGCTTGGGAGGAACCGTCCAGGTCAGCTTCTGTCCCAGCCGTTCGTGCCGATAGCGCTGCGTGGCGAGATCGGACGAGCTGTGACTGCTGTCGTCTGGATTCTTGCTCGACCAATAAAGTCGCGTGACAGAAGTACCGTTCTGTCCGAGTGCGACCGACAAAGCTGTCAGATGTTGCGGCTTGGCGGGATGAACGAGCCACGCCAGAACCACTGCGTGGGCGGCGACAGAGGCAGTTCTCACCCAGCGTTCGCGGGCGGCAGACGCGGGATGCAGTTGTGCAAACATAAGAAATCGTTCCCCAGGTCCGGCGTGCCTTGTGCTAGTTAGACGCAGGTGAGGGGATTTCGTCAAGGTGATTTCTCAGGCCTACGGCGTTGTCGTCGCCCAAGTCGATCTGCCAGGAGATTTTAGCTGCCACGATTGCTGGGAAGATCCGCAGAGACCTGTGCGAACGACGCCAAGACTCCCTGTCGCAAATTCCCGAGAAGCGCTCGTCAGCCACGATTGTGGAAGGACGGACGCATTCGTCTGCCCAACCGAAGCGAAGCGGGCCTGCGACCAACGGTGGGCCGAGGACTGTGGGAGTTTGGCGACGGTTCTGCCTCACTGCTAAAATAGACACGCAATCAGACCCACCTGCATAAGGGGCTATAGCTCAGCTGGGAGAGCGCATCGTTCGCAACGATGAGGTCGTCGGTTCGATCCCGACTAGCTCCACCATCTATTCAAGCACTTGCGCAACTTGCTCCGGCTCTTTAGAGTTCATGTGGAGCGCCTATAGAGGGGCACCTACACAACCCCAATTTCTGTTCAAGTCTCCTCCACATAGGGCCAGAGCCTCGTGTCCCTCACCGGATCCAAACCAGAAAGATTGGCGGAAGAAAGAAGCACGGCAGATAGTAAGGAGCCACTCCGCCGATGAGCCATTCTTTGACTTGATGAGCTTTCCGTTCTCCAACCCAAACGTGAGTTTGCGCAGGACCTAGCCCATTTGCGCTACGACCCGCGCCCGGCGATCCGCTTTGGCGATACTCGCCGCAAATTGGTATTGAAACTGTCGCATTCCAAGTGGCCACGCTTAGAGGATCTTGCCGAATTACCAGCCGGAGGGAGTCGTACGCACCGTTTTACGGACGTTCCGCACCACATGGGGATTAAAACGGACGGTCGAGGATTATTGTTCACAGCGATCTAATCTGCTTCCGGTGTTGAAGGCGATTGGGCTATGGCAGGGAGTGAGGATGCGGGCGACATCTGCACGATCTACGAAATCGACGAGTCCGACGCCGAAGCTTCATCGCCATGGAATTGCTGGAAGGGCAAACTCTTCGCTACCGGATTGCTGGTAAGCCGCTGGAGATCGAAACGGTGCTTGATCTTGGTATCCAGATCGCAGACGCCCTTGATGCCGCGCATTCTGCCGGCATCATCCACCGGGATATCAAGCCCGCCAACATCTTCGTCGTTAGCCGAAACACTACTTAATGATCCGAGGCGTTCCTCGTTGACAGGCTTCTCGGAAGGCGAGATACTGACGCCACTCCCCTCCGTTGTTTTAAGTCCGAAAGTGAGCTGCATCGCATGCCTCGGCACAATCACCAGATTCTACTCACGCTTGCGATGTTCATCATTGCCCCCCTGCCCACTTATGCGAGCTCAAATGGAAATACTCCAGACTCGAACACGATCTACTTGATCGCAAACGTGGATCTAGCCTACCCGACTCAAAATGTGATTGACGTGTATCTGGCGCAAGAGAGTCAGCTTACTTTTCAAGCTGAGATCAGCACGGGAGGCTATGGCATTCAGGGCGGTTACTTTGGCACCTCCAGACTGGCGTCCGTCCCAAGCATCTCCGCGCCGTGCGTTTATGTCTCCGACGCCGGTAGCAATGACGTCGCCGGTTTCTCTTTGCAGACGCAGAAGTTCGCGGGCACGTTTGCAGCGTCGCAAACCGACAACGGTGGAGCGAATGGGATCGGCTTGGCGATGAATTCAAACTATCTCTATGCCAGTTTCACAAGCTCCAACACGATTGCTACGTATGCGCTGGGAGGCGATTGTAGTTTGTCATTCCTGGGCGACGTTTCGGCTTTGGGCCTGGGTGGCGGCTCGATCAGCGGCATGGCAGTCAATGACAAGTTGCTGGTGGTGGCCTATGGCGACGGCTCCATTCAATCGTTTAATGTCAGCGGGGGCATGCCTGTCGCGAACAACGATTTGCAGAATTCCACCGCTTCTGCCAACGGAGCGGGCGGCATCGCTATCTTTCCGACGGCGGTCGATCTCACTGGGGACGGCAAATTCGCCCTGTTTGGAGACATCGCTCCCGCCACAATAATCGAAGTATCCAGGCTGGCGGGAAACAAGCTGCATCGCACCTCCGTTTACACGGTAGGTGTCCAATCAGATGCAGGTACGATCCGCCTCAGTCCGGATCAGTCGTTGCTTTACATCACTAACAACGAATCCGCCACCGTGACTGCGGCCTTTTTTGATTCGTATAATGGAAAGCTGCGACCGGGCTGTGTCTCGGCGCCATTGAGCGGATTCAATGGCCGCCCGTGGTACGGCTCGGTGGTTGCGAGGGACACGACTGGCACCGGCAACCTCCTTTATGTGGCCGAATACGGGCGGGACCAGGCGGAAATTAATCATGGCGCTTCCTCGGCCATCGGCGTGCTGGGAGTTACGTCGGATGGGACGACCTGCACGCTATCCGAAACGAACACGTCTCCAGTTCTCTTGACCTTTCCTGGGACCCTGTCGCTGGGCGTATACCCGCCTCGTCCCTTTTGACGCCGTTTGAACCGAATACCTGCGAGAGGTGAATATGCGTGGTCGAAGTTTAATCCTGGCAGTTCTGGTTTCCTTCGGCTCCTGCTGTATGGCCGCCGCGCAAATCTGTCCGACGCGGCCCGGTGTTGGAACGGCGATCAGCAACCCGCTGGATCTCTACAGCCAAAATGGGACCCTCACCTTGAATCTAGCCCTGAAAAGTGAAATAGGGCTGACGGGCTTCACGCATTATTGCTACGTGTACATAAACAATGGCGTCCCCGTCGAGGCTCCCACGTTGCGGCTTAACCCGGGCGATAACCTGGTCATAAACTTCTTGAACAACATTACCGCGGTAGGAAAGGGGCCGAAATCGAGGCACGCTGAAATGGTGCCGATGGAGATGGGCGACGCCCACGCGGCCATGGTCACTGGGAACTATTGCTTGGGAGGGATCCTCACCGCCAGCACTACCAATATTCATTTCCATGGCTTGAATGTGCCCCCCGTCTGTCATCAGGATGAAGTCATCAAAACCGTTATTCCTAGTTCTGCGGTTCCCTTCAAATACTCGATTCAGATTCCGGCGAATGATCCTCCAGGCCTCTATTGGTACCACCCGCATCCCCATGGTTTCACAGCGCCGCAGGTCTATG
>Ga0335083_10006298_pt1 | contig 14875 bp, 12 predicted proteins | sample Lox_Sample_42_FD_206716 | JGI IMG/M metagenome (GOLD analysis project Ga0335083, IMG submission 206716) | Soil microbial communities from Loxahatchee National Wildlife Refuge, Florida, United States - Lox_Sample_4.2 | ecosystem: Environmental > Terrestrial > Soil > Wetlands | place: USA... | reverse complement strand
GCACTGCTCATCGCAGGCGAGGCCGATGAAGCCCGCGTCACGGGCGCCGAGCTGCTCGACCACGCCCAGCGCTTCGACAGCAGCCGGCTCTATGCCGTGCTGGACGCCATGGCGTGGCTGGCCTGCCTGTCCGGTCATGCCGTGGCGGCCGCCGACATCGAACTGTGCGCGGACGCGGCGCATGCGACGCACGGCGCGGGGCGCCGTGGGCCGGTGCAGGAGCGCGTGCGCGGCCTGGTGCTGGCCGCGCTGGAAACAGGGCTGGGATCGGCCTGGCGGGCGGCGCGTGAAACGGTCCGCGCCCGTCAGGGCGCGGGCGAACGCCTGGATGAACTCAGCGCCTGCGCGCTGGCGCTGGGACTGGACCACTAAAGCGCCGATTCCGGCACGATGGCAAGCCGGTACAGCGCGACGCCGTGCGAGGGGACGGTGGTCGTGTAATGCCCCTTCATGCGGATGGGCGCGGAGCCCGGCTTCCACAGGTCGCGCAGCGTCACGCGCAACGCGTCCGGGAGCTGCAGGTCGCGCAGCTGCAAGGTCATGGGAGCCGCCTGCGCCGACCGGTTCAGCAGCAGCACGGCACGCGCGCCGCCCTTCAGTGGCCGCGCCCAGATTTCGAAATCCCCGTTCTTCCACACGCGCCGGGCCTGCGCGCCGAGCGCATCCTGGTCGACGGCGATGACGTCGCGGTTGAGCAGGATGGCCCTGGTGGCCGCGCTCATGTTCGCCACGTCGTTGCCGGCGATCAGCGGGGCGGCCAGCATGGCCCACAGGCTGAAGTGCGCGCGGTATTCGGTGTCGGTCATGCCGCCGTTGCCCACTTCCAGCATGTCGGGATCGTTCCAGTGGCCGGGGCCCGCATACGGGTACAGATCGGCCTGCAGGTCGAGGATGTCCAGTACGCCGAGCATGAACGCCTTCTTGCCCTGCCAGTGATCGTAGATGTCGCCGCTGGTGCGCCACAGGTTGCCGATGGTCTCGCCCCACAGCCAGGGCTTGGCGGTGCCCCACTCGCACATGCTGAACACGATGTCGCGGTTCGTGGCGCGCAACGCGTCGCTCATGGTGAGGTAGGCCGCGTGCGCATCCTCGGTGCCGGTGTTGCACCAATCGTACTTGAGGTAGTCCGCGCCCCAGGCCGCGTACTGCGCGGCGTCCTGGTACTCATGGCCGCGGCTGCCCGGCTTGCCGCCGCAGGTTCTTTCGCCGGCGTCGGAGTAGATGCCGAACTTCAGGCCCCGCGAATGCACGTAGTCCGCCAGCGCCTTGATGCCCGACGGAAAGCGCGTGGCGTCGGGCTGGATGTTGCCGGCCGCGTCGCGCTGGCCGTGCCAGCAGTCGTCGATGATCACGTACTGGTAGCCGGCGTCCTTCATGCCCGAAGCCACGATGGCATCCGCGGTCTGGCGGATCAGTGTCTCGTTGATGTTGCAGCCGAAACGGTTCCAGCTGTTCCAGCCCATCGGTGGCGTGAGCGCCAGGCCGTTGGCGACGCGCGGCGCTGCGGGCGGTGGACCGCCTGCGGGCATGTCGGGCGGCGCGCCCGCGGGTGGTGGCGCCTGCGCAGCGGCCATGCCGCAGACCAGCCACATCAGCAACAGCCGGACGATTGAGCGCATGAGACGATGACCCCCGTTAGCAGTTAATCTATCGAGCATGGAACGAACCCGGCGCAGATCCACCCAAGGCGCGACCATCCGCGACGTGGCGGCATTGGCGGGTGTCTCGCCCATGACGGTTTCACGCGTGATCAACCACGAGGAAAACGTCCGCCCCGAAACGCGCGAGCTGGTCGACGCCGCGATCCGCGAACTGAACTATACGCCAAGCCCCGCCGCACGCAGCCTGGCCGGCTCCGAGCCGTTCCGCATCGGCCTGCTGTACGACAACCCGTCCACCGGCTACCTCAGCGAGTTCCTGCTCGGCGCGCTGGACGAAAGCAGCCGCACCGGCGCCCAGCTGCTGGTGGAGAAATGCGCCGAGAGCGAACTCGCGAGCGTGTCGCTGGCCAAGCTGCTCAAGGCCGGCGTCGATGGACTGATCCTGCCGCCGCCGCTGTGCGAATCGCCGCAGCTGCTGGCCGATGTGCGCACCGCGGGCGCGCCCGCCGTGGGCGTGGCGCCGGGCCACGCCAGTGCCGAGATGGCCACCATCCGCATCGACAACGAGGCGGCTGCGCGCGAACTCACCGAGCACCTGCTGGCGCTGGGCCATCGGCGCTTCGGCTTCATCAAGGGCCATCCCAACCAGACCGTGAGCGAGCAAAGGCTCAACGGCTTCCTGTCGACGCTCAAGCATGCCGGCATCGACCGCAAATCGGTGCGCATCGAACAGGGTTATTTCACCTACCGCTCCGGGCTCGATGCCGCCGAGAAGCTGCTGGCCGACAGGCACGGCCAGCCCACCGCGATTTTCGCGGCCAACGACGACATGGCCGCGGCCACGGCGGCGCTGGCGCATCGCCTGGGATTCGACGTGCCGGAAGACATCTCCATCGTCGGCTTCGACGACACGCCGATGGCCGTGACGGTCTGGCCGGCGCTGACCACGGTGCATCAACCGGTGGCCGCCATGGCGCGCGCGGCGGTCGACCTCGTGATGGAGGAGATCCGCCGCAAGCGCAGCGGCGGCACCACGCCGCGCCAGCTCCTGCATCCGCACACGCTGATCGTGCGCGAATCCAGCGGGCCGGTTGCCGGGGGCGCCTGAGCCGCCATGCACGCCACCGTCCACCAGACCGAGAACACGCTGTTCCTCATCCTGCTGCAGCTGATCGTGATGATCGGCGCGGCACGTCTGCTCAACACCGCGTTCCGCGCGCTGCGCCAGCCCGGCGTGATCGGCGAGATCGTGGCGGGCCTGGTGCTCGGGCCGTCGCTGTTCGGCCATTTCTTCCCGGACGCCTCGCTCGCGCTGTTCGGCGCCAGCGCCTCGCTGCCCATCACCATCATCAGCCAGATCGGACTGATCCTGCTGATGTTCCAGATCGGCAGTGACTTCGAGTTCAGCCACCTGGCCACGCAGCGCAATCGCCGCGGCGTGATCGCGATCGCACTGCTGTCGGTGTCGGTGCCGTTCGCACTCGGCCTGCTGCTCGGCCGGCAGTCAGCGCCGGTGTTCGCGCCCGGCATCGATGTCCTGACGTACAGCCTGTTCTGCGGCGTCGGGCTGGCCATCACCGCGGTGCCGATCCTGGGTCGCATCCTGCGCGAGTACGGCCTGACGCGCACCGGGATCGGCGTGGTGGCCATTTCCGCCGCGGCCGTGAACGATGTGTTCGGCTGGGTGATGCTGGCGGGAATCTCGGCCTACGCCGCCGCGAGATTCTCGGGCGCCGATGTGCTGCTGCAAGTGCTGGGACTGGCGCTGTTCGTCGCCGCGCTGTGGTTCGTGTTGCGACCACTGGCGGGCTGGCTGGTGCGGCGCATGCCGGTGCAGCACGGCGAGCTCAAACCCAACCTCATGGCCTGCGTCTGCTGCCTGGTGTTCGCGCTCGGCATGTGCACGTTCAGGCTGGGCATCTTCGCGATTTTCGGCGGCTTCGCCGCGGGCCTGCTGTTCCATCGCCACGAGGCTTTCGTACTGGCGTGGCGGCGCCAGGTGGGCCAGTTCGTGCTGGTGTTCTTCCTGCCGGTGTTCTTCACGTACACCGGACTGCGCACCAACGTGCTCGGCCTCGACAGCGCCCGCGACCTGGAGTGGCTGGCGCTGATCCTCGTGGCCGCCATCCTCGGCAAGGTGGTGCCGGTGTACCTGGCCGGACGGCTCACCGGCTTCCCGCACTACGAGTCCGCGGTGCTCGGCACGCTCATGAACACGCGTGCGCTCATGGAACTCATCGTGCTGAACATCGGCTACGACCTGGGCTTCATCCCGCAGAAGATCTTCACGATGCTGGTCATCATGGCGGTGGTGACCACGGTCATGACGGGGCCGCTGCTCAAACGCTTGCTGCCGCGTGCTGGCTACACGCTCCCCGAGGGCATCGAGGCCTGACAGCTGGCCGTCAGCCCTCGCCGTTCCAGGCGAACCCGTCACGCCCGATCATCGTGCTCGCTGCAGCCGGCCCCCAGCTCCCCGCCACATAGCTCTTCGGCTTCTCGTCGGATGCCGCCCAGGCGGCGCGGATCGGGTCGATCCATTTCCAGGCGGCGTCGAGCTCGTCGCGGCGCATGAACAGCGTCAGATTGCCCTTGATGACGTCCGACAGCAGGCGCTCGTAGGCGTCGAGCTGGCGCGTCTTCTTGGTGTCTGCCATGTCGAGCTGCAGCGACACGGGCCGCAGGCGCATGGCCTCGCCCGGGTGCTTGGCCATGATGGTCAGCGTGATGCTGTCCTTGGGCTGCAGCGAGATCACGAGCTTGTTCTGCGAAGGTTCGCTGCCCATCTTCTCGAAGATGAAGTGCGGCACGTCGTCGAAGGTGAGCACGATTTCGGCCATGCCGTCCTGCAACCGCTTGCCGGTACGCAGGTAGAACGGCACGCCGGCCCAGCGCCAGCTGTCGATGTGGGCCTTGAGCGCCACGTAGGTTTCGGTGGCGCTGTCTTCCGGGACGCCCTCTTCCTCGAGATACCCCACCACCGGGGCGCCATCGATGGCGCCCGCGCGGTACTGGCCGCGAATGGTGTTGGCCAGCGCCTCCGGCCCTGACAGCGGCCGCAGCGCGCGCAGCACCTTGAGCTTCTCGTCGCGGATCGCATCCGCCGTGTTGCTGGAGGGCGGCTCCATGGCGAGGATGCACAGCAGCTGCAGCAGGTGGTTCTGCACCATGTCGCGCAACGCGCCCGTCTGGTCGTAGAACGCGGCGCGACCGGCGACGCCCAGGTCCTCGGCCACCGTGATCTGCACGTGGCAGATGCGGCCGCGGCGCCACAGCGGTTCGAACAGCGAATTGCCGAAGCGCAGCGCCAGCAGGTTCTGCACCGCCTCCTTGCCGAGGTAGTGGTCGATGCGATAGATCTGGTGCTCGCCGAAGATCGAGCCCACGTGCTGGTTGATGCGTTCGGCCGATTGCTGGTCCTGGCCCAACGGCTTCTCGAGCACGATGCGCGAGCTGGACGTCACCAGGCCCGACTTGCCAAGATTGTCCACCGCGGCCGCGAACAGCGCCGGCGCCGTGGACAGGAAGAACACCCGCTCCACGGCGTCCCGGCCCGCGAGCTTGTCGCCCAGCCTGCGATAGTCGCCTTCGGCGTCCAGGTCCAGCTCGACGAAATCCAGCAATTTCGCGAACGCCTGCCAGCGCTGGGCGTCGAATTCGCTGCTGGCGTGCTCCTGGCAGCTCTGTTCGATCAGGGCGCAGAACCCGTCGCGGCCGATGTTGCTGCGGGACACACCGAGGATCCTCGCGCCAGCCGGAAACTGCCCCGCCACGAACCGGCGGTACAGCGCGGGCAGGAGCTTGCGCCGCGCCAGATCGCCGGTGCCGCCAAACAGCACCAGATCGAACTCAGGAAGCTGGTTTTGATTTACCATGGGCCATGATATTCATTAACTGAGCCAGCGCACAGCATGAATTCCAGGCCATTCAAGACCCAGGCGCCCATCCAGGCAGTGGCGGACCGCATCCGCGAGCGCAGCCGCGAATCGCGCGGCGATTACCTGCGCCGCATGGAGGCAGCGCGCAGCACCGGTCCTGTGCGCGCGGGCCTCGCCTGCACGAACCTGGCGCACGGTTTCGCGGCCTCCGGCACGGGTGACAAGGACGCACTCAAGAAAATGATCTGGCCGAACCTGGGCATCGTCTCCGCTTATAACGACATGCTCTCGGCGCACCAGCCGCTGGAACGGTATCCGGCGCTGATCAAGATGGCCGCGCGCGAAGCGGGCGCCGTGGCGCAATTCGCGGGTGGCGTGCCGGCGATGTGCGATGGCGTGACGCAGGGACGCGCCGGCATGGAGCTGTCGCTGTTCTCGCGCGACGTGATCGCCATGGCCACTGCCATCGCCCTGTCGCATGACATGTTCGACGCCGCGCTGTGCCTCGGCGTGTGCGACAAGATCGTGCCGGGCCTGGTGATCGGCGCGCTGTCATTCGGCCAGCTGCCGGTGATCTTCGTGCCGGGCGGCCCCATGCCTTCCGGCATCAGCAACAAGCAGAAGGCGCAGGTGCGCCAGCAGTACGCGGAAGGCAAGGTCGGCAACGATGCGCTGCTGGAATCCGAAAGCGGCAGCTACCACTCGGCCGGCACCTGCACGTTCTACGGCACCGCCAACAGCAACCAGATGCTCATGGAAGTGATGGGCCTGCATCTGCCGGGCACGGCGTTCGTGCCGCCCAACACGCCGCTGCGCGATGCGCTGACGCGTGCCAGCGCGACGCGCGCCGCGCAGATCACGGCGCTGGGCAACGAGTACCTGCCGATGTGCCGCACGGTGGACGAGAACGCGGTGGTCAACGCCATCGTGGGTCTGCTCGCCACCGGCGGCTCCACCAACCACGCCATCCATCTGGTGGCCATGGCGCGCGCCGCCGGCGTGTTGGTGGACTGGCAGGATTTCAGCGAGCTGTCCGCCGCGGTGCCGCTGCTGGCCCGCATCTATCCCAACGGCCACGCCGACGTGAACCAGTTCCACGCCGCGGGCGGCATGGGCTTCCTGATGCGCGAGCTGCTCGATGCGGGGCTGCTCATCAACGATGTGACCACCGTGCTGGGGCACGGCCTGTCGGCGCATGCGCGCGAACCGTATCTCGACGGCGAGGTGCTGAAGTGGCGCGATCCGCCGGCCGTGAGCGGCGATCCCGACATCCTGCGTCCCGTCAGCGCGCCTTTCAGCAGCGAGGGCGGGCTCAAGCTGCTCACCGGCAATCTCGGGCGCTCGGTGATCAAGGTGTCGGCGGTGGCTCCCGGCAACCGCATCGTCGAGGCGCCGGCGCGCGTGTTCGACAACCAGGAAGACGTGATCGCGGCGTTCAAGGCCGGCCAGTTCACGGGCGATGTCGTGGTCGTGGTGCGCTTCCAGGGTCCGAAGGCCAATGGCATGCCCGAGCTGCACGGCCTGACGCCGGCGCTGTCGGTGCTGCAGAAGCGCGGCCAGCGCGTGGCGCTGGTGACGGATGGCCGCATGTCCGGCGCGTCGGGCACGGTGCCCGCCGCCATCCATATGACGCCGGAAGTCCTCAACGGCGGCCCGCTCGGCAGGGTGCGCGATGGCGATGTGATCCGCCTCGACAGCGAAGCGGGCACGCTGCAGGCGCTGGTGAATGAGGCCGAGTGGAAGCGGCGCGAGATCCCGCGACCGGACCTGTCCGCCAATGAATGGGGCATGGGCCGCGAACTGTTCGCCGGGTTCCGGGCGCGGGCCGCCGATGCCGAAGCCGGAGCGTACGCATGCCTGTGAAGGATCTCGCCAGCATCCTGAAACTCGCGCCGGTGATTCCGGTGATCGTCATCGAGCGGCTGGAAGATGCCGTGCCGCTGGGCCAGGCGCTGGCGCGCGGTGGCCTGCCGGTGCTCGAAGTCACGCTGCGCACGCCGGTGGCGCTGGCGGCCATCCAGGCCATGCGCCGGGCCATCCCGGAGGCGGTGGTGGGTGCCGGCACGCTCACCAGGCCGGAAGACTTCAAGGCCTGCATGCAGGTCGACGCGCAGTTCGCGGTCACGCCCGGCCTCACGCCCAAGCTGGTCGCGGCGGCTGCCAAAGCCGCCTTTCCCCTGCTGCCCGGCGTGATGACGCCGACCGAACTCATCGCAGCGCGCGGCGCCGGCTTCAACATCTGCAAGCTGTTTCCGGCGCAGCAGGCCGGCGGCGTGCCCATGCTCAAGGCCCTGCACGGACCGTTTCCGGACGCGCGCTTCTGTCCCACCGGCGGCATCACGCGCCAGAACGCACCGGAATTCCTCGCGCTGCCGAACGTGCTGTGCGTGGGCGGCTCGTGGGTGGTGCCGAATGCGGTCGTGCAGGCCAGGGACTGGGCCGCCATCGAATTGCTGGCGCGCGATGCCGCCGGCCTGGCCAGGACACACGGTTGAGGCAGCTGACACTGGAACTCCATGACTGAAACCCTGCAGACCATCCTCCTCGGCATCGTCGAAGGCATCACCGAATTCCTGCCCATCTCGAGCACCGGCCACCTCATCATCACCGAGCACTGGTTCATCGCCCGGCACTGGGCCACGCAGCAGCGCTCCGACATCTTCAACGTCGGCATCCAGGCCGGCGCCATCCTGGCGGTGATCGTGATTTTCTGGCCGCGGCTGTACGCCCTGCTGACCGGCTGGCGTGATCCGGGACAGCGACGCTACTTCGCGCAGCTGGTGTTCGCGTTCCTCGTCACCTCGATCGGCGGCCTGATCGCCAACAAGCTCGGCGCGGAACTGCCCAAGACGCTGCAACCCATCGCCATCGCGTGGATCGTCGGCGGCGTGCTGATCCTCGTGGTCGAGCGCCTGGTGGCGAACCGGCCGGTGGTCGATAGGGTCACCTGGAACGTGGCGTTCTGGGTGGGCGCGTGCCAGATCCTGGCCGGCGTGTTCCCCGGCACCTCGCGTTCGGCAGCGACCATCTTCGCCGCCATGCTGGCGGGGCTCACCTCGCGCGCGGCAGCCACGGAGTTCGCATTCCTGGTGGGCATTCCGACCATGTTCGCCGCCACGGGTTACGAACTGCTCAAAGGCGCGCGCAGCGGCACGCTGGGTCTGGCCGGCGAGGACTGGGGCCAGTTCGCGCTGGGCTTCGTGGTATCGGGCGTGGTGGCCTTCATTGCGGTGAAGTGGCTGCTGCATTACATCCAGGCGCATCGCTTCACGCTGTTCGCGTGGTATCGCATCGCGCTGGGCGTGCTGGTGCTGGCGCTGGTGTGAGGTCGCGGGCGTGAAATACAAGGATTACTACACCACGCTCGGCGTGGAGCGCAACGCCACCGAAGCGGCCATCAAGGCCGCGTATCGCAAGCTGGCGCACAAGTACCATCCGGATGTCTCCAAGGAGCCGGACGCCGAGGAGAAATTCAAGGAAGTCGCCGAGGCGTACAAGACGCTGAAGGATCCGGAGCAGCGCGCGGCGTACGACCGGCTCGGCACGCACCCCGCCGGCGAGGAATTCCAGCCTTCGCGCGACTGGGAGCGCGAATTCAACAGCGCCGGCGCGGGCGCCGGCTTCGGGACGGGCGCCGAGGATTTCGATCTGTCGGAGCTGTTTGCGCAGCTGCGCGGCGGCCGGGCCGGCGGCCGCGGGGCACGCGGCGGCGCGCGTTCCGGCGCCGGCGCCGCGGGCATGGCGCTGCCGGGGCAGGATTTCGAGATCCCCATCGAACTGAGCATCGAGAATTCCTTCAGCGGCACCGAGCTTGAATTGAACCTGCGCATGCCCGAGTACGACGCGCAGGGACGGCTGCGTGAAGTGCCGAAGAGCGTGAAGGTGCGCATTCCGAAAGGCGCCACCGACGGCCAGCGGTTGCGCATTCCCGGCAAGGGCGGCAAGGGTTTCGGCGGCGGCCGCGACGGCGATCTCTATCTCGACATCACGCTGCGCCCGCACCCGCGCTTTCGCGTGGATGGGCACGACCTTTACCTCGACCTGCCGCTCGCACCGTGGGAAGCGGTGCTCGGCGCGCAGGTGGAAATCCCGACCCCGGGCGGCGCTGTGCGCCTGAGGATTCCGGCGGGCACGCAGGCCGGCCGGCAGCTGCGCCTGCCCGGCCGCGGACTGCCGCAGCCGGGAGGCGGCAGCGGCAACCTGTACGCGCTGGTGCAGATCGTGGTGCCGGCGACCCAGAGCGACGCGGAACGCGCGTTGTACGAACAGCTCAAGGCCAGTTCGAACTTCGACCCGCGGGCCAGGTTCGGCGAGGAGAGCGGCGATGCGCATTGAGATCACCGAGCTGAACTGGCCGGAACGGCAGGAACTGAGCTTCTCGGAGCTGCTCGAACTGTCGGGACTGACGCAGGCCGAGCTCAACGAGCTGGTCAGCGGCGGCGCCATCGCCGCGCTGGACACGGATGCCGCGGCCAGCGCATTCACCTCCCGCTACAACGCGCTGGCGCTGCTGCGGGCGCGCACCGCGCGGCGGCTGCGCGATGATTTCGATCTCAACACGTCGGGGCTGGCGCTGGCGCTCACGCTGCTGGAGCGCATCGAGCAGCTCGAGCAGCAGGCCGGGGCGCTGCGCGCGCGCCTGACGCGCTGGTAGCGTCGCCAGCGCCCGCGCGCTGGCGACGCCTGGCAGGTCAGAACGAGTAGACCAGGTTCACCGTCGTCAGCGTATCGAGCTTCTTGAGCGGCGCGGCCGGCGGCAGCTGGGCCGGCGGGCTGGTGTTGTAGTGCGTATCGAGGCCGACCGACAACGCCAGCGCGGTGCTCATCTTCACCTCCACGCCGATGAAGTTGGCCAGCAGCGTGTCGTCCTTGCCCGTTTCGAGCGTGAACTTGTCGAGCACCTTGGTGGTGTCGGTGAGCTTGTTCTCGTAGTTCAGTCCGGCGGTGAAGATGGCGTCGCCGCTGGTCTCGTTCGGATTGACCGCGTCGCCGTCGTTCTCGATGCGGCGGTAACCCACGCCGGCCTGCACGCTGAACTTCAGCCGGTCGCTGTCGGCAAAGTTGTGGCCGACGCCGGCCGTGGCGCTGGCCTGGTAATCGAAGCCGCTGAAATGGTCCTTGTCGTAGCGCACGCCGCCGAACACGAAGGTGGCCGGATTGAACTTGTAGTCTGACTGCCAGGCGGCCGAATAGCGGTTCGCGGTGGCGAGGCCATCCGCGGTCACATACAGCATCGCCATGTCGAGCGAGTGCTTCCACTGGTCGACTTCATCGGTCATGCCGAGCTTGAAGTTGATGTTGTTGGTGTCGGAATTGCCGCGCGCGAACACCAGGCCCGCTTCGCCTTTGCCTTTCCACTCCGCCTGGGCGGAACCCGCGGCGGCCAGCAGTACCAATCCGGACAGGACAACAGCATTGCGCATGGTCAGTGGACTCCCAATTGATGATTGGGGAATTATACCCTGATCGCGCCACCCATCTCCCGCCGTCACTGCGGACCGGGCTCGTTGCCTGACAGCCATTTGATGTTGCAGCCGACGCTCGGAAGCTGCTGGTCCACGGTCTTTCCCTGCAGCAGCGCATCGCTCGCCGAGCGCAGGTCGCCGCCCGTGACGGCAACTCCGTTGCGGGGACGCGCGCCGTCGAACTGGCCGCGATAGAACAGCTTGCGCTCGCCGTCGAACAGGAACAGGTCCGGGGTGCACACCGCCTGATAGCTTTTCGCCACCGCCTGCGTGGCATCGTACAGATACGGAAATCCGAAATGCCTGGCGCGCGCCAGCGTCGCCATGGCCTGCGGCGAATCCTCCGGATAGGAACCCACGTCGTTGGAGCTGATCGCGACGCTGGCGATGCCCCGGGGCGCGTAATCGTGCGCGTATTGCACCAGCCCATCGAGGATCAGCTTCACGAACGGACAGTGGTTGCAGATGAACGCCACCATCAGCCCGCGTCCGGGAGGGATGTCGGACAGGCTCAGCTTGTTGCCGGAAACGACGTCCGGAAGCCTGAAATCCGGGGCGCGGGTGCCCAGCGCAAGCATACGAGACTGCGTCATGACCATGCGTTTGACTCCTGTTATGATCACAATATGCAGAGAGGCAGCAGCACACGCAAGGCCGCGCATCCGATCCATCCGCTGTTCATCGACCGTTGGTCGCCGCGCTCGATGTCGGGCGAACCGCTGACCGAAGCCGAGCTCATGGTGCTGTTCGAAGCCGCGCGCTGGGCACCCTCTTCCTCCAATTTCCAGCCGTGGCGCATGCTGTACGTGCGGCGCGGCACGCCGCTGTGGTCCACTTACGTCGGCCTGCTGTTCGAGGGCAATCGTGTCTGGGCCCAGCACGCCGGCGCCATCGTGCTGTTCCTCTCGAAGACCGTGATGGACGACGGCCGCCCCTGCACCACGCATTCCTACGACACGGGCGCGGCCTGGCAGAATTTCGCGCTGCAGGCCTACCTGCAGGGCTACGCGCTGCACGGCATCGGCGGCTTCGATGCCGCGCGCGCGCGTACCGAGCTGAAGATTCCGCCTGAGTATGCCGTCGAAGCCATGGCGGTGATCGGCAAGCTCGGCAACAAGGCCGACCTGCCCGATCACCTGCAGGCGCGCGAGCAGCCCAACGGCCGCCGGCCGCTGTCGGAAACCGTGGCGGAAGGACTGTTCTCCTTCTAGACCAGCGCGCGTCCTAGACCAGCACGCGCTCGATGCCGCCATCGTTGGCGCGCGCCACGTAATCCACCAGCCAGTCCTGCCCCAGCACGTGGCGCGCGATCTCCACCACGATGTAGTCCGCTTCCACTCCCGTGTCCTCGCCGTAGCGCGACAGCCCCTGCAGGCAGGACGGGCAGGACGTCAGCACCTTCACCGCGGCGTCTTCCTCCTTGCCGCGCAGGCGCTCGGCGCCGGCGCGCATTTCCTGCTCCTTGCGGAACCGCACCTGCGTGGAAATGTCCGGGCGCGTGAGCGCCAGCGTGCCGGACTCGCCGCAGCAGCGATCGTTCTTCTCGATCTTGCCGTTCTGCGCGCTGTTCATGAGCGTGTTCACCACTTTGAGCGGCTCGTAGCTCTTCATCGGCGAATGGCACGGGTCGTGGTACATGTAGCGCACGCCCGTGGCGCTGCCGAGCCGCACGCCCTTCTCCATCAGGTATTCATGGATGTCGATGATGCGGCAACCCGGGAAGATCTCTTCGAATTTGTAGCCCTGCAGCTGGTCGTAGCAGGTGCCGCAGCTCACCACCACCGTCCGGATGTCGAGGTAGTTGAGCGTGTTGGCGACGCGGTGGAACAGCACGCGGTTGTCGGTGATGATCTTCTCGGCCTTGTCGAACTGGCCCGAGCCGCGCTGCGGATAGCCGCAGCACAGGTAACCCGGCGGCAACACGGTCTGCACGCCCACATGCCACAGCATGGCCTGGGTGGCGAGGCCCACCTGCGAGAACAGCCGCTCCGAACCACAGCCGGGGAAGTAGAACACCGCCTCGGTGTCGCTGCTGGTCTGCACCGGATCGCGGATGATGGGCACGTAGTCGGCATTCTCGATGTCCAGCAGGGCGCGCGCCGTTTTCTTGGGCAGGCCGCCGGGCATCTTCTTGTTGACGAAGTGGATCACCTGTTCGGCGATCTTCGGTTTGCCGGTGGTGGCCGGCGGCCGCGCCGTTTGCCGCCGCGCGAAGCCCTTGAGCAGGCTATTCGCCGCGCGCTGCGCCTTGTAGCCCCAGCCGATCATGGCCGTGCGCGCCAGACGGATGGTCTGCGGGTTGGTGGCGTTGAGGAAGAACATCGACGCGGCGGTGCCGGCGTTGAAGCGCTTCTTGCCCATGCGCCGCAGCAGGTCGCGCATCGCCATCGAGACATCGCCGAAGTCGATGTCCACCGGGCACGGCGTCTCGCACTTGTGGCACACCGTGCAATGGTCGGCGACGTCGGAGAATTCGTCCCAATGGCGGAGCGACACGCCGCGCCGCGTCTGCTCCTCGTACAGGAACGCCTCGATCAGCAGCGAGGTCGCCAGGATCTTGTCGCGCGGGCTGTAGAACAGGTTGGCGCGCGGCACGTGCGTGGCGCACACCGGCTTGCACTTGCCGCAACGCAGGCAATCCTTGATGGCATCGGAGATCGAGTTGATGTCGGACTGCTGCATGATCAGCGATTCATGGCCCATCAGGTTGAAACTCGGCGTGTACGCGTTGCCGAGGTCGCCACCGGGCAGCAGCTTGCCGCGGTTGAAATTGCCGTCCGGATCGATGCGCAGCTTGTAGGCGCGGAACTCGCGCGTCTCGGCATCCTGCAGGAATTCCAGCTTGGTGATGCCGATGCCGTGCTCGCCCGAGATCACGCCGCCCAGTCCGCGCGCGATCACCATGATGCGCGCCACGGCCGCATTGGCCTCGTGCAGCATCTGGTAGTCGTCGGAATTCACCGGGATGTTGGTGTGCACATTGCCGTCGCCGGCGTGCATGTGCAGCGCCACGAACACGCGGCTGCGCAGCACGCGCTGGTGGACTGCGGTGCAACCCGCCAGCACCGGCGCGAACGCGGCGCCGGTGAACAGTTCCTGCAGCTGGGCGCGGATCTCGCGCTTCCACGAGGCGCGCAGCACGCGATCCTGCAGCAGGTTGAAGACTTTCAGCTCCGGATCGCCCGCAATGCGCGGCGCCAGTCCGCGCAACAGCTCGCCGTACCCGAGCTGCTCGAGCGTCGGCGTCGCCTGCCGCACGCTGGCATCGAGGTTCTGCGCCAGCCAGCGCCAGCGCCCGCGCACGCTGTCGATGAGCTGCAGCGCGAGCTCGGGCCGATCGCCCAGCACTTCCTTTGGCGCCATGCGATCCAGCTCCGGATCCTCGCTGCGCGCCAGCGGCAGCGGACCGGCGAGGTAGTCGCGCAGCTGCTCCGTGAGCCGCAGCTTGTTCGCGAGCGACAGCTCGATGTTGATGCGCTCGATGGCGTCGGTGTATTCGCCCATGCGATCCAGCGGGATCACCACGTCTTCGTTGATCTTGAATGCGTTGGTGTGGCGCGCGATGGCCGCGGTGCGTGCCCGGTCGAGCCAGAACTTGCGGCGCGCCTCGGCGCTCACCGCGATGAAACCCTCGCCGCTGCGCGCATTGGCGATGCGCACCACTTCCGAGGCCGCCGCGGCCACTTCGCTTTCCACATCGCCGACGATGTCGCCGAACAGCGCCATCTTGGGCAGGGTGCCGCGCTTGGACTTGGTGCTGTAGCCCACGGCCTTGAGATAGCGGTCGTCCATGTGCTCGAGGCCAGCGAGCTTCACGCTGCTGTCGCGGCCCACACGGCCCAGGAAATCGCGGATCTCGACGATGGCGGGAATGGCTTCGCGCGCCTGCCCGAAGAATTCCAGGCACACCGTGCGCACCTGCGGGGGCATG
>Ga0335083_10006297_pt1 | contig 14876 bp, 18 predicted proteins | sample Lox_Sample_42_FD_206716 | JGI IMG/M metagenome (GOLD analysis project Ga0335083, IMG submission 206716) | Soil microbial communities from Loxahatchee National Wildlife Refuge, Florida, United States - Lox_Sample_4.2 | ecosystem: Environmental > Terrestrial > Soil > Wetlands | place: USA... | reverse complement strand
CGGCGAAGAGCCTCGTGGTGATCGACGAGGCCTACCAGCCGTTCGCGATGCAAAGCTGGATGCCGCGCGCGGGCGAGTTCGACAACGTGGTCGTGATGCGCACGATGTCCAAGCTCGGGCTCGCGGGCATCCGCCTCGGCTATCTGGCGGGACGCCCCACCTGGCTCAACGAATTCGACAAAGTGCGTCCGCCCTACAACGTGAACGTGCTCACGCAGGCGGCCGCGGACCTGCTGCTCGAGCACGTCGACGTGCTCGACGCGCAGGCCGCACAATTGCGCGCCGAGCGTGCGAAACTTGCCGCCGAAGTGGCGAAGCTGCCGGGCGCGCAGGTGTTCGAGAGCGCGGGCAACTTCCTGCTCGTGCGCGTGCCCGACGCGGCGTCCGTGTTCGATACGCTGCTGACTGCCCGGATCCTGATCAAAAACGTGGGTAAAATGCACCCATTGCTGGCGAATTGCGTGCGTCTGACCGTCGGGACCCCCGAAGAAAACGCACAACTGCTCGCTGCCCTGAAGCTCGTGCTCAAATGAGCCGAATGCTTCGTTCTCCCATTCTCCTGTTACGGGCTGTTTGAAGGAAATTGCCATGCGCGTCGCGCAAGTCGTTCGCAACACCAGCGAAACGCAAATCCGCGTGAAACTGAATCTGGACGGCACCGGCGAGCAGAAGCTCGCGACCGGCGTGCCGTTCCTCGACCACATGCTCGACCAGATCGCACGACACGGTCTGATCGATCTGGACATCGAGGCGCATGGCGACACGCATATCGACGACCACCATACGGTCGAAGACGTCGGCATCACGCTCGGCCAGGCGGTGGCGCAGGCCATCGGCGACAAGAAGGGCATTCGCCGCTACGGCCACGCCTACGTGCCGCTCGACGAGGCGCTCTCGCGCGTCGTCATCGACTTCTCGGGCCGTCCGGGCCTCGAATTCCACGTACCGTTCACGCGTGCGCGCATCGGCACGTTCGACGTCGACCTGTCGATCGAATTCTTCCGCGGCTTCGTGAACCACGCCGGCGTGACGCTGCACATCGACAACCTGCGCGGCCTGAACGCGCACCATCAGATGGAAACCGTGTTCAAGGCATTCGGCCGCGCGCTGCGTCAGGCCGCCGAACTGGACGAGCGTCAGGCGGGCAAGATCCCGTCGACGAAGGGCAGCCTTTAAGCGAGACCGTCCAGCGACCAGAAGGCGAGCCGCTTCGCGCCGCGCTTGGCCCCCCGCGTGGCGCGGGCCTTCGCGGTACGCTTTGCGCGCGAGGGCAGCGGCTGGCATGCGGCGTGCGCGCCACATTGGCCATTCGGCTGATGGGCTTGCGCGTGCCGACTGGCGTACATTGACGGCTTTGAGGGCAGAACAGGGCACAGCGGGGCGCACCTACGCGCCTGCACCAGCGAAGGGCAGGGCCTGACGAGCAGGCCGGATTCGAGATGAAAACTTCAATTGCGATTGTGGATTATGGGATGGGCAACCTGCGTTCGGTGGCCCAGGCGCTGAGGCAGGCCGCGCCGGAAGCCGAAGTGGCTATCGTCGAGCGCCCCGAGGCGATCCGTGCGGCCGACCGTGTCGTGCTGCCGGGGCAGGGCGCGATGCCGGACTGCATGCGCAGCCTCGCCGAATCGGGTCTGCAGGATGCGGTGCTCGAAGCCTCGCGCAACAAGCCGCTCATGGGCGTGTGCGTGGGCGAGCAGATGCTGTTCGACTGGAGCGCGGAAGGCGACACGAAGGGCTTGGGCCTGTTGCCCGGCAAGGTCGTGCGTTTCGATCTGGAAGGCCGGCTGCAGGACGACGGTTCGCGCTTCAAGGTGCCGCAGATGGGCTGGAACCGCGTGCGCCAGGTGCGCGCACACGCACTGTGGGAAGGCGTGCCCGACGAAAGCTTTTTTTACTTCGTGCACAGCTACTACGTGGTGCCGGCAGATCCGGCGCACACCGTGGGCGAGACGCCGTATGGCGCAGCCTTTACCTCGGCAGTGGCGCGGGATAACATCTTCGCCACCCAATTCCACCCGGAAAAGAGCGCCGCTGCGGGCTTGCGCGTGTATCGCAACTTCGTCTACTGGAACCCCTGATTTTGTGCGGCGCTGACACTCGCAGCCGCCTCGCGCACGAGCGCCGCGGCATTCGATTTGTGTCAGCAAGGCTGCCGAAAGAGTTGTACTAAACTAGCGAAACGGCGTCGGATCGGGTCTTTTTTCCACCGGCGCCGGCAGACTTCAACCTCCTTCCCAGACACACCCGAAGCTATGCTGCTGATTCCGGCCATCGATCTCAAAGACGGTCACTGCGTGCGCCTCAAGCAAGGCGATATGGACCAGGCGACGATTTTCTCCGAGGAACCGGCGGCCATGGCCCGACACTGGGTCGAGCGCGGCGCGCGCCGTCTCCACCTCGTCGACCTGAACGGCGCGTTCGCAGGCAAGCCGAAGAACGAAGACGCGATCCGCGAGATCATCGCGGAGGTGGGCGACGAGATCCCCGTGCAGCTCGGCGGCGGTATCCGCGACCTCGACACCATCGAGCGTTATCTCGACGACGGCCTTTCCTACGTGATCATCGGCACCGCCGCCGTGAAAAATCCGGGCTTCCTGCAGGAAGCCTGCACGGCTTTCGGGGGGCACATCATCGTCGGTCTCGACGCCAAGGACGGCAAAGTCGCGACCGACGGCTGGAGCAAGCTCACGGGCCACGAAGTCGTCGATCTCGCGCGCAAGTTCGAGGACTACGGCGTCGAGTCGATCATCTACACCGACATCGGCCGCGACGGCATGCTGCAGGGCATCAACATCGAAGCGACGGTGCGCCTCGCGCGTGCGGTAAAGATTCCCATCATCGCGAGCGGCGGCCTCTCGAACCTCGGCGACATCGACGCGCTTTGCGAGGTCGAGGACGAAGGCGTGGAAGGCGTGATCTGCGGCCGCGCGATCTACTCGGGCGACCTCGATTTCGCCGAGGCGCAAACGCGCGCAGACAAGCTGCGCGAATCGGACGACGCGTAAGCGTCGAACGTCGGCCTCCGTGACCGGAGGCCTTTTGCTTCTGGCACCGCGCCGGCTTCGCCGTACGGCATGGCGCTCGCACCGGATATTTTCGCGACAAGGTGCAAAGCGCGCGACAATGGGCGGCGCGACACGCTAAAAGCGCACCACGGCGCATCACGGCGCACCGCGTTCGAAACGGGGCCGGTAGCCGTCTCAGGCTCATGCCGGGCAAGCGCCCGGCACCAGCGGGCACCCAGCAGGCAAACCTCAGGCTCCAACACCGACTGGCAACTTCGGCAAGATCATGGCTCTACCCAAACGCATCATCCCCTGCCTCGACGTGACCGCCGGGCGCGTCGTGAAAGGCGTCAATTTCGTCGAGCTGCGCGACGCGGGCGACCCCGTCGAAATCGCGCGGCGCTACGACGAGCAGGGCGCCGACGAGCTCACGTTCCTCGATATCACCGCGACCTCCGACCAGCGCGACCTGATCCTCCCGATCATTGAAGCGGTCGCATCGCAGGTCTTCATTCCGCTCACCGTGGGCGGCGGCGTGCGCGCCGTGGCGGACGTGCGGCGCCTGCTCAATGCCGGTGCGGACAAGGTCAGCATGAACTCGTCGGCGGTCGCCAATCCGCAGCTCGTGCGCGATTCCGCCGACAAATACGGCTCGCAGTGCATCGTCGTCGCCATCGACGCCAAGCGCGTCTCCGGCAACGCAGCGTCAGGCGAGCCGGCGCGCTGGGAAGTCTTCACGCACGGCGGGCGCAAGGCGACCGGCATCGACGCCGTGGAGTGGGCGCGCAAGATGGCCGAACTCGGCGCGGGCGAAATCCTGCTGACGAGCATGGACCGCGACGGCACGAAGAGCGGCTTCGACCTCGAACTCACGTGCGCGGTGTCCGACGCGGTGCCGATTCCCGTGATCGCCTCGGGCGGCGTGGGCGGCCTGCAGGATCTCGCGGACGGCATCGTCAAGGGCCATGCCGACGCCGTGCTGGCGGCGAGCATCTTCCACTACGGTGAGCACACGGTCGGCGAGGCGAAACGCTTCATGGCCGAGCAGGGCATTTCGGTGAGGATGTGACGCCATGAGCAACGCTCCGACCAACTGGCTGGACAAGGTCAACTGGGACGCCAACGGTCTCGTGCCCGTCATTGCGCAGGAGGCCAATACGGGCGACGTGCTGATGTTCGCGTGGATGAACCGCGAGGCGCTCGCGAAAACGGTCGAGACGCGCCGCGCGGTGTACTTTTCGCGCTCGCGCCAGCGCCTGTGGTTCAAGGGCGAGGAGTCGGGGCACGTGCAGCATGTGCGCGACATCCGCCTCGACTGCGACGAAGATGTCGTGCTGCTCAAGGTCGAGCAGGTCTCGGGCATCGCGTGCCACACGGGCCGCCACTCGTGCTTTTTCCAGCAATTCGAAGGCACCGTCGACGAAGGCCGCTGGGTCGCCGTCGACCCGGTGCTGAAAGACCCCGAACACATCTACAAATGACGCAACTGAACACCAACGACACGCTGCTGCGCCTTGCGGCCGTGATCGACAGCCGCAAGGGCGGCGATCCGGACGCCTCCTACGTCGCGCGCCTTTTCCACAAGGGCGACGACGCGGTGCTCAAGAAGGTCGGCGAGGAAGCCACCGAAGTCGTGCTGGCCGCGAAAGACGTGCGCCAGGGCGGCGCGCCGAAGGCGCTAGTGGGCGAGATGGCCGACCTGTGGTTTCATTGCCTCGTGACGCTTTCGCATTTCGACCTGAGCCCTGCCGATGTGCTCGCCGAACTGGAGCGTCGCGAGGGCCTCTCGGGGCTCGAGGAAAAGGCCCTGCGCAAGAGCCGCGAGCGCGAAGAGAACGGCGACTGAGGTAAGGGCTGAAGCCCCGACTCCAGACGGGAAGGCGCCAAAACGCCAACTCTGGTCGACAGCCTTGCATGGGACCAGAGTAAGGCGCTAAAGCGCCAACTCTGGTCGACAGGAGACGACGAGCATGTCCACATCCGGCGATTACCCGCCCCCTTCCTGGCGCAACGGCGTCGACGCGGACCGCTTGCGCACCCTGCGCACCTTCACGCATGTGCTCTATGCGCTTTACGCGGTGTACTGGCTCACCGGTGGCGTCTCGGTGCTCGTTGCGATCATCCTCAATTACCTGAAGCGCGACGAAGCCTTGGGCACGCCCTACGAGCAGCACTTCACCTGGCAGATTCGCACGTTCTGGCTCGGACTCGCCGGGCATCTGATCGGCGGCGCGCTCATCTTCGTGCTGATCGGCATTCCAATTTTGTGGGCTGTCGCAATCTGGACGTTGTACCGTATCATCAAGGGTTGGCTGTATTTGTACGACAACAAGCCGCTGCTCGACCCGCGCGCCTGGTTCTGAACGGCGCGCATTCGCCGCGACTTGCCTACCTCGCACGTCCTGTCGCTCACCAGGAGCACCACCAGGAGCACCATGAGTCACGACCGCAGCACCTGTTTATTCTGCAAGATCGCCGATGGCGAAATCCCCAGCTCACGGGTGTACGAGGACGATGAATTCGTGGCCTTTCGCGACATCCGTCCCGCAGCCGAAACGCACGTGCTCGTGATTCCGCGCCAGCATATTTCCACCCTTGCCGATTGCGGCGAAAACGACGCACCACTGCTTGGTAGAATGTTCGTGCTGGTCGCGCGGCTCGCGAAAGAGCTGGGCGTCTCGTACACGGGTGGCGAGACCGGCTTTCGCACGGTTGTGAACACGGGGCCTGGCGGCGGTCAGGAGGTCTACCACCTGCACGCGCATTTGCTGGCCGGGCCGCGTCCGTGGCACCGCATGGGTTGAGAGCCGGCGGCGCTCGAGGCGCCAAGGGCGCGCATGGCAGGTCGGTGCAGCATCATACAGGCACAATTTTTCTCGCTGCGCAGCGCGCGCGGCGTCGGGGTTAAGGAGAGAGGCAATCATGGGTTCGTTGAGCATCTGGCACTGGCTGATCGTGTTGTTGATCGTGGCGCTCGTCTTCGGCACGAAGAAGCTTCGCAATATCGGTAGCGATCTGGGCGGCGCGGTGAAGGGTTTCAAGGAAGGCATGCGCGACGGCGAAGCCGGCGCCGACACGCAAAAGCGCGAATTGCCGTCCGACGGCGGAACGGTCGACGTCGAAGCGAAGGACAAGACGCCTCGCTCGAACGACTACCGCTAATGCGCGCGTAGCCGTAATTCCCGCCACAAGGCAGCCAAGGCTGACGGAAAACTCCATTCATGCTCGATCTCGGTCTAACCAAGATGGCGCTGATCGGCGTCGTCGCACTGGTCGTTCTCGGGCCGGAGCGACTGCCGCGCGTCGCGCGTACCGCGGGCGCGCTGTTCGGCCGCGCGCAGCGCTATATCAACGACGTCAAGGCGGAAGTCACGCGCGAGATCGAGCTCGACGAGCTGCGCCGCATGAAGACCGAGTTCGAGTCGGCTGCGCAGAACGTCGAGAAGACGGTTCACGACAACCTGCGCAAGCACGAAACCGAGCTGAACGACGCCTGGAACGCGGGCACTTCGGTTTCGCCGAGTATCGCGGGCGGAGCCGATCCGGCTAGCCTGGAAGGCATGGCCGCGGATCAGACAGGCGAGGCTTCGGTGCAGTCCGGCTGGCGCTCCGGCAACGCTGGCGCACAGAAGCGCAAGAACTGGCGCGTGAAGCAGAGCGCGGCGCCCGTCTGGTATAAGCGCGCCACGTTGCGCCGCACACGCGTGCAATCGGGCGCGGCACGCGTCGCGCAGCACACGCCGGCCAGCCTGCGCCGGCCCACACGCTTCTTCTAACGCCGTGCGACGCTTTCGCGTGGGTCCGCATTGGTGCACGTCAAGCACCTTGAGCACGTACATTTTCAACCGAGGGCCGGTGTGAGCGACGCCCAGCAAAAGCAGGAAGAAGGCTCCGAAGAGACCTTCATCTCCCATCTCGTCGAACTGCGCGACCGCATCATCCGCGCGGGCATTTCCGTGATCGTCGTGTTCGTCGGGCTCGTGTACTGGGCGCCCGACATCTTCCGTCTGCTCGCGCGCCCGCTCATGCAGAACCTGCCGCGCGACGGCAAGATGATCGTCACCGACGTGACCGGCTCGTTCTTCGTACCGATGAAGGTCACGATGCTCGTGGCCTTCGTGATCGCGCTGCCGTTCGTGCTCTACCAGATCTGGGCATTTGTTGCGCCTGGGCTCTATCAGCACGAGAAGAAGCTGGTCGTGCCGCTCGTGGCGAGCAGCTACGCGCTCTTTCTGTGCGGCATGGCATTCGCGTATTTCGTGGTGTTCCCGACGATCTTCCGCGTGATGGCGCACTACAACGCGCCGCTCGGCGCGGAGATGACGACCGACATCGACAACTACCTGAGTTTCGTGCTCACCATGTTTATCGCGTTCGGCGTGACTTTCGAGGTGCCGATCGTCGTGGTGCTGCTCGTGCGCATGGGCGTGCTGACGGTGAAGAAGCTCAAGGAGATCCGGCCTTACGTGATCGTCGGCGCGTTCATCGTCGCGGCCGTCGTGACGCCGCCCGACGTGTTCTCGCAGCTCATCCTCGCGCTGCCGCTCATCGTGCTCTACGAGGCGGGCATCATCGCGGCGCGCATCTTCGTGGGCACGGGGGAGAAGAAGGCCGCGGACGAGAGTCAGGCACCCAGCTGAAGCGCTGGCGGGAGCAGGAAAGCAAAAGGCCGCGAACCCAGGTTCGCGGCCTTTTGCTTTCCGGTGCGAACTTGCGGGCGGCAATCCCGCCCGCCGGCTCGTCAACCTCCGTCGTCGCCTTCGCCGTCTTCCTGCGCTGGCTGCTTCGGCGGTGGCGGGCGCTTGCCGATCAGCACGCTGAGATCCATGTCCTTGTTCTTGCGCACGAGGTGTATTGTCGCGTCGGTGCCCGGCTTGATCTGCGCGATTACGTTCAATAGGCGCGTGGTGTCGGTGATGGCTTCGCCGTTCACCGAAGTCAGGACGTCGCCCGGCTTGATGCCGGCCTTGTCGGCGGGGCCTCCCTGAAGCACGCCCGCGACGATCGCGCCCGACTTCTCTTTCAGCCCGAACGAATCGGCGATTTCCGGCGTCACGTCCTGCGGCTCCACGCCGATCCAGCCGCGCGTGACCGAGCCCGTGGTGATGATGCTCTCCAGCACGCTGCGCGCGGTCGAAACGGGAATGGCGAAGCCGATGCCGAGCGAGCCGCCCGAACGCGAATAGATGGCCGTGTTGATGCCGAGCAGGTTGCCGTTCACGTCGACGAGCGCGCCGCCCGAGTTGCCGGGGTTGATCGGCGCGTCGGTCTGGATGAAGTTCTCGAACGTGTTGATGCCGAGGTGATTGCGGCCGAGTGCGCTGATGATGCCCATCGTGACCGTCTGGCCCACGCCGAACGGATTGCCGATGGCGAGCACGACATCGCCCACGCGAGCCTGATCCATGCGGCCTAGCGTGATGGCAGGCAGGCTCGGCAGGTTGATCTTTAGCACCGCGAGATCGGTCTCCGGATCGATGCCGATCACCTTCGCGTTGGTGGTGCGGCCGTCGGAGAGCGCGATTTCGATCTGGTCCGCGCCGTCGATTACGTGCTGGTTCGTTAGAATGTAACCGTCCGGACTGACAATGACGCCCGAGCCGAGGTTGGCGGCAGGCTGCTCCTGCTGCTTGTGATTCTTGTTGCGATCGCCGAAGAAGTAACGAAAGAGCGGGTCGTTCTGGCGGGGATCGGGCGGCAGCGACCCGTCCTTGCTCGAGAACACATTGACGACCGCGGGCATCGCCTTCGTGGCGGCGTCCGCATAGGAGCCCTCGGCGTGGCCTCTGCCGATGCCCGGTGCCACTTCCCTGAGTGCGACGATCGGCTCGGCGAGCTGCTTGCCGAACTGCCCCTGGTGCTGCAGCCACTGGGGCTTGAGCGTCGCGACGATGAACATCAACGCCAGCAGGACCGTCACCGCCTGGGCGAAGAACAGCCAAAAGCGTCTAAGCATCTGAAGATTAGAGGATTATATGGATCGGATCGAACTTGAATTGTATCTGAACAATCTTCTCGAATCCGCGCGGTTCAAGGACTACTGCCCGAACGGCCTGCAGGTGGAAGGCCGGCGGCGCGTGGAGAAGATCGCCACCGGCGTGACCGCTTCGCTCGCGTTCCTGGAAGCCGCGCTCGAGTGGGGCGCCGACGCCGTGCTCGTTCACCACGGCTACTTCTGGAAGAACGAGGCGCCGCCGATCACGGGGCGCAAGTACCGGCGCCTCAAGGCCTTGCTCGCGAACGATCTCAATCTCTTCGCCTATCACCTGCCGCTCGACAGCCATCCGGAGTTCGGCAACAACGCGCAGTTGGGCGCCAAACTGGGCTGGATCGGCGAGAAACGCTTCGGCGAGCAGGATCTCGGCTGGATGACCACGCTGCCTATGCCGATCACGCTCGCGCATTTTTCCGCCCAGGTCGAGCAGACGCTCGGCCGCGCGCCGCTCGTGCTCGGCGACCCGGACTGGGAGCTGCGCCACGTGGCCTGGTGCACGGGCGCGGCGCAAAGCCTCTTCGACGCCGCAATCGACGCCGGCGCCGACGTCTTCCTCACCGGCGAGATTTCCGAGCCGATCACTCACACCAGCGCCGAAAGCGGCGTGGCGTTCCTCGCGGCGGGTCACCACGCGACCGAGCGATTCGGCGTTCAGGCGCTCGGCGCGCACCTTTCCGAGGCGTTCGACATCGAGCATCTTTTCATCGACATCCACAATCCCGTTTGACTGCGTTTCAGGCCCGCTTTTCGCGCGCCCCGATATCGCGCATGGCGCAGCGGGGATGGTGGGAATTGTCGTCGTGCAGCATCATTTTATTCGTGAGGCATTTACAAACGGAAAAGAAAGTGGCCCTCTTTTCTGCGGGAAAACCCCGAGATATCAAGGACTTCGGATGCTTTTTAGAGATCGCCCCTTGTAAATGCCAACTCCATTCGCGCAAACTAGCGTTCGGCAGCACCGCGGGTAAGCTGGCGTGACGGATAAATCCAACTCAGAAGTGGGGCGATGTGATGCGAGACAACGAGAATGACCGCGTCGATGGCAGCCGCCGAACCTGGCTGATTGCGACGTCCGTAGCAGGTGGCATAGGAGGCGTAGCCACTGTCGTACCCTTCGTAGGTTCATTTGCACCATCCGAGAAAGCCCGCGCCGCCGGCGCGCCCGTCGAAGCCGATATCACGAATCTGCAGCCCGGTTCGCTCATGACCGTGGCCTGGCGCGGCAAGCCAGTGTGGATCCTGAATCGCACCGACCGCATGATGGCCGACGTCAAGAAGGCCGATCCCGATCTGGCCGACCCCAACTCCGAGCATCCGTTTTCCATGCCGATGCCGGAGTACTGCATGAACGAGTTCCGCTCGCGCGTCGAGCATCAGAACATCCTCGTGGCCGTGGCCGTCTGCACCCATCTGGGCTGCACGCCGACGCCGCGTTTCCAGGAAGGCCCGCAGCCTAACCTGCCCGACAGCTGGCCGGGCGGCTTCCTGTGCCCGTGCCACGGTTCCACCTACGATCTCTCCGGCCGTGTCTTCAAGAACAAGCCGGCGCCGCAAAACCTCGACATTCCCCGGTACATGTTCGTGTCCCCGACGCAGATCGTGATCGGCAGGGACGAAAAAGGAGAAGCGTGATGGCGACGGGAACCGAAAAAGAGGTGAACACCACGGGCGCTTCTTCTGGCGCTTCTGCTGGATTAGTCGGCTGGATCGACAAGCGCTTTCCGATGACCGCGACCTGGCGCGCGCATGCTTCCGAGTACTACGCGCCGAAGAACTTCAACTTCTGGTACTTCTTCGGCTCGCTTGCGCTGCTCGTGCTGGTGAACCAGATCGTCACCGGCATCTTCCTCACCATGAACTACAAGCCCGACTCGACGCTCGCGTTCGCGTCGGTCGAGTACATCATGCGCGAGGTGCCGTGGGGCTGGCTGATCCGCTACATGCACTCCACGGGCGCCTCGATGTTCTTCGTGGTCGTGTATCTGCACATGTTCCGGGGGCTCCTGTACGGCTCGTACCGCAAGCCGCGCGAGCTCGTCTGGATCTTCGGCTGCGCGATCTTCCTGTGCCTGATGGCCGAGGCGTTCTTCGGCTACCTGCTGCCATGGGGCCAGATGTCATTCTGGGGCGCGCAGGTCATCGTGAATCTGTTCTCGGCGATTCCGTTCATCGGGCCGGACCTCTCGCTGTGGATTCGCGGTGACTATGTGGTGTCGGACGTCACGCTCAACCGCTTCTTCGCGTTGCACGTGATCGCCATTCCGCTCGTGCTGATCGCGCTCGTGATCTGCCACATCGTCGCGCTGCACGAAGTGGGCTCGAACAACCCGGATGGGATCGAGATCAAGGAGAAGAAGGACGCGAACGGCATTCCGCTCGACGGCATTCCGTTCCATCCCTACTACTCGGTGCACGACTTCATGGGCGTGTGCATCTTCCTGATGATCTTCGCGGCGATCGTGTTCTTCGCGCCGGAAATGGGCGGCTACTTCCTCGAAGCGAACAACTTCATCCCGGCCAACCCGCTGCAAACGCCGCCCGAGATCGCGCCGGTCTGGTACTTCACGGCGTTCTACGCGATGCTGCGCGCGACCACCGACCCCTTCAAGATCGTGCTCATGATCGTGATCGCGCTGCTCGGTCTGCTTGCGCTCGTGCGTGCGCGCGGCAAGTGGCGCGCGGGGCTGCCCGTGCTGGCGGTGCTCGTGATCCTCGCCATGTACTTCACCGAGTCGAAGTTCTGGGGCGTCGTGGTGATGGGCACGGCGGTCATCTCGCTCTTCTTCCTGCCGTGGCTCGACCGCTCACCGGTGAAGTCGATCCGCTACCGGCCGTTCTTCCACAAGGTGTTCCTCGGCATCTTCGTGCTCGCGTTCCTGACGCTCGCTTTCCTTGGCACGAAGCCGCCGTCTCCGGCGGCGACGCTGATCGCCCAGATCTGCGCGCTCGTCTATTTCGCCTTCTTCCTCGGCATGCCGTTCTGGACGCGGCTTGGCACCTTCAAGCAGCCACCCGAACGCGTGCGATTCAAGCCCCATTAATCTTGAGCGAGGAAGACATGATCAGAAAATCTCTCTTTTCGACGCTCGCGAGGGCTGGCGTGCGCATCGGCATGGCTGCGCTGGCGCTTTCGTGCGCAATTGGGGTTGGATCCGTATCGGCGCAGGAGAACATTCCGCTCGACCGCGCTCCCGATAACGGCGAAAATCTTGCTTCGCTGCAACACGGCGCCCAATTGTTTGTAAACTATTGTCTGAATTGCCATAGTGCGAACTTGATGCGCTACAGCCGGTTGCAGGATCTGGGCATTCCGCAGAAGCAAATCGAAGATAATCTGCTGTTTACGACCGACAAGGTCGGCAACACGATGTCCATTGCAATGCGCCCTGACGACGCGAAAGCGTGGTTCGGCGTGGCGCCACCGGACCTTTCCGTGGAGGCACGGGCGAGGGGGCGCGACTGGCTGTACACGTACCTGCGCAGCTTCTACCGTGATGACACGCGCCCGACCGGCTGGAACAACCTGGTGTTCGAGAACGTGAGCATGCCGCACGTGCTGTGGCAGTTGCAGGGCATACGTACGGCGAAGTTCGAGGATGCGGTGGACGAGGAATCCGGGGAAAAAGTCCGTCGCTTCACGGGGTTCCAGCAGGTGACACCCGGCACGCTTTCGCCGGTGGATTATGATGCCGACGTGGCCGACCTGGTGGCATACCTCGGCTGGATGGCCGAACCGGAGCAGAAAACCCGCAAGCAGCTTGGTGTGTGGGTGCTCCTGTTCCTTGGCATCCTGAGCTTTTTTGCGTGGCGACTGAACGCCGCGTACTGGAAAGATATCAAATAGGCACGTCCTGACCGACGTGGGGCCGGTGCGACGAGAAGCCGTCTGACAGTTCAGGAACCGTCAGGCGGTTTTTTCGCCCGCTGGCCTTTTGGGTTTATTGAGGAAATGTAAATCATGATGGTTCTGTACTCCGGCACTACCTGCCCGTTCTCCCAGCGCTGCCGGCTGGTGTTGTTCGAAAAGGGCATGGACTTCGAAATCCGCGATGTCGACCTGTTCAATAAACCGGAAGACATCGCCGTGATGAATCCGTACGGTCAGGTGCCGATTCTGGTCGAGCGCGACCTGATTCTGTACGAATCGAACATCATCAACGAATACATCGACGAGCGCTTCCCGCATCCGCAACTGATGCCGGCCGACCCGGTCCAGCGTGCGCGCGCGCGCCTGTTCCTGCTCAACTTCGAGAAGGAGCTGTTCGTGCACGTGAGCACGCTCGAAAACGAGAAGGGCAAGGCCGCCGAGAAGAACCACGAGAAGGCGCGCCTCGCGATCCGCGACCGCCTCACGCAGCTCGCGCCGATCTTCCTGAAGAACAAGTACATGCTGGGCGAAGAGTTCTCGATGCTCGACGTCGCGATCGCGCCGCTGCTGTGGCGCCTCGACCACTACGGCATCGAGCTGTCGAAGAACGCCGCGCCGCTCATGAAGTACGCGGAGCGCATCTTCAGCCGCCCGGCGTATATCGAAGCGCTGACGCCGTCCGAAAAGGTGATGCGCCGTTAAGCAGCGGTTGCGGGTAACAGGAGGCGGCGTGCACGGCGTGGGTGTGGATGCCGCCTCGCGAAAGGATTGTTGATGCAAGAGATTTCCACCAAGCCGTATCTGCTGCGCGCGCTGTACGAGTGGTGCACCGACAACGGCTTCACGCCGCATATCGCGGTGCGGGTCGACAACCACACGCGTGTGCCGCGCCAGTTCGTTCGTGATGGCGAGATCGTGCTGAACATCAGCTTCGAGGCGACGAGCCAGCTGCAGATGGGCAACGAGATGATCGAGTTCCACGCGCGCTTCTCAGGCAAGTCGCACAAGATCGAGGTGCCTGTGTCGAACGTTCTCGCGATCTACGCGCGCGAGAACGGGCAGGGCATGGCGTTTCCGGTCGAGACCGCGGCAGGCGACGCTGACGACGTGCTGTCTTCCGAGTACCACGAGGAATCGGCCGCGCCGCAGGCGCACGACGTGCTCGACGAGCCGGCCGCGGAGCCGGCGGCACCGGCGGCAACACCGGCCGCGACACACGGGGGCGACAAGGATGACGACGGCGGCAACAAAGGCGGCAAGGGCCACCTCAAAATCGTGAAATGAAGTAGAATAGCGGGCTACGCCGGCTTAGCTCATCTGGTAGAGCAGTTGATTTGTAATCATCAGGTGGCGGGTTCGAGTCCTGCAGCCGGCACCAAACATAAAGCAAAGGGTTACGTGAGGTTCACGTAACCCTTTGTGCTTTCTGGGCTGTCATCGCCACTTCACTCCGCCCACTCGGGGTCGCTGGTGAACAGGATCGTGAGCCAGCGGTGTGACTCATCCCCGCCGATGGCCCGGCCAATTTCGTCCCGGATCGCATCCCACTCGGCAATGCGCTTGGCCGGCATGTCGGGCGGCACGACGAAGTACAGTTCGATCTCGCGGGAGCGGCCCACCTTCGCGACATAGGCGCGGTAATACTCGAAGGCGTAGCGCTCGACGAAGCCTGACGCAATGGCGTCGACGTGCCGCTTGAGGTCGGCGGGCGCAACCAGCAGCACCTCCAGCAGCGCCTGACGGATTTCCGCCACCGGTATCGGGATGATCACGACGCACACCACCACGAGCGCCGCAGGGTCGACGTACGGCGTCAGGTGCTCCCATGCGGTTCCCTGGATCGCGTAGCCCGCGCTGAAGGCGACGAGGAGGGCGGCGGTGATGCCAGCGGACATGATCCACGACTTGATGTCGAGGCGTACGAAATCCGACCGGATCCGGCGATTCGCACGCGACTCGACCACGGCCATTGAAAGGCAGGCGCTCACCGTGAGTGCGGCGTAGA
>Ga0335083_10006295_pt1 | contig 14879 bp, 12 predicted proteins | sample Lox_Sample_42_FD_206716 | JGI IMG/M metagenome (GOLD analysis project Ga0335083, IMG submission 206716) | Soil microbial communities from Loxahatchee National Wildlife Refuge, Florida, United States - Lox_Sample_4.2 | ecosystem: Environmental > Terrestrial > Soil > Wetlands | place: USA... | reverse complement strand
AAACTTCGGCGTCAAAATCAGTGTCTTACCTTCAGCCCAGTCCAGGAACTCAGCGGCTGAATATTCGGCTCGGCTTGGTTTTTCCATGGCGTTGGTCTCTGCGTTTGAGGATTGCTACCGGAACTGCTAGAGGAAGTATCTCATTTCCAAGTATCAGCACCTCGGCCGCCAGAACCAATGACCTGCTGGCGCTTGCGCTCGCATAGCAGAAGAGGTGTCCGCTCCCTACCGGAGATCTTCGTCTAACGACAGCCGGCCAAACTGAGGGCGTGGACGTACACGGTACGCTCTGCCTGCTCGGGCTATTGGTCGAGGCCCGAACGATCACCGTCAGGGATGCGCGAGGCCGGACGGCGGCTTCCTTGGGACGAAGTCGACCCGCAACTCCGCAAGTTCAAGAAGTAGGCGCGAGGGCTCGGTATATTTAACGGCGCACGAAACGCTTCGCTACGTACCGCAGAAAGCCCTCCTTCATTTCCTCGATTGTCCGTGCCTTCGGTGGTCCCTCCGGAAACAAGACCCGATGGATTTCCTCGAACGTGTAGCGCCCGACCCGCCGCTGTGCGCCGCGAATACGCCGCAATAGATACCGTCTCGCTGCCGCATCCAACTTCGGCCGTGCGCGCTTGGGCGCATCCAAACTAGCGACGAACGTACGCCAGTCCCGCGCCGAAAGCCTGATTGCGGTCCTATCGGCTACTGGTCTTCTCGATTTACGCGCGCTGCGCTTCATGTGGCACCGATCAGAAATTGGGTCGCCTTGGCGATCGGCCGGATAACCTTGCCTTCGCGCCGCATCTCCACGACACGGTTGTTCACTATCGGGATCACGAAGTCACTCCGGAGCAAGCAGCTCCAGCTTCGGGAAATAATCGCGATACCGTCGCGCGTCGCGCGTGAGTAGCGGAATGCTCAGTACCGCGGCGTGAGCGCCGATGAAGAAATCCGGCAACACCCCGGTTCGCGTGCCCCCGCGCGCCTTGTAGCGTTGAAACGCCTTTCCGGCGAGAAACAAGGCCTCGCGAGGAATCTCCTCGATGACGAGGCGCGTTTTTCTCAACACCGCCTCGACTTCCTCGATGCGGCGAAAGCCGATGGACAGTTCCGCGTAAACGACCGCATTGATGGAAAGCTGGTCCTTTAGCGCCGCCGCTTCAAGCTGGCGCTGTGACCAGTCCGCCCACTGCGGGTGGTTGGTCACGACGTCCAGCAGGACGTTGGTATCGATGAGAACCAAACCGGTACCTGGGGCCGCTCGGCGCGTTCCTGCCTAGTCCTCGCCTCTTGTAAGCGCCAGAATTTCCTCGGTCCGCAGCTTGACGGTCGCGCTGCCGCGAACCGCAGCAAAACGGCTGTGGGCACGCGAACGCCTCGAGCTGCGCCCGATCCTCCGAAGCAGCACCTCGCCCTTCGAGTCGACCTCGAACTCGACGCCGCTGCCCGGCCGGATGCCGAGGTGATCCCGCACCCGCTTGGGAATCGTAACCTGACCTTTCACTGTAACGTGGCGCGCCATGGCGACTCTCTGGTATTACCTTGAGTTTTTATGGTAATACTTCCAGCGATAGCGTACAACCGTGCTAATTTGGGCACATTTTGGGCACAGTGCGGTGCTAATTGTGGATAACCGAGGATTTGCTAAGATATTGATGCGACGGAAAGTCGTGCCTAACTGACTGTCGCAAAAAGCGCCTTCGACGGATTCGGGACGCAGGTGTCGCTGGTTCAAATCCAGTCACCCCGACCACCCCTTTGGCTTCCCTCGAGGCCTGCCGCGCCGTGCCGGTGCGGAACGCCGCATAATCCGGCCATGGGCCGCGTCATCTTCATCGCCGCCATCGTGCTGCTGGTGGTCTGGCTGCTGCGCCGGGCGGTTGCGGACGGCGAAGCCGGGCGCGGCGGCGGCGCGGCACAGGGGGATCTGGTGCGCTGCGCGCATTGCGGACTGTACCTGCCGCGCGCGGAGGCGTTCGGAGCCGGCGGGCGCGACTTCTGCGGCAAGGAGCACGCGCGCCTCGGCCCGCGGGGCGGATGATGGATCGCGCGCAAGGGGCGGACGGAGCGCGCGGCGAGCACGCTCTGGCCTACGCGCGGCTGTTCGGGCGCGACCAGCGCACGCCCGAGTCCTTCTGGATCTCGCTGCGCTACTTCAACGTCTACCGCATGGCGGTGGCGGCGATCTTCCTCGGCATCACGCTGTACGTCGGCGACGCGCTCAACCTCGGCTCGTACCGCCTCAACATGTTCCGCCTGGTGTGCGCGTTGTACCTGATGGTCGCGGTCGTATTCCACAGCGCGCTGCGCAATCTCAAGGACCTGTTCAACCTGCAGTTGTCGACGCACATCGGCCTCGACATCGTCGCCATCACGCTGCTGATGTACGCGAGCGGCGGCATCCGCTCCGGACTCGGCGTGATGCTGCTGATCGCGCTCACCGGCGCGGCCCTGGTGGCGCCGCGCCGGCTGTCGCTCGCCTATGCCTCGCTCGCCGCGATCGCGCTGCTGCTGGAGCAGAGCTACTGGGTGCTGGCGTTCGACGTGCCGGAGACGAGCTACTTCCAGCCCGGGCTGCTGGCCATCGGCTGCTTCGCCAGCGCCGGCGTCACCGGCTGGCTGGCGCAACGGGTCGCGGCGAACGAGGGCCTCGCGCGGCAGCGCGGCCGCGCTCTGGAGACGCAGCTGCGCGTCAACCAGCTGGTGATCGCGGACATGCAGGACGGAGTGCTGGTGGTCGACGGCGAGGGGCGCATCGCGCAGCACAATCCCCAGGCGCAGCGCTTGCTCGGCGCCGGCGCGCTGCTCGGCGCGCAACTGGCGCAGGTGCTGCCCGGCTTCGAGGGCCGCTGGCAGGCATGGCGCGCCGGCGACCGCGCGGCGGCGCAGGCCGAGCTGGAGGTGCGCGGGCGCGGCCTGCGGCTGCGCCTGATGGAGGCCGGCGCCGGCGAGGATCTCGCCGTGCTGTTCGTCGAGGACATCACGCGCTCGCGCGAGGAGGCGCAGCGCCTGAAGCTGGCCGCGCTCGGCCGGCTCACGGCCAACATCGCGCACGAGATCCGCAATCCGCTGTCGGCGATCGGCCATGCCGCGGAGCTGCTGGAAGAGGAGAACCGAGGCGCGGGGCGCGAGCGCCTGACGCGCATCATCCGCGACAATGCGCGTCGCCTGGAGGGCCTGGTGAGCGACGTTCTGCAGCTCAACCGCCGCGACCGCGCCAGCGACGAGCGCATCGCGCTCGACGACTGGCTCGAGGAATTCGTCGCCGACTTCGCCGCGGTCGAGGCGCTGCCGGCCGACCGCATCAGCCTAGAGCGCTCGCGCGGCGTCGCGGTGCGGTTCGACCGCGAGCACCTGCGCCAGGTGCTGTGGAACCTGCTGCGCAATGCGGTGCGACACGCGCCGCCGCGTCCGCGCAGCGTGCGACTGTCGCTGAACGCCTACGGCGACCAAGTAGAATTGAGCGTCATCGACGAGGGTCCCGGCGTGCCGCGGGCGATCCAGGGTCAGCTGTTCGAGCCGTTCTTCACTACCGAGAGCAAGGGCACCGGCCTGGGTCTCTATCTCGCCCGCGAGCTGTGCGCCGCGAACCGCGCGGTGCTGGAGTACGTGGACGACAGGCGGGGAGCGCATTTCAGGATCCTGTGCCGGGAGGCGCCGGCGGCATGAAGACAACCGAGCGGCGCGGCGGCGCGCGCCCGCCGGGCGCCGGCGAGCGCCGCCGGCGCGTGCTGGTCGTCGACGACGAGCCCGACATCCGCGAGCTGCTTGAGCTCACGCTCGTGAAGATGGGGCTGGATGTGGACAGCGCGGGCTCGGTGGCCGAGGCCAAGGCGCAGTTGCGCGACGCGCGCTACGTGCTCTGCCTCACCGACATGCGGCTGCCGGACGGGGAGGGACTCGAGCTGGTTCGCCACATCGCGGCGCTGCCGGGCGACCTGCCGGTCGCGGTGATCACCGCGCACGGCAGCGCCGAGAACGCGGTCGCGGCGCTGAAGGCGGGCGCCTTCGACTACGTCTCCAAGCCGGTCGGGCTGGAGCAGCTGCGCACGCTCATCAAATCCGCGCTGTCGCTGCCGGAGGCGGACGAGGCGCGCCCGCAGGACCAGCGGCTACTCGGTGTGAGCGCGCCGATCGCGGAGGCGCGCGCACGCATCGACAAGCTGGCGCGCACCCAGGCCCCGGTTTGCATCAGCGGCGAGTCGGGCAGCGGCAAGGAGCTCGCGGCGCGCCTGATCCACCTCCGCGGCGCGCGCCGCGGCGGCGCCTTCGTCCCGGTCAACTGCGGCGCCATCCCCGATTCGCTGATGGAGAGCGAGCTGTTCGGCTATCGCAAGGGTGCGTTCACCGGCGCCGCCCAGGACCGCGACGGCTTCTTCCAGGCGGCGCACGGCGGCACTCTGTTCCTGGACGAGGTGGCCGAGCTGCCGCTGCACATGCAGGTGCTGCTGCTGCGGGCGATCCAGGAAAAGCGCGTGCGCAAGGTCGGCGCCACGCAGGAGGATCCGGTCGACGTCCGCATCATCAGCGCCACGCACCAGGACCTCGGCGCGCTGGTCGAGGCGGGGCGCTTCCGCCGCGACCTGTACTACCGGCTGAACGTGATCGAGCTGCACATGCCGGCGTTGCGCGAATGCCGCGACGACGTGGCGGCGATCGCGGGCGCGGTGCTGGCCCGGCTCGCCGAGCAGAACGGCGCGGCGCCCGCGCGGCTCACCGCGGAGGCACTGCATGAGCTCGAGGCCTACGACTTCCCGGGCAACGTGCGGGAGCTGGAGAACATCCTGGAGCGCGCCGTGGCGCTCTCCGCGAGCGAGGAGATCGGCCCCGAGGACCTGCGCCTGCACCCGATGGCGCTGCCCGAGGGGGAAGGCGCCGTGGAAGCGGCACGCACGGGCGCGGCCGCGATCGAGGGCCCGCTGCCGGCTTACCTCGATCGCGTCGAGCGCGAGGCGATCCTCGCGGCGCTCGCCAAGACCGGCTTCAACCGGACTGCGGCGGCGAAGCTGCTCGGCGTGACTTTTCGCACGCTTCGCTACCGCATGCAGCGCCTCGGCATCCGCGAACCCGAGGGCGATGGGCACTGAGGCCGCGGCGCGCGGCTGGCTTCCCGGCGCGCGCCGCGTCCCGTCACCGAACTGCGACCGGCGTCCGCCCGGGACCGCCGTCTCGCTGCTGCTCGTGCACGCGATCAGCCTGCCGCGCGGCGCCTACGGCGGCGACGCGATCGAGCGCCTGTTCACCAACCGCCTCGAGGCGGCGTCGCATCCCGGCTTCGCGGAGCTGGCCGGGCTGCGCGTGTCGTCGCACTTCCTCATCCGGCGCGACGGCGCCCTGCTCCAGTTCGTGCCGCTTGCGGCGCGCGCCTGGCATGCGGGCGCCTCGCGCTGGCGCGGCCGTGCGCGCTGCAACGATTTCTCGATCGGCGTCGAGCTGGAAGGGACCGACGACGGCCCCTTCGAGCATGCGCAATACCTGGGGCTCGCGCAGTTGGCACGGCAATTGCGCGCGCGCCTGCCGATACGCCAGTTCGCTGCGCACAGCGACGTCGCGCCCGGGCGCAAGACCGATCCCGGCACGCGCTTCGACTGGCGCCGCCTGCTCGCCGCGCTCGCCGCCCAGATCTAGTAGTTCTCCGCTCGCCCTGCACTACGTATTGCGGTGCGCAATCATTTTGCGCTTGCATATTTCCGACTGCATGGTAGAGTCACCCACAAGAAATAGTTGCCAATCAGCAGCTCAGCACAAGATATTGTGGTTGTGCGCTAGATTGTCACCGGGCTGTCATTCCCTGCGGGGAACGGCGGCGCGCAGGGCGGACACGGGAGACGGGAGATGCAGATCGCGCAGCAGGAGACGGCCAAGAACACCGCCCTCGGCATCGGCGGGTCGGAGCTTGGTGCTGCGCCCAGATCCGCGTTCTCCGACTACAAGGTCATCCGGCGCAACGGCGCGGTGGTCGGCTTCGAGCCCGGCAAGATCTCGGTCGCGATGACCAAGGCCTACCTGGCGGTCGGCGGCTCCCAGGGCGCCGCCTCGGCGCGAGTGCGCGAGCTGGTCGCGGACCTGACGGGCGGTGTGGTCGGCGCGCTCATGCGCCGGCAGCCGCAGGGCGGGACCTTCCATATAGAGGACATCCAGGACCAGGTCGAGCTGGCGCTGATGCGCGCCGGCGAGCACGACGTGGCGCGCGCCTACGTGCTTTACCGGGAGGAGCGGGCGCGGGCGCGGGCACAGGAGAAGGCCGCGCGCGAGAGCCGCGCCGCACCAGCGCTCAGCGTGGTCGAGAACGGCGAGCGCCGCTCGCTCGACATCGAGGCGCTCGACCGGCTGCTCGCCTCGGCCTGCGCCGGCCTCGAGCCAGGCGCCGAGCCGGCAGCGATCCGGGAAAGCACGCTGCGCGATCTTTACGACGGCGTGCCGATGGAGGAGGTGCGCAAGTCCGCGGTGCTCGCGGCGCGCGCCCTGATCGAAAAGGACCCGGCCTACGGCTACGTCACCGCCCGGCTGCTGCTGCACACGATCCGGCTCGAGGTCCTGGGCGAGGAGGTCGGCCAGGCCGAGATGCAGGCGCGCTACGCGGGCGCCTTCCCCGAAATCATCCGCCGCGGCATCGAGGCGGAGCTGCTGGATCCGGCGCTCGCCGGCTTCGACCTGGACAGGCTGGGGCGCGCGCTGAAGGCGGAGCGCGACCTCAAGTTCGGGTACCTCGGCCTGCAGACGCTCTACGACCGCTACTTCCTGCACGTGCGGGGACAGCGCATCGAGCTTCCCCAGGCCTTCTTCATGCGCGTGGCGATGGGTCTCGCGCTGAACGAGCCGGACCGGGAGGCGCGCGCGATCGAGTTCTACGACACGCTGTCGACGTTCGACTTCATGAGCTCGACGCCGACGCTGTTCAACTCCGGCACGCTGCGCTCGCAGCTGTCGTCGTGCTACCTCACCACGGTCGCCGACGACCTCACTGGGATTTACGACGCCATCAAGGAGAACGCGCTGCTCGCGAAGTACGCGGGGGGGCTCGGCAACGACTGGACTCCGGTGCGCGCGCTCGGCTCGCATATCAAGGGCACCAACGGCAAGTCGCAGGGCGTAGTGCCGTTCCTGAAGGTAGTGAACGACACCGCGGTCGCGGTCAACCAGGGCGGCAAGAGAAAGGGCGCGGTGTGCTCCTATCTCGAGACCTGGCACCTCGACATCGAGGAGTTCCTCGAGCTGCGCAAGAACACGGGCGACGACCGCCGCCGCACGCACGACATGAACACGGCGAACTGGATTCCGGACCTGTTCATGAAGCGCGTGATGGAGAACGCGGAGTGGACCCTGTTCTCGCCCTCGGACGCCCGCGACCTGCACGACAAGGTCGGCCGCGACTTCGAGCAGGCGTACCTGCGCTACGAGGACAAGGTGGCCCGCGGCGAGCTGAAGCTCTACAAGAAGGTGCCCGCGGTGCAGCTCTGGCGCAAGATGCTCTCGATGCTGTTCGAGACCGGGCATCCCTGGGTCACATTCAAGGATCCGTGCAACCTGAGGAGCCCGCAGCAGCACGCCGGCGTGGTGCACAGCTCGAACCTGTGCACCGAGATCACCCTCAACACCTCGGGGGACGAGATCGCGGTGTGCAACCTCGGCTCGGTCAACCTGGTCGCGCACCTGGCCGAGAACGGCCTGGATTTCTCAAAAATAAGAAAAACAATTTCCACGGCGATGCGGATGCTGGACAACGTCATCGACATCAACTACTACGCTGTCGACAAGGCGAAGAACTCCAACCTGCGTCACCGTCCGGTCGGCCTGGGCATCATGGGCTTCCAGGACTGCCTGCACTGCCTGCGCATCCCCTACGGCTCGGAAGCCGCGGTCGAGTTCGCCGACCGGTCCATGGAGATGGTGGCCTACGCGGCCTACTGGGCCTCGACCGAGCTGGCCGCCGAGCGCGGCGCCTACTCCACGTTCCGCGGCTCGCTGTGGGACCGCGGCATCCTGCCGCTGGACACGCTCGATCTGCTCGCGGCCGAGCGCGGCGGCTACGTCGAGGTGGACCGCTCGGCCACGCTCGACTGGGAGGCGCTGCGCGCCCGCGTGCGCCAGCACGGTATGCGCAACTCCAACTGCCTCGCCATCGCGCCGACCGCGACCATCGCCAATATCGTCGGCGTTTCGGCGTCGATCGAGCCGACGTACCAGAACCTGTACGTGAAGTCGAACCTGTCCGGCGAGTTCACCGTGGTGAACGAGTACCTGGTGGCGGACCTGAAGCGCGCCGGGCTGTGGGACGAGGTCATGATCTCGGACCTCAAGTACTTCGACGGCAACCTGGCGCGCATCGACCGCGCGCCGGCCGAGCTGCGCCAGCTCTACGCCACGGCCTTCGAGATCGAGCCGAGGTGGCTCGTCGAGGCCGGCGCGCGGCGGCAGAAATGGATCGACCAGTCGCAGTCGCTCAACATCTACATGGCGGGCGCCTCCGGCAAGCGGCTCGACGAGACCTACAAGCTCGCCTGGATCCGGGGCCTCAAGACCACCTACTACCTGCGCGCCATGGGCGCGACCCACGCGGAGAAGTCGACTTCCAAGGCGGGGCAGCTGAACGCGGTACCCGCGAGCGGCGGCATGGCCCAATCGGCGGCGACGGTCGGCGAGGAGCCGAAGTTCTGCGCCATCGACAACCCGGAATGCGAGGCCTGCCAGTGAGTCTCGCGATGCAGCCCAGCTTCGTCCCGGTCTCGGGCGGCAGCGACGAGCGCTTCGCCGCCGGCAACGCCTTCCGCCGCATCACGGTCGAGGACAAGCGCATCATCAATTCCAAGGCCGACGTCAACCAGCTGGTGCCGTTCAAGTACAAATGGGCGTGGGAGAAGTACCTCGCGGCCTGCGCCAACCACTGGATGCCGCAGGAAATCAACATGAGCCGGGACATCGGCCTGTGGAAGGACCCCAACGGGCTGACCGAGGACGAGCGCCGTATCGTCACCCGCAACCTCGGCTTCTTCGTCACCGCAGACTCCCTCGCCGCGAACAACATCGTGCTCGGCACCTACCGCCACATCACGGCGCCCGAGTGCCGCCAGTACCTGCTGCGCCAGGCCTTCGAGGAGGCCATCCACACGCATGCGTACCAGTACATCGTCGAGAGCCTGGATCTCGACGAGGGCGAAGTGTTCAACGCGTACCACGAAGTCGGCTCGATCCGCGACAAGGACGAGTTCCTCATTCCCTATATCGACGTTCTGACCGACCCAGGGTTCGTCACTGGCACGCCCGAGGCCGACCAGAAGCTGCTCAAGAGCCTGATCGTGTTCTCCTGCCTGATGGAGGGCCTGTTCTTCTACGTCGGTTTCGCGCAGATACTGGCGCTCGGCCGGCAGAACAAGATGACCGGCGCTGCCGAGCAGTACATGTACATCCTGCGCGACGAGTCGATGCACTGCAATTTCGGCATCGACGTGGTGAACCAGATCAAGCTCGAAAATCCGCACCTGTGGACGCCGCGGTTCCGAGACGAGCTGGGCGGCGTCTTCCGCAGGGCGGTCGAGCTCGAATACCGCTACGCCGAGGACACCATGCCCCGCGGCGTGCTGGGGCTGAACGCCCCCATGTTCAAGGAGTACCTGCGCTACATCTGCAACCGCCGCTGCCAGCAGATCGGGCTGGAGCCGCTGTTCCCGGGCGCCTCCAACCCGTTCCCGTGGATGAGCGAGATGATCGACCTGAAGAAGGAGCGCAACTTCTTCGAAACCCGCGTTATCGAGTACCAGACCGGCGGCGCGCTGAGCTGGGACTGAGGAGCCGTCATGCATAGAGTCACCGCGTGCAAGGCCGAGGACGACTACAAGCTCTGGATCCGCTTCGACGACGGGCTGGAAGGCAGCGTGTTCCTCGGCAATCTGCTCGAGATCGGCGCCTTCAAGCTATGGCGCGACGTGCGGGAGTTCGAGAAGGTAAGCGTCGATCCGCAGTCGGCGACGGTGACATGGGAGGGCGGCATCCGCCTCGATCCTGATATCCTGTATCAGGACCTTGCCGCGAGGAGCGGCAGGTGATCCGGATCTCGCGGACGAGGAAAGAGCAATGAAGCATTCAATACGCCGGGCGATTCCCGTCCGGCGCTTGAATAGTCCGGGCCGGCACGGCCGGGCTTCCTTTCGCAACTTCCTTTAAGGAGATAGCTATGGCGAAGAAAAAAGCGAAAAAAGGCGGCAAGAAGAAGAAGAAGAAGAAAGCATCAAAGAAGAAGAAATCGTCCAAGAAGAAGGCAACAAGAAGGGTCGCGGGTAGGAAGAAGAAGGCCGCGAAAAAGAAAGGCAAGAAGAAAAAGAAGGCGGCAGCCGCAAGACCCAAGGCCAGCTCCGCGGCAATGACGGCACCGGCAGCAACGCCGTCCCCCGCTGCGACAACCGGCGCGAGAACCGCGCTGAATCCAGCGGCCGCGTGGCCGTTTCCGACCGGATCCCGGCCGTAACCGGGAACCGATCGGGAATGAGGCGAGGGGCCAACACCCCCGCGCCAGGCCTTTGAAGCTCACCGGACCGCCCCGGTCCTCCAGCTCCGAAATGGGGGCTGGGGCCGGTCCGGGATGCTTCGCTCAAGGCTCCCCGCGACAAGCGCCGCGGGGCTCGTTGCCGAGGCCAGAATTTTACCTATCCGCACCCCGCCACAGGGCAGGAAAGCCTTGCCGAAACAAGGCATTTCGCAGCACATGGGGGAGCGCCCAGTTTTGCCTGAAGTTATTGACAATAAAGAGAGTTTAAGGTTATGCTTCGGTCTGCTGCGTCGCAGCAACCGCCGCTGAGCGAGGTTGCCCTACGACGCTTTCCGGAGGCCGAGTCGCCTCCCCGGAAAGCGCCCTCGCAAGGGGTCCGGAAGGCTCCGGATCGACTGCGGCATCTCCCGGTCAAACCCGCATTCGGGGCCGCAACACCAGCGGGCCTCGCCCGGGGGGGTGAGCGGCAGACGCAGAGAATCTGGAGGCTGACGATGGAAACGACGACACAGGCGGCACCGATGCCGATCTTCGCGGGGGCGAAGCGGCTGCTCTCCGTGGCGCACGCGCTGTTCACCCTCATCGGGCTGGCGGTCGTGCTGGCCGTGTCACTGCCGGCGCCGCGCGAGTACCTGATGCGCCAGGCGGGGATCCTGGGAGAGTCGCTCGACGACGCCACGGGCAACGTCAGCGCCGGCACCATCCAGCCGGTCGCGGTGACTGCCGCCGGGCGCGAGCAGCGCGCCGTGGCGGACTTCATCGCCAAGCGCTACCGGGTGGCCCAGGACGCGGCCGCGAATTTCGTGGGCTTGGCCTACCGCGCCGGCGGCGAACTCAAGATCGACCCTCTGCTGATCCTCGCGGTGATGGCGGTGGAGTCGCGCTACAACCCCGTCGCCGAGAGCTCCCTGGGCGCGAAGGGCCTGATGCAGGTGATGCCGAAGTTCCACCTGGAGAAGCTGGCGGACCGCGGCGGCGAGAGCGCGCTGCTCGATCCCGACGTCAATATCGAGGTCGGCGCCCGGATCCTGCGCGAGTACCTGCGGCGCTTCGGCGAGACCGAGACGGCGCTGCAGATGTACGGCGGGGCGTTCGACGAGCCGACCTCGCAGTACGCGGCCAAGGTCCTGGCCGAGCGCGCGCGCCTCGCGCAGCTGGTAAAGGCGCTGCGGCGCGCGGCCTGAGGCCGCCGCAGTAGCGCTGCAGTCGCGCTGCCGCGGCCTCGAGCTCGGCGAGGTCCCGCGTGTAGGCGAAGCGCACGAAGCCGCGGGTGCCGTGGGCGCCGAAGTCTAGCCCCGGGGTGGCGGCGACCCCTTCCCTATCCAGCAGCCCGAGCGCGAAGCGCCGTCCGTCGGGCCGCGGTCCCGGGCAGCCGGCATAGACGTAGAAGGCGCCCGACGGCTTTGCCGGCACGCTGAAGCCGGCGCGCTCCAGGGCCGGAACCAGGAAGTCGCGCCGGCGCTGGAACTCGCGCCGGCGCCCCTCGAGGATCGCCAGGGTCTCGTCGGAAAAGCAGGCGAGCGCCGCGTGTTGCGCCACCGAGGGCGCGCAGATGAACAGGTGCTGGGCGAGCTTCTCGAGCTCGCGCATGCGCGCACTGTCCGGCAGCGCCACCCATCCCAGGCGCCAGCCCGTCATGCAGAAGTACTTGGAGAAGCTGTTTACCACGGCCACCTCGCCCGGCAGGCCGAGCGCGCTCGCCGGCCGGTCGCCGTACACCAGGCCCTGATAGATCTCGTCCACGATCAGCACGCCGCGGCGCTCCGAGACGAACCGGGCGATGCGTTCCAGCTCCGCCGCCGCGATCAGCGTACCCGTGGGGTTCGAGGGCGAGCCGAGGATCAGACCACGGGTGCGCGGGCGCCAGGCGGCGCGCACCATTTCCAGGGTGGGCTGGAAATTCGTGCGCGCCGAGAGCGGTAGCGGGCGCGCCATGCCCTCGAACGCGCGCACCATGTGGCGGTAGCCCGGGTAGCCCGGGTCGGGCACCAGCATTTCGTCTCCCGGGTCGACGTACAGTGCGAGCAGCAGCAGCAGCCCGCCCGAGGCGCCCGCGGTCACGGCGATCCGGGAATCCGCAACCCGGACGCCGAAGCGCCGCCGGTAGTCGCCGGCGATCGCCTGCCGCAGCTCGGGCAGGCCGAGCGTCGGCGTATAGGCGCTCCTGCCGTCGCGCAGGGCGCGCATCGCCGCCTCGACCACCGGCGGCGGCGCGGTGAAGTCAGGCTCGCCGATCTCCATGTGGATGACTCGGCGGCCCGCCGTCTCCAGCCGGTGCGCGCGCGCCAGCACGTCCATGACGACGAACGGCTGGATTTCAGCGGCGCGCAGCGCGGCGCGCGTCGGCGCAGGAGTCTTCACGCGGTCGGGCCGGTAGGAACTTGATTATACGGATATAATTTTTGCATCACCCGGGGGGACGATTGGACGAGGAACTCAGGAAAAACGCGCTCGAGTACCATCGCCTGCCGCGCCCCGGGAAGGTCTCGGTCCTCGCCACCAAGCAACTCACCAACCAGCGCGACCTTGCGCTCGCCTATTCACCGGGCGTCGCGGTCGCGTGCGAGGAGATCCAGCGCGATCCGGCCGAGGCCGAGCGCCTCACCGCGCGAGCCAACCTGATCGCGGTGGTCACCAACGGCACCGCCGTGCTCGGGCTGGGCGCGATCGGCCCGCTCGCCGCGAAGCCGGTGATGGAGGGCAAGGCGGTGCTGTTCAAGAAGTTCGCGGGCATCGATTGCTTCGACCTCGAGATCGACGAGCGCGACCCGGACCGGCTGGTCGAGATCATCGCCAGCCTGGAGCCGACCTTCGGCGGCATCAACCTCGAGGACATCAAGGCGCCGGAATGCTTCGTGGTGGAGAGGAAGCTCCGCGGCCGCATGAAGATTCCGGTGTTCCACGACGACCAGCACGGTACCGCCATCATCGTCGGCGCCGCGGTGCTCAACGGCCTGAAGGTCGTAGGGAAGAAGATCGAGGAGGTGAGGCTCGTGGCCTCCGGCGCGGGAGCGGCCGCGCTCGCCTGCCTCGATCTGCTGGTCAAGATGGGTTTGCCGCGCTCGAACATCGTGGTCAGCGACATCAAGGGCGTGGTCTGGAAGGGCCGCAAGGAAGAGATGGATCCGGACAAGGAGCGCTTCGCCGTCGAGACGAAGGCGAGAACGCTCGACGAGGTAATCGGCGGCACCGACGTCTTCCTCGGGCTGTCGGCAGGCGGCGTGCTGAAGCCCGCCATGGTGAAGAAGATGGCCCAGCGACCGCTGATCCTCGCGCTCGCCAACCCGGAGCCGGAGATCCGGCCGGAGCTGGCGAAGGAGGCGCGGCCGGACTGCGTCATCGCCACCGGGCGCACCGATTACCCGAATCAGGTCAACAACGTCCTCTGCTTCCCGTTCATCTTCCGCGGCGCGCTCGACGTCGGCGCGACCACCATCACCGCCGAGATGGAGCTCGCGGCGGTGCGCGCCATCGCCGAGCTCGCCCAAGCCGAGACCTCGGAGCAGGTCTCGCTCGCCTACGGCATCGAGGCTCTCAATTTCGGGCCCGAGTACCTGATCCCGAAGCCCTTCGATCCGCGGCTGATCTCGCAGATCGCGCCGGCGGTAGCGCGGGCGGCGATGGACTCGGGCGTGGCGACACGGCCGCTCGCCGACCTCGAGGTCTACCGCGCCTCGTTGACCCAGTTCGTCTATCACTCCGGCCTGATCATGAAGCCGCTGTTCTCGGCGGCGAAGGCGGCGCCCCGGCGCATCGTCTACGCCGAGGGCGAGGACGAGCGCGTGCTGCGCGCGACCCAGGTGGTGCTCGACGAGGGCCTCGCGGCCCCCACGCTGATCGGGCGCCCGGCGGTGGTCGAGCAGCGCCTCGAGCGCCTCGGGCTTCGCATGCGCGCCGGGCACGACTTCGCGCTGGTCAATCCCGAGCTCGACCCCCGCTACCGGGACTATTGGCAGACCTACCACCGGCTCACCGAGCGCAAGGGCGTGTCGCCGGAGTACGCGCGCATCGAGATGCGGCGGCGCGCGACCCTGATCGGGGCGATGATGATGTACAAGGGCGAGGCCGACGGCATGCTGTGCGGCACGTTCGGGACGCATGCCCTGCACCTGCACTACGTCGACCAGGTGATCGGGCGGCGCGCGGGCATCGGCCACTACGCGGCGATGAACGCGCTCATCCTGCCCGACCGGACCGTGTTCATCTGCGACACCTACGTCACGCCCGACCCCGACGCGGCGCACATCGCAGAGATGACGATGCTCGCCGCCGAGGAGGTGCGCCGCTTTGGCATCGTCCCCAAGGTGGCGCTGCTCTCCGCTTCCAGCTTCGGCTCGACGGATCTTCCTTCCGCGCGCAAGATGCAGCGGGCACTCGCGCTGCTCGAGGAGCGCGCGCCCGA
>Ga0335083_10006294_pt1 | contig 14879 bp, 14 predicted proteins | sample Lox_Sample_42_FD_206716 | JGI IMG/M metagenome (GOLD analysis project Ga0335083, IMG submission 206716) | Soil microbial communities from Loxahatchee National Wildlife Refuge, Florida, United States - Lox_Sample_4.2 | ecosystem: Environmental > Terrestrial > Soil > Wetlands | place: USA... | reverse complement strand
AATCGTCGTCGACCAGCTCCTCGATGCGCTCCCAGATCGCCATCGAGGAGATGGAGAGCGGGATCTCGGCGATGTCGCGCGCGAGCTGGCGCACGCCGCCCGCGTTGACGCCGGACGCGTGCCGGCCGGAATAGTCCTTCTCGATCACGATCGGCTTCAGGCCCCGCAGCGCCAGATGCAGCGCCGTCGAGCAGCCGTGGATGCCACCGCCGATGATCGCGACGTCGGCCGTACGCGTCACGTCAACGCCTCCCATCCACGGCGGCGCGTTCGGAGTCACTGATCGGCAGCGAGGCGAGTTCGGCCATCGAGACGGGCTTCACCGGCGGGCGCAGGCGGTAGTAGCCGACCTCCTGCGGAGTCGTATGGCGCACCTCGGCGATCAGCTCGGTGACGGTGAGCCCACACAGCCTGCCCTGGCACGGCCCCATGCCGCAGCGCAGGAAGGCCTTCATCTGGTTCGGGCCCTCGCAGCCGATCGCCGCCATGTCGCGCACCTGCTTGGCAGTCACCTCTTCGCAGCGACAGACGATCGTCTCGCCGACGGGCTGGCGGAAGGACTCGGCGGGGCGATAGAGCCAATCGAGGAAGCCGCGCCCCATCTCCTCGCGCTGCAGGCTCTGGCGCACGGTCTGGGCATCGAGCGTCGAGGCGCCGGGCTTGAGCGCATGCACCGCGGCGATCGCGGCGATCCGTCCGCGTTCGGCCGCCGCCGTACCGCCTGCGATGCCGGCGCCGTCGCCCGCCACTGCGATGCCGGGAACGGACGTTGCGAAATCGCTGTCCACGATCGGCTCGAAGCAGAGCTGCCGCTCGTTCCAGCGATGCGCCACGCCCGCGGCAAGGGCGAGATTGACATTCGGCACCACGCCCTGGTGCAGCAGAAGCAGATTCGCCTTCACGCGCTGCTCCTGGCCCTTGGCGACATAGGCCACTTCCTCGAGCTTGCCCTTGCCTCTCGCCTCGATCGCCGAGACCGGGATCACCTGCACCTTCGCCTTGACCTCGCGCAGGAGCGACAAGCCCTTGGACCGATAGGGCGAGAGCAGGAAGTCGGGCGCATGGGGTAGCGCGCGCAGCCAGTTGCGCCGCGGCGCCGTTTCGAGGATCACCTCGACCTTCGCTCCCGCGCGCAGCATCTGCGCGGCCAGCAGCCAGAGAAGCGGACCGCCGCCGGCCAGTATCGTACGCCCGTCGGGCACGAGCCCCTGCGCCTTGAGCGCGGTTTGCGCCGCCCCTGCCGTCATCACGCCCGGCAAGGTCCAGCCCGGAATCGGGAACGGCCGCTCGAGCGCGCCGGTGGCAATGATCACGCGGCGCGCCTGGATCATGCGCGCCTTGCCCGCGACCGAAACGCTGACCAAAAGGTTCCTGTCGAGGCCCCAGACCGTGGCACCGTTCACAATAAGCGCACCGCTCGCCTTGGCCTCACTGGCAAGCGCGGCGCCGGCCCAGTATTCGTCGCCCAGGATCTCCCGCCGGGCGATGGGGCTCGCGGTGATGCCGCGATAGATCTGTCCGCCAACACCGGGATTCTCGTCGAACAGCACGGTCTGCACGCCGGCGCGGGCAGCGAGCGCCGCCGCGGCGAGGCCCGCCGGCCCGCCGCCGATGACGGCAAGTTCACAGGTCGAGGCGAGATCGGAAGCGCCGGTCATCGTCCGGCCTCCCGTTTGCCTTCCTGCGTCTCGACCTTCATGCCTTCGCGTACCGGAACGAGGCAGCCCTGGCGGCTGCCGACGCCGTCGATCGTCACCAGGCAGTCGAAGCAGACGCCCATCAGGCAGTAGGGCGCGCGCGGCGCGCCGCTGACGGGCGTGGTGCGGCAATGGTCGATGCCCGCCGCCAGCAGCGCTGCCGCCACCGTGTCGCCCGCCCGCGCGCGGACCGGCTTGCCGTCGACGGTGAAGGAGAGCGCGGCGCCCGCGTCACCCAGCCTTTTGAACATGGAACCTCCGCGCGCTGAAGGGAGCGACCAGCGCCTTGTCGAGAGCGCCACGCGCGATCATCGGCGCCACCGTGAGCGCGTGATTGGCCGCGAGCGTGACGCCCGAATGGCAGCAGAGCACGAAGGCGCCGGGATGCGTCTCGCTCTCGTCGTAGATCGGAAAGCCGTCCCTCGTCATGACGCGGATCGCGCTCCAGGTGCGCACCACGTTGACGTTGGCGAGCAGCGGAAAGCGCCGCACGGCGCGCTCCGCCGCCGTGGCGGCGATGCCCAGGCTGAGCTCGGAGGGATCGGTCGACTCCTCCTTGGAATCGCCGATCATCACCGTGCCTTCGTCGGTCTGGCGTGCGCCGTTCATCGGATGGTGCAGGAACGGCCGCACGCGCTCGGTGACGATGACCTGCCCGCGCTCGGGCTTCATCGGCGCCTCGAGACCGACCATGGGGGCGAGCTGCATGTTGGCGTTGCCGGCAGCCAGGGCGATCCTCCCCGCCCTGACCTCGCCCTGGGTCGTCATCAGCCGGAACTCGCCACCTTCGCGCACGATGTTCTCGACGCGATGGCTCGGCAGATAGCGCACGCCACGCGCGTTGATCGCGGCGTGCAGCGTGCGGAAGAGGCGCAGCGAGTTCACATGCCCGTCGAGCGGACAGTAGCTCGCGCCCACGACGTCCGGGCCGATCTCGGGCTCCAGCTTGAGGAGCTCGTCGCGGTCCAGCATCTCGGTCTTGTAGTCGACGATGCCTGGCTGAGCGTGCAGGCGGCGCAGGTAGTCGGCGCGCGCCTCCAACTCCTTCTCCGACAGGCAAATGTGCAGGCCACCCGGCCGCTGGAAAGAAACATCGACGCCGGTCTCCTGCTTCAGGAGATCGGCGAAGCCGCCCCAGGCGTTGGAGGAACGGACCGACCAGTTGGCATAGGCCGCAAGGCCCAGGCCCTTGCTCTGCACCCACACGAGCGCGAAATTGCCGCGGCTCGCGCGCACCGCCCGGTCTCCCTCGTCGAGCAACGCCACGCGCAGCCCTTCGCGCGCCAGGCCCCACGATGTGGCGGCGCCCACCAGGCCGCCACCCACGACGGCGACGTCGTACTCTTCACCGGCCATTGCTGCCTCGTCCCACCAAAAGTCGCTCCAGCCCGTAGGCTCGATCGAGCGCCACCAATGCCGCTACGGTGACCGCGATCACGCAGGCCGAGACCGACGTCACCAACGGGTCGATATTGTCCTGGATGTAGAGAAACATGCGCACGGGAAGCGTCTCGGTGCCGGGTGCCGCGATGAACACCGTCATGGTCACTTCGTCAAACGAATTGATGAAAGCGAGCGCCCAGCCGCTCACCAGGCCGGGCAACACCAGCGGCAAGGTGATCCGCTTCAGCACCGCGGCCTCCGAGGCGCCGAGCGAAACGGCGGCGTGCTCGATCGACCGATCGAGCCCGATGGCCGAGGCGAGGGTCAGGCGCAGCGCATAGGGCATCACGATCACGATGTGCGACAGCACCAGGCCGACGAAGGTGCCGCCCAGCCCGATCTGGGTGAAGAAGCGCAGGAAAGCGATGCCCAGGACCACGCTCGGGATCATGAGCGGCGACATGAAGAGCGTGGTCATCGCCTCGCGGCCGCGGAAACGATGGCGACCGATGGCCAGCGCCGCCGGCACGGAAACCGCGATTGCCAGGAACGAAGAGAGCGCGCCGAGGCCGAGGCTGCGCCAGAAGGCGGCAATGAATTCAGGATACCGCGCCAGTGCATAGAACCAGCGCAGCGACCAGCGGTCGGTCGGGAACGACAGGTAGCCTTCCGGCGTGAAGGCAACCCAGACGACAACAACGATCGGCGCCACCATGAAGACAACGAACAGCGCGTGATAGAGCAGCGCGACGGGACCGTTCCGGCTCATCGGAACACCGCCGCATAGCGCCGTTCGACGAGCCAGTTGGCGACCACGACGATCGTCACGAGCGCCGCCAGCAGCAGCACCGCGACCACCGCGCCGAGGGGCCAGTCGAGCGTGTTCAGGAACTCGTCGTAGGCGAGCGTCGAGGCGACCTTCAGCCGGCGGCCGCCGATAATGGCGGGTGTGGCGAAGGCCGACGCCGCGAGCGCGAAGACGATGATGCCGCCCGACAGGATGCCGGGCATCGCCTGCGGCAGCACGATGCGACGAAGCGTCGTCAGCGGGCCCGCGCCCAGCGCCACGGCCGCGTTCTCGACCTGCGGGTCGAGGCGCTGCAGGGCGGCCCATACGGAGAGCACCATGTAGGGCATCAGCACGTGCGACAGCGCGACGACCATGCCGGTCTCGGTGAACATGAAGGGCAGCGGCGCGGAGATCAGGCCGGCCGACATCAGTGCCTTGTTCACCAGGCCCGAATTGCCGCCGAACAGCAGCGCCCAGCCCAGCGTGCGCGCGACGACGGAGATGAGGAGCGGCCCCAGGATCACCAGGAGGAAGATGCCACGCCAGGGGCTCTTCATGCGATTGAGGATATAGGCCTCCGGCGCGCCGAAGACCGCCGTGATCAGGGTCACCAGCAGCGCAATGCGAAACGTCCGGCCGAACATCTCGCCGTAGTAGGAGTCGGTGAAGACCTCCTTCCAGTTCTTGAGGATGAAGACGGGTTCGATGCCCTTGTACTGGCCCCAGTCGTGGAACGAGAGCGCCACCGTCATGCCGAGCGGCGCGATTACGACGACCGCGAACAGCAGGAGCGCCGGCAGCGCCAGAAGATAGGGCGTCGACTTCACGACCCGCTCCAGGCGAGATGCACGGCAGCACCCTCGGCAGGCATCGCCTCGCCGGAGTTCTGCCGAATCACCGTCACCAGGCCACCGGCCGTGTCGATCTGATAGAGCCAGTGGTTACCCTGGAAGATACGCGTGCGCACCGTACCCGCGAGCCCCGACGTCGCGAACGAGACGCGTTCGGGCCGCACGCTGGCGCCGTTCATGAGATTGGTCTTGCCGAGGAAGTTCGCGACGAACGGCGTCGCCGGCCGCTCATAGGCTTCGTGCGGCGGCCCGATCTGTTCGACGCGACCCTTGTTCATCACCACGATGCGGTCGGAAAGAGCCATCGCCTCGGCCTGATCGTGCGTCACGAGGATCGTCGTCGTGCCGACGCCGCGCTGGATCTGGCGCAGCTCGATCTGCATCTCTTCGCGCAGCTTGGCGTCGAGATTGGACAGCGGCTCGTCCAGCAGCAGGATGCGCGGCCGGATCACCAGCGCGCGCGCCAGCGCCACGCGCTGCTGCTGGCCGCCCGAAAGCTGACGCGGATGGCGTTCGGCAAAGGCGCCGAGACCGACCAGTTCGAGCGTCTCGCCGACACGCTTGCCGCGCTCGGCCCTGGCGACGCCTTGCATCTCGAGGCCGAACGACACGTTCTCCGCGACCGTCATGTGCGGGAAGAGCGCATAGCTCTGGAACACGATGCCGAGGCCGCGCCTGGCGGGCTTCACCGCGAGAAGATCGCGGCCCTCCAGCCGGATCGCCCCGCCGGAGGGCTCGACGAAGCCCGCGATCATCTGCAACGTGGTCGTCTTGCCGCAGCCGGACGGTCCCAGCAACGACACGAACTCGCCCTTCTCGACCGCCAGCGTCAGCCCGTCGACGGCGCGATGCGTGCCGAATTCCTTGTTGAGATTCTCGAGTTCGAGGAATGCCACGGGCTATCGCTCGATCTCGCGGTTCCACCGCTTCGTCCACTCGGCACGCCGGGCGTTGATCGTGTCCCAGTCGAGCTCGATCAGCTGGCTTGCGCGTTCGCCGACGGGCATTACGCCGGCGAGCTCGGGCGTGGTCTCGACTTTCTTGTTCACCGGGCCGAAAGCGTGATCCTTGAGGAACGCGAGCTGCAGCTTCCGCCCGACCATGGCTTCGATGAATTGCGAGGCGAGCGGCGAGGCATTCGCCTTGGCGATCGGGCAGGCGGTGACCAGCAGCTTCACCGCTCCTTCCTTGGGGTAGACGAAATCGACGGGGAAGCCGGTGTCGGCAAAGGCCTGCACGCGGGCCGAACCCCAGACCGCGATGCTCGCCTGCCCTGACTGGAAGAGCTCGGTCATCTTGCTGGGCGACGGCTCGTAGGCCAGCACCAGAGGATTGATCTCGCTCTTGATCACCTTGAAGCCGGGATCGATGTTCTTCTCGCCGCCACCGTTCATGCGCGCGAACAGCACGAGCGTATGAAGGCCGTAGGTGCCGTGGATCGGGTGCAGCACCATCGCACCCTTGTACTTGGGATCCTTGAGGTCGTTCCACGAAGTGGGCGCGGCCCAGCCTTTCTCCTTGAAGATCTTGGTGTTGTACATCAGGCCCGTGCCGACCAGGCCGAGCGCCACGGCCTTGTCGTCCTTGAAGCGCGCAGCGTCATACAGCTCGTCGACGGGAAGCGCGCCGATCCGGTCGCAGAAGCCCAGCTCGATCGCCTGGTACATCGGTCCATCGTCGAGGATCGCCACGTCGATCACCTGGTTGGCCTTCTGCGCCTGAAGCTTGGCCAGCGTGTCGGTGGAGTTGCCCGCGATATACTCGATCTTGACCTTGTGCGACGCCTCGAAGTCGGGAATGACGACCTTGCGCATCGTCTGCTCGAACGACCCGCCATAGCCCGCAACCGTGAGCCTCTGCTCAGCCGATGCCGGCACCGCCGCCGCAAGAGCGACGGCGCCCATCAACACGACCAGCGGCGTCGAACGATCCACCAGAGTCTCCCATTCCCCGTTTCAACTCTTCCTGCCCGTCACCCTGCCGTCAAATTCGATTCGGAATGCCGATTCATAACAAGATGTTATGATGCCGCCATGCCCGCCCTCAATCCCCGCCAGATCGAGGCCTTCCGTGCCGTCATCCTGGCCGGCGGCGTCGGCGCGGCCGCCAACCTCATCAACGTCACCCAGCCGGCCGTGAGCCGCCTGATCCACGATCTGCAGCATCATCTCGGCCTCAAGCTGTTCGAGCGGCGCGGCACCAGGCTCGTGCCGACCAACGATGCGCTGTCGCTCTACGCCGAGGTCGAACGCTCGTTCGTCGGGTTGGACCGCATCGCCGAGACAGCCGCGGATCTGCGCACGCGGCGCTCGGCCTATCTCCGGATCGCCGCCCTGCCGGCACTCTCGAACGGTTTCCTGCCGCGCTTCGTGGGCGGCTTCCTCGCCGAGCGTCCCAAGCTCAACATCGTGCTTTCGGGCATGGCCTCGCATGCGGTGGTGACCGCCGTCGCCCAGGGCCAATTCGATCTCGGCTTTGCCGAGGTCTCGATCGGACACGCCGCCACGGAGACCGACCGGTTGCCCGCGGCACCCTATGTCGCCGTGATCCCACAGACGCATCGCCTCGCCCGCAAATCGAAGATCCGGCCCCGCGACTTCGAAGGCGAGAACTTCATCTCGCTCGGGACCACGTCGGTCTCGCGCTTCCGCATAGATCGCCTGTTCAACGAGCACAACGTGGCGCGCGTGATGCGCATCGAGACGCCGCTATCGGAGATCGTCTGCTCGCTCGCAGGCTCGGGCATCGGCGTCGCGCTCTGCGACCCGTTCACCGCGAACGAGTACGCCAGCCGCGGCATCGTGCGTCGCCCCTTCGAGCCGAGACTCGAGTTCGAAATCGGCGTCGTCTATGCCGCCCATCGCCCGATATCGCCGGTGGCCCGGGAGTTCATCGACAGCTTCAAGGCTCATGTCGCGAACTTCCTTCGGCGAGGGCCGGTCAGCGTTCGACCTCGCGATTCCAGCGCTTCGTCCAATCGTCGCGCTGGGCGTTGATCGCGTCCCAGTCGGGCGCGATCACGAGCTTGGCGCGCTCGCCGACCGGCGCCATCTTGAGTTCCGGCATATTGACGTCGACCTTGGTGTTGACCGGCCCGTTGCCCATCTCCTTGGCCATTCCGCTCTGCACGCTGGCCGAAACCAGCGTCTTGATCATCTCGTGCGCCAGAGGATTGACCGAGCCCTTGGCCACGACGCAAGCCGAGGCGAGCAGGATCGGCGCACCTTCCTTGGGATAGATGAAATCGACCGGGAAGCCCGTGTTGGCGAAGGCCTGCACGCGGCCTGTGCCCCACACGGCGATAGTGCCCTGCCCGGACTGGAAGAGCTCGGTCATCTTGCCGGGCGACGGCTCGTAGGCGAGCACGTTCGGATTGATCTGCTCCTTCATGACCTTGAAGCCGGGATCGATGTTCTTCTCGCCGCCGCCGTTCATGCGGGCGTACATCATGAGCGTGTAGAGGCCATAGGTGTTGTTGATCGGCGGGATCACGAGCTGCTTCTTGAACTTTGGATCCTTGAGATCGTTCCACGAGGTCGGCGTCGCCCAGCCCTTCTCCTTGAAGACCTTGGTGTTGATCATGAAGCCGGTGCCGGTCTGGCCAACCGCGACGGCCTTGTCATCCTTGAACAGAGCGGCGGGATAGAGCTCGCTCTTGTCCATGCCCTGGATCGGCGTGCAGAAGCCGAGCTGGATCGCCTGATACATGACGCCGTCGTCCATGATGGCGACGTCGATCACCTGATTGCCCTTCTGGGCCTGCAGCTTGGCGAGCGTGTCCGTCGAGTTGCCGGCCACGTACTCGATCTTGACGTTGTGCGCCTTCTCGAACGCCGGAAAGACCTTCTCGCGCAGATGCGTGTCCCACACGCCGCCATAGGCCGCGACCGTGAGCTTGCCTTGCGCCAATGCCGGGCTGGCGAGCAGCGCCAGGATTGCGGCCAGCCGAACGGATTTCAGCATTCCCATCTCCCTTCAGGTCCCCGCCGGCGACGATAGCATGAAAGTGAGCTCGTGCTTGTTGTGATGGAGATGAACGACGGCAGCGCCGGGGATGCCGGCAAAGGCGGCAGCCGTCGCACGATCTGTCTCGCCCTGGAACTTGATGGTGCAGACGAAGTTCCTGGCCAGGCCCGACTCCCGCCAGCGCTCGACCAGCCGCAACAGCCGCGGCGGATAGCTGATGACGTCTGAAAAGAGCCAATCGACCGGGCCGATGCTCGCCGGATCGAGCCCGAAGGCGCTCTCGCCCCGCCATTCGACGCCCGGCAGCGCCGCGACCTTGGGATCGAGCGGCGCCTTGTCGATCGCGACCACCTTCGCCCCCAGCTTGGCCAGCACATAGGTCCAGCCGCCGGGCGAGGCGCCAAGATCGAGACAACGCTCACCGGGCTGCGGCCAGCGGCGCAGCCGCACCAGCGCCTCCCAGAGCTTGAGATAGGCGCGGTTGGGCGGACCGGTCTTGTCCTCGACAAAGGCAACCTCGCCATGGGGAAAGGGCGAGCTGCAGCGCGCTGCCGCCATCATCCGATCCGGCGCCAGCAGGGTCCACGAACCGAGCGACGCCGTGGGCGCGGCGGCGGGGAAGACGATGGGCTTGGCCGAAACGTGCGGCAAGCGTTCCTGGATCAGCGCAGCGCGACGATGATGGACGGGCGCGTACATCGCCCAATTGCGCTGGATGTCGCGCAACGCTTGAGCGGCCTTGCCGACCGACTCGACCGGCAACTCGATGCAGTCGTGCCAGATGTTGGCCGCCCAGGCCGATGGCTGCGCCGTGTCACATATATAGAGGCGGTCATGGATGGGCCGCGCGTCCTTCAGCTCCTCGAGGAGCTGCGCTTCGAAGCCTTCAGCGGCGAGATAGGCAGTAGTCATTCAGCTCGGCAAGATACCGTTGCTTGAGGCTTTCGTCGCAGAAGGCGGCATGGAAACCGTTGGCTGCCAGAGCCGCGATCTCCTCATGGCCGAGCCCCAGCGCCTGTTGGGCAGCGGCGAAGTTCTCGTTCATGTAGCCGCCGAAATAGGACGGATCGTCCGAGTTGACCGTCGCCATCAGCCCGGCCTCGAGCATGCGCCTCAGCGGATGCTCCTTCATGTCGCTCACCACGCAAAGCCGAAGGTTCGACAGCGGACAGACCGTGAGCGGCATCTGCTCGTGTGCGAGGCGCGCTGTGAGCGCGGCATCCTCCAGCGCGCGGTTGCCGTGGTCGATGCGATCGACCTTCAGGAGATCGAGCGCCTCGCGCACATACTCAGGCGGCCCCTCTTCGCCGGCATGGGCGACGGCCTTGAGGCCAAGGCCGCGCGCGCGGGCGAAGACACGCTCGAACTTCGACGGCGGATGGCCCTTCTCCGATGAATCCAGGCCGACGCCGATGATGCGGTCCCGCCAGGTCAGCGCCTCGTCCAGGGTACGCTCGGCGCTCGCCTCGTCGAGGTGGCGCAGGAAGCACATGATCAGCGCCGTCGTCATGCCGAGGCTGCGTTCGGCCTCCTTCAGCGCGCGCCACAGACCGTCGATCACCGTCTTGAACGCGATGCCGCGCCCCGTATGGCCCTGCGGATCGAAGAAGATCTCGGCATGCCGCACATTCTGAACCGCCGCGCGGCGCAGATAGGCCATGGCGAGGTCGTAAAAATCCTGCTCGGTCACGAGCACGCTCATGCCCTGATAGTAGAGGTCGAGGAAGTCCTGCAGGTTGGAAAAGCTGTAGGCCGCGCGGACGGCATCGACACTCGTATAGGGCAGGTTCACGCGATTGCGCTCGGCGAGCGCGAACATCAGCTCGGGCTCGAGGCTGCCTTCGATGTGGATGTGCAGCTCCGCCTTGGGGAGTCCGGCGATGAAGGAGTCCATGGCGGCAACCTAATCGATTGGCAGGCGTTCGCAAAAAGGAGCTGTCACACAGGAGACATTTCATGGTTGCCAAGACGTCATCGTCCCAGCGCAAGACTGTGAAGCGCGTCATGCACGAATACGCCCACGGGGAGCTGAAGAGCGGCCGCGCAGGGACCGGCGGCAAGGTGAAGAGCCGCCGCCAGGCGATCGCCATCGCGCTCAACGAAGCCGGCGCCTCGCGCAACCAGAGTCGCGGCAAGGGCAAGCGCAGGAAGGCGGCCTGAAAGGCGCTGTTCCAGTGGGGCACATCGTGGGCTAACCTCCGGGCGACACGGAGGGTTTCATGGCGAAGTTCGGTATCGGTGATTCGGTTCGCAGGGTCGAGGACCCGCGCCTTCTGACCGGCGGCGGCCGCTATACCGACGACACCAAGCTCAGCCAGCCGGCGGCGCGGCTCTATGTGCTGCGCAGCCCGCACGCCCATGCCGACATCCGCAAGATCGACACGAGCGCCGCCAGGAAGGCACCGGGCGTGCTGCTGGTCTACACCGGCAAGGACGTGAAGGACGCGGGCTTCGGCGACGTGCCCTGCCTGGTGCCGCTCGACAATCGCGACGGCACGCCGCGCGGCGACACCTCGCGGCCGATGCTGGCGCTCGACCGCGTGCGCCATGTCGGCGACCCGGTGGCGCTGGTCGTGGCCGAGACGCTCGACCAGGCCAAGGACGCGGCCGAGCTGATCGAGGTCGACTACGCCCCGCGCGCGCACGTCGTCGGCACCTACGAAGCCGCCCAGCCCGGCGCGCCGCTGGTGCACGATCACATCAGGAACAACATCGTCTTCGATTGGGCGATGGGCGACCAGGCGGCGACCGATGCCGCCTTCGCCAAGGCCGATCGCGTGGTCACCCTGAAGCTGGTCAATCAGCGGCTGGTCGTGAACTCGATGGAGCCGCGCGGCGCGATCTGCGAGTACGATGCCAAGGATGACCGCTCGACCCTGTGGCTCTCCTCGCAGGGCGTGCACATGATCCGCCCGGTCGTGGCCGACATGATCCTGAAGATCGGCTCGCCCAAGCTCCGCGTGCGCACCGGCGACGTGGGCGGCGGCTTCGGCATGAAGATCTTCGTGCATCCCGAATATCCGATGGTCGTCTGGGCGTCGCGCAGCCTGAAGCGCACGGTGAAGTGGATCCCCGACCGGCAGGAAGCCTTCCAGGCCGACGTGCAGGGCCGCGACCATGTCTCGATCGCCGAGATGGCGCTCGACAAGGACTGCCGCTTCATCGGCGAGCGCATCACGACCTACGCCGCCCTCGGCGCCTATCTCAGCCATTTCAGCGTGTTCATCCCGACCATGGCCGGCAGCTCGATGCTGAACGGCCTCTACTCCACGCCCGCGATCTACGTGAACGTGAAGGGCGTGATGACCAACACCGTGCCGACCGACGCCTACCGCGGCGCGGGCCGGCCCGAGGCCTCCTACCTGATGGAGCGCTTCGTCGATCACATCGCGCGCGAGACGGGCAAGACGCCGGACGAGATCCGCGCCATCAACTTCATCAAGCCGGCGCAGATCCCCTACAAGACCGCTTTAGGCGACACCTACGACTCGGGCGACTTCGAGACGGTGATGAAGAAGGGCATGGACAAGGCCGACTGGAAGGGCTTCGCGGCGCGGCGCGCGCAATCGGCGACCCGGGGCAAGTGGCGCGGCATCGGCATGGCGACCTATGTCGAGAAATGCTCGGGCGGCGGCCCGGAGACGGTGAAGGCGACGTTCAACGAGGATGCGACCGTCACGCTCTATACGGGCAACCAGACCAACGGCCAGGGCCACGAAACGGCGCTGAGCCAGATCGCCTCGGCCCGGCTCGGCATCGACATGGAGCGCATCCGCATCGTGCAGGGCGACAGCGATGTCGTGCCGGAAGGCTTCACCGGCGGCAGCCGTACCATCGCGATCAACGGCGCCGCCACGGTGGGCGTCGCCGACAAGATCATCGCCAAGGGCAAGCCGCTCGCCGCCAACATGCTCGAGGCCAGCGCCGCCGACATCGACTATCGCGACGGCGCCTTCCAGATCGTCGGCACCGACCGCAAGGTGAGCCTGTTCGACGTCGCCAAGGCCAACAAAGGCGCGCTCGACGATGACTTCACCCGCACGCCCGAGGCCGACACCTATCCCAACGGCTGCCACGTCTGCGAGCTCGAGGTCGATCCCGACACCGGCACGGTCGAGATCCTGAACTACACCGTGATGGACGATTTCGGCAGGGCGCTGAACCCGCTGCTGCTGCAGGGCCAGATCCATGGCGGCATCGGCCAGGGCGTGGGCCAGGCGCTCACCGAAGGCGCGCACTACGACCAGGACTCCGGCCAGCTCATGAGCGGCAGCTTCATGGACTACGCCTTCCCGCGCGCCGACGTGGTGCCGCGCGTGACGTTCGACATGCACAACAGCCTCTGCAAGACCAACCCGCTCGGCGTGAAGGGCGCGGGCGAGGCCGGCGCCATCGGCGCGCCGCCGTCGGTGGTGAACGCGATCGTCAACGCGATCCATGGCCATACCGGCGTGAAGCATGTCGACATGCCGGTCACGGCCGCGAGCCTGTGGAAGGTGATCGAGGCCAATCGCGGGAAGAAGGCGGCTTGACGAGCAGCAGCCTCTTCAACCGGGCGCAGTGGCATCCTTCAGCGTGGATGAAATAGCGACCGCAGTTAGAGGCTTGTCACCCGCGCGAGAGTTGGCTTACGGTCCCTGCATATTCAGGGGGAGATCGCGATGAGCCAGAATCGTCGTTCCGTGAGCGCCCTCGCCGCGTTACTGCCCGCCGGTGCGCTCGGTCTTTCCGTCAGTCTCGCTTCCGCCGATGCCGAGGCATCCATCGCGCCCAAGGTCGACACGGGCAAGTCGGTTGCGCAACGTCTGCAATCGATCCGCGACTCGGTTTCGGGCGCGTTGAGCGAAATTCCCAAGGACGGCAAGTTCCTCAAGACCGATCCCGAGAAGCGGATGGCCTGGTGGGGCAATGGCGGCTGGCACAACTGGAACAACTGGAGCAACGCGCCGGTGATCCCCTTCATCACGCCCTGGAACAACTGGAACAACGGTTGGCACAACTGGGGCAACGGCTGGCACAACGGCTGGCATAACTGGTAGCGCGGGCCGACGCCGTGCCTGATGCGCCCCAGATCGGCGTTGTGGTGCTGCAGCCGACCGCGTTCTGCAACATCAACTGCGCCTACTGCTATCTGCCCGACCGCGACAACAAGCATGTGCTGGCGCCGTCGACGGTGACGCGGCTGTTCGGCGAGATCTTCGCCTCGGGCTGGGCCGCGCCGCGCATCACGGTGATCTGGCATGCCGGCGAACCGCTGGTCGTGCCCGTCTCCTTCTACCGCGAGGCCTTCGCCTCTATCGAGGCGATGCGGCCGTCATCCGTGCAGATCGTCCACGCCTTCCAGACCAACGGCATGCTGATCGATGCCGAATGGTGCGCGCTGTTCCGCGACTGGCAGGTCGGTGTCGGCGTCAGCCTCGACGGGCCGCGCGGCCTGCACGACGCCAACCGCGTCACGCGCAAGGGCCAGGGCACCTTCGACCGCACCCTGGCCGGCATCCGCACCCTGCAAGCCGAACAGGTGCCGTTCCACGTCATCTCCGTCCTCTCGGGCACCAGCCTCGACGATCCTGATGGGCTGCTCGCCTTCTATCTCGAGCAGGGCATCGAGCAGGTCTGCTTCAACGTCGAGGAGTCCGAAGGCAGCCACGTCTCGACGCTCTTCGCCGGCGGCGATCTTCGCCAGCGCTACGCCGCCTTCCTGCGCCGCTTCTGGCATGGCGCGCGGGCGAGCGGCCGCGTCCATTTCGTGCGCGAGATCGATCTCGCCATCGGCCGTATCTTCCGCCCCAGCGAGGCCCCGGCGCGCAACATGCAGACCGAGCCGCTCGCCATGCTGAACGTCGACAGCCACGGCAATGTCTCGAGCTTCTCGCCCGAGCTGCTGGGGCTGAAGAACGCCGCCTACGGCGACTTCCTGCTGGGCAACATCAACACCAGCTCGCTCGCCGACATCCACGGCGCCTGCCTCGCCTCGGCGATGCATCGCGAGATCCAGCACGGCGTGCGCGCCTGCCGCGAGAGCTGCGACTACTTCTCCGTCTGCGGCGGCGGCGCACCGGTGAACAAGCTGTTCGAAACAGGCTCCTTCGCCGGCACGCGCACCTCCTTCTGCGAGCTCACGCAGATGGTGCCCACCGATCTCATCCTCGAGGCCTATGACCGCCTCGAGCAGAGCTGGACGGCGGAAGC
>Ga0335083_10006292_pt1 | contig 14885 bp, 15 predicted proteins | sample Lox_Sample_42_FD_206716 | JGI IMG/M metagenome (GOLD analysis project Ga0335083, IMG submission 206716) | Soil microbial communities from Loxahatchee National Wildlife Refuge, Florida, United States - Lox_Sample_4.2 | ecosystem: Environmental > Terrestrial > Soil > Wetlands | place: USA... | reverse complement strand
GGCAACGGTCAGGGACTGGGACGGCGCGCCGAAGAATCGGTCTGCGATCGTTCCAACATGCTGACTCAGGTGCGGAACAGCGGCGACATACACCTCGCCGCCGGGCGAACCGAGCGGCCGCAGCAGATCGTCGCTGACTTCGTCTGCCGCTTCATACAGCACTGCACGCGCGCCTCGTGCCACGGCCTGCGTTGCGAACCTCAGTCCGTGGTGAGTGCGTCCGCGGCACGCGAGGAACAGCGAGCCCGGGGACGCCGCGCGGCTATCAAGAGTCAGGTCGCGCACGAGGATCTCGGCCGGCACGTCAATCAGGCCGGCCGTGAGATCCGCCAGCCGGCGGGGTGCCCCAGCGGCAGAGACCTGGTTGGAATGCGTGCCGGTCATTGCAATGCCGCCGTTCTGACACCGCCGCGGACGGGCACCGAAGGCAAATCGTCGGGCGCATTGACCGGACGATCCGGCGCGACCGCCAGCAAACGCAGCGCACCACCTACGACTGCCGAGAAGACGGGAGCCGAGACGTCCCCTCCTCGGTGCAGACCCGCGCTGGGCTCATCGATGACGACCACTGCGGCGAGCCGCGGTTCACTCGATGGCGCGACGCCGCCGAAAACGGCCATGTATCGGTCCGTCGAGTAGCCGCCAGAGATGATCTTGTACGCCGTACCCGTCTTGCCCGAAACGCGATAGCCGGGGATCGCCGCGCGCTTGCCGGTGGCTCCCTCGGCCACAACGACTGACTCGAGCATGCCGATCAGTTCTCGCGCGGAACGCCCATCCATCACGCGCTCGCCCGCTGGCGGTGTGTCGACGCGCAGAAAGGAGACCGGCCGTGTCAGGCCGAGGGTTCCGACCGTTGCGTAGGCATGCGCAAGCTGCAGCGGCGTCACGGAAATGCCGTAGCCGTGCGACATCGTCGCGATGCCGATGGGGCGCCATTGCGCGTAGTTGGCCAGCAACCCGGCGGATTCGCCCGGGTAGCCGCTGGCGGTGACCTGGCCGAAACCGAAGTGGGTGAGCGTGTTCCAGATCAGCTGGGGCTCGAGGCTCAGGGCGAGCCGGGCCATGCCCACGTTGGAGCTCTTCGCCAGCACGGTGGCGATGTTGACGGCCCCGAGGTTGTGCTCGTCCTCCACGATGGTCGCGCCGACCTTGTAGAAGCCGGGCGAGGTATCGATGATGCTGCGGTCGTCGTACTTGCCCGAGGCGATCGCGGCCGCGACGAAGAACGGCTTGATCGACGAACCGGGTTCGAAAATGTCGGTCGCGGCGCGGTTGCGGTAGACCGCCGGCACCATCTGCTCGCGGTCGTTGGGGTTGTAGGCCGGCTGATTCACCATCGCCAGCACTTCGCCGGTGGTGACGTCCAGCACCACGATGGAGCCGGCGCGGGCGCGCTGCTCGCGGATGGCGGCCTTCAGCTCGCGATAGGCCAGATACTGGATGCGCAGATCGATGGACAGCACGAGATCGCGGCCCGGGCGCGCCGGTCGGATGCTTTCCACGTTCTGGACGATGCGACCGTAGCGGTCCTGGATGACGCGCTTGGCGCCATCCTCACCCGCCAGCCAGTGATCGAACGCGAGTTCGAGACCTTCCTGCCCGGCATCATCCACGTTGGTGAAGCCAAGGATGTGTCCGGCAACCTCGCCCGAGGGGTAGTAGCGGCGGTACTCGCGCGACAGGTAGACGCCGGGAATCCCGAGCGCCTTGATCTGCTGGGCCTCACTCGGCTGGCGACCGCGCGACAGGTAGAGGAATTCGCGGTCGAGATTGCTCGTCACGCGCCGCGCCAGCTCCTGGCGATCCTGCTTGAGCGCCGCGGCCAGGCGCGGGATCTGGTCGGTGGCGAGCGCCAGCTCGCGTGGATTGACCCAGATCGAATCCACGGGCGTGCTCACCGCGAGGGGCTCGCCGTAGCGATCGGTGATCGTGCCGCGATGCGCGATGATCTGTGCCACGCGCGAGTAGCGCGCATCGCCTTCCTTCGCCAGGAACGTGTGATCGACGAGCTGCAGATCCGCCGCACGCCACACGAGCGCGGCTGCACCGCACACGATCAGTCCCAACAGCAGACAGGACCGCCAGCGGAACGACACCGGCGCAATCTCACGTGAGTTGCGGGACTTCATGGCGCGATGATCTCGATGTCTTTGGGCGGCGGCATGGCCATATGCAGACGCGTGCTCGCAACGCGCTCAACGAATGCATGCGTGGACCAGGCGCTCTGCTCGAGCTGCAACTGCCCCCATTCGATTTCGAGGTTGTCGCGCCGGCCGTTCAGACGTTCGAGCTCAACAAACATCTCGCGCGCGCGATGCTTGCAGTAGATCGCGCCCGCGGCCGAAACGAGGGTCAGCACCCACAGCACGGGAAGCGCGATCAACAGGGCTCTGCGAGTGAACACGCTCACGCGATCTTCTCCGCGACACGCAACAACGCGCTGCGCGCGCGTGGATTGCGCCCCACCTCCAGTTCTTCCGGCCTGCTCTTGGTGCCGATCCGTCGCAGCCGGGGCTGCGCCTGCGGCGGCAACACGGGCAGTGCCGCCAGAGCGGGATCCACCGTCGAGGCCTGCTGGATGAAGCGCTTCACCAGCCGGTCCTCCAGCGAGTGGAAGCTGATGACGGCGAGCCGGCCGCCGGGAGCGAGAAAATCGAGCGCGGCCGCCAGCCCCTGGCGGATCTGTCCCAGCTCGTCGTTGATGAACATCCGCAGCGCCTGGAAAGTGCGCGTGGCCGGATGTTTTCCGGGCTCGCGGGTGCGCACCGCCCGCGCAACCAGTGCTGCAAGCTGACTCGTGCGTTCGAGCGGACGCTCACGACGCTCCGCAACGATCGCCTGAGCAACACGCCCGGCGAATCGTTCTTCTCCGAGAGTTGAGATCACCTCGCGAATCTCGTCGACGCCCGCCCGAGCGAGCCAGGCTGAGACCGGTTCGCCACGTGTCGGGTCCATGCGCATGTCGAGCGGACCGTCCGCGCGGAAGCTGAAGCCGCGGGCCGCGTCTTCGAGCTGCGGCGAGGAGACGCCAAGGTCGAAGAGCACGCCGAGACAAGGTTTACCGCGCGAGTGAGCCGGCACGAGCGCGGCGAGATCGGCAAACGACGCGTGGAGGAGCGTAAGCCGCACTTCGTCGGCAAAGCGCGTGCGTCCGGACGCGACGGCTTGTGGATCACGGTCGATCGCGAGCACGCGGCCTTCCCTACCCACGGCCTGGAGGATTTGTGCCGTATGACCGCCACGCCCGAACGTCGCATCGACATAGTACCCGCCCGCTTTCGGGGCCAAAGCCGCGAGCGCCTCAGCGACGAGCACAGGTGTGTGCTCATCCACGTTCGAAGCGGCGCATGAACCGCCCCCCGGAGAGTTGCCGCGTCTTTGCCCGCTGCGCACCCCTCGAGCGCGCAACCCCTGTTCTCGTCACTCCTGCCGCGCCCGACCGCTGGCCGCCTACAGCGACAGCGAATCGAGCTCGGACGGCAGATCGGTCACGGCTTCCTCACTCTTGAGCCACAGGTCGCGACGCTCGCCCCAGCGTCCCTCGTCCCACAGCTCGAACCGATTCCCCTGGCCGATCAGCATTCCGTGCCGCTCGAGTCGCGCGAATTCGCGCAACTCCGGCGGCAACAGCACCCTTCCATGCCCGTCAAGCTCCAGATCGGTCGCGTGGCCCACCATGAGCCGCTGGAGCCGGCGCGCCTGCGCGTGCAGACTCGGCAGGCTCATGAGCTTGCGTTCGATCCGTTCCCACTCGGGCAGGGGATAAATGAGGAGGCACTGGTCCCGGTCGACGGTCACGACCAGCCGGCCCTGGGCAGCCTCGGCGATCTGCTCCCGGTACCGGGTAGGCATGACCATCCGACCCTTGTCGTCCAGGGTGACTTTTGTTGCACCGCGAAACATGACCTGATGAGGGACGCGCCCATTCCCCCCCACATTCTCCCACCGGCCGGCACTATAAAAATCCGTGCCACGCTATGTCAATTGAAATAGTGAGAAATTCGTCGCAGTCACAAAGACTTATCCGTGCATTGCGAAGCTTTCAAACAGTGGGGGCGAGCCATTCGTCTTAGCAATCAGCGGCTTGCCGGACGAAGCTTATACAGTGGTTCAGGCGGGGCGAGGCTGTAGCCTGAATGCGGGGTCCGGATGAGGTGCGCGAAGCCCGCCGGCGGGCCGCGTTTGTGCCCGGATTATGTCAAGAAGGCTGGGTGCGGCGGCATCCCGGCCACGTGGTCAGGGCGCAGCTGGCAAGAGCCCCGCTTTCTGCCGGCGTTCGAGCCGGTTGTCCGCGGGATTTGCCCCCAGACCAGGCGATGGCGCAGCTGGCAAGAACCGCGCTTTTTGCCAGCGTTCGAGCCTGTTGTCCGCGGGATTTGCTTCCCGCAAATCCCGCCAGATGGACGATATGAGGAGCCGGCCTGTAAGCCGGGTTCTGTCGAGGGCAATCATTCCTCTGGGATCCACGTCGCCGTGGACCTCTAGCGGCCTACCCGGAAGCGCGCGCAGATCAGCGCTGCGCCCTCTCACGGACCGAAATCCGCGCTGGACGCTGCTCCCCTATTTGGCCTTGCTCCAGGTGGGGTTTGCCGTGCCGTCCTTGTTACCAAGGCCGCGGTGCGCTCTTACCGCACCGTTTCACCCTTGCCGTTCCCGCCGGGCCTGCCGAAGCAGTCCGCGGGACTTGGGCGGTCTGTTCTCTGTTGCACTTTCCGTGGGCTCGCGCCCCCCAGGCGTTACCTGGCACCTGATCCGCCGGAGCCCGGACTTTCCTCCACCCCCGACCGGCCCGTGAAGGCCGGACGGGAACAGCGACTGCCCGGCCGGCTCCCCGGGGCGCCACCTTAAGCACCCCCGGGGAGAAGTCAAATCAGTCCGGCGGGGCGCTCCGGGTGACCAGGGCGTAGGCCTCGTTACGGGTGGCTCCCGTGAGTTGCGCGGCGATGGCGGCCGCGCGGGCTGGAGGCAACTCCTTCGCGAGCAGATCCACTGCGCGGCGCAATAGTTGCCGATCCACGCTATCCGCCTTTTCCTCCGCGCCCTGGATGACGAGAGTGAGTTCGCCGCGCTGGAAATTCGGCTCGCTTGCGGCCAGGCCCGCAATCTCCGCGAGCGTGCCGCGGTAGATGGTTTCGTGCGCCTTGGTGAGCTCACGCGCAACCACGGCCGCCCGGTCGCCTCCAAACTCATCCACGAGGTCGGCCAGTGTTTCAACGATGCGGTGAGGCGCCTCGAACAACACGAGCGTGCGTGGTTCGGCCGCGAGACGCGCCAGGGCCGTGCGGCGCTCACGCGAGCGCGCCGGCAAAAATCCCTCGAAGCAGAATCGTGCCGTGGGCAGGCCCGCCACCGCGAGCGCGGCAGTGATCGCCGAAGGGCCGGGAATCACTCCCACGTCGATGCCGGCGCGCGCAGCGCTGCTGACGAGTCGGTACCCGGGATCTGACAACAACGGGGTGCCCGCGTCGCTCACCAGCGCAATCACCTCACCTGACTGCAGACGCGTCAGCAGCTCGGGAACACGCGCCTCTTCGTTGTGAGCGTGCAGCGACAGCATGGGCTTCGAGACGCCGATGGCTTGCAGCAGACCCGCCGTATGACGCGTGTCCTCGGCCGCGATCAGGCTGGCCTCCTGGAGGGCTTCCCGGGCTCGCGAACTGAGGTCGTTCAGGTTGCCGATCGGCGTTGCGACCACTAGCAGCCGGCCACGCGCGTGGTTCACTATACTCCCCGCTTTGCGGCCGTCGGTCTGGACGGCCGGCGATACTTCCGAAGCAGCGGGCATCCTGCCCGGGCACGAAAGGCCGTTCAACCGATGTTCTGTGCGCAATTCCGTGCCGCCGTGCTGCTCCTGGTTGCGTTCACCCTGGCGGGCTGCCCCAGCCTCAGCCCGCGCGCCGAAGCCCCGCCATCGGTGGACACGGCGGATGCACTGCTGCGCCAGGGGGATCCGCTCGGTGCCGCGCGCATGTACGAGGCGCTGGCCGGCCAGAACTCCGGCGTCGATCGCAACGAGTACCTGTTCCGCGCCGCCAGAGCGTTTCTCGCGGGTCATCGGCCCGATGATGCCGCACGTGTGCTGGGCGGGGTCGAGGCGCCCCTGAGCGCCGCACAGACCGCCGAACGACCGATGCTCGATGTCGAACTCGCCGTGGCGCGGGGACAGGGCGTGATCGCCTGGCAACGCATCAACTCCATTCCGGAGCCGCGCACCGCTGCGGACGCACCTCGCTATTGGCGCCTCAAGGAACAAGCTGCCCTGGCCGCCGGCAGGCCGAACGATGCGGTGGCTGCGCAGATCGCGCTCGAACGCTGGCTGCCGGGCGCGCAGGAGCTGCGTCAGAGCCGGGTCAATTTTCTGGGCTCTCTGCGGGATGCGAGCGAGCACGGCACGCGCTTCGATCCGCGCACGGCGACCGATCCGACCACTCGTGGCTGGCTGGAGCTGGGTCCGCTGTCGGCGGCGGCAGCGCGCAGTCCGAACGCGACGATCCCGGAAATCGACTCGTGGCGCTCACGCTATCCCAACCATCCCGCCAACGAGATCGTGCGCAGCGAACTCCTGGGTCATCCGGCAATGCTGACGCCGCAGGCGGCCGAAGCGCACATCGCGCTGCTGTTGCCGATTTCCGGCAAGACCGCTGCCGCTTCCACGACCGTGCGCGACGGCTTCCTCACCGCCTACTACCAGACTCCGGTCGGACAACGCGCACCGATCCACATCTATGACACAAGCGAATCGGGTATCGCGGAAGCCGTAACCCGCGCGACACAGGAAGGTGCGCAGTTCATCGTTGGTCCGCTGACGCGCGAGGAGGTTGTCGCTGCCGCAACCCTCGCCACGCAGCACCCGCCCATCCTGGCGCTCAATTTCCTGCCGCCCGATCGTCCCGCTCCGGCCGCGTTCTATCAGTTCGCGCTGTCTCCGGAGGATGAAGCGCGGCAGGCGGCGCGCCGGATTCTCGCCGAGGGCCGTCGTCACGGCATCGCGGTCGTTCCTTCGGGGGACTGGGGTACGCGTGTGCTGGCGGCCTTCACGCAGGAGCTGCAGGCCGGCGGTGGCGGGCTGTATGCGAGCACGATGGTGGACAACTCGCTGACGGATTACTCGGATGCGATCACCCAGATCCTGCGCATCAGCGACAGCAGTGCACGTCATCGACGCCTCGAGTCGATCCTCGGCACGAAGCTGCAGTTCGAACCGCGCCGCCGCGGCGATCTGGAGTTCATCTTCGCCCCGGCGCCGGCCAACATCGAGCGACTGTTGCGGCCGCAGCTGCGCTTCCACTTCGCCGGGGACGTACCCACCTATGCGACCTCGGATGCGTTCGAGCCCGATCCGCGCAACAATCAGGATCTCGAGGGTCTGATGTTTCCGGACATGCCCTGGATGCTCGGCGGCGAGCTGGCGGATGCGGTGCGGGGCTCACTGCGTGATGCCTGGCCCAATGGCGGCGGACCGCGACGCAACCGGCTGTTCGCGTTCGGCTTCGACGCCTACAGGCTGGCGGCGGCGCTGCAGGGTCGCGGCGCCTCCGGTGGCTTCCAGGTCGATGGACTGACCGGCAAACTGACACTGGATCCCGACCGGCGCGTGCGGCGCGAGCTGGGCTGGGCGCAGATCCACAACGGCGATATCCGGGTGCTGCCCCCGCCAGCGCCGCCCGCCGCGCAACCACCAGGTACGCAACCGGCAGTGCAGTGATCACCAAGGCAGGCCGCGAGGGAGTGTGAGTCCGACAAGGAGGGTCGAATGGACCGCCGGGATGTGGGGCGCCTCGCCGAGGACGTTGCGGCGTCCTGGCTGACTGAACGGAGCTGGCGCATCGTCGCGCGCAATTTCAATCGGCGCCTTGGCGAACTCGACATCGTCGCACAGCAAGGTCGCATGCTCGCCGTCATCGAAGTCAGAACACGCGCGAACGATGAGTATGGAGGTGCGGCAGCCTCGGTGACCGCGCGCAAGCAGCAGCGCGTCCTGCGGGCGACCGCACAGTTACTTCAGCAACGGAAGGACCTGCGCGAGCTGCTGGTGCGATTCGACGTCATCGTCGTGCACGAACCGGCATCACCGCAACCGCGCGTGGAGTGGATCCAGCACGCCTTCGAGGCGCGGTGAGCCGACAGCCTTGACGCCGAGCAGGCTGCGTTGCGTCAGGTCGGTGCGTTGCGGCGAATTGGCTCGAGGCCGCTGACCTACTTGACGACCTTCAACTGTGGCCGGCGGCCGCCACCGCCGTTGCTGCCCTCTTCGGCTGAAGTCGGGCGATTGGGAGGTTCGGGGCCCAGGTCCTGTTCGGAGAAGACCATGCCCTCGCCGGTCTCGCGCGCATAGATTCCCATGACGGCGGCGACCGGGAAACAGACGTGATGGACGACGCCGGCGAAGCGCGCGTCGAACTCGATCTCCTCGTTCCCCAGCTTCAGGCGCTGCGTGGCGCTCGGGCTGAGATTCAACACGATCTTGCCTTCCTTGACGTATGCGCGCGGCACTTCGGCTCCCGCCCGCTCCGCGTCCACGATGACATGCGGGGTGTGCCCGCAATCGCACATCCACTGATGCATGGCGCGCAGCAGATAGGGACGTTTCGGCGGCGGCGTGAAACTGGACATGCTGGAGTGTCAGATCAGGCGCATTTCCTGTTCGGTGTCCGACAGGCTCTCGCGGAAGGCCGGCCGGGAGAAGATCAGGCTCGCATACTTGATGACCGGCTGCGCCTGCGGCGGCAGATCGATCTCGAAATACGGCAGCCGCCAGAGCACCGGCGCGATGGTCGCATCCACGAGCGAGAACTCGTCCGAGAGGAAGTACGGCTTGACCTTGAACAGGTCCGCGCTCTGCAGGATGGTGTCACGCAGGATCTTCTTCAGTCTGACGGTCTGCTTCTTGTCCGGTTCCTGCTCGATCTGCTGCACCAGTCCGTACCAGTCACGCTCGATGCGGTAGAGCGCCAGGCGGAACTGCGCGCGGGTCACCGGATCCACCGGCATCAGCGGCGGATGCGGAAACCGCTCGTCGAGGTACTCGATGATGACCCGCGAGTCGTAGAGCACCAGGTCGCGGTCAACCAGCGTCGGCACGCTGTGGTAGGGGTTCAGGTCGAGCAGGTCCTCGGGGAGCTTGCCGGGTTCGACGCTGACAATGTCGATGCTGATGCCCTTCTCGGCCAGCACGATGCGCGTCCGATGACTCCAAGGGTCGTTGGGCGCGGAAAACAGCGTCATGATGGACCGTCTGCTCGACAAAATTCCGCTCCCGCGATCCGTTGCGTGCGGGGCAACGCCCCGCTACGCCTGCGCGCCGTTGCCGATCAGTGGACGTCCTTCCAGTACTCTTTCTTCAGTAGCCACGCGATCCAGGTGAATACCAGCAGGAACAACACCACCCAGATGCCGAGCGCATGCCGTTGCGCCTGCGTCGGCTCGCCCACGTACACCAGGAAGTTGACCGTATCCCGCACGAAGCCGTCGTACTCCTCGGCGTTCATCCGGCCCGGCGCGAGTTGTTCGAAGTGATCGAACACCTGCTCGGTGCTGGGCTTGCCGTCCTCGCCACGCTTCTCGACATTGCGGTAGACGGCCGCCTTGGGACCCTCGAGCTCCGACAGCACCGCCGGCATGGCGATGGCGGGCAGGCGCAGATTGTTCGCGCCCGTGGGCCGTGACATATCGACGTAGTAGGTCTTGAACAGCTGATAGAGGTAGTCCGCGCCGCGCGCACGCGCCATCAGCGACAGGTCCGGCGGCGTCTTGCCGAACCAGGCCTCGCCATCCGCGGCGGGCATGCTGGTCAGGATGTACTGCGTGGGCTTGTCGCCCGGCTGCAGGATGTACTTGTCCAGCATGTCGGGCGGAATCGCCAGGTCCTCGCCCAATCGCGAGTAACGCTCGTACTTCAGCGAATGGCAGCCGACGCAATAGTTGAAGAAGTTGCGCGCGCCACGCTGGAGCGAGGCGATGTTCCTCACATCGGTGTCGGCATGCCAGCTCTTCCAGTCGGCGCCGGCGCCACCCGCGGATTCCTCGGCCGCCGGCACGGCGGCGCTGGCGAGCAGACCCACGCCCAGCAGGGCCAACAGGTATCTGGACGATGCGCGTACCACGAACGCACCCTTCTCAATGCGCATGGTAGACCACCCTCTCCGGCACCGGCTTGACGGGATCGATTCTCGAGTACCACGGCATGGCCAGGAAGAACATGAAGTACAGGAAGGCGAAGATCCGCGCCAGCAGGACGTAGGAGCCTTCCGCGGGCTGCAGTCCGAGATAGCCGAGCGAGATGAACGAGACGGCGAACACCGTCAGCGCCAGTTTCGACAGCCAGCCCTTGTAGCGGATGGACTTGACCGGCGAGCGGTCGAGCCACGGCAGGAACAGGAACAGCACCACCGCAAGCCCCATGAGCAGCGCGCCCAGGCGCTGGTCGGGCACCGCGCGCAGGATCGCGTAGTAAGGCGTGAAGTACCACACCGGTGCGATGTGCTCCGGAGTCGACATCGGGTTGGCCGGTTCGAAGTTCGGCCCCTCGAGGAACAGGCCGCCGAAGGTCGGCACGAAGAACACCACGATCGCGAACAGCACGAAGAACACGCCCACGCCGACCACATCCTTCACCGTGTAGTACGGATGGAACGGGATGCCATCGAGCGGCTTGCCATCCGCGCCGAGGTTGTTCTTGATCTCGATGCCGTCCGGGTTGTTGGAACCGGTGCGCCGCAGGGCCACGAGGTGCAGCATCACCAGCAGCAGCAGCGCCAGCGGAATGGCCACCACGTGCAGCGAGAAGAAGCGGTTGAGCGTCGCATCGGCGATGCCGTAGTCGCCGCGGATCCACTCCACCAGGCCGGGCCCGATGGCGGGAATCGTACCGAACAGGTTCACGATCACCTGCGCGCCCCAGAACGACATGTTGCCCCAGGGCAGCACGTAGCCCATGAAGGCCTCTGCCATCAGCGCCAGGTACACGAGCATGCCGAGGATCCACAGCAGCTCGCGGGGAGCGCGGTAGGAGCCGTAGAGGAATGCGCGGAACATGTGCAGGTACACGACGATGAAGAACGCCGATGCACCGGTGGAGTGCAGGTAGCGGATCAGCCAGCCGTAGTTGACCTCCCGCATGATGAATTCGACGGAGTCGAACGAGGTCGCCTCACCGGGCTTGTAGAACATGGTGAGGAAGATGCCGGTGGCGAGCTGCAGGACCAGGACGAGCAGCGCGAGCGAGCCGAAGAAGTACCAGATGTTGAAGTTCTTCGGCGCGTAGTAGCCGGTCAGCTGTTCGGAGATGAACTCATCCACCGGCAGCCGCTTGTTGATCCAGGCCCACAGGCCTTTCCTGGCGCCGGCTGCGCCGGTTGCTTGGGGGGCGGCCATCAGGCGGCTCCTTTGTGCGTCTCGTCGAGGCCCACGACCAGCTTGCCCGGCGTCGGGTATTCGTACGGGGGAATTCTCAGGTTGACCGAGGCGGGCGACCCGGTGAACACGCGTCCGGCCAGATCGAAGCGCGATCCGTGGCAGGGGCAGAAGAAACCACCCGGCCAGTAGGCGCCCATCTCGGCGGAGGCCGCCTCGAAGCGCTGCTTGGGCAGGCAGCCCAGGTGCGTGCAGGTGCCGATCAGCACCAGGATCTCCGGCAGGCGCGCGCGGATCTCGTTGGTGGCGTACGGCGGCTGGTCGGAGTCCTTCGAGTCCTTGTCCTTGAGCAGATCGTCGTGGCCCTTCAGGTGGGCGAGCATCTCGGGCGTCCGCCGCACGATGTAGATCGGCTGGCGCCGCCAGGTGATGATGGCCATCTGTCCGGGCTCGATCTTGGACACGTCCAGTTCAGCCGGGGCACCGGCCGCCTTGGCGCGCTCGGAGGGTTGCCAGGAGGCGATGAAGGGCACGGCGGCGAAGGCCGCGCCAACCGCTCCGGTGGCGACGGTGGCCGTGGTTAGAAACTTGCGTCGACTCAGGTCGACCCCGTCGTCGGCGACGACAACGTTTTCCGCCATCAACCGTTCTCCCGCTTAATGCAATCGGCTCGCTCTCAACCTCGCATCGCCTGCGCGCCGGCGACGTGTAACGCGGCTTCGGTTTGCGGCTTGCGGGGGGCGGCGCATTATACACAAACGAAACAGGGCTTCCGGGCGGTCGGCGCGGAAGCTCCGTGCCGCTACTGACGGAGATTCCATGCTCGAGCGCCTGGGCCGCGGACTGACTTTCGTGGCCGGATCGGTGGTCGGAGGGCTGGCCCTCGCCTTCCTCGTGGTCATGGCGCGCCCGGAGCTCATCCGGCGTGGCACCGTGACGGTGCCCGGGACAGTCCTCACCGGCGCCCGGCCGAGCGTGCCGGCCCCGGCACGCGTGACTTATTCCGATGCTGTGCAGCGTGCCGCGCCATCCGTCGTCAATGTGTATACCGCCCGACTGGTCACCGAGCGGGTGGCCCCGTCCTCCCTCGGGGAGCTGTTCGGCGGCTTCCTGCCCCGGTATCGGCAGCGCGTGGAGCGCAGCCTGGGATCCGGGGTAATCGTGGATGAGACCGGCCACATCGTGACCAATCACCACGTCATCGCCAACGCCGACTCCATTCGGGTGCAGCTTGCCGACGGCCGGATCGCCGACGCGCACATCGTGGGTCGCGATCCCGATACCGACCTGGCGGTGCTGAAGATCGACCTGAGTCCGCTGCCGGTGGCGGTGATGGGTCGGTCGGACCAACTCAAGGTGGGTGATGTCGTGCTGGCCATCGGCAATCCCATCGGCCTGTCGCAGACCGTCACCCACGGCATCGTCAGCGCCACCAGCCGGCAGCAGCTCGGCATCGCCGCCCTGGAGGATTTCATCCAGACGGACGCGCCGATCAATTTCGGCAACTCCGGCGGCGCCCTGGTGGACTCCAGCGGCGAGCTGGTGGGCATCAACACCGCCATCGTGGCGAAGAACCTCGGGGTCGAGGGCATCGGATTCGCGATCCCGGTGAACATGGTGCGCGGCGTGCTGGGAGACATCATCGCCAACGGGCGCGTCGTCCGGGGCTGGATCGGGATCGTGCCCGAAGAGGTGACGGACGAGCAGGCCGCGCAGCTTGGACTGTCGCGGGGAGGCGTGCTGGTCGCCGACCTTTACGTCGGCAGCCCCGCCCAGGCGGCCGGCCTGCGGCCCGGCGATCTGATCCTGTCCATCGATGGGACCGCTGTGCGCGGTGCTCAGGATGCGCTCGGGCGCATCGCCACGCACAAACCGGGCTCGAAGCTTGCGATCCACGGCCTGCGCGGTTCACGCGAATTCGATGCCCGCGCACAGGTCACCGAGCGACCGCGCCGCAGCTGACGGTCACTCATCGGGCAGCGCGGATCGGAGCACGAATGCGATTTCCACGGACCCTGACCATTGGATTGACCCTGACCTCGAGTCCCTGGCCATGACCACGATCCAGTCACGCCGCTTCGCCACCGCCGCCGACCTCGATGCGGCGCTCATCGAGCGTCTCGACGCCGCGCTCAGCGGCGCGAACGCCGCCCGCACGGCGGTGATGCTGGCGGGCGGGCGCACGCCCCTGCCCGCTTATCGCGAACTCGCGCGCCGGTCACCGCGACCTGCCGAGGGGTTGCATGTCCTCTTCTCGGATGACCGGTATGTCCCGGCCACGTCCGCGTCCAGCAACTATTTCCAGTCGCGCCCGCTGCTCGATGCGCTCGCGTTGCCCGGGGATCGCGTGCTGCGGGTCAGAACCGATCTGCCGCTGGAGGCGGCGGCGGTGGATTACGGGCAGCAACTCGGCCGGATGTTGCGCTCGGGCGTGCGCATCGGCGTGGGACTGCTCGGGCTGGGTGCCGACGGCCACACGGCCTCCCTGTTCGACAGCAGTCAGCTGGAACAGGCACGGGGTCGATTGGCAGTGGCCGTGCAACGGCCGGATGGCATGCAGGGAATCAGCGTGACGCCGGAGCTGCTATCACAGGTGGCGCAGCCGCTGTTCCTGGTCGCAGGCCCCGACAAACACGCCATCGTGGAAGCATTCCTGCGCCCGGACTCCACGCTGACGGCGCGACGCGCCATCGCCGGCTGCCCGACCGCGGAGATATGGATAGCTCCTTAAGGAGCATGTTCGCCGAAGGCGCCGGATCCGCAGGAGCGGGTCCAGGTGTGCGCATCCGCGCCGGGGTTGTGCCAGCTGCACAGACCCTCCACCAGTGAGTCGGCTTCACGCGGTCCCCAGGTTCCGGGGACGTACTCGTGGGGCACCGAGTCCGTGCCGAGTATCGGGTCCACCACGGCCCAGGCCGCTTCCACTTCGTCCTGCCGCGCGAACAGCGATGTGTCGCCGATGAGCGCCGCGCCAATCAGGCGCTCGTAGGCCTCCGCCTCATCCTGCTGCTGCTGATCCACGAACAGTTCGACATCGCGCCCCTGCATGGCCGGCCCAGGCCGCTTGGCATGCGCACCGAGCGCGATGGCCGTGTCGGGACCCAACCGAAAGCGCAGGTAGTTGGCTTGCTCCGGATTCATGCCACCGAACACGCGCGCCGGAGGCGGCCGCAGATCCACGGTCACCTCCGTCGCGGTCACCGGAAGTGACTTGCCCGCGCGCAGGTAGAACGGCACGCCACTCCACCGCCACGACTCGATGTGCAGTTCCAGCGCCGCATACGTCTCCACGCGCGAATCCGCTGCGACCCCCGCCTCCTGGCGGTATCCCGCGAACTGGCCCCGCACCACATCCTGTGATGACAGTGGGCGGATCGCTTTCAACACCTTGACCTTCTCGTCGCGCATCGCCTCGCCACCGCCGTTGACCGGTGGCTCCATCGTCAGCAGCGCGACGACCTCGAGCAGGTGGTTCTGCACGACATCGCGGATCGCTCCCACCTCCTCATAGAACTTGCCGCGACCGGCCA
>Ga0335083_10006291_pt1 | contig 14887 bp, 13 predicted proteins | sample Lox_Sample_42_FD_206716 | JGI IMG/M metagenome (GOLD analysis project Ga0335083, IMG submission 206716) | Soil microbial communities from Loxahatchee National Wildlife Refuge, Florida, United States - Lox_Sample_4.2 | ecosystem: Environmental > Terrestrial > Soil > Wetlands | place: USA... | reverse complement strand
CCAACTGGCCGTTGCAGCCCGCACCGCCCGCCGCTGTGGCTAACGCAGGGACTGGCCCGGTGCTGATGATCCGGCCCATTGCCGCAGCACCTGGGCTGGAATCGCGCGGGCTGCAAAGCCTGGCTGCCGATGGCAGCCTGGACGTGGATTACTACAATCTTTGGGCGGTGCCGCCGGCGGACGCGGTGACCCAGGCGCTGCTGGACTGGAGCCAGGCGAGCGGGGCGTTTTCCGCCGTGGTCACGCCCGGCAGCCGCTTGCAGCCGGATCTGATCGTGGAGGGCGAGCTGACCGAGTTGCTGGCGGATCCGGGCCGGGGGGAGGCGCGCGCCGCGCTGACGCTGGTGTTTATCAAGCCTGCGGGAGCACTCACGGGCACGGCTCTGCCCGTGGCGCAGGCGATGTTTAAGGCGACTGCGCCGCTGCAAGGTAACGACCCGGCGGCGATGGCGGCGGCGCAAAACAATGCGCTGTCCGGGCTGCTGACTCAGGTGATGGCGCAGCTGGAACGCGCTGCGCGGGGCAACGCTGTTGCAGGCATGCCCGGAAAGTGATGCCGGAAGGGGGACATTATCCGCCCAGGCATCCACTCGGCACATTCCCGGCGTTGATGCCGATCTCCGCCATGCCGCGGTGACGGTGGAGAAAGCTCACGACATGGGGGCGTGCGGCGCCCGCGCTCCAGGTAATCGGCGAAGTGGCCGGTCAGCACCAGCAAGGCCACGCCCTCGACATCGTTGGCGGAGGCGGCGAACGGAACGTCGCCCCCCCGTTTAGCTGGCAACCTTGGTGTGCAGCAGTCCGATTTGCGAATTCGCAGGCTGGGGCACCATAACCGGATCGGTGCTGATCCCGACCGGCCGGGAGACAACCTGCACCGGTGCGCTGCGGTACTGCTTCAGCAGCTCGATTTCATTTTTCAGCTGAATGCGTTCGAGCATCAGCGTGGTGATCTGTTGCTTGGCGCTTTCGAGTTGACGCTTCAGCTCGGCATTTTCAGCAGCGGCGCTGTCAGTCTTCCGGGCGTGCCAAAACATGATAACTCAAGTCCTTGTGATATATAGCTGGAAAAACTGCCGTGATGGCGTGGGGCGGGGAAATATCTGCGCAGCATCAAAATAGCTAATCACGAATGCTTTAACGGCAGGTATTTAGGGCGTATTTCCAAACACATTCTGTTGATCGTGAAATTTGGACGGCAAATCTGGCCGTCCATTGCCAAGCCCGGCAGGCATCGCGGCATTACGGACGGCCGATGATGTTTCTGTGGAGTAAAAATCCTGAATATGGAGTTAAGAAGTATCCAGGAAACACCACAAGCCTGATATTCTTGGTATAGATCAGGCCGTGCCGTGTCCGCCCTGACCTGACGTCCGCGCGCTCTCTGTTGACGAGTGTAGTGAAGGGGGCGTTGCTCGGGTGTAGAGCACATTTTTCGCGCGAGTAAAGCGGGCACAGATAAAACGCGAATTGGAGGAATGAATATGGTCGAAAAGAAGGATTTCACGGGTTTTGGTGAACAGCAGATGGCGAGTGCCGCCTTGTTCGGCAAGCCGCTTTTCGAAAACTTTGAGCGCGCCTGCCGTTGGCAGAGCAGCCGGTTGGACCGGGTCGAGGCCGTGCTCACGGAAGCGTTGCAGCGCCGGCGCAATAGCTGCGAAGCCATGGAGCGTTTTGCGGCGCAATTGAGCGATGCGCATGATCCATCGGTCCTGATCAAGGCGCAGCAGGAATGGTTCACGGGCGCGGTGCAGCGGATGTTGGCAGATGCCACCGCCTGGCAGACTGCCAGCACGTTGATGCTGCAGGGTCTGGGCAGCATCAACGAACCCAGGGCTTCGTCAACGCAGCAGATTGACCCAGTGGCCTCGCCGGAAGCCGCTCCTGGCGCGGCGGAGGCGGTCGTTCCGCGTCGTCCTGTTAAAGTAGCCTAGCCGGCGGCTTGTGGCGGTGCCGCTGCCACAGATAGCAGGGCAGCGCCACGATCCAGAAAATCAGTACAGCGCCTGCCCAGGCCAGAGGACGGGGCAGGCGCTGGCGCGTGGCGTCCCTGTAAACAAATCCGGCGCTGATCAGCGCGACCCAAACCGCGTTGGAGGCCATTACCAGAGTTCCCCGGCAATGGCGTCAACCGGCAAGGGCGGATGCGCGTACGCCACGTAAAAGTTGAGGAAAGTCTGGGCATTCAGCCCCGTCAGCGATGCGAGTGAGCGGATGGCTTTGACCCAGTAGGTCTCGTAGTCAATCTCCCGGGCGTGGTTCTCCGGCCGCTGTTCGTGCAAATACGCCGCGATCTGAACCCCCTCTGGCACGGCTTGCGGTGTAGCAGGGTGGTACAGCCGTGAATCCGCATCCGTTCGTACAGCGGCCCAGCCTGCTTGTTGTAACAAGACTGCCAACTCGGCGGTTTGCGTGCGGGCATCGGCAAACTCGGCGGCATCTCCAGTGACGACGACATACTGTACCTGATATGTGGCCAGAAACGCCGCAAGCATGTGCGGATCTACGAGCGGCAGATATTTCTGGTATTTCTGCAGAAAGATCGTCCGGTACAGAGGCCATTTGGCGAAGGGCTCGGGAAGTCCGCCGGTGAGGTAGCCCTGCGCGGCGAGCGAGAATTTCATGCCGGACTCGTATTGGTATCCCATCTCATTGAAGTATTCAGGCAGGATGAGGATCCGGCTGTCCGGCGGAAGCGTGCCGTCCGTCAGCATTGTTGGCGTTGCCAGCTGCGTCCAGTTGCGGTCATAGGCGCGGGAAGGGGCAAGAAACAGCAGGCAGAAGGTCAGTACCGCATAGCGCCGGTATTTTTGCCCGGGGGCAGCCAGCCATGTGGCCAGCAGCATGGCAATCGCCAGCCAGGCGTAGAGCATGAACCGCGTTGGCAGCATGGATTTCAGGAAGGGCAGCTTGAACGCCAGAATCCATGGTGCGGTGCTCATCTCGTGCCCCAGCACATGGGCGTAGGGCCCCAGCGAAAGTATGGCGGCGAGCAGCGCCACGGCGCCGGGTGTCGCAAATCGAGGGTCGCTGCGATGCCGCCAGACCAGCCGGACCAGCAAGATCAGAAGCGGCAAGCCGATATACGCGCCTTCTTCCGCGTAATTGCCCTGGAACAGCTTTGTTACGGGCTGCAGCAAATTGCCGCCCAGCCAGTCGAGCGGCGTAGGGATGATAAAGCCGAGCAGGTCGGTTGAATAATTCTTGGCCGCGGCGACATTGCGCCCGGCATCGCCGTAATTGCGCAGCATCTCCCACAAAACAGGGGAGATGAGGATCAGGCTAAGGACCAAGCCCATGGCCATTCCTGGCAGCAGGCGCCGCAGCACCGGGCGCCCCGCCGGGTGCAGTACATGGATCACCATGAAAGCCAGGGCAGCGAACATGACCAGGCTGGCGAAAATCTCCTGGCTGACGCCGAACTGGAAGGCCAGAGCCACCCCGAGCAACGCTCCCAAGCGCCATTTGCTCCAGCCATGCTTGGCCGCGGCAATGCACGCCCACAGGCAGAACGGTACGGCGAAGATGAAGCAGAGGTTGAGATGATCCAGCAACTGGCCGAGCATGTAGCTGGAGAAGCCGAACACAAGCCCGGCCACCAGCGCGGCGGGATAATCCTCGGTCAGCTCGAAGCCCGCCAGATATGCCCCCCAGCAGGCGAGGCCCGGTGCCGCCAGCATGAGCCCGTTATAGACTGCAAAGGCGCCGAATTTGGCGACCAGTGGGGCAGTAAGCAGCCCAAGGCTGAGGAGGTTGGTCGTCCAGGCCAAGTCGGTGCCAAATGGTGCGTCGGCGAAATAAGTATAGAAGAATGGCAGGTGGTGCTGTGCGGCGAAAAGCCGCCAGTTCAGGAACCAGATGAAGCCAAGAGGGTCAGCGGTGTTGCCAAAATATGTGGAGGCTGAATGTTGTTCAGGATTGGCGTAGAAAAAATAACCTATCGATATAAAAACAATCAAAATGAGGTTGTGTTTAGAAGTCCTTATCGATTTTTTTAAAACATTCATGTAGAATCCGTAATATTTTGTTGCATGTGATTTCAGTGCTATGCTGAAATCATAAAGATATAGGAGGCCGCGATCAATGAGCGAGGCGCCGGGCGGCTGGTATCGTGTCGGCTTTCGTGCAACTCCAACAGATATTTGCACGAAGACGTTTTTGTTCGACTAGGCCGGAATGCCCTCGGTCATCGCACAGTCAGGCCAGCGGGTCTGGAAGGTTGCGGCGGCGGTTCTCGCCGTTCTGGTTTCGGTCATCGGCTGGCCGCTGGTATTGCGCAGCACCGCCATGGTGCAGTTCGACTATGATGAAGGCTGGAACGCGCTTCGGCAGCAGCAGGCCGCGCATTTTCTGCCGCTCTACGCCGCGCCGCCGGGTCTGGATATCACCAATTACCCGCCGCTCTCCTTTCATGTTGTCGGCCTGCTGAGTCTCCTTACGGGCGATGCCAACGAGACCGGGCGGTTTCTCTCCCTCGCGGCCCTGGTTGCTGTCTGTGTGTTGGCCGGCGCTTTGGCGCGTTTGTTTGTTCCTGCGCGCTATGCTGGCACCTGTACGGGATTGCTGTTTGCGCTGTGGCTGGAGATGTGGATGCCCAGGCGGATCGGCGTGAACGATCCGCAGTTGCTCGGCATGGTCTTCGAATTGGGCGGGATTTACGCCTTCGTCCGTGCCGTGCAGGAGGGGCGGGATGTGTGGCGCACCGCGCCGCTTTTTGCCCTGGCGGTGTTCATCAAGCATAACCTTATCGCCTTGCCGCTGGGGGCGGGGCTTGCCCTGCTGGCGGGGCGGGACTGGCGGCGCCTTATCCCCTGGGTTGGCGCGGGCGCGCTGGCGGCGGGCGTGCTGCTGCTGGGCACGATCCGCTTCGATGGCCCGTATTTCCTGGCGCATATGCTGCAGCCACGCGCGTATGATCTGGGCGATACGCTGCATAATATCGGCACTTATCTGATCATCTTCCTGCCCTTCGTACTTCTCGCTGGCGCCTGGGCCTGGCGCAACCGGCGCGATGAGCGCCGCCGCCCGCTGGCTTGGAGTTGGGCCGCCGCACATGCTCTGGCCTTCATCTGGGCTGGCGGCGACGGCGTGGGCAGGAACATATTCTTCGAGGCGATCCTGCTCGACGCGGTTATTACCATGATCGCCGGGGCTGAATATTTCGCCACGCCCGGGCGTGTCACCCTGCGCCGAGTTGCCCTGCTCTGCGTGTTGCCCATGCTGTTCCCGCTAAGCCAGCTGCTGTTCCCGCTGAGCAAGTTGCCGGACAGCATCGTCTCGGGCGCCATTGAGTGGCGGGAACTGCCGCGGCACGAGGCGGACTTCGCCGCCGGGGTGGCGTTGCTGCGCCAAGCATCCGGCCCGGTGGTGTGCGAGAATCTGCTGATGTGCGACGAGGCGGGCAAGCCTTCCGCGTTCGATCCCTACCATGTCCAGGACCAGATCAACCTGGGCAAGCTCGATCCGCAGGACTTTGCGGCCATGGTCGAGTCCCAGCGCTTCGGCGCGGTGGAGATCGGCGATACCGACCTGGGTGACCCGAAGCGCACGACCCGGTTCTCCAAGGCGTTCCTGCAGGCTCTGGCGCAGCGTTACAGCCCAGCCTTGCGCACGCCGGAAGTCGTCATCTGGGTCCCCGCCCCGCCAAAAGCCCCGCAGCCCGGCTAGCCAGCCGGGTATGGCGCTGCTATCCACCTACTGTGAGGCGCGGGACACTGCGCTTGAGGAACAGGATAGGCGGTAAAGGCAGCATGGCGGAAAAACTTGCTTGGGGCCGGCATTGGCATGGGCGGAGCTACGATCTTGGGCGGATGACGCTGCCCGATCTGTGGCGGGCTTACCTGACTTATCCCGCGATCAATCTCTACGCTTTCCTGACCGTGCTGTCCGGCGGGGCGGGTCTCTGCCTGGCTCGGCGCTGGCAGGATATCGCGCTGCCGATCCTGGCCGTCTGCCTCGTTTATCCCTTCGTCTGGTACGGCCTGCACCAGTATATCCTGCACGGCCGCTGGCTCTACCGGATGAAATGGTCGGCCGGGCTGTGGAAGCGCATCCATTTCGACCATCACCAGGACCCGCATCTGCTGGAAGTGCTGTTCGGCTCGCCGCTCAACACCATTCCCACCATGCTCGTCATCACCGGGCCGATCGGCTACGCCATTGGCGGTTGGGCTGGTGCTTTGGTGGCCTTTGCCACCGCGCTGGCCACCACCTGCGTGTACGAGTTCTTCCACTGCATCCAGCACCTTAACTACAAGCCGAAGAGCCGCTTCATCCAGAAGATGAAGCGCGAGCACCTGCTGCACCACTTCCATAACGAGAAGATCAATCTCGGCATCGTCAGTTTCATGCCGGACCGGGTGTTCGGCACCTACGCCGCCGGCGCGCGCGACTGCCCGAAGAGCCCCACCGTGTTCAATCTGGGCTACGATCTGGACGAGGCGCGGCGCTACCCCTGGGTGAAGGAGATCACCGGCGCGCCGCCGCGGGACAGGCCCCGCTCCGCCATGGAGCGCGAAGCCGGTGCCGGATCGGCTTCGTGAGCGATATCAAGATCATCCCGGTTGCCGGCCGGGCTCTGCTCGACCGTTTCATCCTTCTCCCTGAACGCCTGCACCGCGATGACCCGCAGTACATCGCGCCGCTGCACCTGGAACGCCAGGAGGCGCTGACCCCGAAGAACCCGTTCTTCGGCCATGCCGAGGTGCAGTTCTGGCTGGCGCAGAAGGATGGCCGCGATGTTGGCCGCATCAGCGCGCAAATCGACCAGCAAGGCTTGGCCCTGCGCCCGGATGGCACCGGTCAGTTCGGCATGATCGCCGCCGAGGACGACCCGGCCATCTTCAAGGCGCTGGTGGACACCGCGGCGGAGTGGTTGCGCGCCCGGGGCATGCGCCGGATGCAAGGGCCGCTCAACCTCAACATCAACGAGGAAACAGGGCTGCTGGTGGCGGGCTTCGACACGCCGCCGATGCTGCTGATGGGCCACGACAAACCCTATATCGGCCCCCGGTTGGAGCAGCTGGGGCTGGTGAAGGAGAAGGACGTTTACGCCTATCTCTACGACATGACCGTCGACGTGCCCGCCAGCGTGCGCCGGCTGCTCGACCGTCCGCTGCCCAAGGAACTCACCGTCCGGCAGATCGACTTCAAGCGCTATAACGAGGAAATCCGTACCGTCACCAGCATCTTCAACGATGCCTGGGCCAATAACTGGGGCTTCGTGCCGCTGACCGAGACGGAAACGGACTACTTGGCGACATCGCTGAAGCCGCTGCTCAACCCGCATTTGACCAGTGTGGTGGAGCGCAACGGCGAGCCAGTCGGCTTCCTTATCGCGCTGCCGAACCTAAACGAGGCGATTCGCGGGCTGGATGGCAAGCTTTTGCCCTTTGGCTGGGCCAAGCTGCTCTGGCGGCTGAAGGTGCAGGGCGTTAAAACCGCCCGCGTGCCACTGATGGGCGTGCGCCGTTCCGCCGCGCAGGACATGATCGGCGGCCTGTTGCCGTTCCTGATGGTGGACATGGTGCGCCGTGAGGGGCTGAAGCGGGGCTTCACCCATATCGAGCTGTCCTGGATTCTCGAGGACAATTTGCCGATGCGCCGGATGAACGAGAGCCTGGGCGCGACGGCCTACAAGACCTACCGTATCTACGAGAAACAACTCTAACCGAGCCAGCCTTTCTCCCGGTACCAGGTGGCGGTTTGGCGGAAGCCTTCGGCCAGGCCGATTCGCGGCTGATGGATGCTGGCGGGCAGTGCCTCGGCGGGGGAGACCGACCAGTCCGGGTGCAGGATTTCCCGCGCTTTTTCAGCCGTGAACACGGGCGCCTGTCCGCGCAGCCGTCCCCAAACCCCCGAGGCTTGGCCCGCGAGGCGCACCAGTGGCGCCGGCACGGGCATGAAGCGCGGCTGGCGCCGGCCCAGGGCGTGTGCCGCCTCGGACAGGAGCATGCGCATCTCATAGCCTTCCGGCCTCCCGTCGGCGAGGGCATAGAGCCCGGCCTCGCCCGCGCCCAGGGCCAGTTGCGTGATGGCGCCGGCGGCATCCGCGGCGTGGATTATCGCCACGCGGCCCCGGCTGAAGAGCGGCACGATGGGCGACTTCGCAGCTTTGAAAATTGCCAGGCTCTCCCGGTCCCAGGGGCCGTAAATGGCGGGCGGCCGGATGATAACCAGGCGCTCCGGCGCGTCCGCGTAAACGTTCCGCGCCGCGTCTTCCCCGGCGCGTTTGCTGAAGGCGTAGGAGGAGAGTTGCGGCTCCCGGGCGGCGAGGGAGGAGATGATGACGCAGCGTGCCGCCGGGGCGTGGCGCCGCGCGGCGGTGGCCACAGCCTGCGTGCCGTCGCGGTTGGTGCGCAGGAATGTGGCGCGGTTCAGTGCCTTGATCAGTCCGGCGGCATGGATCACCGCATCTGCGCCTTCGGTGAGGCGGGCCAGGGCGGCTTCCTCCTCCAGGCTGCCTCGGATGGTCTCGAAGCTTATGCCGCGCCAGAATTCATGTGCCGGGTCGCGCCGGGCCAGAACACGGATATGCACACCCGCCTTTGCCAGCGCCGCCACCAGATGCAGCCCGAGGAATCCCGTTGCGCCGGTAACGGCAACGGTGGGCCGGGTCATGCCGCGTTGGAGGTCTTGGCCGGCTGGAAGTCGCCTTCGAGATACATCGCGCGGGCGCGGCTGCGGCTAAGCTTGCCGGACGAGGTTTGCGGCAGGCTGCGCGGCGGCACCAGCACCACCCGCGTTTCCAGACCATGCCGGCCACGGAAGAACTTGGTGATCTCGTGGATCAGCGCCTCGCGCGCCGCCGTGTCGGTGGTGCGGCACTGCACGAGCACCACCACCTCTTCCACCACGCCGTTATCCACGGAGAAGACCGCGACATCGCCGCTGCGCAGGAGGGTGATGTCCGCCTCCGCCGCCCATTCCAGGTCCTGCGGCCAGACATTGCGGCCATTGACGAGGATGAGGTCCTTGGCCCGCCCGGTGATGACGAGCTGCCCGTCGACGAAATAGCCAAGATCGCCGGTGTCGAGCCAGCCATCCGCTGCCAGCACCCGTTCCGTTTCCTCTGGTTCGCCGAAATAGCCGAGCATCAGGCTTGGCCCGCGCACATAGATGCGGCCCACATGGCGGTCGGGCAGGATTTGCCCCTGTTCGTTCCGGGCTTCGGCCTCGTGTTCCGGCAGCATGCGGCCGCACAGCACGAAGCTGCGCGTGCGCGCCGTGTTCTTACTCGCGGGCACGGCGCGGTGCTCCCGCTCCAGGATCGTGCCGTCGATGACATCCTGCAGCGCGCCCTGGCCGGGCGGGGTGAAGCTGAGTGCCAGTGTGGCTTCCGCCATGCCATAGCAGGGCACGAAAGCGCCGGTGGAGAAGCCCTGCGGGCCGAAACGCTCGGCGAAGCGCGTGAGCACGCCGGGGCGAACCATGTCGCCACCAATGCCGGCGCGGCGCCAGCTGGAGAGGTCCAGCCCGTCGATGGAGGCGGTTTCGGCGCGGCGCAGGCATAGCTCGTAGCCGAAGGACGGGCTGAAAGAGACCGTGCCGCGGTTGCGGCCGATCAGGTCCAGCCAGAGCAGCGGGCGGCGGGCGAATTCGCGCGTCGGCAGGATATCCACCGAGAGCTGGCAGGCCATCGGCATCAGGAAGAAGCCGACCAGCCCCATGTCATGATAATAGGGCAGCCAGGTGGTACAGCGGTCCTCGGCTGTCACAGCGAGGCCATAGCGCGCCATGTAATGGGCGTTGGCCATAAAGGCGTGTTGCGTGACCGCCACACCCAGCGGAAAACGTGTGCTGCCCGAGGAGAACTGCAGATAGGCCAGGGCATTGGCGTCCTGCGCCGGCAGGGGCTCGCTGCTGGGGGGCACGGTGTCGAGCAGCGCGAAGGTGCCGGCCAGCCTGAGGTTCAGCCCGTTCGCCGCCTCGCCGAGCCAGGCCTCCAGCACGGCCGGGCCGAGCAGGGCGTCGGCATGGGCGCTTGTAACCATGCGGCGCAGATGGGCGATATAGCCATCCTTGCCGCCGAACGCCGCCGGCAGCGGCAGCGGGGCGGGCACCAGCCCGGCATATTGGCAGGCGAAGAAGGCGCGGGAGAAATCGCCATCGCTTTCCGCGATCAGCGCGACCTTGTCTCCAGGCTTGAGCCCGGCACCCAGCATGCGGGCGGCAAGGCCCATGGCCTGCTCGCGCAGGCGGCGATACGGCAGAGCTTCAACCAGCTGCCCCTTGCCGGAATAGAAGTTGAAGCCAGCATCACCTTGGGCGGCATAGTCCAACGCCTCGGCAATGGTACCGAAATCGGCGTAGCGCATGATTTGCCCTGAATACTGGGTTGGTGATTGCTCTGTCATCTACACGGGGGTATGGCGTTGATACGGTTTTCCCGGCTAACAGAGTCGGGCTGGAATGGCAATGCCGCGGCAATGTACCCGGGTTGCGTCCGGCAGGCGGCGGTTGACGGCCAGTCCCGTGCCAGCCTATCTACCGCGCCCGTTTATGACCCGATGATTGGCGGCCAAGCCCAGCATGAACATTCCCGCCTGCGTGCATTTCTGCTGGATCGGCAAGCGTCTGCCCTGGGCCTATGCGTTCGCCGTGCTCTCCGCCGCCGAGCAAGGCGGGATGGATGCGGTGGTGCTGCACCATACCGATGAACTCGAGGACAGCCCTGTGCTGCGCGCCTTGCAGCAGGCCCCAGGCGTGCGCCTGGAGCATACCAACCCGCTGGCATGTCTCACCCGCGCGCAGATGCTGCTTGGCCTGGGGGAGGGGCTGACCTCGCTCTACGCCAGGCTCACCAGTCCGGTGATGCGGGCGGATGTGCTGCGCGCCGCGATTTTGTACCTTCAGGGCGGCATCTATCTCGATATGGACACCGTCACCGTCGCCTCGCTGCGGCCTTTGCTCGGTGTGCCGCAATTCGTTGGATCGGAATTCATCGTCTGGCCGCATGCGGTTCGCACGTCACGCTCTCCCTTTGTCTGGGCACGGCATCTGGCGCTGGACCTGATGCGCAAGGCCATGCGCCTGCTGCCGGGCGGCTGGCAGGCGTTCCGGCGAGTCGAGGGCTGGTATTTTCCCGGTGTGAACAATGCCGTGATGGGCGCGGCGCCTGGGGCGGCCCTGTTCGCGGCGTATCTGCGGGCCATGCTGGCGCTGCCGCGGGAACGCCAGGCCGAGCCCTACGCGCTGGGGCCTGACTTGCTACAGGCGCTTGTCAGCCATTACTCGGCAGAGGAGCTTACCATCCATCCGCCCCCGGTTTTCTACCCGCTGGCGCCGGAGATCTCGGAGCACTGGTTCAGGCCCAGCCGCGGCGCCAAGCTGGAGCAGGTGCTGCCGCCGGAAACCCTGGTAGTGCATTGGTATGCCTCGGTACGCAGCAAACCCTATGTCGCCCGCATCAGCCCTGGCTATGTGCGCGAGCACCAGAACAGCCAGCTCTACAGCGCTCTGGTCTGCTCGGCCATCCACGGCCTCCCCGAGTTGGCCTGATTTCGTCGGACCTTATGGGTAAGTCCGCTGTAATGCTTGCGACACACTCACCAACATTGTAGGCTAACCCACTACCATAAGCGCAGTGTTTATGACCTAACCCTGTAGTTGTTTCCGCCACTGGCCGGAGATTGCAAGGCAGGTAGGCCGGGCAGAGGGTTGCGCGGCCGAGGCGTTGAGTGATCAAGGTCGTGGGTTGGCGGTGCTGCGCTGGCAGGAGAGAGTTGGATTGGGGACGACGGAGGTCGGGTGAAGGTTGCCAGGGGTTTGAAGCCCGGGCGGAGCAAATGAACGGCGCAGTTGCGGCCCCTGCCTTGGCAGGCAGGGTTGTCGTGGCGGTTCGCGCCGTTGCCCTGTTTTTGTTGTTTGACTAAATTTTTTTTCGTGGACGAGGTTCATCATGGCGAATAAAGGCCGCATCCGGATTGCGATTGCCGGGATCGGGAATTGTGCGAGCTCTCTGATTCAGGGCATCCACTACTACACTCCGGAGCGCTGCCGCGAGGGCGTTATCGGGCTGATGCACACCGAGATCGGGGGCTACCGGCCCTGTGATATCGATGTCGTCGCGGCCTTCGATGTCGACGCCCGCAAGGTTGGCGTCGACGTGAGCCGCGCCATTTTCGCCAAGCCGAACTGCACCACGGTGTTCCAGGCCGAGATCCCCGACAGCGGTGTGATCGTGCGCATGGGCCAGGTGCTGGATGGCATCTCCGAGCACATGTCGACCTACGAGGATGACCGCACCTTCGTCCGTTCCGATGCCACGGAGCTGACCAAGGCCGAGATCGTGGCCGAGCTGAAGCGCAGCGGTACCGATGTTCTGCTGAACTACATGCCGGTAGGCTCCGAGCAGGCGGCGCGCTTCTACGCCGAGTGCGCGCTGGAGGCGGGCATTGCCTTCATCAACAACATGCCGGTGTTCATCGCCAGCGATAAGAGCTTCGCCGACCGCTTCGCGGCCCGCAACCTCCCGATCATCGGCGACGACATCAAGTCCCAGCTCGGCGCCACCATCACGCACCGCGTGCTGACGGATATCTTCGCCAAGCGCGGCGTCAAGCTGCTGCGGACCTACCAGCTGAACACCGGCGGCAACACGGACTTCCTGAACATGAAGAACCAGCAGCGCCTGGCTTCGAAGAAGAAGTCCAAGACCGAGGCGGTGCAGGCCGTGACCAAGGACCGTCTGGACAGCGAGAACATCCATGTCGGCCCGAGCGACTACGTGCCCTGGCAGAACGACAACAAGGTCTGCTTCATCCGCATGGAAGGCCATCTGTTCGGCGACGTGCCGATGGACCTGGAGCTCCGCCTCTCGGTGCAGGATTCGCCGAACTCCGCCGGCGTGGTCATCGACATGATCCGCTGCTGCAAGCTGGCGCTGGAACACGGCATCGGTGGCGTGCTGGAAGGCCCGAGCGCCTATTTCTGCAAGCACCCGCCCGTGCAGTACACCGATGATGTGGCGTATGACATGACGGAAGAGTTCATCAAGCGCCGCCCCGAGCCGGTGAAGGTTTCCGTCGTCGCATGAAATGCCTGATCGTCGCGGCCGGCCAGGGGACGCGGCTGCGGGAAAAGGGTGAGCTGAAGCCCTTGATCCCCATCAAGGGCGTTCCGCTGATCGAGCGCGTGATCGGGAATGCCCAGGCGGCCGGGGTCGACGAGTTTCTCGTCGTCACCGGCTACCGGGCGGAAACGCTGCAGGACAAGCTTGGCGAAATTGCCCAGCGGACCGGCGTGCGCATCACCCGTATCTTCAACCGTGCCTGGGACCGCGCCAATGGTGTGTCCGTGCTCACGGCCAAGCAGTATCTCGACGAGCCGTTCCTGCTGACGATGTGCGACCATCTGGTGGACCCGGAGATCTTCCGTGGCTTGATGGCGGCACCATCCGAGCCGGACACCGTGACGCTGGGCGTGGATTTCAACATCGACAGCCCGCTGAACGACCCCGAGGACGTGACGCGGGTGAAGTCCCAGGATGGCAGGCTGCTGAAAATCGGCAAGGTCATCCGCGACTTCAATTGCTTCGACACGGGCGTGTTCCGCTGCACACCGGTGATGTTCGACGCGCTGGCCGAGAGTCAGGCGCGGGGCGATGACAGCATCTCCGGCGCCATGAACGTGCTGGCTGAGTGGAACAAGGCCCGCGTCTTCGACATTCAGAACCGCCTCTGGGTCGATGTCGACGACCCCGCCGCCTTTGCCAAGGCGGAGCAGTTGCTCGAAGCCGGGCAGCTGTAGCCTCCGCCATGCAGCAGGGAATCCCCGGCGAGCCGCCGCGGGCCGCGGCTGACGCCGAGCCCGTGCGCCGCACCTCGGAAATCGAGGAGCCGACCAACCTCTACGTCATCCATCCGCTCTCCGCGTGGATCGTGCCGCATTGCGCGCGGTTGGGCATTTCGCCCAATGCGGTGTCCTTGGCCGGCATGGGCTGCGGCGTTGCGGCGGGCTTCGCCTATCACTGGTACCAGAGCACCTGGTGCTGCGTGCTCGGCTTTGTCCTGATGCTGACCTGGCATGTGCTGGACGGGGCCGACGGCCAGCTCGCCCGGCTCACCAACGCGCAGTCCGAGTTCGGCAAGATTATCGACGGCATCTGCGATTATGTGACCTTCACGGCGGTCTATGTCGGCGTGGCGCTGACGCTCAGCGACTATATCGGCAGCTGGGTCTGGGGCTTGGTGGCGGTCTCTGGCCTTTGCCATGCTGTGCAGTCCGCCGCGTATGAGTTGCAGCGCCAGCAATATAATTTCTGGGGCTGGGGGCGGAAATCCGCGGCGCTGCCGGATATGCGTTCGCCGAAGGCAGAGCGCCAGGGGCAGCCTATGCTCAAGCGCGCGGCCAATGTGCTGAACGGCCTGTACACGCGGGTGCAGATTGTGACCACCGGCGGTGCGGCAGCGTTCAACCGCGACCTCGAGGCCATTCTGGCCGCCCGGCCGGAGCGTGAGGCAGTCTTGCGCCAGGATTACCGCGAGGTTTTTGCCCCATCCGTCCGGCGCTGGGCGATCCTCTCGGCGAATTACCGTACCATTGCGATTTTTCTGTTCGGCGTGGCGGGGATGCCGATGTTCTATTTCCTGTTCGAAATTTTTGGCTTCAGCGCCATTCTGGCTGTTCTGCTGGCCGGGCAACGGCGGCGCTACCGGCTGTTTCTCGATCTGGCGGGCAGAAGCTAGAGTCTGATGACTTTAGATTGACGCATACCCAGCGTTGGCGAGATAGTTTTTGCACTCCTGCGACGTGAAGGCATCGAGAAGCGATCCGATCCGCCGCCAAGTTGCTTCCTTTGTTCGCTCGTCGGCTTTTCTCAGCAGGTGTTTGAGCTTGGCGAATACCTGCTCAATAGGGTTCAGGTCTGGGCTGTAGGGCGGCAAGA
>Ga0335083_10006290_pt1 | contig 14889 bp, 8 predicted proteins | sample Lox_Sample_42_FD_206716 | JGI IMG/M metagenome (GOLD analysis project Ga0335083, IMG submission 206716) | Soil microbial communities from Loxahatchee National Wildlife Refuge, Florida, United States - Lox_Sample_4.2 | ecosystem: Environmental > Terrestrial > Soil > Wetlands | place: USA: Florida... | reverse complement strand
CGTTACAAACGATTCCGCACTCCTGCCGCTCACCACCAGCCTTCTCTATTACGGGCTATTCCAAACCGTCGTCGGACTTCTCATCATGCTTCCGTCCAGCCTTGAGCGTCTGCGGCCGTTTGAGCCCATGCGCTACTTGCATCTGCTCTACCTGCTCTTCTTCCTGGTCGCAGGTGGACTGCTCGGTAGTTATGTTCTCGATCGTAAGATTTACCGCTGGCTCGTACTTTTCGTTCCGCTCAGTGGAGCGATGTTCTATGCGCAGCGGCAGATGTTCCCTGCGACCGCGCATCTGGAGTTGCCCGGCGTTGCGACGCAGAATTCATGGCAGCAAGCCTTCGCCTGGATTCGCCAGAACACTCCCGTCGACAGCCTGTTCGCGCTCGATCCCCACTATGTGACGTTGCCCGGCGAGGACTATCACGGATTCCGCGCCCTTGCCGAGCGCAGCGTGCTTGCGGACTACGACAAAGATGGAGGTATGGCCGCCCGCGTCCCACGCCTCGCCCCGCGCTGGCTCAAGGAAGTGACCGCGCAAGCTCGCTGGCAGAACTTCCAGCCTGCAGATTTCGAGCGCCTCCAGCGCGACTTCGGTGTGACGTGGGTCGTTCTGCAGCGCAACGGTGCAAGTCTCGCGGCCGAAGGTCCAGAAGGGAAGACGATGACGTGCCCGTATCAGAACCGTCAGTTGCAAGTCTGCCGTCTATACTAAGAAAGTAGCGTCAAAGTAGCGCCGGCGTCACGCCGGCTGTCGCGGGGGCGTCCCGCCCGCGCACCAGCGTCACCAACGAATGCCAACAGAATCTTCCTCAACCCAACGCGTCCAACCCTACGTTCTGATGGTGCTCGTCGCCCTCGCCGTTCGCCTCGCGGTAATCCCCTTCACCTACCACGAATGGATGGATCCGTTCGTCCTCGAGCATTGGGCGTTCGGCCTGATCGCGCGCTCCATCGCCTCTGGCCATGGCTTTGGAAGCCCATTCGCCCCGACGGGATTGTCCGCTCTCCTGCCGCCCGTGTACTCGTATCTGCTCGCGGGCATTTTTAAAATCTTTGGGATTGAGACGCGGACCTCAGTGCTCGCGGCCCTCTCACTGAACAGTCTGTTCTCAGCGCTGACGTGCGTTCCAGTATTCCTACTCGCGCGGCAGGCCTTCGGCCAGCGCGTCGGCAAGTGGGCGGGTTGGGGATGGGCGTTCTCTCCCTATGGCGTCTACTACGGCGCCGACTGGGCATGGTCGACCTGCCTGGTCACACTCGAACTGAGCTGCCTGTTTCTGTTCGCGTGGCGGCTGGAAAACTCGTCGCGCAAACGCGATTGGATTCTTTTCGGCGCCCTTTGCGGTGTCGCTGCGCTCACCGAACCGGTCGTGATGGCCGTGCTTCCGCTGCTCGGAATCTGGACTCTCTACCGGCGCTACCGGCTGGCCCGCCCGTGGCAGGCACAAATGATTGCGGTCGCCTTGGCTGGTGCCGCGACGCTCTCACCATGGCTCGTTCGCAATTACGCGCTGTTTCACAAATTCATTCCCGTGCGCAGCGGTTATGGCCTCGAACTCTATATCGGCAACAACGGATACTCGCAGCATTGGGTGAATCGGACGCTGCATCCCAACCACAGCGACGCCGAACTCTCCGAGTACGAACGGGTGGGCGAAATAGCCTACATGGATCACAAGATGCAGCAGGCAAAAGAGTACATTCGCAGCCATCCCGCCTGGTATGCGTGGATGACCTTTCGCCGCATCGTCTACATGTGGACCGGGTACTGGAGCTTCGATGCCGCCTATTTGAAAGACGAGCCACTGGATCCGCCCAACATCTTCGTCAATACAACGATGTCGGTCCTGGGACTGTGGGGCCTATGGCTTGTTTGGCGCCGTGATCGCGCGCTGGCCGTACGGTTTGCCATCGTGCTCTTCTTCTTTCCATTGACCTATTATTTCTCGCATCCTGAGACGTACTATTTTCGTCCGGTAGATCCGCTGATCGTGGTCCTGGCAGCGGTGGCGGTCACCGGACGAAAGCAGCCTGACGTTGCAGCGTAGCAGCCGCCGCCGTCACGGCGGCTGTCACGGCGTCCCGCCCGCGTTGAGCGAAGTCGAAGGGATAGGGATACGCGCGCTACATTGCGGCGTCTTATCACCGGGGTTAACATCTAACAGGCAATGGCGAAAGCGACCTCTTTATCGATCAGCAACCCGAGCCGCTTCACCGTCGGGCTCAACGAAATCCTGAACTTCGCCTACGATTCTTTCTGCAGCAACAAGCTGCAATTCACGCTGACCGCGCTCGCCATGGCGGTGGGCACTGCCTCGGTCATCCTTGTGGCCACGATCGGCCTCACCGGCAAGCAGTACATCTTGCGACAGCTGCAATCCATCGGCACCAACATGATTTATGCCGACTACCAGGGCGGGGCGCAGCGCATCGATTCGACCCCGGATCCCATGACGGTTGACGACGTGCAGGCAGTTCGCGAGCAAGTCACCAGTGTTGTCGCCGCATCGCCAACCGTCGCCTTGGGCGATCGTATCAGCGTGGGAGGGGGCAAGCAGAGCGACATCCTCGTTCTCGGCGTCGACCCGGCTTACCTGCGCGTCCGCAATCTGAAGGTTCTCGCCGGACGGTTCTTCGACGCGGAAGATTCCTCGGGACGCAACAAGGTCGGCGTAATCACCGAGAAGCTGGCGCAAAAACTTTACGGCGCAACGCCGGTCGCCGTTGGGCAGATCATCAAACTGAGCGGCGGCCTTCCGTTCACGATTGTGGGCGTGTTCAAGGAAAGTGTGGACACGTTCGGGCAGTCGGAGATTCAGGAAGACACGATGCTGATTCCGTATACGGTGAGCCGCTTCTTCACGCCCACGGCTGCCGTGTACCAGATTTATTTTTCAGTGGCCACGGGGCAGGACGTCGTGCCCGCGACAGCCGCCATCAAGCGCGTCCTGCAATCGCGGCATCGTCCTGAGTCGGTTTATAGCGTGCAAAACCTGAACCAACTTCTCACCGTGGCAGGAAAGATCGCCGACGCGCTGACACTGATTCTGATGCTGGTGGCCTTCGTTACGCTGCTGGTGAGCGGCATCGGCATCATGAACATCATGCTGGCGACGGTGACCTCACGCATCCGCGAGATCGGGATTCGCAAAGCGATCGGCGCCACCAACCGCGCCATCCGCTTCCAGTTTCTGGCGGAAGCCATTCTGATCTCACTGACCGGGGGCGTCGTCGGAATCGTCGCGGGGTTGGCCATTCCATGGTCCGTGCGTTTCCTTACCGACTACCGCGTGCCGGTTTCGGGACTGTCGGCGATCATCGCCATCGTGGTGTCGTCGGTGGTTGGAATCATCTTCGGCACCGTGCCGGCAACTCGAGCCTCGCAGTTGGATCCCGTCGAAAGCCTGCGCTACGAATAACTTACGGGCATCCGCCCGAAGTTTTCCAAGTGTTCCTGCAGGAACACTTTTCTTGCATATTTGGGCAAATATATACTTGACACATCGCGCCTTTTCATTTACTATTCCGTATATGAAAGAGCCGAAAACACTCCAAGAAGCTATTGTTTATTTCTCGGACCCTGAGCGAGCTTTTGTGTTCGCTGTCAATCTCTGCTTCCCTGACGGCAACGTGGTTTGTCCCCGCTGCGGTGGCAAAGAACATCGTTTCGTAAAGACTCGCTGCATCTGGTTTTGCAAGGCTTGCCAGAAGCAATTCTCGCTCAAGGTCGGAACGATCTTCGAGGATTCGCCTATCGGCCTCGACAAATGGATGACGGCTTTCTGGATGCTCTGCAATTGCAAGAACGGTGTCTCCAGTATGGAGATTCACCGCACGCTCGGTATCACGCAGAAGTCCGCATGGTTCATGCTCCAACGCCTGCGCCTTGCGATGCAGGATAAGTTCTATACCACGAAGCTCGGCGGCGGCGGAGAAGGCGTAGAAGTGGACGAGACTTTCATCGGCGGAAAGGCTCGGAATATGCACAAGTCTCGCAAGGCGAAGCTCACTGGCCGCGTGGACGATGACAAGACCGTAGTAGTGGGATTCATGGAGCGCGGCGGTAAGGTCCGCACGCAGATTGTAGAGAAGCGCCAAAAGCGCAACATGCAGCCCTTGGTTCGCGAGCACGTCCAAGCTGGTGCGGCGCTCTACACGGATGCGCTCAAGTCTTATATCGGCCTCGACAAGCATTACGAGCACGAAGTAATCGACCATGCGGTTGAATACGTGCGCGGCAAGGTTCACACGAACACGATTGAAAATTTCTGGTCGCTGGTTAAGCGTGCTTTGCATGGCACCTACGTGAGTGTTGAGCCTTACCATCTCTATCGCTACCTTGACGAACAGATGTTCCGTTTCAACAACCGCAAGAAAATGACCGACGCGCAACGCTTTGCTCTAGCCATGTCCCAGATCGGCGGCAAGCGCCTTACCTACGCCACACTCACGGGCAAGGATGAATCGCCGCGCCACGAAACGACAGGGACGCGGGAAGCGCGGCCTCCATACCTCTGGGACGGCCTCCCTTTCTAGTCCTTGTCGAAAGTCCGTGGTTTGCGTACACTCTGGGCGCGGGAGGAAGCCTTCTTCCGCCGCTTCCTTTTCTCGGCCCTTACAACTGAGTCTTTGGGAACCTTGAAGAGGGCTTTCATGCCTTCTTTAAAGTTCTCTAGTGCTTCCGGCCCTTCTGTGTATTCAGGTTGCTTCGTCATATGGACCACGATAATCCTCAGTTCGCGGCTGCGGTCAAGAAAATCCTTGCGAAGGAATTACTTGATCGACTCGATAGTATCCACGAATTGTTCCAAGATTTGAAAAATTCCGTAACCGAAGCTATAAACGCCCACAATCAGCGCCAGCAATCCCCACCCGTTCTTAGGGCCGAGCTTAAGATTCCACATGCCGAACCATATGAGTACAAATCCAAGCCCACATTCGAACTGTTCAGGGAATCCCTGGAGCTTTGGCTCGAAGTGTTCGGCATCTTGGTGGTCATTACTTACACCACTCTCACCGCTCTTCAATTGAGGGAAATGATTAAGGCGACGAACGCTGCCAAAGATGCTGTTGTTGAGGCTCAACTGAGTCGCCAGCAAGCCGAAAAATCGTTCAAAGCGACGGTGGATCAATTCCACATGGATGAGAGGGCTTGGGTTGGAGTGGACAGTTTGGAGTCCCCCGGTGCCAGCATTGATGATGCGCGCATCGAAATACGGTCTATCACGGTCACCATTCATAACAGCGGCAAGACTCCGGCGCTCAAGGCATCCATTAATTGCTGTATCCCTATACTTCGGAAGTGGGGGGACAGCATTCCTGAGTACGATCAGGTTGTTAACGATGCGGCGGCGGACACTGCCAAATTCGACAAGATGGAAAGAGAGGCTATCGCCGATATTACGAAGAACCATCCCCCAAACGGAAACGACATTTTGCGAAAAATTCGAGAAGGGCGGTCCAATGATTCTCAAAGAGTGAAAATGTTCACTGCGAACGATCACGTTCGGACCGGAATCGCATTGCCTCCATCCGGATCGCCATACAAAATCGAGTTGAATGAGGCGGATAGCGAACCAGCGTCGATAACTACTGAGCGCCAAGTCCATCCGGGAATCACTGAGCATCATCACGAGGCTTTCATCTTGTATCTCCTCGGTAAAATTACCTACAACGACGTTTTTCACGGGTCGAAACAACACGCCACCAAGTTTTGTTATATGACTTCCATGAGAAAGCTGGTGGCGTGCCCAGAGGGAAACTGGATGGACTAGCCACCCTGTCACGGCAATTAACTGTAGCAAAAATAGGGCAGTGAGCCAAGTATATACTTGCCCATATTTGTACGTATAGTATTGTAATGAATAGGGCCTAAGTGCAGAGGAGGGAGGAGTTTATTCGGCATCTGATTCCCCGCTGGCGTAGAAGGCTCTTTTCGCCCCGGCTGGCTCCTTTACCCCGGCTGCTCCCACGGCTTGTGTCGTGGGCTGCATTCTTGCGCCGCTTCGCGGCTTCGTCAGAGTTGTGCGGCGAGAGCGGGCAGGCAAAAGAAAGTGGCGCACCGTAGTGCGCCACGAAGAGAGGGATTGCGATTCAGCAAATCAGAGGGCACGGCCGCAATTTCGACTGTGCCCCTTTCGTCCCGGGTTATTGTTTGTGTTTCACTCGCGGTTTAACCGCCGCCGGCTTTGGCATCGGCACCCCGCTGAGATCTCCCTGCTGCTCGAGTGATCCAACGAATACTCGCGAGATGGGCACGCTCGTATCAAAATCGAGCCAATACAATTGCCCGCCATTGGCCTGGTACATGACCAGAGCAAAGCTCGGGAACCTTCCGGCGGGAGTAACCATCAGCGGATTCGGTGGGGTATTTCCTCCCCACATCGAGTAGCGCCCAGGATTGCTCGTATCTGCCAGGGGAGACCCGGAAAAGATATTGTCGGAACTGAACGCGTTCGAGGACCAGGTTTTGAAGGGATCGCTGATGTCGCCGGTTAGATTCAGCGCGCCGTTCGCCACCATGGACCCTTGCGCCAGCATGTCAAACTCGCAGGAGTTGCAATTGGTGAAGGTGTTGAAATTCTGCCACCCGGCGACGTAGTTGTTCGCGAAGCTGTCGGTGGAGGTATCCGTTTGCGGAATTAAGACTCCAGTGCCGCCCGCCAGAGAGCCGGAAGCAGGAACGCTCAGGTCGAGAACGAGAGCGCCTCCGCCACCGGTCTGGTTGTTGGGATCGTTCAGGTTGAGGCCAGGGTCCGTTGCGTAAATTCCCAGGGTCTCAGTATTTTCCAAACCGGTGACGGACATAGTGCCGTATCCATTACTACCGCCCGAGAAGGAGTAGGTTCCCGAAAACGAGGACGCCAGAGTTGTTGCGACGCCGTTGTCCATTTCGTTAGCTTCGCCCACCCCCGAGAAATTCGCGGGGTCGGACGAAGTGTTGCTGGTAGAGAACTGGCCTACCGCTCCATACTCACTCTGGTCCGGGTTGCCGGCCATGGCCAATACCGAGTTGCCGAGCGACGCGTTGGTGAACGTAGCTGAACCCTGGCTGAACACCGAGCCGATGGCCGCATCCGTCGCATCGATGTCGATGATCCGGATCGCTTTTTCGTTCACGATGTAGTAGGCAAAGGCGACCGGGGTCGTGCCTAAGACGATTTGGGGGATCGTGATCGTGCCACGCCCGAAAACGTCCGCCGCGGGAACGGTTCCCGTAAAGGCGACGCCGTTGGCGATAGTTAAGTTGTCGTTGACATCAAGCACTCCGCTTGTGATGGCGGTGCCGTTGACCGAGAACACGCCTCCTAATGCGAACGGAGCCGGGGTCGGATCAATTCCCGACAGGATGAAGGAATAGCCGCCATTGAGCGTGCTCAATGGAGTCTGCAAGTCCAGGCTTCCGCTGGAGGTTGCCGTCCCGTCAAAGTGCATGACGCGGGCATGATTGCTGTTCACAAAGGCGATCGCGAAGGTTTCGGTGCCGCTTACGCCGATCTTCGAATTGCCGGTGACCAGCGTAAGTGTTCCAAACCCAGTGCTATCCACGGCCAGCGATCCGCCGGTGATGGGGGTCGTGGAGGCGCCTACACCATTCGTGCTGTTCGCGTCGTTGTAGTCTTCCTCTCCCCCAATGACATTGCCGGCGGGATCGATGGTGACCACTCCTGCGACGGCCAGATAGTTGGTGGGGTTGGTGGGGTTGGCGGTATTCAGATTGTCTGCCCCACTCAGGTAGAAGACGTAGTTGTTCGCGTTGGTGAGGGCGAAGTCGGCCGACGTGGCTACGCCTGAGGCAGAGGCGACGACGTTGTAGGGTCCACCTGCCGTGGTGTTCGCGGTAAATACCGTGGAGATGGCCACGCCGCTGGCATTGGTCGACGCTGTGGTGACGTTGTTTCCGGTATCGGCAAACGTGCCGCTGGCTGCTGTGCCCGGCGCCGTGAAGGTTACAACCACGCCGCTCACCGGGTTCGAATGAGCGTCGACCACGGTGGCCACAAGAGTCTGCGAGAACGGGGTAGCGACGGCTGTCGTCTGCAAAGATCCGCCGGTCGCGGTGATCGCGGCGGGGGTTCCTCCCGTATTGGTGAGACTGAAGTTGGCCGGGTTTGCGACGCCGGACACGGACGCGGTGACTGTGTAAGGTCCGCCCACCGTGCTGTTCGCGGTGAATGCGACCGAAGTAGCTACGCCATTGGCGTCGGTTGTCGCGGTATTCACTCCGCCGGCGAATGTCCCGCTGGCGCCTGACGATGGAGCAGTGAAGGTCACCGTTACGCCTGCGTTCGGAGTTGTGCCGGTCATTACCGTCGCGACCAGCGGAGCAGCAAAGGCGGTGCTGACCGCGGCGCTCTGTCCTGATCCGCTGGTTGCCGTAATGGTTTCGACCGGAGTCGCAGAGTTGGTGAGAGTAAAGTTGGCCGGTGCGGATACGCCTGAGACTGAAGCCGCTACCGTATAAGGGCCGCCCGCCGTTGCGTTCGCGGTGAATACGGCAGAGGTGGCTTTCCCATTGGCGTCGGTCGTCGCCGTATTCGCTCCGCCAGCGAACGTGCCGCTCGCGCCCGAGCTTGGGGCAGTAAAGGTTACGAGCACGCCGCTCACCGGGTTCGAATGACTGTCGACTACCGTGGCTACGAGCGGGTTCGGGAATGCGGTACTTACCAGGACAGTCTGACCAGAGCCGCTAGTCGCGGTGATCGTGGCCGGTGCACCGACGGTATTCGTGAGACTGAAGCTGGCAGACGCGGTGGCGCCAGGGGCCGAAGCCGTCACCGTGTAAGGCCCGCCGACGGTGGCATTCGCGGTGAACACCGGAGACGTGGCTTTGCCGCTGGCATCAGTTGTCGCGGTGGTGACTCCGCCTGCAAATGTTCCGCTCGCGCCCGAGGACGGAGCGGTGAAAGTAACCGTTACTCCGGCCGTTGGCGTTCCGTTCGTGGTGACGGTGGCGACGAGGGGTGCTGCAAATTGCGAACTGACGGCGGCGCTCTGGCCGGTTCCGCTCGTGGCGCTGATGGCTACGGTTTGAGTGGTCGTGGTTTTCGTGCTCGAGGAGCCGCCGCAGGCGGCCAGGAAACTGAGAGATAGGAGGATAATGGAGAGCAATACTCCGTACTTCGACTTCATTCGATTCATAGACCCTTTCAAATGGCGCGGCCTTGTGGCCTGCGCGTTCCGGTCCCTGCGCGACGAGCGCGCACGGCCCGGTGATCGCGGTTTCATCGCGATACTCCAAGCGAGTTTTTGACTACGATCGGACTTTTGTATCGACGTACCGACGCTTACCGGACTCTTGGGGGATGAGTTTGGGACACTTCCGGTGGCTTCGGCCACTCCTGGGACTTTGGGGAGGGCTTAATACTACACCACCATCTTAGACGGTTGCAATTCCCGTGCCGCGGGCTTAGCGCCGCTCCAATTCTCCGGAAGTTGCTGATCCTAAAGGCTGTGAGAGGGATTCATGCAACCATATGCAGGGGGAGGGGCCAAAAGAAAGGCGCACCGGAGTGCGCCATGAGGGAAAACGAAATCTCTGTTGCGGGAGGGGCACAGCCGCACTTGCGGTAGTGCCCCTTCCGGTGGGTTATCGTTTTTGCTTCGCTTGGGTTTTCACCGCCGGCTTTTTCGCGAGCGGCAGTCCGGTCAGATCGCCCTGCTGCTCGAGAGGGCCGGTGAATACGCTGAATAGAGTCGTGTCATAGTTAAGCCAGAACAGCTGTCCTCCGCTGGCCTGGTACATGACCAGATCGAAGGTCCCCGCCACACCATCAATGGTCGTATTAAGCGAGTTCGGCGGCGTATTGGTCGAGAGCATCGAATAGCGTCCCGTGTTCGTTGCATCTGCGAGAGGCGTTCCCGAGAAAGTATTCCCGGAATACAGGCCCGTACCCCCAAGGCCCAAAGTGAAGAACGGATCGCTGACGGGTCCGGTTAGGCTCAAAGCGCCGTTCGCTACCATCGATCCCTGAGCCAGCATGTCGAACTCGCAATCACTACAGCTGGTGGAGTAGTAGTTGAAATCCTGCCACCCTGCAACATAGTTTCCTGCGAAGCTCGTGCTGGCGGTGTCGGTTTGAGGAACCAAGACACCTGTTCCGCCCGCAAGATTCGTATCCAGATCGAGAACGAGTGCGCCTCCTCCTCCGCCAGTCGTGTTGTTCGGGTCGTTCAGGTTGAGCGTTGGATCGACGGCGTAGACGCCGAGAACGCTAACGCTTCCTCCTCCCAAGCCGCCCGTGATGGTCAGGTTGCCATATCCGTCGGCCGCAATGGAATACGTGCCTAAGAATAGGGACGCAAGATTCGACAGGTACGGGGTGTCTAACTCGTTGTCTTCTCCTACGCCCGAGAGGTCCGCGGGGTCGGTCGACGTATTGCTGGTGGTCAACTGGGCCAGCGCGCCGTACTCGCCTTGGTAGGGGTTACCAGCGAGGGATAACACGGAGCTTCCGAGCGACGCGTTGGTGAAGGAGGCCGCGCCCTGACTGAACGCCGAGCCAATGGCCGCATCAGTAGAGTCCACATCGGTTATCCGTATGACGCTCGAATTCACGATGTAGTAGGCAAGCACGACGGGCGAGGAGCCGTATTCGAATGCATTCGTGATCGTGCCCCGCCCGAAGGAGTCAGCCGCTGAGACGGTTGCAGTGAAGGGTACATTTGTCTGCACAGTGCCCGCGTCATTGACGTCGAAGAACCCGCCCGTAAGAGCAGTACCACTGAGCGAAAATATGCCCCCGAAGGCAGTCGGAGAGTAGCTGGGGTCTACTCCCGACAAGACGAATGAGTAGCCTCCGCCAAGTGTGCTCGGCAGCGTCTGCACATCCACGCTTCCACCGGATGTCGCCGTGCCATCAAACTGCGTGATGAGCGCATGATTGGAGTTGACAAACTGCACGGTGAAGGTTTCGGTGCCCGCAGCACCTACTGAGGCGTTGTTCGTAATTAGCGTAAGTGTGCCCGCTCCCGTCGTCGACGAGACCGTCAGGGTTCCACCCGTAATGCTGTCGCCTGTGGAGGGTGACGTGATGCCGAAGGCGTCGTTATAGTCCTGTTCGCCCCCGACGACGGTACCGGTTGCATCATCAACAGTGATTGCTCCCGCGAGAGCGTAGTAATTCGGACCCGCGTTGATCAATTCCTCTCCGCTCATATAGAACGTGTAGTTCGTGGAGTTCACCACCACCGCACTGTTGGTCAGGTTGAAACTGGCTGGCGACGCCGCTCCGGGTGCCAAGGCTGTTACGGTATAAGCTCCAGCAGTCGAATTCGCGGTGAATATCGCGGATGTCGCAACACCGTTCGCATCCGTCGTGGCCGTGTTCGTTCCGCCTGCAAAGGTGCCGCTGGCGCCCGAGGACGGGGCGGTGAAGGTCACCGTCACTCCCTGGGTTGGATTTCCGCCCGTGGTGACTGTTGCTACTAGCGGCGCTGCAAAGACGGTGCTGACCGTCGCGGTCTGGGGCGTTCCGCTCGTCGCCGAGATCGCTATCACGGGAGGAGGCGGCGGTGGTGGGGTGGAACTCGAGGAACTGCAACTGGTGAGGAAACTTAGAGTCGAGAAAACGAGAGCCAGGAGTACGCCGTAGGTTTTGCGGTTCATAGTCCCCTCCCAAACTGCGCGGGCTTCTGTCCGGCACTGAGGCGTTCGCGGGTCTGCGGCGAAATCATGACGCCGTGTTCGTTGCGGATGAGATAGACCTGCCCGCCGGCCTTGACCGTGTGGACGAGGAAGATTTGCCGATCGCGCAGAGTTCGCATGACTCCGGTAATTTCCACGGCGTCCCCGGCGGCGACCGAAAGAGCGCCCTTACCCACCAAGCCGAATCTTCCCAGGCTGGCATCCACCGAGCCCGAGGCAGTGGAGAGCATCAGGTGCGATCCCGGAATCATTCCCGGAGAGGCCTTGGTCACGATGCTCGATACGGAACCTTGCAGCGTGATTTCCTTGAGAACTTCGGGGGAAGGTTTGGCATGTGCGGTATCAGCGGTCGCGGCCTGCGCCTGGACTGCTTGTGGAGATGAGATCAATGACAGGAGCGCGAGCGCGCTTAGCCCCAAGATCAGCGGTTTCATGATTGTGCCTCCAAGGTAAGGTTGGATCCGCAGACAGAAATGCCCAAACGCATCGATCCGAAACGACGAGTCGGGGGAGCGGTCATCGAGCCTGCTTCGTGAGTCGCTTCTGAGTTTTTGGGAAGAACGAACTTACGGTACTACGGTTCACTGGATCGGAAATCCTTCTTCGAGCCCGCCGTCCAATGAGACTGCCTCCTTAAACACCCCATTCCACAAAAGTTGCGGGTCCCGAGCAGAAAGCCGATTTTTTCGTTTGTGATTGGCCGATCCGCCCCTCGCCGATACAAGCTGACCGCTGCGCGAACGAAACTCTTGTGACTTCTTAGGATGGCTGTCTTGTTAGGATGGCGCTGAATCAGCAATGAATTTAGTGGGCGAAACTTACTGGGCGAGTCGTTCTTGCACCTGGGTTCGGAACCTCAGGTAGTCGGGATCATTTTGCAGCTCGGGAATCAGGTCGCCGAACAGCATCGCTGCCTCGTGCCGATCAAAGGAGAGCTGCAGGTAGGCGAGCGCTTCCTGCCGTTTGCCCAACGCTGCGTAGGTCGTGGCGAGGGCGTACGCGTTTCCTGAACCGCGCTCGAACTGCTCCTTTTCAACCGGCAGTTCGTTTTCGCGCATGCCTCGCAGGCCATTGGCAGCGAACCCCTTTTCGCGGGCGTCGGCCAGCGCGAGCCCATCCTTGTCATGCCGCAATTCGGCCACACGCCTTCTCTCCATCAACGCTCGGGCGTAATCTTTCTGCTCCCAGTAGATTCGGTCGAGGTAATCGTGCGTGGAGGAAAGTGACGGATCGGTGGTTTCCAACTGGGTGAGCTGCGCCAATCCTTCGTTCTTGCGACCAGCCAACCAGAGAAGAAATCCTTTGTCAGCCAGAATCGCATTCGAGGATGGGTCCAGCCGGCGTGCCTGCTCCATCTGATCGATGGCTTCGGGGTAGCGATGCATGCCGAGAAGGTAGGTGGCGTACCAGTGATGCGCGCGGACGAGGTTCGGGTTTAACGCCAGGGCACGATTAAATTCGCGTTCGGCGGTCGCTCCCTGCCAGGACCACCAGAAGGTCGCAAACGCCAAAGAGATGTGGGCTTCGGCGGAAGTGTCGTCGAGTTCGACAGCGCGCTGTGCCGCAGACAACGCTCGCGGATATGCTTCTGTCGGCGGCATGGCGCCAAATTCGCGCAACAGGTTATAGCAATCGGCGAGCCCGACGTAGGCTTGTGCATCGCTCGGATCTTTCACGATGGCCTGGGTGAAGTAGTCGATGGCCTTGTTTAGATCGTCGGGAGTGCGGCGGTCCCAGAAATAACGGCCTTTCAGATAGAGATCCTGAGCTTCAGCATTGGGCGAGTGCCGGCTGGCGAGAGCTTTGAAACGGGTTCCCGGATGGCCGACCGAGAAAAAGACAACCAGCCCGCCAACGACCAGGAGCGGAAGAAGCCAAGCCACGGCCCTGGCCCTGGGAAGAATCGGCGGAGGTGGTGCAGGTCCTGACCCATCCTTATTGATGTCGGCGACGACGCGATTGCCCACATCGCTTTCACCCGAGGCCGTGTCATCGGCAGCCAGTTCCTGGCCTCTCCCCTTCAGCCAGTCCGCCAACTCGTTGCTGTAGGCGAAGACGGCACTGCGGCCTCCGCCCGGCACTCGGTGTACGGGCAGTCCGCGTTCTGTCTCCCACCGCTTGACGGTGCGCTCGGCGCGTCCGAAGAAGGAGGCAATCTCCTTCCACGAATCCAGACGTTTGCCCGAGAGCGGATCGGGATTGGCTGCCATAAAGGGAAATGACCTGTGTTGGCCCGAAGTGGCCCAACTTGTCTCTTGCCGGGGGTAGGCAAGGCCGCCATAGTATAGCGCGTCCCGGAACCATCGGACCTCGCCCAAACGGGCCGTCTGAATGGGAAGAACGGGCCAGAATCCTGGCCATTCAAATGTTTGGAAATCAGCACCTTGGGGAAAATCGTGCGCGCCGTCGATCCCGTCAAGGTTCTCACGGCAATTGGCTCAGCAGGGGGGGCAGTGTTCCGTTTCCCCCGCCAGAGGGCCTCAATGTCGCAGCAAAGCCCGATGGGAAGCACGGATAGTTTGGAATCAATGGCTTCGATAATTTGCCAAGACCACGCTCTGAATTAGAGGAGGAAATTTCGATGTTGAGAGTAACCAGGCTGGGGATGAAGGACATATGCGGGTTTACGGCGATGTTGTTTCTTTTCACTTCGACTTGGCCGAGCGCGTTCGGGCAAGGGTTGAAGACGACGTTGATCAATCCGCCGGGCAGCAAACCGGGCTACACCGTTCCTCTCGGCGTGAACAAAAGCTTGCAGGTAGTAGGCACCTATATTGTTGCGTCCAGCGGCTTCTCGCAGGGGTTCTTGTACTCGGCAGGGAAATATACCGTCTTAAAACCACCGGGCACGTACCACGCTGCCAGCGCGAGCGGGATCAACGACGGCGGCACAATCGTCGGGGCGTATCTGACGTCCAACAATCGCTACCACGGTTTCATCTATTCGGCGGGAACCTACACGAAGTACGACGAGAACACGACGGAATCCTGCGGCATTGGCGGGATCAACAGCGCTGGAAACTTCGTGGGCAATGTGGGGAACAGCGGTGAGCCGACGCGAGCGTTTGTGAATATCGCGGGGAAGAAGACAGAGTTCTATGCCAGCGGTTCGGACGCGACGTACGCCTACGGCATTAACGTCTCCAACGAAGTGGTTGGGTCGTATCTGGATTCTGCCAATCTCTGGCACGGCTTCACGTGGGTCGGTGGAACGATCACGGCGGTCAACTACCCGGGTGCGA
>Ga0335083_10006289_pt1 | contig 14889 bp, 15 predicted proteins | sample Lox_Sample_42_FD_206716 | JGI IMG/M metagenome (GOLD analysis project Ga0335083, IMG submission 206716) | Soil microbial communities from Loxahatchee National Wildlife Refuge, Florida, United States - Lox_Sample_4.2 | ecosystem: Environmental > Terrestrial > Soil > Wetlands | place: USA... | reverse complement strand
GAGACGAGCGAGGAGGAGCTCGGGCTCGCGATGACCGGCGGCCGTCATGCCGAGGAGACCGAGGTTCCAGCATGACGGACGGCGGACCGATCCCGCCAGATATCGAGCCGGGTCCGCTTCCGCCCGACGCCGAGCCGGTCCCCCCTGAGGACGAGGAGGCTGCGCCCACCTTCGCGGCTCGCCTCGCGTTCATGCAGCGTGCAGGCGGGATCGCCGTTCCGATTGCCACGGCGCTCCTTGCCTTCGCGATCGCTGGTCTCGTGGTGCTCGCGACTGGGCACAGCCCGCTCCAGACATACAAGGCAATCTTTGACGGCGCCGGCTTGAACTGGTTCTTTCCCTGGGTTCACGGCGCAGCGCGGCAGACGGCGGCGTTCAACCTGCAGGAGACGGGTCTCTTGCTGATCCCACTGATTCTGACGGGCCTCGCAGTCGCGTTCGCCTTTCGCTGCGGACTGTTCAACATCGGCGGCCAGGGGCAGTACATCGTCGGGATCGTGACTGGGACCCAGGTCGCCGTCTGGTTCCAGTCACTGCCGGGGCCGGTGCACATCTTCCTGGCCGTCACCGCCGCCACCCTCGCCGGGGCGTTCTGGGGGGGGATCGCCGGCTTTCTCCGCGCCGCGACGGGAGCACACGAGGTGATCTCGACGATCATGCTCAACTGGATCGCGATCTGGGTCGGGAGCTACCTCATCGGGTTCGGCGGACCGTTCCAGGATTCGAGCCAGCCGGGCGTACCGGTCTCGCGTGAGATTGCGCAGAACACACACCTGCCGGTGTTCTGGGGCAGCCCGCTCCTCCAGGGGCTCGACATCGGCTTCTTCGTCGCGCTCGGGATGCTCGTCGTCTACTCCGTCGTCCTGCGCCGCACGACCCTCGGTTTCGAGGTTCGCTCGGTCGGCTTCAACCCAGACGCCGCGCGAAACGCCGGTATCGGTGTCTCGCGCAACTACTTCCTCGCCATGGCGATCTCGGGCGCATTCGCGGGCCTCGCCGGCGCGCTCGACATCCTGGGCTGGCAGTTCCGGTTGGACGTCACGACGGTTCAAACCGCCTCGCAGATCGCGTTCACGGGCATTGCCGTGGCGCTGCTGGGCCGCAACACCGCCGTCGGCACGTTCTTCTCCGCCCTGCTCTTCGCGTCGCTCATCAACGGCACGTCGAGCCGTAACCTCGACCCGAGCGTCTTCCCACCCGAGCTGGCCGGGAATCTGACCCGGATCATCCAGGGGCTCGTCGTCCTCTTCGTCGGGGCCGATGTGCTCGTTCTCTACATCTGGAACATTCGGCGGAAGATCCGACGACGCCGTGCGGCGCCGCCGCCGTCGACGCCGGTACTGACAGAATGAGCGCCGTCGCCGCCCGTCTCGAAGAGGTACGCGATCCCAGGGCGATCGGAATCGTCGGAGTCGGGCTCGGCATTCTCGCCGTCTGGTTGACGCTGCCGCCCCTCACGGTTCGCCAGGTCGCCGTACCTGCACTGGTCGGCGCGGCAGGAATCGCGTGCGGAGCGCTGACCGTCTCGCGCGGCCGCAAGCGACTCGGGTGGGGCGCCGTCGTCTCGGGCGCGTTCGGAATCGCGGCGGCCCTCCTAGTGACACAGGCGAGCGTCTCGAACCTGGAGGCCGTGATCACCTGGTCGACGATCTTCGGGGCCATGCTCGTGTACGCAACCCCGCTCACGTATGCAGCTCTCGGTGGGATGTTCTCCGAGCGCAGCGGCGTCGTGAACATCGGCCTCGAGGGGATGATGCTGATGGGAGCGTTCTTCGGGGCGTATGGAGCGGACAAGACCGGCTCGTGGGTGCTCGGCATCGTGATCGGGATCGCCTCCGGCTGCGCCCTCGGCCTGGTCCACGCGGTCTTCGCGATTCATCTCCGAGCCGACCAGATCGTCGGCGGAACGGCCATCAACTTCCTCGCGCTCGGCATCACCGGGTACCTGTACAACGACATCTACGGGAACAACGGCACGCCGAACAACCTGCCGGCGATCCCGAACGTCCACCTCGGCTTCCTCTCATCGATTCCGCCCCAGGGGCTCGGGAACTTTCTGGAGAACGTGTTCGGGGACCTGAATCTGATGATCTGGCTCAGCTTCGCGGTACTGATCCTCTCGTGGCTCCTCCTGTTCCGCACGGCGATCGGCTTGCGCATTCGCTCGGTGGGTGAGCATCCGCGCGCGGCCGACACCGTCGGGATCTCCGTCTACGGCATCCGTTACGCCTCCGTCGTCACCTCGGGAGGACTCGCGGCGATGGGCGGCGTCTTCCTCTCGATTGGATTCGTCAACTCGTTCACCGAGAACATGACCGCCGGACGCGGCTTCATCGCTCTCGCAGCGCTCATCTTTGGCAAGTGGCGACCGTTCGGCGCGTTTGGCGCATGCCTGTTGTTCGGCTTCGCAAGTGCGCTGGCACCGCAGTTCCAGAATGTCTCGTCGTGGCAGCAGTATCAGGTGCTCTTCCAAGCGCTGCCCTACGTCCTGACCCTGATCGCCGTCGCGGGTCTGATCGGGCGCTCGATCCCGCCAGCCGCCGACGGCAAGCCGTACGTGAAGCAGTAGCCGGCCGGGCTAGCCGCCGATCGCGACCATCCGCTCGATGGCGAGTCGTGCCCGCTCGGCGAGCTCCGGCTCGACGGTGACCCGGTGCTTGCCGTCGCGGAGCGAGTCGCGCACCTTCTCCAGCGTCGTCACCTTCATGTAACGGCACTCGGCGTCTTCGCGCACCGGCTCGAACCGCTTGCCAGGCGCCTCGTGCTGGAGTCGGTGGATGATCCCGGTCTCGGTCGCCACGAGGAAGCGCTGTTTCGGAGACCGCTTCGCGTAGTCGATCATCTTCTCCGTCGAGAGGATCTGCGTGCGCTCGTTCCCGAATGCCATCGCCTGGCTCGCGCAGCCGCACTCGGGATGGACGAGCAGCTCGGCGTCGGGCGCCTCGGCCTGCCAGCGCTCGATGTCCGCGGGCCGGATGCCGGCGTGGACGTGGCACTCGCCGAGCCAGATCGTCAGCTTGCGCCCCGTCACGCGCTCGAGCCAGAGTCCGAGGTACATGTCCGGCAGGAAGAGGATCTCCTGCTCGGGCGGGATGGCCTCGATCACGGCCTTCGCGTTTCCGGAGGTGCAGCAGTAGTCGCTCTCCGCCTTCACCTCGGCCGTCGTGTTGACGTAGGAGACGACGACGGCGCCGGGGTGCTGCGCCTTCCAGTCGCGCAGCTGCTCGGCGTCGATCGACGCGGCGAGCGAGCAGCCGGCGCCGAGGTCGGGCAGGAGGACGGTCTTCTCCGGGCTGAGGATCGCCGCCGTCTCGGCCATGAAGTGGACGCCGCAGAAGACGATCGTCTGTGCCTCCGTCGCCGCCGCCTGGCGCGAGAGGCCGAGCGAGTCGCCGACGTAGTCCGCGACGTCCTGCACCTCGGGACGCTGGTAGTTGTGGGCGAGGATCACGGCGTTCTTCTCCGCGACGAGAGCACGGACCTCGTCGTGGATCTCGGTCGTGGGCTGGGCGGCGACGGTCATCGGACCTCCAGGGAGACGTGGAGCGAGCGGGCGGAATGGGTGAGCGCGCCGACGGAGACATACTCGACGCCCGTCTCGGCGTAGGCTCGGACGGTCGCGAGCGAGACACCGCCGGATGCCTCGAGCTCGGCCCGGCCGGCCGTGACCTCGACCGCCTCGCGCACCTCCTCCGGGCTCATGTTGTCGAGCAGGATTCGCGGTGCCCCCCCGTCGAGCGCCTCGCGCAGCTGCGCGAGCGTCTCGGCCTCGACCTCGACCGGCAGTCCGTCGACGCGCCCGTCGAGACTCGCGAGCGCAGCGGTGACGCCGCCTGCGACGCGGAGGTGGTTCTCCTTCACGAGGACTCCGTCGTAGAGACCGGCGCGATGGTTCCGTCCGCCCCCGCAGCGCACGGCGTACTTTTCGAGCGCGCGCAGGCCGGGAGTCGTCTTGCGCGTGTCGAGGACGGTCGTGCGCGTGCCCTCGGTTAGTTCGACGAACCGGTGCGTGAGGGAGGCGATGCCGCAGAGCCTGCCGAGGAGATTGAGCGCGACGCGCTCGCCGCTGAGGATCGCGCGCGCCGGTCCCTCGACCACGGCGACGACGGCTGGGACATCCGAGACCGCGGCGCCTTCCTCGATGCGCGCCTCGACCTGCACCGCCGGGTCGAGCGCGCGAAAGACGGCGGCGGCGACCGGAACGCCGCAGACGACGCCGGGCTCCTCGAGCAGGAGCTCGGCTCGGCAGTGCGCGTCCTCGGGCACGAGTGCCAGTGTCGTGGCGTCGCCCGGGCCGACGTCCTCGGCCAACGCTGCGCTGACGACGCGCTCGATGTCGCCCGGCGTCAGCTCCATCGCTCCAGGACCGGCTCGAGGCCGGGGCGAATGACGAGGTGACCTGCGAGCGCCTCGCTCTCGACCGGGAAGTCCTCGCGGAAGTGGACGCCGCGGCTCTCCTCCCGCGCGAGCCCGCAGGCGGCGATTCCGCGCACGAGCGGATCCGCCGAGCCGAGCAGCCGCCCGAGGCCGTGGGCGCTGCGGATCAGCCCCGCGTCGCGCCAGAGCGCTGCTCCCGGATCCGGTACGGGCGAGAGCGGCTCCGCAGCGGCGTCGAAGCGCGGCCCGTCGAGCGCTGCGAGGCCGGCGCGGCGGCCGAAGACGAGGCACTCGAGCAGCGAGTTCGAGGCGAGCCGGTTTGCGCCGTGCACTCCGGTGCACGCGCACTCTCCTGCGGCGTAGAGCCCGGGCACGGACGTGCGTCCTTCGAGGTCGCCGACGATCCCACCGATCGCGTAGTGGGCGGCGGGGGAGACCGGGACCGGCTCGTCCGCCGGGTCGTAGCCGGCCTCCACGAGCGTCGCCATCAGGGTCGGGTACCGGTCGCGCTCGACAGGCCGGAGGTCGAGACGCGCCCCTGCGTGCGCCGCGACGGCGCGCGCCACGACGTCGCGCGGCGCGAGCTCGTCGACGAAGCGCTCGCCACCGTCGTCGACCAGCGTCGCACCGGCGCCGCGAAGCGCCTCCGAGAGGAGAAACCCGTCGTGGCCCTTCTCGTCGCGCAGCGCCGTCGGGTGGAACTGGACGAGCTCGAGGTCGGCGAGCGCGGCGCCTGCGGCGTGCGCGAGCAGCACCCCGTCCCCGACCGCGCCGCGCGGGTTCGTCGTCCGAGCCCAGAGAGCGGCGTAGCCTCCCGTGGCGAGGACGACGGCGGATCCCCGCAGCGCCGCGAGCGTCGTGATGCGCTCGCCCTCGATCAGGCGGATCCGCGGATGCGCGCGCACACGTGACGTCAGGACGTCCGCGATGTGACGTCCGGTATCGGCGCCGCCGGCGTGCACCACACGGTCGCGCGAGTGGCCGCCTTCGCGACCGAGTCCCTCGTCGAACCGGACGCCGAAACGGCGCAACTCCTCGATCTGGACCGGAGCTTCCTCGGTCAGAAGCCGGACGGCACTCGGTCGGCAGAGACCGCGTCCCGCAGCGAGCGTGTCGGCCGCGTGAAGAGCGGGATCGTCGTCGGGTCCGATCGCCGCCGCCACGCCTCCCTGGGCGGCGTAGCTGTTCGAGCTTCGGTGGGACGCCTTCGCGAGGACGAGCACCGAAGCGCCGGCGTCGGCAGCCGCGAGGGCCGCGGAGAGGCCGGCGACACCGGCTCCGGCGACGAGAACGTCGCTGCGGTCGCATTTTAGCCTCATAAGCGATAACCTCCGAACCAGAGTCTACATGGTTGACGACTCCCAGGCGAAAACCGCGGCGCACGCCGTGCTCGCCGCCGTCCTGCAGGTGCGGCACGGGCGGCTCCAGGCACTGCTCTGGCAACGGGCGCGTGAGCCGTTCGCGGCGTGCTGGGCACTCCCGGGCGGGGCGCTGGCCGCAGACGAGACGCTCGAGGAATCGATGCGCCGCCACCTGGCGGAGAAGGTCGACGTGCGGGAGGTCGCACATCTCGAGCAACTGGAGACGCTGAGCGACCCCGCGCGCAACCCGAGCCGGCGCGAGCTCGCGACCGGCTACCTCGGTCTCGTCCCGAGCGGGGTGGACCCCAGGGTGCCGTCGGACACGCGCTGGCATCCGCTCGACGAGCTGCCGGCGCTCGCGTACGACCACGAGGCGATCCTGCTCAGCGCCCGCGAGCGGCTGCGCGCGAAGCTCTCGTACACGAATCTCGGGTTCGCGCTCGCGCCGCCGAGCTTCACGCTCGCCGAGTTGCGCGACCTCTACGCCGCCGCGCTCGGACATCCGGTGAGCGCGACGAATCTCCAGCGCGTCCTGCTCCGGCGCCGGCTCCTCGAGGACACGGGCGAGAGGCGGCGCTACAGCGGCGGCGGACGGCCGGCGACGATCTACCGCTTCCGCAGCAGGCGGCTGGAGATCACCGACCAGTTTGCCGTCCTTCGGCCGCCTACAATGGCTCACTAGTGGCTGTCCGTACTCAGACGCTCATGCAGCCCCGACGGCCGAATGTCCGCGCCTGGCTCGCCTTCTTCTTCGGTGTCGTGGCGGCCGGGGTCATCCCGGTGGCGATCGAGTTGACGCGGAAAGTCCCCGGCGCGGTCCTCCTCGACGCGGTCTGGGCGATCCCGGTGGCGGCCGCCGCGGCGATCGTGTCGCTGCTCTTCGCCCGGGGCGCACGCGGCGCGATCGCACGGACGCTCGAGCGGGTCGGCGGCTCGGTGTGGATCCGGCTCGCGCGCGTCTTGGCCGTCACGGGGATCTGCTTCACGCTCTCCGCCTCGATCGCGGTCGGGCTGTACGAGCTTCTGTTGCGCCTCGAACACTGACCCGTAGACTGCGGCCGTGTTCGAGATCGGGAACAGCCTGCGGGAGGCGCGCGAACGGCAGGGGCTCGGCTACCCGGAGATCGAGCTCGCGACCAAGATTCGCGCGAAGTACATCCGCGCGCTCGAGGAGGAGGACTTCACCTCCATTCCGGGCGACGCGTACATCCGCGGTTTCCTGAGGACGTACGCCGACTACCTCGGGCTGGACAGCGACGTGTACGTGGACGAGTACGCGTCGCGCTTCATCACGAGCTGGCGCGACGAAGTCCCACCACGTCCCGAGCGGCGCCGGATCCGGAGGCGCGAGCGCCCCGTCGAGCGGCGCGCCGTGTTGCTCGTGGTGGCCGGAATCGTGGTCGTGACCGCGCTCGTCTTTGCGGCGTTCGAGCTGCCGGGCTCGTCCACGCATGTGCCGGGAATCGGGACGAAGCAGGGGCCGCCGTCGGCCGGCGCCACACGCCGGCTCGTCCTGCGCGGCGTCGGGAGCGGGACGTACGTCGAGGTGCGCCGCGACAGGACCTCCGGCACGGTCGAGTTCCAGGGCACGGTGGGAGCGGGGGAGACCGAGCGGCTCGCGGGTGACCGCTTCTACCTCCTCGTTCGCACGCCGGCCGGCCTGCACGTCACGCTCGGCGGCCGAACCGTCGCGCTCCCGGCCGCGCACAACCTCCGCGTTCTCGTCACATCGCAACGGACGACGCGCCTCCGCGGGTGAGCCGGCGGCCGCGCGCGGTCGTCGTCGTCACCGGCAGCGAGCTCGTCCGCGGCGAGCGAACCGACCGGAACGGCCCCTTCCTCGCCGCCGAGGCTCTCCGGCGTGGGCTCGAGCCGGCCCGCATCACGATCGTCGGCGACGCGCCGGCCGAGCTCGAGGCGGCGCTGCGCGAAGGGCTGGAGGCGGACGCGTGCCTCGTCTCGGGCGGCCTCGGCCCGACGCACGACGACCGCACCGTCGAGCTGCTCGCCCGGGCAGCCGGGCTCGAGCTCGTGGTCGACGAGGCGCTCGAGCGAGAGATCGAGTCGATCTCCCGCATGGTCGCGGAGCGGCTGCGGAGACCGTACGCCGACTTCGCTCCCGGCGTCACGAAGCAGGCGACCCGGCCTGCTCCGGCGACTTCGATCGGACTCGCGGGCACCGCGCCGGGGCTCGTCCTCCGTGCACCAACCGGGTGCGTCGTCGTCATGCTTCCGGGACCGCCGGGCGAGCTGCGGAGGCTCTGGGGGAGCGCGCTCGCCAGCGAGCCCGTCCGGGAGCTGCTCGAACTGGCGCGGCCGCCCGGCCGTCGCGTGCTGCGGCTCCACGGCGTCAGCGAGTCCGCAGTCGCCCGGGTGCTGGAGGAGTCCGGCGGAGACGGAGAGGGCGTCGAGGTGACGATCTGCGCCCGCGACTTCGAGATCCACGTCGATCTCGTCGTCGAGCCGGGAGCCGAGGGGCGTGCGGACGCGCTCGACGCGGCGCTCGCGGAACGACTCGAGCAGTGGCTCTTCGCGCGCGACGAGCGGCGTGTCGAGGAACTCGTCCTCTCGCTGCTGCGGGCGCAAGGGCTCACAGTGGCCACCGCCGAGTCCTGTACCGGTGGGATGGTCGCGGCGCGGCTCACTGACGTGGCCGGGTCGAGCGAGAGCTTCGTCGGCGGCGTCGTGGCGTACGCGGACGACGTGAAGCGGTCGGAGCTCGACGTTCCCGAGCAGCTTCTCGCCGAGCACGGTGCCGTGTCCGTCGAGGTCGCGGCGGCGATGGCGGAGGGAGCACGGCGTCGGCTCGGTGCCGACGTCGCCGTCGCGGTGACCGGTGTTGCGGGCCCCGACGGAGGGACTCCCGAGAAGCCCGTCGGGCGCGTCCACCTCCACGCTGCCGGCCCGGACGGCTCGCTCGCTCGCACGCTCGACTTTTCCGGTGAGCGCGAGCAGGTGCGCGCCCGCGCGACCGTCACCGCGCTTCATCTCCTGCGTGCACTTCTGATGGGAAGCCGCGACGAATCCGCATGACCTCGGCCGCTAGCGTGCGCGGCGATGAACGGCTCCGGCTCTTCCTCGCACTGCGCCTGCCCGACGCCGTTCTCGACGAGGTCGAGCGCTGGCAGAGTGAGCAGCTCGACGGCGTACGCATCGTCCGGCGCGAGCTCCTGCACGTCACGCTCGCATTCCTCGGTCAGCGGCCCGCCTCCGAGCTGGAATCCATCGTCGGTGCGCTGCGCGACGCCGCCGGACGGGCAGGTGAGATTTGCCTCGTCCCGGTGCGCTACCGCGAGTCGCGCACCGTCGGCATGCTCGTGCTCGGGGACGAAGGGGGCCGGGCGGCTCTGCTCGCCGACGACGTCCAGGAACGGCTGGAGCGGCTGGGCGTCTACCGCCGGGAGGGTCGTCCCTGGCTGCCACACCTCACGGTCGCACGGTGGCGCAAGGCGCCCGGGCTGCGGCTCGAACCCCCGCCGGTACGAACGTTCGTTCCGTCCGACGCAGCTGCTTATCTGTCTCGACTGCGGCCGAGCGGGGCGCAGTACGAGGTTCTCCAGACGGTCGCATTAGGAGGCGAATAGGTGGACAGGCAGGAAGCACTCGACGTCGCGCTCGGTCAGATCGAGCGCCAGTTCGGCAAGGGCTCGGTCATGAAGATGAGCGACCGCGCCGCGGTCTCGATCGGCGCCGTCTCCACGGGCTCGCTCGCGCTCGATCTCGCACTCGGGATCGGCGGTCTGCCGCGCGGCCGCATCGTCGAGATCTTCGGCCCGGAATCCTCCGGCAAGACGACCCTCGTCTACCACGTGATCGCCGAGGCGCAACGGCGCGGCGGCATCTGCGCCTTCATCGACGCCGAGCACGCGATGGATCCGGCGTACGCGAAGCGGATCGGCGTCGACATCGACAACCTCCTCGTCTCGCAACCGGACACGGGCGAGCAGGCACTCGAGATCGCCGAGCTCCTCATCCGCTCCGGCGCCCTCGACGTCGTCGCGGTCGACTCGGTCGCGGCGCTCACGCCGAAGGCCGAGATCGAAGGCGAGATGGGCGACTCCCACGTGGGCCTCCAGGCGCGCCTCATGAGCCAGGCGCTCCGCAAGCTCGCCGGCACCCTCAACCGCACCGACACGATCTGCATCTTCACGAACCAGCTGCGCGAGAAGATCGGCGTCATGTTCGGCAACCCCGAGACGACGCCGGGTGGGCGTGCGCTGAAGTTCTACTCGTCCGTGCGACTCGACATCCGCCGGATCGAGACGCTCAAGGAGGGTGTCGAGGCGTTCGGGAACCGGGTCCGCGTCAAGGTCGTGAAGAACAAGGTCGCGCCGCCGTTCAAGCAGGCGGAGTTCGACATCATCTACGGCTCGGGGATCTCCTGGGAAGGAACGGTGCTGGACTCGGCCATCGAGCGCAAGATCCTCACGAAGTCGGGCTCGTACTACAGCCTCGGCGACGAGCGGCTCGGCCAGGGACGCCAGAACGCGACGGCGTTCCTCCGCGAGCATCCCGACGTGACGCAGCAGATCCTCCAGCAGATCCAGACGGAGCTCGGCTCGGACCAGATCGTGTCCGCGCGACTGTTGCCGATCGCCGCCGAGGAGTCCGCAACATCGAACGGCAAGGCGGAGGTCGCGGCAGAGGCGCTCGCATCGGCCGAAGCCGAGGCGTGACGACGACCGTCACGGGGCTGCGCGAGCGAACGCGCGGCCGTGTCTCCGTCGAGCTCGACGGGCGGCCGTGGCGCGTCCTGCCGGCGGATGCAGTGGTTCGGGTGGGGCTCACGGTCGGTCGTCAGCTGGATCGGCGCACGGCGCGAGAGCTCGCCCGCGAGGTTCGTCGGGCGCGGGCGCTCGCTCAGGCCAAGCGTGCGCTCGTCACGGGCGGCCGATCTCGACGGGAGCTCGATCAGCGTTTGGCGCGTACCGGGCATACAGGCGCCGCTCGGGAGGACGCGCTTGCCAGCCTCGGCCGGTCAGGCCTCGTCGACGACGCGGAACTGGCGAGAGGACGCGCGGAGGCCCTCGCCCGCCGTGGCTACGGGAACGCTGCGATCCGGGCCGACCTGCGGAAACGCCTGCTCCCGGCCGAAGCGGTCGCCGAGGCGGTGTCCGCCTTGGAGCCGGAGGTCGCCCGAGCCCGGCGGCTCTGCGAGACGGAGATCCCGGCCGCCAAGCTCCTGCGCCGTCTGGCCGGCCGCGGGTTTTCCCGTGACACGCTCGAAGAGATCGGTACTGCGTTTGCGCGCGAGGCGTGAGACACGATAGGATTGCGACACATTCCATTCGACGTTTTGCCTGCAAAAGCAGCTTTTCCGAAACCACGTCCGATGATCGACCGCTCACCCCCGACAAATCGGAGGTCGCGCGCGAGGTAGCGCGACGACTGCCGGCAGGTCCCTGCCTGCCGGAACTACGGCTTTTCGGATAGCTGCCGCCCCGGGCCTGGCGCCGGATCGAAGGTGCCGCCGAAGGCGGCTGGGTCCCCGACCGAGGAGCCGGGCACGTGCTGATCGGGATCGGAATTGCCATCGGGATTGCAGCAGGCGCAGCGCTCGCACTGCTGGCCGTCTCGGTCTTTGGCACCACGGGGGTGACGAAGGCGCGCAGAATCCGCGACCAGCTGCTCGAGGACGCGAGCCGTGAGGCCGATGCCGTGCGCCGCGAGGCGCAGGTCGAGGCGCGCGAGCAGGCGGTCCGGCTGCGGAGCGAGATCGACACGGAGCTCACCGACCGACGTGCGCAGGTGCTGAAGATCGAGGAGCGCGTCCTCGCCAAGGAGCTCGAGATCGAGGCGAAGCTCGCGGAGCTCTCGCGCCGCGGCCAGGGGCTCGCCGACCGTGAAGAGCATGCCCGCGCACTCCAGGACGAGGTCAAGGAGCTCAGGAACGCACAGCTCGTGGAGCTCGAGCACGTCGCCGGCCTGACACAGGCCGAGGCGAGGGCGTTGGTCCTCGAGCGCGGCGAGGAGCAGGCGCGGCACGAGCTCGCGCGGCGCGTGCGGACGCTCGAGGACGAGGCGCGCGCCGAGTCGAAGCGTCGGGCGCGGAACCTCATCGCTGACGCTTTGCAACGTGTCGCGGCGAGCCACACGGCCGAGACGACGGTGACCGTCGTAGAGCTGCCTTCCGATGACATGAAAGGCCGGATCATCGGCCGGGAAGGGCGCAACATCCGGGCGCTGGAGCATCTCACCGGCGTCGACTTCATCGTCGACGACACGCCGCACGCGGTGGTGCTCTCGTCCTTCGACGGGCTCCGGCGCGAGGTCGCCCGCCTCACGGTCACGAAGCTTCTCGAGGACGGCCGGATTCACCCGGCCCGGATCGAGGAGACGTACTACGAGTCGAAGGCGGAGGTCGAGGAAGTCGTCCGCCAGGCCGGGGAGCAGGCGGTCTTCGAGGCGAACTGCGGGCCGTTCCCCGACGAGATCGTCCAGATCGTCGGCCGGCTTCGCTTCCGGACGAGCTACGGCCAGAACGTCCTCAAGCACACGCTCGAGGTCGTGCACCTCGCCGGAATCATGGCGACCGAGCTCGGGGCCAGCATTCAGACGGCCAAGCGCGCGGCGATGCTCCACGACGTCGGCAAGGCGATGACGCACGAGGTCGAAGGCTCGCATGCGCTCATCTCCGCCCAGCTCGCACGACGCTACGGCGAGTCACAGGGGGTGGTCCACGCGATCGAGGCGCACCACTACGAGGTGCAACCGCAGACCGTGGAGGCCGTCCTGCTGATCGCCGCCGACGCCGTCTCCGCGAGTCGGCCGGGGGCGCGCGGCGAGAGCCTCGAGCAGTACATCAAGCGTCTCGAGGCGCTGGAGGAGCTCGCGGCCGCGAAGCAGGGCGTGGAGAAGGTCTACGCGCTCCAGGCGGGCCGCGAGATCAGGGTGATCGTCAGCCCGGGCGCCGTCGACGACGACGAGGCGGCGCTGCTCGCCCACGAGATCGCACGTGAGATCGAGGATCGGCTCGAGTATCCGGGCCAGGTGAAGGTGACCGTCATCCGGGAGAGCCGCGCCGTCGACGTGGCCAAGACACACGCGTCGGCGTCCGCGTCCCACGCCGTGCGCGAGGAACGCGACCGCCCGGCCGACTCACCCATCCAGGCCGCCTGATATCCGCTAGCGACGCGGCACGATGAAGCTTGCGCTGCCGACAGACCGATAGCGCGCCAGCGTGCGGGCGCCGAGGCCGGCCCAGACATACCAGCGGTACCGCCCCGGGCTCAGCCGGAAGCGGCGTCTGGACCACTTCCAGCTCGTCGGCAAGCCGAGGTGATGCGCGGTCGGCCACGCTGCGTAGATGCGCTTCGAGCCGCGGAAGAGCTGCACGTTGTAATAGCCGGCTCCGCGGAAGCGGCCCCAGCGGAGGATGGGGTTCGTGGCCACGCGCGGGACGTAGCCCGTCTTCCGTAACGTCAGGACCTTCGGCAGGCCGGCGACGGTGACGACGGGCGAGGCGTTGCCGGCCTGGTCGAATGACTGCACCGAGTAGACGTACTGTGCGCCGGGACGGATCGTCCTGTCGGCGAAACTGCCGATGCCGGCGCCGGCGCCGACGGTCTTGTGTGCCTTGCTGCCACGGATTGCGCGTCGCACGACGACGCGATCGGAGGCGGTCGACGAGCTCCAGCGCAGGACGTTGGCGCCGGCAGTGCTCCGTTCGGTGACCTTGCTCAACACCGGCGGGGTTGCGTCGTACGCGAGGTGAACCGGCTGGACTGCGCTGTTGCCTGCCTTGTCCGTACAGCTTCCGTCGACCGTTGCGGCCCCGTTCTCCGGGCCTCGGTAGGTCACCGAGCTGCAGTCGGCGATGCCCGAGGTGGCGTCGGTTCCGCTCCAACGGACCGCTACGGGGTGGTTGTACCAGCCGTTGAAGTCGGGTTTGCGGGTGATGCTCGCGCTGACGGTCGGCGGTGTTGCGTCGATCTTGATCGGAGGCGTCACCACCGTCACGGTTCCGGACGAGTTCGTGGCAGAGCACATCTCAGTCGTGCCGGTCGTCGGTCCCGGGATCGCGACCGGAAGGCAGGTGGGGGAGGTTGCACCAAGCACCGACCAATGCAGGATCACGTTGTCGCCGTAGACGCTTCCGCGGTACCAGCCGTTGGTGCCGGAGATTCCTTCGATCGAGTAGGTGATGGTGGGGGGTGACGCAGCGGCTGCGGGCGCGGCGAACAGGAAGAAGAACACGAGTCCGATCGCGGCCCCTGAGGTGAAACGGGTCATTTCTGCGGCGCTCTCAACGCGCTCGGAGCTGAAGCTCCGGTCGGGGCCGGAAGCGGCGCCGGACCACCGCTACGCGAAGCTGTTGCGGCGAGCGTCTCGCCGGTCGCCGCCTTGCGCGTCGACACGGTCTGCAGGCGGTCCGAGACGAGCGACATCTGCTGCGTGGGAGTGGACTGTGCGCGGGAATCCGCTCTCGCGGTCCGCCGCGTCGCATGCGCTTGGGTCGGCGGGCGGGTGGCCCGGGTCGAGTTGGTGCGTCGCGGCACGTAGACGATCCGGAGCGGCGGCTGCAGCTTGGCGGGGGATTGGACACCGGCGTTGCCGCTCGAGCCGAAGTGGCCGGTCACGACCACCGCGACGATTGCCACCGAGGCGAGGACGACCGCGGCCAGCGCACCGGCGAACCCCCATGCAAGCCGGGGCACCGGCGCTCGTGACGTGTGAGCTGTGTGCACACGCCCAAAGCGGTGGAGACCGAGTTCGGTCGCCCAGTGAGCGATGCCGCCGTAGCGACTGGCGGCGACATAGAGATCGCCGCGTCCCGCGGTCTTGAACTCGCTGGCTGTAGGCCATGCGCTCCGGTCCCGACAGAACGCCTCGAGCTCACGGCGGATGCGGTCGGAGGTCCAGCGCCGTTGCGACCCGGGCTCATCCGCGAGCACGTAGCGGGTGGAACGCCCACCACCGACCCGGATCAAGCGGCCCGCAGAGACCAGCTCGGACAGATCGTATGCAGCCTGCGAGCGACCCACGCCCGTGATGCGCTCGTACTCGCTTCGGGTGAGGAACATTCCACGCTCCGACTCGAGCGCCAGAAGCGCTCGCCGTTGAGCGGGCTTCAACTCGGATGTACCGCTCGTGACCCGTTGTGGCACCACGACCCTCCCCGCGTCGGCAGGTGCCAACGCACCATAGCGCA
>Ga0335083_10006288_pt1 | contig 14889 bp, 6 predicted proteins | sample Lox_Sample_42_FD_206716 | JGI IMG/M metagenome (GOLD analysis project Ga0335083, IMG submission 206716) | Soil microbial communities from Loxahatchee National Wildlife Refuge, Florida, United States - Lox_Sample_4.2 | ecosystem: Environmental > Terrestrial > Soil > Wetlands | place: USA: Florida... | reverse complement strand
CCGCCAGATTCCATTGGTTCACGGTGGTTCCGTTCGAGAGCGTCGTCGAACTGGTTGCCCAACCGGGATTACCCGGCTCGTTCATGTCCGAATCCAACCAGCCGGTCGGCAGACTGCTGGCGGGGTTGCCGATCTCATTGGCCACGTAAACACGTCCGAAGACATTGGGGTCGGCCGCCATGACACCGCTCCATTGCTCGCTGGAGTTGTTGAGTACGGTCCAGGTATTTCCGCCATCGTCGGAGCGATAGATGCCTTCGAATGAATTGCCAACTGGTGTGCCGTAAATGTAAAGGGCGGGATAAGCGCTACCCGGCGCCGCCGCGCCGACCGCAAGGGACGAGACATTGGTACTGTAGCTGTTGGGGTGGGAGAAACTGGCGCCAAAGTTGGTGGATTCGTAGATGCCGACGTAAGTTCCGAGCCACAACTGACCGGCGACCTTCGGATTCACTACCAGTGTCGGGTTTCCCGTCGCCAGCGAACCACCGGCGGAAGCGCTGAATGTGTGGCCGCCATTGCTGCTGATGTACAACGTCCAGGAGTTGTCGTTTGAGTTCTCGGTCCAGTAATAGAAGTAGTTAGGATTGACCTTATCGGAGAGGATGGTTCCGCCTGTCGGAAGCGCGCTAGATGCACCCAGCGTGGCTAGAGTCCAGCTTGAGCCGTTGTTGATGGAGTAATAGGGAGCCTGCCCCGAGGGTGCCCAGACGATGGTCGATCCATTGGCTGAGATTGCGACAGTGCCGTTGCTGAACCCGCTGCTCCCGCCGGGATTGGAGGCGAACTGGCTGAATGTGGTTCCGTTGGTGGTATAGAATCCGTAGACTGTGCCCAGGTTTCCGACCATGACAGTGTCCTGGGGATCGAGGCCGGCGGAATCGACGGAGGTGAGGTTGCCGCCGCCGCCGTTGAAGAAGACGTTCCCTTGCGTGGGAGAAAAGGTCAGGGTAGTGAAAGCGAAGCCGCCTACATCCCCCATGGCTCCATAGAGCGGAATGCCGCCGGTGGGGGCGTTTACACCTAAGACTGCCGTCATCACAATCCCAGTATCGGGAAAATACCAGCTGTTTGGCGCAGTGAGAGTCGTGGTGCTAGTGCCCTGGTTCGTGGCCCAAATGCCGCCGCCGTAAGTGTGCATGATCTGGGCGGAATTGTAGGGATTGATGGCGACGTCGCTGGCCCAGTTGCCGATACCGTCGCCGCTTGAGGCCATATACGGTGCGTTGGTGGTGTTCCGAGTGGAATCATACCCGGCATAGATGTTGGGCGATGGCAGTTGGTAGAGGGTGACCCAGGACGGGGAAGAAGCGTTAGCGTTCGTCGTGCGCCAGATTTCGTCACCGTAGTTGTAGCGGTCGAGGCTAGTGACGACGATGGTGGTGGGACTGTTGGGATCCAGGGCCAACCCGCAATAGCCGAAATAGTCGTAGGGTGCTGATGACCTTTGCGGCACGACGGGTGAAATGTTGGCCCAGACTCCCGTGTTGGTGTTGTAACGGAACACTCCTCCATTGTCCGGCTCGGTGGGAGATTGATCGTCGGCGTAGGCCAGATAAAGATTGCCATCGGAAGCCATGGCAGCGCGTTCGACCATCCATCCGGTTGGAGCCGAACCGGTACCGGTCACTTCCGTCCAGGATGTGCCGCCGTTTGTGGTTTCGAAAAGATTGGTGCCGCCGGCCGTGGAGGTTTCGCCGACGAAAATCTCCTTGGTAGGGTTGCCAGTGGTTCCACCGTTGGGATCGAAAAGTACGAAATTGATGCCCGCCGATGTGGAAAACGATGTGATCTGGCTGAACGAATGTCCGGCATTGGTGCTTTCCCAAAGGCCGTTGGCATTGCTTCCCAGGAAGATGATATTGCTGTCGTAGGGATCGACCGCGATGCGCTCGCCGGCGCCGCGGCCATCCATATTCCCGCCGACGTAGAAGCTCAGCGAAGTTACACCCCAGGTTGCGCCAGCGTTGGTGGAGTAGAGCACATAGCCGTTGCTTCCAGAATACAACCCAACGTCGGCGTAGAGGTTATTGGAATTCTCAGGGTCGATGGCGAAGCTGAGGACGCCGTTTGAGCCTCCGCTTCCGTTGCCGACCCAATTGAGCAATTGGGTCCAGGTAGTTCCATCGTTGACGGTTTTATAGAGTCCGCCAACATCGCTGCGGGCGTAGATGACGTTTTGATTGTGCGGATCGTAGAAGATGCTATCGACGAATCCTCCTGCGCCGATGTTGATGTTCTGCCAGGTATAGCTGGAGGCGGCGAGCAAACACCGCTGCTCCAATCGCTCCACGCTTAAGGTTCGAAATTGACGAAGCAGCCCCTGGCGGATTCTAGTCATGATTTACCTACAGCATCTTGGGGCCAGGAAATGTGTTTCATGATAATGCTCCTCCTGAGCCACGCCGCATGCGGAACAAACCTAAGGCGGCAATGCCAATTCCAAACAAAATAGCGGTGGCAGGTTCCGGCACAACAAACGGGCTAAGGTCGTAAACTGATATGCTGCGCCCCGCCACAGCCGCCGTAAATGAATTTCCCAACCCCGTGACTGTCGATTGCGTGGGATCGCTCGTCAGGCTGGTCGAAAACAGCGTCCCCGAGGCAAGGATGTCTTCCCCGCTAATCGATACTGCCATGTTCGCGGCGTTGGTGCTCGGATTGATCAGCATAATCGAAATGGTACCATCGGCCCGTTTCGCGGCGTAAACGATTCCCGCCGTGTTGGAGCTGGATGATGCTGAAATGAACGTGTCTCCAGGACGAATAAAATCGTACAATGCCTCCATCGCGTAATACGATACTCCCTTGCTCAGTGTGCCTGGCTGATCAACGAGATAACCGGCTGTCATTTCCCACATGTCCGTATTTTGGACGCCGGCCTTCAAAAAGCCGGCGTAATCAATGGCGGTTTGCAGGCCTTGGGTTGTCCCCGGCAGCGTGCTCCCTAAATTTCCAAACTCGGTAATAAACACGGGAATATGTGCAGCGTCAGCACCCGCATTGGTGCTGATCAAACTGCGAGAACTGTTGATGAAATTCGGAATATCGGTCACTCGAGCAGCTAAAAAATTCCTAACGGTCGTGTTGCCCGTGCCACTCAGATTGGGATAGTAATGCACGATGCCGAAGTTCATGCTGCTGGCCGCGCCCTGCAGGACGTATGGATCGTAATTCGACGCGTTGTCCAGGACTCCGCCAATTTTGATCGTTGGGTCCACGGCTTCCATCGCCGAGGCAAAAAGTGGAATCTGCTGACCGTAAAACGTCGGTGAAAGGTTCGGTTGTCCGACTCGGTCCGCACCAGTGCCGGCATAATGGAGGTCATTTTGCCAATTCAATCCACTAAAATATCCGTTGCCATTTATTTCATTGCCAATCTCCCAATACTGCACTCCGATTGGCGCAGCGCGTTTATTTTTTAAAAAATTGCCCGGCGTCATCGAGGGCATATCCGAGGCGTTCAGCACGACCCCCACCGAACCATCGGTCGCCCAGTTCGCATCGTTGGGATTGGCGGCGCGTAATGCCGCCCAATAACGAACTGTTCCCCAATTGTTCCCTTCTGCATCGGTGCCAAGTTGCATTGTCGCATTGGCGCCGTTGACCGTGGCATTGGCGTAAGCCACCCACGCCGCAGCCTCCTGTGGCTGACCACCCATCGTGCTGTTTAAGCTGCTTCCGTAGTCAATCGTCACCATCGCCTGTTTCGCCAGGCCAGTAGGTGAGTTGATGAGATTGGTGGCCCAAACCCCGAAGTTCGAATTGCTGTTTGTGTAGCCACCGGTAGCAACGTTATTCGTCCAATGATAAATGTCTGAATAATTACCACCCGGATAGCGAATGATCGACACGCCCCCAGCGTCCAACGCCGACGATATATATGGGGCGTTCATGTTGTTGTAGTAAACCGAAGTGTTCATGCCGATCCCGATCGGCGATACCGTGGCCACTACCTGTTGCCCATTAATGCTATTCGTTACCAACTGGCTTGCATTGATCGTGATGTTTTGCGGGTATGCCGTGGAGCAAAATCCACCGGCCGAGATCATCGAGATGCACAACATCTGGATCGCTAGACGGGTATTTTCCGACCGGCAACTTGAGCGCGAATCGTTGCTTCTACGCCGGACTGCCCAGCATCGTTTCGGTGCGAAAATCGTGATCGCTGTTATTCTAGCGACTGTGAGAAGAGGTGGTTTGCAAGCAAAGCGTTTCATTTTGTGCTCGTCTCCATCGAGACCAATACGACATCATTGCTGTGCATTGGCAGAGTGAACTCAAAAGAGCCGCGCTCGTCGATGTCGACCCAACGATCGGTTTCCGGCAGGTCGCGAGTCAACATCCGGAGTTGCTCGAGCTGGCCCGGAGTAAGAGCCTTGGGCGCGCCCATATCGAGGTACGCCGAGTATGCGTCATTCGCGCGAAAACCTGTGCGGTAGATTTTCAGATGGTATTCGCCTGAGTTCAGATGGCTTAGATGAAGTTCAACCGGTAATGCCGGCGTGGATTCAACAATCCGGCTGTAGAATGGACGGTTGCTTACTTTTTGTTGCGGTTGCTCAAAGTCCCACATCACGGCTGAAATTCCATTATTTGTTGCCGCAGCGAAAATCTGTGAGTCCTGAGCCGGAACTGCGTTGCCCTGCAATTCGTGAAGGTATTTGTAAGCGAAGTAGGCAGGCTTGCGGATTCCCTCGCGGTTCAACAAGCCAAACCCGCCGTGGAACGGTGTTGGCGGTGGCCCGGACTCTTCGAACAAATCCGTATACGTCCAGTAGCTCATGCCCTGTACCAAACCCTGGCTGGCCTTCAGCTTGCTGAGAATATAAGGCGCGCTGATGTACGAGTCGTGGACCAGATCACGGGGCGAGTAGCTCGTACTCCATTCGGTAAAATAGAGCGGAAGGCCAGGATATTTTGACGCCTCGATCTGCTGACGAACTCGGCGCACATCGCCGACGATGGCATCCGGCGACGGAGATAGCTTCGTGTCTTCCTTGCCGTCGTTGTCAAGGAAACCACCGTTCACACCATAGCTGTGGGTCGTGACAAAGTCCACGGCGGCGCCGCTTTGCGCCGCATGCTCAAGAAACTCCGGCACCCAGGCAGCACCGGCTGTTGACGGACCGCCAACGCGCAAATTCGAATCGATTCCCTTGATGGTATTTGCCGTCAGGTCATACAGCTTGAAATAGGCCTTTTGGTCGGCGCCTTCCCAAAAGCCGGATAGATTAGGCTCATTCCACACCTCGAAGAACCAGGTGCTCACCTCGACCGCCCCGTAGCGTTGCTCAAGATGACGGATGAAAGCATCGATCAGGTCTCTCCAGGAGTCCGGTACGGGATGCGATGTATTGCCATGCCAATTGAATATCTGATTGTCGGAGGTCCTCAATGCATCCGGTGTAAACCCGATTTCGACAAAGGGCTTGATATGACGGGCCAGCAGTTTGTCATAGAGTTCGTCTATTTTCGTCCAGTCATAAAAGTTTCTGCCATTTTCGACCCGCACCGTCCCCAGCACATCGTGAAAAATGGCGTGGAAGCGAATGTATCGGAAGCCAAGTTCATCGACGGCCGTTTTCAGTTGCGCCTCACTGTCGTCACGAATCAGTGTGCCCGGATAGTCAGACCCTACGGATAAATCGAAAAAACGATCGATAGGCTTCACTGCCTGCGACACGTCGAGGTCAATTTGGCGCGAAGGCGTCGCGTCATCCGCGAAAGCGCTCAACAACAACAGCGAAACACACGCCGCAGTCGCTGTCAGGCATTCACGTGGCATAATGGTCACGGCGATTGCAACTCCCTAGTCCTATTGTCGCTTGTCGGTTGGCGTCAGTTGGACAGAATTGAGGTTGATAGCTTTCCAGCTGGCCCTGTCTTTCGAGCGGACGCTCACATCAACTTCGCCCGAGTGTTTGATGTTTACCTGACCGATTTCGACGTTGATAAATTGGTCCCAGGCTTGAGTCTGTAATACTTTGGCCGGAACATTGTCGTTGCCAACTCCCACGATAAATTCGCCGTTGCCGTTTGCAGCGGCAATGCTCGCGCTAATTTTATAAATCCCCGGTTTGTCCACGCGGACACGCCAGGCAACCCATTCGCTGGGGTCGTCCCAGTAGCCAATATCCGGCTTGCCGCCTTGGTCTTCCAGCTTCAATTTTGTGCCGTGCAGGAGGGCACTGTCAGCATCCATCACAAGCCGTCCATTGGAGTCTGCCGATACGATTGTCGAAAGTTCCGGCAAGGGCGCAGGTTTCAAATTGCTGCCGGTGATTCGCAACGCACAGGTAAGTTCACTCAATTTCGGACCGGGTAATTCCACAGCTAGGCCATTTGCCGTCTGGCTGAATTTCAACTCGCCATCACCGCCGAGCAATTCAACCTTCTCAATTGAGTTTTGTGCCGCCTCGTCAGTTCTGGCGAGCGACCTGATGACAAGTTTTCCTTCTTCTGGCCAGCCCAGCGCAATTGCGTAAAGTGTATTGCCTTTGGTCGTAAAGCGAATGTCCTTATCACTGTAATGAAAATCTTCCTTGAAGGAGCCGCCGCCGGTTAGCGCCCTCCCTTCTCCATATCGCAACCATGGTCGAGTACCATAAATGGCTTCACCATTTGCAGCAGTCCACTCGCCGAGTTGCTGCAGCATGGTCTCCACTTCAGGATCGAGCGAGCCGTCCGGCCGCTGTACCACGTTGAGCAACAGATTCCCGTTCTTGCTGACGATGTCGACGAGCATGTCGACCACCCATTTGACAGGGCGGTATTTCCAATGCTTGTTGTAGAACCAATCGCCGATGGACGTATCCGTTTGCCACGGATAGGGATCGATTCCAGAGTTCACGCCACGTTCGTAGTCATGCACCCAGCGTCCATCAGAAGGCTGTTTGCACGTATAGACGGCTTCGCAGATGCCCCCGTGGCAGGCAGCATTGATATTGTAAAAATTGGCAATCTGGCTTAGACCGACTTCGTTGCCAAAAGCCACACCGCCGTCGGTGTAAAGCAGATCGGGCTTGTAATTGTCCACCAACTCTTCGATTTCGTTGAACCACTCTTGCTGCCACCGCTGATTTTTCGAGTAGCCCCAGTAGTTATCGCCCGGTTCGGCGGGAGAGTGATAGAGATCCCAATTTTTCGAATTTGCCCCGTCGTAGGGAACTCCAGCTAAGGGTCCGGTCTTGTCGGCGTCGTGGCTGGTTTGGAACCAAGTGAAGCTGGCGCCCAAATGTTCAGACACGCCAAAGGGCAAGCCGTACTTCTTCGCGGCCTTCTGCCAATCCCCGACCACATCGCGGTGCGGCCCCATCTGCACGGAATTCCAGGAGTGCAGTTTGGAATCCCATAAGAAAAAATTGTCGTGGTGGGAAGCCATGCTGACGAAGTATTTCGCACCCGCTTTTTTGTAGAGTGCCATCAGCTTGTCGGGATCCCAATTCTCGGCTTTCCAAAGCGGGATGATGTCCTTCCAACCGTTCGTGGAAGGATGGCCCCAACGCTTGAGATGATCTTCATAGTCGGGATCCCCCTGCTGATACATTTTGCGGGCATACCAATCGCCCTCCATCGGTACCGACTGCGGTCCCCAATGCGCCCAGATGCCAAATTTGGCATCGCGAAACCACTCCGGGCAGCTGTAATTCTTCAGCGAGTCCATCGTGCCGACAAACGGCCCTTTGGCGATCGGCAGTTGGAACTGGAAAGAGCTGGTTTGAGCTGTTCCTATTGCCGGTACAAGTGCGCAGAACAGAGCCAATATGAGCCGTTTGATTCGATTCAGCAGCATAGGTTTGGATTTCCTGGGTTTGGATGAGCGACTCAGGGCACGTATGGACGCGGTGGACACGACCGCATGTGTACGAATGCCGAAGCCGGTGCAAGACCTTCAGAGGTGGCGGTCAATTTGAATTCGCCCGCTTCTCGCGTGGATTGCACAATGATTTCTGCCCAACCGTTAAATAAGCTGCGCGACCAAGGTGGAACGCTCGCCTTCCCGATCATCTCCACGGTCACATTTGGGTTTAAGCCACCCTCGCCGAAGCTATTTTTTACTTTAACGGCGACGACATTGTCGCCGGCGTGCAGGAATTTCTTGATGTCGAACGTTGGCTGTGCCGACCAGTCGTGCGATTCGCCAACGAATTGGCCATTCACGAAATACCAGCCGTCATCGTCGCAGCCAGTAAAGTGAATTTGTAATTCGGGATTGCTCAAATCTTGATCGCTTAACAGAAAATGTGCACGGTAAATCGCCGTGGTGTTTTCCGTTTTAATTGTCGATTCGTTACCGCTAGCTTTTGGTTTGAGGATTTTCCAATCTGAGTCATTAAAATCCTTCGCACATTCCGGCGACACCGTGTCGTCTTCGGAGATTTTCAACAGCGTCCAGCGCCAGTCGTTCACCGGAATGGTATTCACGGGCACATCTTGAATGAACACATCCGGCTCGTGGCTGCTAGGATCCCCGTTGCCCACGCCGACAATCTTACCCGGCCCTTCGAGGGCAAAGTCAATTTTGTTCTGCGCCGTCGGTACGAAGCGCCCTTGCCGATCGAGCACGGCCACTGCGAACACCGCCGCGTCCTCGCCATCGGCATTGATGCTTTCTCTGTCGGGGGTGAGCTGAATCCGTACGGGTTCTCCGACGGTTTCCTCCTCCGCATCGGCGACAACGTTGCCGTTTGAATCGAAGCCCTTGGCGCTCAACGTTCCTGGAGCATAATTCACGTTCCATGTCAGCTTGGAATTAGGCTTCATGTCCTGCCTGCCGAGTGATGTCCCATTTAGGAAAAGCTCGACCTGCTTGCAGTTACTGTAAGCATCCACGCGGATTACCTGGCCTTCTTTGCCGGGCCAGTTCCAATGCGGCAACAGATGCAGCACGGGTTTGGTCGTCCACCAGGATTGGTAGTAATAAAAATCATCCTTTGGAAAACCGCATGTGTCGAGAATGCCAAAGTGTGAGTTAATGCATGGCCAACCGTATGGCGTAGGTTCGCCACGATAATCAAAACCCGTCCATACAAAGCCGCCCGACAGCCAAGGACGGTCCGCAAACCAACTCCACCAAGATTCCGCGCTTTGTGCCCATTGACTAGGTGTGTGATCATAAGCGGGGACGTAGCCGCGCGCGGTATTCATTTCATAGATTCCTCGCGTGCAGGTCGTGCTCGCCTGTTCCGTGCCGACGTTAGGCTGGATTGGATGTTCGGCGTGATACTTGTCCATGTCCGGGCCCGGATGATAATTCCAGCCGCGCACTTCGATCACACTGTTAATGCCCCAAAAATTGTCGCCTTCCGGCGCTGCGTAAGTGACGGGTCGCGTTGGATCGAGATGCTTGGCAAGGTTTTGCATCGTATTTGCGACCGCCGTGCCTTGCGGCGAGTCCTGCACGGCAAATTCCTCGTTGGCAATGCTCCAAATGGCGACGCACGGGTGATTTCGGTCACGGCGGATTTGGTCATTCCACTTGCGGAGATTCTCCGAATCGCTGCCGAGCAGCCGGCTCTCGTCCATGACCAACATACCGAGCCGATCGCAGGCATCGAGCAATTCCGGCGTCGGTGGATTATGTGCGGTGCGAATCGCGTTGCACCCGAATTCTTTCAATTTCTTAACGCGAAATTCCTGCAATGCATCGGGGAGGGCTGAACCCACGCCTGCGTGGTCCTGGTGGTTGCATGTACCGTACAGTTCGTAGGGTTTGCCATTCAGTAAAAAGCCGTTTTTGGTATCGAAACCGACCGTTCGAATGCCGAACATGATTTCCGTTTGGTCAACGGTTTTGTCGGCCACTGAAACGGTGGTAAGCAGCTTGTATAGCTTGGGCGATTCCGGCGACCAAAGAACCGGCGAAGAAAGCTTCGAACTGAAGGTCACCATACTCTGCGATTCGCGCGCTAATTCTGCGGAGTTTTTAAAGCGGGCCACTGTCTCGCCTTCCGGAGACACAACCTCACAGCTCACGACAGCCGTGGCTGGATTCGGTAGTGAGTTGAGCAAGCTTGCTTCCACACTTATTTCCGCCTGTTCCGACGGAACGTTTTTTTCAAATTTGGAATAGACAAACACCCCATCGGGACCGATCGCCACGGGAGCAGTCTTGTCCAACCACACGTGACGATAGATACCTGCACCTTCGTAGAACCAGCCCTCGAATTTTGTAGCATCTACTCTTACAGCGACTAGATTCCTACCTCCAAAATGCACAACATCGGTAATGTCCTCACGAAAAGGATAGTAACCCCCCTCGTGTCGTTTCACGAGCCAGCCGTTAACCCAAACTGTCGCGTCACGAAACACGCCGTCGAACGTCAGCCAGATTCGCTTGCCGGAATCCGACGCCGGCAAATCAAATGTGCGTCGATACCAGCCGATGCTGGTTTTATCATAACCGGGACCGACTGGCTTGAAGCCGTGGCTTGCGTCGGCGGCACGGTCGAACGGCAATTCCACCGCCCAATCGTGCGGCAAATTCACTGTCCGCCACGTCACGTCGCTGAATAATTTGTCCGAGGCTGGACCGCCTGCAACACCGGCCTTGTCCAAATGCAGTGCGCCCGGCCAGTCGTCGCCCAGATGAAATTTCCAGTTGGCATCGAGCAAAAGATGCTCGCGCGGCGACTCCGCTGCCGATATGCGCGTCACAATCAAGACCGCGCACCCAGCGGCGACGAAGAACCTCATCGAGCCTGGTTTCAAACTATACCAGCGGGCCAACCACGACATGGCCGGCAATCTGCGAATTGCCTCAAATAACTTTTTCCAGAAAACTTGGCAAGTGGTTCGACGACGTTCACTACTCATCGCTCTTTTACGCTTTCATCAAATGAGAAATTCGTTAAATGGGTTGTCATCATCCGAGCTTGATCTACACGCGGCGTGTCATGCCTGATTTTGTCGCAGCGAAATATCAACCACCCACCATTCAGCCCCAGCAACAGACAAAAGGCATTCGGTTCGGGCACGGCGGCGAAGTCGCCATTCCCGGCCGCTCCGTTGGCCAAGTAAGTTTCCATTGCGGCGATGTCAGCGGCATTGAACTTGCCGTCGTGGCTAATGTCGCCAAGCGTCACCAGGTTTGCATCCGTCAGATTGTGGGCCGATTCATAACTACCTTCATTTTTCAAAATACCAAGCATCGCTTGCAAATCGGCGCCGTTCACCTGGCCGTCAAGATTCACATCGCCCAATTGCGGCTTGACCAGCACGAGCGTTGTGACAGACTCGACCGGCATCGTGTAGTTCAGCGAGCTAGCCCCGGTCCACGCCAGCGGCGAGCTATTGAGCAAATTGACGTGGGCAATATTCGACGACGCCGAGGTTAACTGGTAGGCGTCGGCTAGCGAAAACTGCGCTACGTTGGAAAAATTCAGCGCAGCCACTTGCGAACCGGTCGTACTTTTATTGACGAGCACAATCACCATGCGATTTGGGTTGCCGGCATCCTCGCTGGCATATACTGACGCCTTGGATACATCGCTGGCGCTTGCGCCGATGGAGGTGTTGCCGAATTTGTGCCCGTGGCCGTCGTAATTCAAATACATGTTGAACGCCGACGTAATGTAATGGTCGTTAGGCGCGCCGTCCCCCCACCACGCTGCAGAGAATACGCCTTTTTCCCCGTACACACCCAACACGTCGGCCTCCGCCACGCCGCCGGAAATGTCGCTTCCGCCACCATATTCGTACTCGCTGATGGAAAGCCTCGTGCCCGGATTGTATTCGTTGATAATCGCCTGTTCCCGCGGCAACAATTGAATAGCCGCAGTCTTAAACTGCGCTGGTGAGCCGGACGGTTCGTAAGGAGTGGAATACTGGGTGATCCAACTGTTTTCCACATAGCTGGGGTCCCACAAGGATCGCGCAGCCTGCAGTCGGGCGGCGACCGTGGGAGCCGTGTCGTCGGTACCGCTGGTGATCCGCACCCCGTTGGTGCCTTGCGCCTCGGGATACCAATGAAAATCCAGAACATCAAGCAGCCGTTTGCCGGCCGCTTGGCTAGCCGCGTTCAAGGACTTTAAATACGAGGCTTGAAAATTCAAAATGGTGTCGTTGATGGTCGAATCAGCGGGTTGATTTCCGAGGGCGACCATCCCTTGCCAGCCGTAATTGACCGCGCCGAACACCAGGGCATTTGGCGCCACGGCTTTGATCGCGCCGCCGTAATTGATGGCGTCGTTGTCCAGCTCTTGATAGGTTGCGTTGGCCGGATGCACTTCCAGGTGAGTTGAAGACCATGCGGAAGGTTCATTATCCAGGTCGTAAACCACCTGCTGACCGGGAGCGTTTGTATTCACCCAATTCACGAACTGATCCTGGTATACCGCGTTGGGCACATTACCGGTATTCGCTGCGGCGTTGGGGAATTCCTGATAAAAATGCTCCGCCAAATAATTGGGGTTATACGTTCCGGAAACCCACGTCGATCCGTTCCAATAGTTGCCGTTATAGCGGATGTCGCCGCCGTGATTTTTGTCCGCCGCCACGTAACCATTCGTGGGAATCGTCAGCAGCGTGGCCGCGCCAGTAGCCTTGTCTGCCTGCAAAGTCGGCAGGACGGCTGCACCGGGCGTGTTGCTGCTGCTCAGTAAGCCGTCGCTTTCAAAAAGATAATCCGAACCGGCGTTGGATGCGTTGTTCGTCCAGTTGTACGCCGTCCAGCGGTTGCCTCCCAAGCGCACAAACGTGGCGTCAGGAACGACGGTAGGATCATTCGTCCCGTAAATATACGGAGAAATTGCCTGGGATTGGGAGCCGTTGACCGTTAACAGCACCTGGGCCTGGGACGTAGCTGCCAGGCTCAAAAGGATTGCAATCGTCGAACGCCATGCAAAGCTATTGACTGAGTCAGCGGGGGCGGCCTCGCGATCATAGCAGCCCTTTACCGGCCAGCGCACGCACGTAATCCGCTGCATTCTTCTCTCCTCCTCCTAAATCCGACCGTTGCGTTTAAAGTCAACAAAAACGGGCGCGCCTGGTACCAGGTGCGCCCGCTTGAGGGAATTCAAAAAACCACAACGATTGATTACCGGCGGCCCCGACGCATCGCCATGCCCAGCAAACCTAAGCCGCCCAGACCCAGCAATGCCAGCGATGCCGGTTCGGGCGTCGGAACAGGCGTAAGGCGCAGATTATCCAAGTACATCGTATTGTTTCCTGTAGTGTTGCCGCCACCTATTTGTATATCGATCTCGGTTGGATTGGTCGAAGTTGACAACGTGGATCGAAGGCTTGCGGAAATGGGGACAGTGAACGTTGTCTCCGATCCAATACTTGTTCCTGGATAGCTGTACGCATCAAGCGATTGAAACCCGGTGTCGGCGTTGTTGATGTCGAAGTCAAACTGCAAATAATAGCCAAAAGATCCGCCAGGTGTGTACACATCCAGACTTAGCGATTGCGCATTGGCCAACAGTGCAGTCATTGCGTTCGTGCTTGGCGAGGCCAATACTTGGCCATAATTTGAGCCACCTGTGCCGGTTCCCGTAATGGCCAAACTGTAGGTGCCGTTAGTGACACCGTTGGACGTGTCAAAACCGGTTGTTATGGGTCCAAACTGACCAGAGCCATTTTGCAGGTTGTACGACGGCGGCACCGACCAACCATCCAAGGTGTTTTCCCAAGACTCAACCAATTGGGCCTTCAACTGACTCGCCACCAGCGATGCCACCATTGCCACAATTGCCAATAGATAACTTCTAATGTTCATAGAACGAATTCCCTCTCCCCCCGACGGGGAAATACACAGTTGCGCGCCATCATGTTGTAGCCAACCAGGGAATCCATTCACTGGGTTGCGATCGCTCGCGTACCTCTTCTCCGGTCCGTAAGCTTCGCCCCTCAGTGTGCCTGCCTATCTGCAATGAGTTTTTGTTGTAAATTTCTCCAGTTTTTTTGGGCTGGGCTTACTAAAACGGAAGCCGAAATAATTAGCTTTGACTCATCAGCTTCTTTCGGCGCCGATGTGCGACAGCGGCCAAAGCCGGTGCGGCCAGGCCGAGCAACATTAGCGACGCCGGCTCGGGGACCGCCCTGGAAAGGCTCCCCTCGCCAAAGTTTAAATAGCTGATCAAATATTGCAAATCGGCATTGTTCACTTTGCCATCGCCGTTGAGGTCGCCAATTTCCAGCAGATCGTTGTTGGTCAAGTCATTGGTGGCTTCGTAGGCGGCGGGGTTCGCCAGGGCTTGCTCCATGGCAATAATGTCACCGGCATCGACGTGATGATCAAAATTAAAATCGCCCAGTTCATAAAAAATTTGCACATTGTCGAAATATGCGGTTTCATTAACAGGAGGGCCGGCGGAATAACCACCACCCATCTGGATGAAAATCCCAGTTTGGTGCGTGGAAGTAGCCAGCAATGCTTGATACGCCGCGTTGGACGCATTGATGTTGTTGTAGTCAGTGGTACCCCAGAGTGACTCATATACCGCCGGGTACTGGAAGTAGAATTTCATCGTGGTTTCGGCACCATTATTGGCGGCAAGATAATGATATGAATCGATACTGGTGTATCCTGCGTCAGCGTTATTTAAGTCCAAGTCAAATTGCGTGTAATAGCCGAACGAACCTGGCGGTAAATACACGTCGAACGACAGCCCCGCGGCGTGGGACAACATAGTCGTCCAAGCCTGGCTTCCTTCGTTGGCAATCATCTGACCGTAATTTGGACCGGAGGGAGACATACTAGCATCGTTTGCCGGGGTACTGGCAACGGCGACCGACGCAAGACCGTTAGTGACGCCGTAGGTAGTGTTATAAGAAGCGGAGAAATTGGCGTAGTTAGTCGTGCTGTATGACGGCGGAATGGACCAGCCATCAAAAGTTGGATCCGACGTGTTTTCCCACGATTCCAATACATCGGCCTGGGCG
>Ga0335083_10006287_pt1 | contig 14891 bp, 9 predicted proteins | sample Lox_Sample_42_FD_206716 | JGI IMG/M metagenome (GOLD analysis project Ga0335083, IMG submission 206716) | Soil microbial communities from Loxahatchee National Wildlife Refuge, Florida, United States - Lox_Sample_4.2 | ecosystem: Environmental > Terrestrial > Soil > Wetlands | place: USA: Florida... | reverse complement strand
CACCTGCTCGATGAGCACCTTGTGCAGCTTCGGGTCCACCGCATGCGCCTCGAACATCGCCTCGATCATGGTGCGACATGCCACGGCGAGCGGCGCGGTGGCGACTTCGGCGAGCTTCGCCTTCACGAGGCCCTTCATCTCCGCGACGTGCCGCTCGACCAGCGCGGCGACGAGGGCCTCCTTGCTGGGGAAGTACTGGTACAGGGAGCCGACGCTGACGCCGGCGGCCATGGCGATGCGGTTGGTGCTCGCGCGGTCGTAGCCGGTGGTGCAGAGAACGCGAGCGGTGGCGTCCAGGATGACGTCCACCGTGGCCTGCGATCGCTGCTGGCGGGGCTTTTTCCGCGGTGCGGTGCGTGCTCTCGGCGCCATCTTGGTCCTCCCGGAATGCGAGTTGTCGATACGAGCGATAGCTCGCATATTCTTCCTCAGCAAGGGAGAGCTGACATGCAAACCCTCTTCGATGCGGTCGGGTCCGTCCGGGCCCTCTGGAGCTTCGTCGATCTCGTTCGCAACCCCGATCACCTCGATCGCGTCTTCGAGATATCGGACCGCATGGTCAAGCGCCGCACCGAGGTGCTCGACGTCATGCGCGACCACTTCCAGCGCGACACGACGGGCGCGGCCGCCCTTCGTGACAAGCCGCGACTGCGCGTCGACCTGGACGCGCTCTCGAAGCTGCCGGAGGGGACGCTGGGGCGCACCTTCGCCGACAACATGCGGGCACAGGGACTCGACCCGAAGAGCCTCCCGACGCTGGCGGCAGGCGACGAGCTCGAGTTCATTCGCGCGCACCTCTACGAGACGCACGACGTCTGGCACGCGGTCACCGGCTTCAAGACCGACGTGGCCGGGGAGCTCGGGCTGCAAGCGTTCTACGCGGCGCAGGCGCCCGGGGGGCTGCCGTGGATGCTGATGGCCATGGGATTCCTGAACACCGCTCTCTACGCGATGGGCGACCGGGAGAGGCGGCTGGACGCCATCTCGCGCGGCTGGGAGATGGGCCGCGCGGCGAAGCCGCTCTTCGGCACGCGGTGGGACCAGCTCTGGTCCGCTCCCATCGAAGAAGTGCGTCGCTCGCTGGGCGTGGAGGCGTACGCCGCGGCGTGAGCTAAGTTTCGCGCCACATGAGGCGCCTGGCTTTTCTCGCATTGTTCGTCGCCCTGTCCTGCGATCAGGGCGGCACCGTGGTCGGCACGACGGACGGCGGCACGTCGCTCGGTCCGTTCGGCAACGCACCCGCGGTGGCTTCGACGACGCAGCTCTCGAGGTTGACTGGCCCGGTGGACGTCGTTCGCGACAAGAACGGCCTGGTCCACATCTGGGCCACGAGCACGACCGACGCGCTGCGCGTCGAGGGCTACCAGTGCGCCAAGGACCGCACCGTGCAGCTCGAGCTCTTGCGCCGCTTCGCGGAGGGACGGACCGCGGAGCTCCTGGGCGACGCCGATCCGAGTCTCATCGACCAGGACATCGCGATGCGCACCATCGGCCTGGGGCGCGTGGCCAAGCAGATGTACGACGCGCTGGCGCCGGACAGCGACCTCAAGGCGTGGCTCGACGCGTATGCCGACGGCATCTCGCAGTTCTTCGCCCGCGTCCAGACGGGCGACGAGACGCTCCCCAAGGGGATGATCGGCATCTCCCACGGCGCCTTCACGCCGTGGACTGGGGCCGATTCGCTCGCCATCGGACGTCTCGAGTCCTACGAGCTCGCGTACTCGGCGGACGGCGAGATCGCAGCCACGAGCTTCGTGCAGGCGGCGCGCACGAAGTTCGCCGGGACCAAGCGCGCCGGCATCAACGCCGACCTGCTCCGCTTCGCGCCGCTCGACCCGACGACGGCGATGGACGGGTTCCCGGACGACACGACGCACTCGATGCTTCGCTTCGCGTCGGGCGCCTCGGCCGGACCGCTGCCCACGCCGCGCGTTTCCGACTCGGTGCTCGCCGCCGCCGTGCCGTTCGTGCACGCGGCCGATGCCGTGCGCAACGTGCTCGGCACGATGGGCATGCGCGGCTCGAACGACTGGATCGTGGGCCCGCAGCGCACCGCCACCGGGCACGCCATGCTTGCGAACGACCCGCACCTCGCGCTGAGCGCGCCGTCGGTCTTCTGGATCGTCCAGATCGACGCGCACGATCCGTCGGCGAAGGACACGAGCGGCGATCTGCACGTCCAGGGCACGGCGTTCCCCGGCATTCCGGGGATCATCCTGGGCTTCAACCAGCACATCGCCTGGGGCGCGACGACGGCCGACTACGACGTGACCGACGTCTACAGCGAGAAGCTGACGCCCGACGGCACGGCCGTCGTGTTCAAGGGTCAGAACGTCCCGCTGCAGACGGTGCGCGAGGAGATCGCCATCGCCGGCAGTGCGCCCCTCGAGTACGACGTTCTCGTCGTTCCGCAGCACGGGCCGATCGTGCCGACCATCGTGAACCATCGCGTGGTCGCGCCCGATCCCACCGAGGGCGCGATGAGCATCGCGTGGACCGGGACCAAACCGACGAACGAGCTGGCAGCCGTGTCGGGCTACCTGCGCGCGACCAGCGTCGAGGACTTCCGCGTCGCGGTCCGCCAGTTCGCGGTGGGCGCCCAGAACTGGGTCGTCGCCGACACCGCGGGCAACATCTTCTACACGACGCAGTCCGAGGTCCCGCTGCGCGCGAAGGCCGCGTACGCCTGGGATCCCAAGACGTTCTCGGGGACGCTCCCGTGCTTCGTCGAGCCGGGCGACGGCACCGCCGAGTGGACGGGGCAGTACCTCGACGAGGCGTACGTGCCGCACGTGAAGAACCCGGCGAAGCATTACGTCGGCACCGCGAACGGCGATCAGTACGGCGGCACGCTGGACAACGACCCGTCCAACGACGTGCTCCCGAACGGGCAGCCCATCTACATGGGATGCTGGCACGACCCGGGGTACCGGGTCGGACGCATCCACCAGCTCATCGAGGCGGTCGGACATCCCATGTCCCTCGACGACATGGCGACCATCCAGGCCGACGCGCGGTCGGCGCTCGGAGCGAAGCTGGCCCCGGGCCTCCTCACGTCGCTCGCGCACGCGCAGACCGAGGCGATGACGCCGGGGACTTACCCTGACCTGACCGCCGTGGTGAGCACTGCCCGGTACAAGGCGGCCAACGTCCCGCAGCTCCAGTCGCTCCTCACGCAGTGGGGCACGGACGGCTACGACACGCCCCCCGGTGTGAGCCTCGACGACGGCTCGCTCGTGAGCGACGCCACGCAGACCGCCGACAGCCAGGCGACGATGCTCTTCCAGACATGGCTGATGCGCGCCATGCAGGCGGTGCTCGGAGACGAGCTGACCGCGATCGACCAGAACCCGCCGCCGTTCGACTACCCCGTGCACGATCTGCGCGCGGCGCTGACGTACCTGCTCACGGCCGACCCGCACACGCTGCAGACGTTCGACACGACCACGGGCGACAGCGCCCTCTTCGACGACCTCACCACGGCCAGCGTCGTCGAGACGCGCGACGAGCGCCAGGTGACCTCGCTGCTCGACGCGATCGACTTCCTCGGCAAGCAGCTCGGCAGCGACCGCAACCAGTGGCGCTGGGGCAAGCTCCACACGCTGCGCTTCCAGTCGCTCGTGTCGCTCTGGCAGGCGCTGTCCATCCCGCCCAACGGGGATCCGAAGTGGCCCAACGGGTTCCCGCGCCACGGCGACGGGTTCAACATCGACGTGGGCGAGCCGGACGCCATCCCGGTCAACCTCGCCGACGCGACGTTCACCTACAGCGCGGGGCCGACGCAGCGCTTCGTCATCGACATGGACCCGTCCGGACCCGTCGCGCGCAACGTCCTCCCCGGCGGGGAGATCTGGGACAACCAGAGCCCCCACTTCAGAGACGAGGCCGAGCTGTGGCGGCGCAACGAGAACCACCCGCTGCCCTTCTCGCACGACGACGTGCTCGCCGACGCCGAGTCGCGGGTGCAGTACAAGCCCTGATCGCCCCGGGCCTCAGTCGTTCGACCGGACGACGATCTTGCGCGCCTTGAGCGCCGCGGCCTTCGGCAGGTGCACGATCAGCGTGCCGTTCTTCGTCTCGGCCGCGATGGCGCTCGTGTCGACGCCCGCCGGGATGCGGAAGGTCGCGCGGAAGTCCACCTCGTCGTACTCGCGCACGAGCGCCGGGAACTCCTCCTTGCCGTCGGCGTGGCGCGCCGTGAGCGTCAGCGTGCCGTTCTCGACGCGCAGGTCGATTCCGTCGTTCGGAACCCCGGGCACGTCCGCCACGATGAGCAGCTCGTCGGCGTTCTCGAAGACGTCGACGGGCGGCGCTGCCGTGCGGCGCTGGTACGCCCCCGCGCGGCTGATTCCGTTCTTCTCGGTCACTGCGATGCTCATGTCGGGTCTCTCCTTCTTCGCTTCACGGCTCAGCCGGCCTTGATGGCGACCTGGCGCGGGAGCGCCTCCTTGGCCTTGGGCAGCGTGACGGTCAGCACGCCGTCCTTGAGCGTCGCCGCGACGGCGTCGGCCTCGACGCGCGCGGGCAGTGGGAGCTTGCGGGTGAACGCGTAGGCCTGTCTCTCGCGCAGGTGGGCCTTGTAGCCCTCCGGCACGGCCACCTTGCGCTCGCCTCGGATGACGAGGACATCGTCCTCCACCGAGACCGAGACGTCCGCCTCGGCGAGCCCCGGAACCTCGGATCTCACGACGAAGCTCGTCTTCGTCTCCAGCACGTTCGTCGGCGGCCACGTCGCGAGGGGGCGGAAGTGGCGTTGCAGCATGCCGAGTGTGCGCAGCGTCTCGTCGAATTCTCTCCATCCGGTCAACATGGCCACATGAGTAAACACGGCAGACGGCGCGTAAAGGGGGGCCGGGCTATCCTCCTCGCACTTTGAGGACGCTCGCGCTCGGGTGCATCGTTTTCGCGGTCGGGTGCACGGGCGCCGCCGCGGTGCCGCCTCCCTCGGTCGGCCCGCTCCCCGTTCCACCTCAGCCGGACGACGCGACGCGAGCCGGTGCGACGCACGCCACGGCGGACGCGCAGCAAGGGCCCATCGTCTTCGTCGAGGACGACTACGCGCGCGCCCTGGCGGAGGCCCGCTCGCGCGGCGTTCCGATCTTCGTCGATACCTGGGCGACCTGGTGCCACTCGTGCCTGAGCATGCGCAGCTACGTCTTCCCCGATCCCGCGCTGCGGCGCTTCTCGAATCGCTTCGTCTGGCTGTCGCTCGACACGGAGCGCGACGGCAACGCGCAGGTCGTCGCGAAGCTGGGGCCACGCGTGCTGCCGACGCTCTACGTGATCGACTCGGCGAACGAGCGATTGCTCACCGCGTGGCCGGGCTCCCTCACCGCCGTCGAGCTCGCGGGGATGCTCGACGAAGCGCTCGGCACGGCACCGGACGGAAAGCTGAAGCATGCGCTCGACGTCGACGTCGCCGTCACGCACCTGCACGACACGAAGGACGCGGCCAGGTGCACCTCGATGGCTTCCGACGAGGCGCCCAGGCTTCCTCCCGGCACTGCGCTCGCGGACGTGCTGCGTGCGGGCATGGACTGCGCCGACGATCTGCCCCCGAAAGCGCCCGAGCGCGCGAAGCTCGCGGGGCTCGTGACGCTGGGGGACAAGGTCGCCGCGGACCTGACGCAGCCGATCCTCGCCGACGATCGCTCGGACCTCTGGGACTACGTGGTGGCCGGATACAGGACGCTCGGCGAGAAGGAGCACGCCGCCGACGTGAAGCGGGTCGCCACGGCGTGGGCCGCGTTCCTCGAGGACCAGGCCTCGCGGGCCACGACGCCCGCCGCCCGCGCCGTCTTCGATGCTCATCGTCTGCTTGCGTACAAGGCGCTGGGAGCGCCCGAGCGCGCCGTGCCCATGCTCCAGCAGAGCGCGCACGACTTCCCGGGCGACTACAACCCGCCGGCACGCCTCGCATCGGCGTACCTCGCGATGAAGCGCTACGACGACGCGCTCGGCGCCATCCAGCGGGCGCTCGGCCTCGCCTACGGCCCGCGGAAGCTCCTGCTCTACTCGACCGAGGCCGACGTCTACGAGGGGAAGGGCGACCACGCCGGCAGCCGGCAGTCCCTGAGCGACGCCATCGCGTTCGCGAAGACGCTGCCCGCCACCGCCCGCTACGCCAAGCTCGTCGAGTCCCTCCAGAAGCGCCTGGACAAGCTCGAGGCGCAGTAGTCAGCCGAGAGCCCAACCGCGCGGTTCGTCGACCTCGCCGGTGGGGTCGCCCTGGTAGCGGACGAACCCGCGCGCCACCAGCGTGTCGACGATCTCCTCGGCGACGAGCTCGGAGCAGTGCAGCTCGTCGGTCACGACGTCCCGCATCGCCGTCCGACCGATGAGGTAGCCGGTCGGCGGTGAGCCCGCGAGGCGCTCGCGAAGCGAGCGCGTGAGCTCCGCAAGGTCGAGCTCCTCCAGCGCGATCACCACGCGCGATTCGTGCAGCCGGGCGGCGGCGCCCGCAAGAGGGCGGCTGGCTACTGGTGCGGCTGGTTGCCGTCGAACGTGCCGTCGAACGGCCCGGCTTCGTACCACGCGTCGGGGTCGTACCCACCGCTGCTGCTGCCACCCGAGCCGCCGCCCGTGTCGACGCCCAGATTGGCATCCATGTCGAGCGGGGGTGGCAGGCATACGCGCTGGGTCACGCTCGAGTTGCCGACCAGCAGTTCGGTGCAGGTGTAACCCTGGGGGCACCCCCCGTTCTGGTCGCAGTACTGCCGGCAGACGCCGTTGCCCGCGCCGGAGTCCTGCATCTCGACGCAGGTCTGATTGTCCCCGCACGTTGCCGTGCCGATCTTGAGGTCACAGTTCTGCCCCTCGGGCACGCCATTGTCGCTCTGGATGCACGCGAACTGCGGCGTGCAATTCATGGGCGTGCACTGCGACTGCGAGGAGGGGCACGTGCATTGTTGGACCCCGCACGTCTGTCCGGTCCCGCACTGCCAGGGAGTCTGGTTGCACCCGGCCGCCCCCGAGCTCGACGAGCTACAGGCGATGACGCCGACGACGCCGATGCAGGCGAGGAGGGCTCCGACTGCGAGCGACCTACCCCGCGCCGACATCAGTTCCCGTTGGTCTGGTAGTAGTTGAGGAAGTACTTGAGCGGCAGCTCCGCGGAGAAGCCGCCGGTGCCGTCGTCCTCGCCGTAGAGGACGTCGGACGTGTAGCCGTACATCATCACCCACGTCGCCACGTTGCGGTCGCGGTCAGCCGCGATCCAGCGGTTGGCGTCCTGCAGGTAGACCCAGATCCAGCGCCGGTTGTCCGGCCCGATGAACTGGCCGAACGGATCCGAGTGGAACGCCGCCTCCGGGTCGTCCGCCGTTCCGGGGATCGTCGGGTCGTACGTGCACGTCTCGACCTGATCGCCCGGGCACAGCAGGTTTCCCTGCTTGTCGACCGTGTTGTACTGGACCGCGAGGTTCCGGAAGAAGTCCTCGAAGTCCTGGCGTCGCGAGAACACGTAGCCGCCGATCCAGTCCTTCATGTCCGGACGGCCGCCGGTCGCCTGCTGCTGGTAGTAGACGCTGTGGGTGGCCTCGGCGAACTGCTGCACGCCGGTCGGGATGGCCCACGGGAACATCTGGTACTGACCGCCGACCATCGACAGACACGCCGCTTCCGCGACCGCCTCGTAGCCGGGATCGGCCTCGAAGCTGAAGCCCGACAGGTACGAGCCCTGCGCCTGGTTCTGGTCGTAGTTGTCGATCGGCCAGAGCGCCGTGAACGCCTGCAGCGCGAGGCTCTTGTCGACCGCGATGCCCTGCTGCGTCGTGTCGCCGAAGTACGTGTCGTAGATCGTCACGAACGGACGCTCGCCTGACGACTGCTGGATGATGGCCTGCGTGGTGGCCGCATACAGCTGGTTGGCCATCGAGATGTCTTGGTTGAACTGGTTGTCCAGCTCGTCGTAGTACGTCGCCTCCGGCGTACCGGCCGGCGGCACGACACCCACGCGACGGAACGTGTCGTCCAGCTGGCTGCCCGCCCAGTCGTACGCCCACGTCGACAGGAACCGGCGCGCATCGGTGAAGAAGCCGGCGGGCCCGTTCGCGTACGGCGAGAAGTCGTAATACTGGTGGTACTGCGGGTAGTTGCGCCACAGGTACTGCCACTCGTACGCGTCGATCTGCGCGGCGATGATCTCGCTCGGGCTCGTGCCGAGGTCGAACTCGCGGCAGAACGGCGTGTACTTGGTGTTGCTGTTCGTGCAGTAGAGGTACTGGATCTCGTCGCCCGGGGTGCACGTCTGACCGCCGGGGGCGACGCCCTTCTCCTTCCCGCTGGTGGGGCAGTACCCGAGCGGATCCTTCCAGCGCGAGTTCGTCGCAGTGACGACCTTGCCACCGGCGGCCGGATCGAGCGCCGTCCCGCTCTCGCCCGACACGCTCGAGCCGGCGAGGCCCTTCGGGTTGCCGGAGTCGAGGGAGTCCTCGGTGGTCGAGCTGTTCGCGTAGATGAAGCTGATCGCCGCCTGATCGTAGGGCGCCCAACCGGGCTTGCCGCTCACGCCGCCGTACGTCGTGCTACCCGACCAGAAGACGCGGTCGACGTCGAGGTTGTATTCCATCAGCGACGACGTGTAGAGGCCGATGTGATCGCCGGCCTTGTCCGTGTAGTGCGGCCAGTTGTTCTGGTCGATCGAGCCCATGAAGTTGTGCTCGAGGCCCATCGAGTGACCGAACTCGTGCCACCACGTCACTGCGTAGTAGCTGGCGATCATGTTCTGGACGTACTGCTGACGGGTCTCCCACTGCCCGTTGATGCAGTGACGCGCGTCGCGATCGAAGGCCTGCGGCAGGCTGAACATCGAGTACTGGTCGGCCATCCGGTTCGGGAAGGCGAACTGCTTGATGTAGTCGTAGTCCTTGTGCGCGATCGTCAGCGCCTGCATCGAGGCGAGGAAGTTCGCCGAGTTCTGGCCGCCGTTCGCCAGGTCGTTGTTCACGTCGTAGGGCGGCGAGCCCGACTCGATCGTGGCCATGAGGTCCTGGAACTGCGCGTCGGCCATGCCGGCGCCCATCTGCATCGCCGAGGATCCGTAGTTGACGCTCCCGCCTTCCCACACGACGTACGGGTTGGCGGCGGGGTCGGCGAAGACCTGGTACGGGAGGACCTTGAAGAACGCGTTGTAGTAGTCCGCGTCGTGGCTGATGACGAAGTCCTGCGGGCCGAGGTTGCCCCAGGTCGCCATCGGCTTGCCGAGGTACTGCTGCAGCTTCGTGAAGAGCGTCGACGTCCCGTTGTGGTTCTTCGCGATCTCCTGCGGCACCAGCGGCAGCGTGGCGCCGTCGGTGCACGTACCCTTGGGCACGCAGACCTGGTTGCCGTACGCCGTGGTCACGCACGAGCCGGGCGGTCCGAAGTTGAACGCGCCGATCGTCTGCTCGTAGTAGTCCATCCGGGCCAGCAGGTAGTCCTGCCACGCCCAGTCGTCGAAGTTGATCGACGTCGAGATGATCTGACCCGATCGCGGATCGGCGACGAACTGCGTGACCGCGAGCCAGGGCGGGCCGGTGTCGAAGTCCTGCGCGAGGCCGCTGATCCAGCGGAGGAAGCTGTAGCGGACGTCACCCATCTGACGCGGCGGCTGGCCCGGGGCGAGCTGCGCGTCGTAGTCCATCACGACGAGCTTCGACTTGGCGCCGGAGAGCTGCATCAGCGCGTTCGTCTGGTCGACGACCCCTCCGCCGCCCGAGTACGTACCGTCGGCTTGCTTGTTCCCGAAGATCCCCTTGTAGTTATCGGGGTAACCGGGCGCGAAGTAGTAAGTGAACTGCTTGCCGTTCGGGTCGTGCCGGATGGCGAGCTGACGCGAGCCCCACAGGCCCGTCGAATTGTCGATCGACGGGAGGCGGTTCATGATGATGCCGTACTTGCGCTGGATGTTGTCCTTCTCCGGGATGACCAGCGGCATGTACGTCTTGGGGTTCTGCGTCTGGTCCTGCGCGACCTGGTCGAACGAGGTCGCGGGATCCTCGGGCGCGCGCATGAACGAGTACATGAGCGTGAACGTGACGTTGTTCCGCCCGAGCTTCTGGAACATCACGCCCGAGTAGCCGAACTGGTTCGCGCAGTACGTGTCGTAGCTCGTCGAGCTGTTGGTCCCGGAGTTGTCCTGCGTGACGCTGGTGCTCGGCAGCTGGTTGAAGACGACGGGGACGGTGACGTCGATCGCGAACTGCCAGTAGTTGTTCGGCTCGTCGACGTAGAACGAACCCGGGTGCAGCGTCGCCGAGATGCTGCCCGTGTCCGCGCACTTCGCGAGGAACTCGTTCGGCACGTCGCCGAAGGTGACGAAGTCACTCTGGTCGTTCTTGTCGAAGCTGATCTTCACCCACTGGCGCAGCTGCCAGTCGAGCTCCTGGTTCTCCTCGTAGAAGTTGGTCTTCTCGCCGTCGAGGTTCACGCGGTACTTCAGGTCGACGTTCGTGATCGGCCACGAGTCGACCGTCTCCTGGTTGCGCGTGCCTTGCGCCGCGATCGAGCCGGTCGTCGTCTGATCGCTGCTCGGCTCGATCATGTTGTTCATGAGCAGGTTGTCGGACGTGACCGCGAAGTTCACGTAACCCTGGCTCTCCTGCTCGATCGAGAGCATCCCCGACGCGGCGAACGGGTTGGGCACGCTCGTCGAGGTGATGGTCGTCTTCATGAACCAGCCCGGGTCCTGACCGCCCGAGCCCGGGCGGACCAGGAAGTCCTTGCGGACGTACTGGTTCTCGTCGAAGACGCCGTTACGCGACGGGCGGTCGGCCACGCAGCCCGAGGCCGCGCAGAGCGACGCGAGCGCGCCGGTGACGATGAAAGCACGGAGGATGTTGGAGTTCATGATTCAGCTTCTCCGAGTGGCTTCCGCGCTCACTGCGTGATGTTTTCGAAGGCCGGGTTGAACAGCATCGCGTCCACGACGCGGCCGAAGCCCTGTCCGTGGTTCGAGTTCAGCCAGACGCCGTTGGTCAGCGACCAGATGTCGTCGGGGTAGTTGTCGAACGGGCTGTACGACACGATGATGCCGCACGAAGTCTGCGCCGAAGGCGAGCCGGCGACGGCGTTGAACGGATTGCCCGGGTGGGCGGTCAGCCAGTCGAGGATGTTGAGCGTCGAGTCGTACTGGTCGACCGCGAGGACGTCGCCCGTCGACGGGTCCATGCAGGGGAAGACGTCGCCGAGGAAGTCGTCGGCCGTGATGGCCATGATCTCGATGCTGTTGTCGGCGGCGACGCAGGTACCGTCGACACACGTGTAGTCCTCGTCGGCGCCCCCCGCCTTGGTGCGGCACGCCTGGTAGGCGCAGCTCGCCTGGAGCGGATCCTGCCAGGGCCTGTAGGAGATGGCGTACGTCTCGAGGTTGCCGCTGAAGTCGATCTGCGCGGATTGGACGAACAGGCTGCTCGAGCCGTTGATGGCGATGTTGAAGCCGACGCCCGGCTGGTCGGGCAGCCACGGAACGAGGCCGCTCAGCGGGATCGAGGTGTCGAGCGCGCCGGGGGCGGTCGGATCGCACGTGGTGTTGTCGCCGAGGGTCATGGCCGTCGCGCAGGAGTGCCACGGGTCCATGAAGCTCGGGACGTAGACCTGCGCCGCGGCAATCGAGAGGCTCGTCGCCGAGGTCGTGTGGTTCTTGTCCCAGCAGTTCTTCGCGCCGGGCGGGCACACCTGGATGGGGCTGTGGCCCTGGCTGAAGACGGTGCGACCGCCGAAGGCAGCCGGGTACTGCCAGAGCAGCGTGTGCGCCTGACCGTCGAGCACCGCCTTGTACGCGTTCTGGACCGCGGCGGGGCTACCCGACGCCAGCTCCTCGGCCTGCATCTGGCCGTTGGAGTCCATGAGCGAGTTGCCGGTGTGCGGATCGATGAGCCACCGCGGCGGGCCGTTCGGGTACGCCGTCGCGCAGTGCGCAGCGGACTCGGGGTACGCGGCGGTGTTCTGCCACGCCCCGCCCACATACGGAGCTTGCGCGCACTCGTACGTCATGGTCAGGCCGGAGCCGGCGCTCCCGGCAGCGATGGTCGTGAGCACGGGGCTCCCGAACATGTTCGTGAGGTTCACGCCGAAGTTGGCGTGCGCGCCCGGCGGGTCGCTCTTCACCGGCGAGAGCGCCTGGTACATGGACAGCTCCTCGCGGTCCATGCGCTTGTACCAGTACGTGTACCGCTGGTTCGCGGTCTTCACGTCGGTGCCGTACTCGACGTCCATCGGAATCGAGAGGTACGGCTTGGTCGAATCGGGCGCCGTCGGGTTGCCGGCGAAGCCCGCGATCGTCGCGAGGTCGATGTACTCGAACTTGTCGAACTGGAGGCCGAAGTTGTTGTCGAAGAACATCGTCTCGAGGTCGATCGTCTGCGCCGCGACGCTCGCCGGATTGAGGACGTTCGGGTCGTAGGGGTTCTGGCCCGCGGTGACCGCATCGCCGAACGCCTTCATGTACTTGAGCCACGCGATGCCGAACCACTTGAAGAAGTAGCGGCGGTCACGCACAGGGTGCGGCAGGTTGTTGGGGTCGCCCTTGCCGAGGACGCGCACGACCCAGCCCAGGGACTCGTCCCAGAACGTGCCGTAGTCGAACCCGATGTACCCGTCGGGCGACGTGACACCCGTGAACAGACCCGGGAACCAGAGGTTCGGCAGGATCGCGTCGTTCTCGAGGAACACGATCGCCGGTCCGCCCGGCTTCATGACGGACGGCGAGATGCCGTAGACGTCGAGGTACCCCTGGGCGAGTCCCGGCGGATCGCCGGGGAAGACGGCCTGGCCGCCGATGAGCATTCCCTCGAAGCCCGTGCAGACGTGCTGGGCGTCGACCGGAGTGGGCGAAGTCGGCAGTCCGAGCTGCTGCGCCACGATGGGGTCGGACGCGAACTGGCAGCTCTCGGGCGCCGACGGAAGCATGCCGAGCTGGTACGCGATGTCGTTCTCCACCAGGCGCTGGTACTCGCGCATGATGAGGCCCGTGCCGCGCTTGTCCTCGCTGCCGGGGCAGTTGGTCGGATCGGAGCACTCGTTGAGCGGGATGCCGAAGGCGCGGACGTCGAAGTACCACTCGGTCGCCTGGTCACCCGGCTTGGGGAGCTGCGTGTCCTGGACGACGTCGTATTCGCCGAGGTTCGTGCCGTTGGCGACCGTGCCCTTGGTGGGCAGCGCGCCGTTCGACAGCGAGAAGTCCTGGTTCACGCCGACGATGGTGAAGGTGACTTCCTCGACGGTGTGCGTGTGCCCGCCGACGAGCTTCTCGTAGTTGATCTTGTTCCGCGAGTCGCTCATGCTCCCGGGCGTGCCGTAGGGCATGACGCAGTTGTTGAGGTAGTCCCCGTACGTCTGGCCGAGCGCCATGGTGCACGTCGTGGTCGCGCCGATCGGGTTGCCGCTCGTGTACGGACCCTGCTGGTTCACCGCGAGGGTCGGCGCGAGAACCGAGCCCGGGATGAACTTCGCGTAGTCGATGTACATGTTGTTCGGCTGGCTCACGATCGGCTGCGGCGAGCCGTAGAGGAACCGCAGGTACGTGCCGAGCGGACGGATGCCGAAGTACCAGAAGCCGTCGCCCTCCGGCGCGTAGAGGCACTTGCCGTCGGCCACGCAGCCGTTGGCCTGCTCGGTCGCGTCGTCCGTCGCGTCCCACGAGTAGCCAACCTTGGGCGCGTAGGTCGCCATCATGGCGCGGAAAATTTCGTTCACCGAGCAGCCGATGCCCTCCGAGCAATCCTCGTTGTCGTCACCGAGGTCGCCCGCCTTGCCGGTGTAGTCGTTCCAGTTGATGAGGTACGGCTTGCCGTCCTTCGTGATGGGCACGCCGAAACCGAGCGTGTATTTGTGGTGCTTGTTGAAGCTCTGGAACGTCATCAGGCCCGTGTACCCGAGCTGGACCGTGAGCTGGTCGATGAGGTGCGTCGCGAAGTCGTAGCTGAAGCCGACCTCGCCGTTGTCGCCCCACACGACGGCGCCGCACGTGTCGTTCTGGTTCTCGCCGCACACGCCACCGCCCGCGCCGAGCCCCTGGCAGTTGCCGCCCTCGAGCGTGATCGGATCCGGCGGGAGCATCGCCTTCTCGACCGAGAGACCGGGCCACTGGTCGGTCTGGCAGCAGCCGATGGGATTCCCGCAGCTCGTGTCCTTCGCGTCGCGGGGCGCGCCGTCCAGGCACAGGCCGGCCACGTCGAGCGGCGGTGCGATGGCCTCCGTGAGCATCTTCGCCCAGCGGTCTCGCTTGAGGGCTGGCGTGCACGGCTCGAGCACGTTCACCGAGGGGTACGACGCCTCGAGCGACGCCTCGACCACACCCGTGGCGCCATCCACTTCGCCGTTGTTGAAGAGAGTTCCCGACGCCGGCGTGAACGTTTGGTTCGGACCGTCCTCGCAGCCGGCGAGGATGATGCCCCCGGCAACGAGTGCCGGGACGACGCAGAGGATGGTGGCGACTGACCTTCGCATGAGCGCTCCTGACGGTGGTCGGTCCCCGGCTCGCGATCGATGGATCGCGGGCGAGCCTCTCCCACCAATAACCGTGGCGGAACCTACACTCCCCCCTCCTTCGGCAGCTCAAAATAAGCGACGGTGCCTTGCGCTGGATCAACGCGGGACGGGCCCTGTGTTAGAGGAGTTGCCGTGAAGCTCCGTGGAAACTTGCCGCTCGTGGCGTGCGGGCACGCCCTGGTGCTGTTGGCGCTATTCGCCTGCAAGAAGCCGTCACCGAACGCGACGGCCACGCCGGATGCGGGGGCTTCGCCCCTCGCCGGGTCGGCGGTTGTCGACGCGGGAGCACCCCCGCCGGAGCTCTCGGCGAGGGTCACCGTGACCGGGGCTCCGATCGATCAGGGGCAGGCTCAAACCATGGCCATGCAGTTCGCGGCGAGGCGATGGCCCCAGTACCACCCCCGATTTGCCATGGCGATGCG
>Ga0335083_10006286_pt1 | contig 14892 bp, 16 predicted proteins | sample Lox_Sample_42_FD_206716 | JGI IMG/M metagenome (GOLD analysis project Ga0335083, IMG submission 206716) | Soil microbial communities from Loxahatchee National Wildlife Refuge, Florida, United States - Lox_Sample_4.2 | ecosystem: Environmental > Terrestrial > Soil > Wetlands | place: USA... | reverse complement strand
GCCTCGGCCGCTTGCCACACGGCCCGTTCGCAGATTTTGTAGATCGTCGTCACTTAAGCCTTCCGCTTTGACCCTATCGGCGCGGAATCGCCTGCACAACTGACAACGCTCCCCATTCGAGCACTGTCCACGAACAAAGCCGCGCCGGTCTTGACTTGAGCATGCAGGAATAATTCCCTACCATCCCTTGGAGCTGAGGGGTAAGCATGCTCACCCACGCGCAGGTCTGGTCGGCCATTGATCGTCTGGCGGCCCGCGCCGGCCTGTCCGCTTCGGGACTGGCCAAGCGTGCCGGGCTCGATGCGACCACTTTCAACAAATCAAAGCGCGTCACGGCACAGGGCCGCGCCCGCTGGCCTTCGACGGAGTCGATCGCCAAGGCGCTTGCCGCCACCGGCACGACGGTCGAGGTCTTCGTCGACCTGATCAATTCCAGCGGCGCTCCCTCGGTCCGGGCGGTGCCGCTGCTTGGCTTCGCAGAAGCCGGCGCCGGCGGTTATTTCGACGACGGCGGCTATCCGGTCGGCGAAGGCTGGGACGAGATTGCGTTTCCCGCCGTCAGCGACGACCACGCCTACGCGCTGGAAGTATCCGGCCAGTCGATGGAGCCGGCCTATCGCGACGGCGACGTGATCCTGATTTCACCGGCGGCGCCGATCCGCCGCGGCGATCGCGTCGTGGTGCGAACCCGAAGCGGCGAGGTGATGGCGAAAGAACTCAAGCGCCGGACCGCGAAATCGATCGAACTGCGCTCGCTCAATCCCGAGCACTCCGACCGCACGCTTGCGGCGACCGACGTGCTCTGGATCGCGCGGATTCTTTGGGCGAGTCAGTAACGGCGCAGCCTGCGCCAATTGCGGCCGCCAACGCGCGTCGGTATCGATTGCTAAATCCGTGCCGGACTGGCTGATCTCTTCTTGATCTATGTCAAGGAAGGATCAGGCGCGGTGTCAGCTAATCCCCGGGCAGCGGACGCTGCACAGACCGGGGGGACAATTGCTACAACTGAAAGTCGATCGGATCGAGGCGGCGACACCACGCGTTCGCCGTATCGTGCTTTCGTCCGCGAGCGGCGACAATCTGCCGGCCTTCGCAGCGGGGGCGCATATCGACATTGAGCTGCCGAACGAGGAGACGCGTTCCTACTCTCTGCTCAACGATTGCCCCGAGGCGGATCGCTACATCGTCGGTGTGCTGCGCGAGCCCGACGGCTTCGGCGGTTCGGTTTATCTGCATGACAGGCTTGCGGTAGGAGACATCCTCAAGGCCTCGGCGCCAAGCAATGACTTCCCGCTCTACGAGGCCGGGGAAGCCAATATCCTGATCGCGGGCGGCATCGGCATCACGCCGATCATGTCAATGGCCGGACGTCTTGCCGAGCTCGGCAGAGATTACACCCTGCATTATTGTGCGCGCTCTGAGGAAGAGGCGGCTTTTCTGGACGAGCTCCGGGCGCGGCATCGCGACCGGCTCAAGACCCATTTCGACGGCGGCGATCCCGCACGCGGCCTCGATTTGAAAGCGCTGCTCGGCACCCGGCCGCCTGGCGCCCATGTCTATGTTTGCGGCCCGATCGGACTCATCCGCGACACCATCGCCGCGACCGCCGATTGGCCGCAAGGCACGGTGCACTACGAGTTGTTCACGGGCAGCGCCGCCGATCTCACAGCCGAGCACCATGATCAGCCTTTCGACATCGTCTTGAAGAAAGCCGGCAAGACTTACACCGTGCCGGCTGACAAAAGCATCCTCGCCGTCCTCAAGGCGGAGGGTTTCAAGATCAAGACCCTGTGCACCAGCGGCCGCTGCGGCACCTGCCGGGTCGGATATTTGTCCGGCAAGGTCGAGCATCGCGACGAGGTGCTCGACGACGATGAAAGACAGACTTTTCTGCAAGTGTGCGTCTCGCGCGCCATGCCGGGCGAAACGCTTGTGCTCGATCTGTAACGATAACATCACGGGAGATCAGCGATGAACATGCAATTCAAATCGGGCGTCAGCTCGCCTTACGTGAAAACGCGGTCGATAGCTTGCGGCACGCTCGTGACGACAGATTTGAAGCGCGCGCGCCGCATGCAGGAACAGGCATTCGACATGGAATGCGTCGAGCCGTCCGCGGGCCTGATGTATGTGCGCGAGAAAGGGCATCGTGCCGGCGAGGCCAAACACGGCAAGCCTTATTGGGTGCTGGAGGTTCGCGAGGTCGCCAGTATCGCGGTGCCGCAGGAAATGTTGAACCATTGGGGCTTCGAGGCTTCGAGCCAGGCCGCCGTGGACGAAGCCTATCAGAAGCTAAACGCCAACAAAGCGGAATACGGCATTACGCGGGTGCAGAAGCCTGCCTTTCGCAATGGCTCTTACGCGCTCTATTGCGTGGATAAGGACTCCAATTGGTGGGAAGTCGAGTATCGCACGCCCGACCTCGTCTACAGCGCGCTGCGCGAAAAGGGCGACCAGTTCGCCGATTGATCCGAACCAAGCCAGGGAGACAGGCAATGTCCGCAATGTCCACAGCCGCACCGCTTATCAAGAATGAACTGTTTTCGCACGGCACTTACGAGTGCAGCGAAATGGGCGCTACCAGAAGATTTTTGGTCGACTTTCTCGGCCTCGATATCGTCCGACCGCTGCAGGAAGCGCAATATATGTGGAAGGGCGGGCCGTGGTCGGTGATCTGCGTTCGCGTGCAGGACGGCGACGCCAAGGAACAAGGCACGCTAAATCATTTCAAGCTGTCGGTCGCGACCGACGCCGAGGTCGACGCCGCCCATGCGGCAGCACTCGCGCACAAGGACGAATTCGGCATTAAGCGCGTGCTCGACATCGGGACGTCGGAGGGACATCGGGCGTTCAAGCTGCTCGATCTCAACAACACCTGGTGGGAAATCAGCACGGTTTCACAGGCTTATTTCGACGCTGTGTTCGCCAGTGGCGATGCGAAGCACTGACCATCCGTAGCGCAAAGCCGAGCGTCGCCATCGCGAGGCGTAAGCCCGTAGTCAGGCGCAACGCGTCGGGGGATTCGTCGCCGACGCGTAAATATTGACAGTATACGGAAAGAATGTATACTGTCTAATAAATTAGGGAGGAAGCTGATGTCGCCTGTCCGGAAACTTGGGCCGTCTGTAATTATCGCTGGCGGTGGAATTGGCGGTTTGGCGGCCGCGTTGGGCCTTGCCAACAAGGGCTGCCGGGTCACGGTCCTGGAGCAGGCCGACGCGTTCGGCGAAATCGGCGCCGGAATTCAAGTCGGGCCCAACGCCTTCCATGCCATGGATTACCTTGGGATCGGCGACGTGGGCCGTGCCAGGGCGGTCTATATCGATGCCTTGATCATGATGGACGGCGTGACCGGAGAGCGGGTGTTCCACGGTCCGCTCGATGAACCGTTCCGAAAGTATTTCGGCAACCCGTACGCCGTGATTCATCGCGCGGATCTTCACGGCGCGTTTCTCGATGCCTGCCGGTCCCATGAGGCGATCACACTCGTCAATAGGGAAAGAGTGATTGCATACGAGAACGACGCGGCAAATCGCGTGCGCGTACGCACCGAGGCCGGACACGTTTATGAAGCCGACGCAGCGATCGGCGCGGATGGGGTGCGTTCCAAAATCCGCGAGCAGCTGACCGGCGGCGATCCGCTTCGGCTGTCCGGTCATGTCGCCTATCGCGCGGTGCTGCCGATCGAGAGTATGCCGGAGGACTTACGCTGGAACGCCGCAACGCTGTGGGCAGGACCGAAATGCCACATGGTGCACTATCCGCTGCAGGGCTGGCGATCCTTTAATCTCGTAGCCACCTTCGTCACCGATATCGAAAATGTCGGCAGCAACGAACCGGGCCACCGCGATGAGGTGCTCGGCCGTTTCGCCAATATTGTGCCGAAAGCACGCAAGCTGCTTGAAATTCCGACCGAGTGGCGCCGTTGGGTGCTTGGCGACCGCGACCCGATCGGCAACTGGACCGATGGTCTTGTCGCCCTCCTGGGAGATGCCGCACATCCGACCTACCAATATTTTGCGCAAGGCGCCTGCATGGCGATGGAAGATGCGGTTTGTCTGGCCGACAAATTCGCCAATGCCGGCGGCGACTTCGCGGCAGCGTTCCAGGCTTATCAGAATGAACGCATTCCCCGCGCCTACCGGGTGGTGCTGTCCTCGCGCGAACTGGGGCGGGTCTACCATGCCGACGGTATCGAACGCCTGGTGCGAAATGCCTGGCTCACGGGCAAGACCGCGCAGCAGTTCTACAACAGCATGTACTGGCTCTATGGCGGAAACGGGCTTGCAGGCGCCGGACAGCAGCGTGCTGCCGCCTGACGGTTCGCACCCTGACGCCGGTGCGACGCAAGTCGATGTAATGGAGGACGAACGATGAGCGCTCTTGGGACATTGGCCGAATTGCCAAGTGCTTATGTCGACGGACTTGCCGCTCATAATTTGGTGCCGCTGTGGCCCAGTCTGCGCGCCGCGCTGCCGCACGGCGCCCCGCTTCGCCGTACTCGTCCGGTTATCTGGCACTATGCGGACGTGCGCCCGCGGCTGCTTGAGGCGGGCGAACTCACGCCGATCGAGAAGGCCGAGCGCCGCGTCCTGGTGCTGGCTAATCCTGGGCTGGGCCTCGAGAATATGCAGGCGACCCCCTCGATATACATCGGCTTGCAATTAATCCTGCCGCGCGAGATCGCGCCCAATCACCGCCACACGCCAAGCGCGGTCCGCTTTGTTGTTGAAGGCGAGGGCGGCTTTACCATAGTGGATGGCGAGAAGCTGCCGATGGAACGCGGCGATTTGATCCTGACCCCGGCGCTGCTTTGGCACGAACACCGCCACGAGGGCACCGGCCCGGTGATCTGGCTGGACGCGCTCGATCTGCCGACGGTTTTCGCGCAAGAAGCTTCTTATGCGCTGGAGGGTCCGCCGCAGACAGTGCGTAACCAACCGGATCCTTCGCAGACCCATTATCGACGGGCGGGACTTCTGCCCTACCGCGCCTTGAGCGGTCCGCGCGCTTCCTATCCGCTGTTGCGCTATCCTTGGAAGGAAGTGCGCGAAGCCCTGCAGGCCTTGGCGCCGGTGACCGAAGCCAACGAATTGGTGCACTTGGCTTATGTGAATCCGCAGACCGGCGCGGAATGCCTGCCCGTGCTGGGCTTCTCGTCGATCATGTTGCGGCCAGGCGAAACGGCCCGGCCGTCGCGCCGTTCTGCTTCCGCGGTGTTGCATTTGGTCGAGGGTGAAGTCGAAGCCGAGATCGACGGGGTGACGCTGCGCGCCGAGGCAAACGATACCATGGCAGTGCCGACGCATGCCAAAGTGTCGATTGCGAACAAGTCGACGCGCCGGCCGGCGTTTTTATTCCAGGTGGACGACGCGCCGATGCAGCGTAAGCTCGGTTTTTACGAAGTGCTCAACTAAACCCGCCTGGCAAACCGCATTCGTTAAGCTGACGCCCGAGTTATCTGGCCGTTGCCGAAAGGGACGATCGATGCTGCTGCAGGATTTACATTCCATGCCGGGCCATCTTATTCGCCGCGCCCAGCAGATCGCCGTGGCGATTTTCATGGAGGAATGTGCCGACTTCGACCTCACACCCGTACAGTACGCGGCACTGGTGGCCATCCACGAAAATACCGGTGTTGACGCCACGCGATTGTCGGCGCTGATTGCCTTTGATCGCTCCACCCTGGGCAACGTCCTGGAACGGCTCGAAGCGCGGAAGCTTCTGAAGCGTTATTCCTCCCCGGAGGACAAACGGATCAAATTATTGAAGCTCAGTAGCGCAGGCGCCGCGCTGGTCAAGCGCGCCGAAGCTGCAGTGCGCCGCGCCCAACAACGAATGCTGTCGCCGCTGCCGGCAAAAGACCGCGACAAGCTGATGGAGCTTCTTGGTCAACTGGTCGATCTGAACAATGAAGCTTCGCGAGCGCCGTTACGTCTCGCGGGCTAGTGGATCTGGCTCAGCCTTCTAATTCTGAGACCAGTAATTTTTCGCCGTTGGGATCAATAATGCCGGCAAGCAGGGTGCCGCATTCCTTGCATTCGAGGCTGTAGCTTTCGAATCCGCAGCTGTCGATCCTCGGAATAGGGCTTCGACAAAAGGCAAGCTGTGCGGCGCACTTCGGACACACAATCACCGCCGCTGTCGCAATCGCTCTGACGCCGCTCATGGGGATAGTTTATCCGCACAAATTCCCGCCGCCAAGATCAGACGCGTCGCAAACAGCCGGCGCCACGTTTTCGTCACGACGCTTAAAGTGTCTAGCGTCTTGTTCTGATTGGCTTGTCGAGGTTTTTGCTGCGGCACGACGCCGAGCCTGCGTTGGTATCGAATTACCTCCGCGGCATCGGACGACGCCGGTGAGGTGGCGCGTCTTGCAAGAAAGGCGGTTGAGCACAACGCGCTGGGTCGAAACGAAGAGCCGGATTTTCCGGCCAGGCGTGCTGCCTTCAACTTGCCAGTAGTCCCGCCACCGGCTGCTTGAACAGCATCCGCCGTTCAGAGAGCGTCGAACGGAAAAACGCGTATCGCCGGTTCAACTGCTCCGCGGCGGCCTGATAATGCAGCGTCATCAGGCTGATTGGCTTTGCCAGCAGCGGGTAAGGTCGCGATTCACTCATCTGGCGGTAGTCGAAGGCGTGCTCATAAAAAACCCGCTGCTCCGCCCCTACCGCAGCGAGAAGAAGGTCGGCGCCGAAGTTTCGCGCCGCCAGCATACAAAGCCGGAGCGTCGCATACGGCAATCCGCGATGCAGCCGAGAAAGCTTCTCATCGGTGACAAAGCGGGTTGCATCGATGATGACTTTGCCGGCATCGATTTCAGGCCGCAAAATGTCGGCGAAGGCTTCGAACGAGGGAAAGTCGGGATATTCGAGCGAGGCGACGTGAAGGCGGATTGAGCTCGCCAGTTCGTCGTCGATGTACAGCCCCAAGAGATAGACCTTGCCAATTTCGTCGTATGCATCCGAAAACGTCCCGGAAAAATTTGGGGAAATCGTTCCGTCGCGGCTATAGGCGTGATGGCGAAGGCGAAAGATTGCATCGCGTTGTTCGTCCGAATCGGCGAGCCGCACATCGATCCGGTCCAACAACCGCGCCATGCTGTCGGAAAAGCTGTTCGCTGAGCCTGAGGATGCGAATGACCCAAACGCTTCCGATCCCATACCCCACCTCGCCTTGAGACCCGGCTCAATTTCCGTTGCGCCAGTTAAATTTCTATAGGGCCGGCAATGACATCGTCACCCCCCCAAATTTGGGGGGTCCGATCGGCCTCGGGTCCCGCCCAGGGTGTGCTCGGGATTGAGCGAACGGAGCTTTGGGCTACAATCGCAGCGGCAAAACGCGGAGAAATCGCGATAATGCGCGTTCTGGCGATGGCGGCCCTATTTGGCTTCTGTGCCGTGCTATTGGCACCGACCAGCGCATCGGCCGTATGCGACTGTTACAATAAAGGTCGCTATCTGAGATGCCAGCCAAGCCCGCTTGCGTGCCGCGCCGCCGGTGGCAACCGCTGTTATGAAGGTTGCCGCACAAGCGGCGGGCCCTGACAAGAAAAGGGCACAAGAAAGAGCCCCGGTAGAGCGGCGTACGATAAATCACGCCGAGCGCGCCAGCGCGCCGTCGATCATGTCGATGGTGTTTTGAATGCCGTAAGCGGCGACGAAGGAGCCAAAGCGCGGGCCCTTCTCCTGGCCGAGCAGCACCTGATAGAGCATGTTGAACCAGTCGAGCGTGACGCCCGGCTTGCCGTCCTTGGCTTTCTTTTTCTGATCGAGGAACGGCTCGCGCCGGCCGACCTCGTACACTACGTTCTGAATCTCTTCCGCCGGTACATCGGCGGGAAGTTGCGAAAGCGCGTCACGCAAATCGATCAGCGCAGCGCGTTCGCCCGGAACAGGCTCGCGGAATTTTTTTGCCGGCAGCACGAAATCGCGGAAGTAGTGGATGGCGTAATCGACCACGGCGGCAAGGTGCGGATGCGTCTGCCGGGTCACGCCGGGCCGGTAGCGGCCGATGAAGCCCCACAAGGTGTCGGCATTTTCGGCGTTTGACGCAGTCACCAGCGACAGCAGCATCGCAAACGTCACCGGATTGTCGGCCTTCGGCGGCGCGCCGCCGTGAATGTGCCAGACCGGATTGGCGAGGCGCTCTTTCGGAGCCTGCCGCTCATAGGCTTCCAGGTATTGCTGATACTCATCGACGTGCCGCGGGATGACGTCGAAATAGAGCCGCTTCGCCGCCTTCGGCTCCCGATACATGAAAAGCGACAGGCTTTCCGGGCTGGCGTAGCGCAGCCACTCCTCGATGGTCAGGCCGTTGCCCTTCGACTTGGAAATTTTCTGGCCGTTCTCGTCGAGAAAGAGCTCATAGTTGAACCCCTCCGGCGGCGAGCCGCCAAGCGCGCGGCAAATCTCGCCCGACAGCTTGACGGAATCGATCAGGTCCTTGCCGGCCATTTCGTAGTCGATGCCGAGCGCGACCCAGCGCATCGCCCAATCCGGCTTCCATTGCAGTTTGCAGCGCCCGCCGGTGACGAGCGTGGTGACGCGCTCACTGCTGTCCGGATCATCGTAGGTGATGGTCCCCGCTCTGGCGTCGCGGGCGACCACCGGCACCTGCAGAACGATGCCGGTGCGCGGCGAGATCGGCAGGAACGGCGAATAGGTTTCGGCGCGCTCCTCGCGCAGCGACGGCAGCATGATGTTCATCACCGCGTCGAAGCGCTCCAGAACTTTCAGCAGCGCGGCGTCGAAGCGGCCGGACGTGTAGCAGGCGGTCGACGACATGAATTCGTAGTCGAAGCCGAACTGATCGAGAAAGGCGCGCAGCCGTGCATTGTTGTGGGCGGCAAAGCTGTCGTGAGTGCCGAACGGGTCCGGTATTTTGGTCAGCGGCTTGCCGAGGTGCTCAGCGACCATCGCCTTGTTGGGGATGTTGTCGGGCACCTTGCGCAGCCCGTCCATGTCGTCGGAGAACGCGATCAGGCGGGTCTTGATGTTGTCGTCGGTGAGCACGCGGAAGGCGTGGCGCACCATCGTGGTGCGCGCGACTTCGCCGAAGGTGCCGATATGCGGCAGACCCGAAGGGCCGTAGCCGGTTTCGAAAATCACTTCCGGCTTCGGATTGCGTTTCAGCCGCGCGACGATCTTGCGCGCTTCGTCGAACGGCCAGGCGTGCGACTGCTCGGCGAACGCGCGCAAGTCCGATGCATTGTCAATGACCGTGGCCGTCATCGCTCAAGTCCATAGACGCTTATCTGTTCTGTTCCAATCAAAACGGACTGATCGGGAAATAGCGCAGCCACAAATCGGTGTAGCTGCCCTTTTCCCACAACTGGAACAGCGCCCAGTTGATCGCGAGGCGCAACAGATCGTTGCCGCGCTTGACCGCGATCCCGATGCCTTCGCCGAAATAGCGGCTCTCCAGAAACGGTCCGCCGCGAAAGGCGCAGCAATTGCCGGAGTCGGAACCATTGAGCCAGAACGCGAGCGCAATGCCGTCGCCGAACAGAAGATCGACGTCCTTTTTGCGCAATGCCTCGCGCGCCGCCTCGGCGTTGGGATAAGGCCGCACCTCGGCTTCGGTGAACATCGCCTTCAGAAAAGCCTCGTGGGCGGTGCCGGCGATCACGGCAATCTTCTTGCCCTCGAGCCGCTCCGGCAGCACGTCGCCGATCGGACTGTCGGCGCGGGCCACAAAGCGTGCCGGCGTGCGGTAGTACGGGTCAGTGAAATCGGCGCGGCGGCGCGCCTCTGCTGTCGGCGCAATCGAGGCGATCACGGCGTCGCCGCGGCCGTCATTGAGGGCATCGAGCAGGCTGGCGAACGGCCGCGCCTGAATCGTGCAGCTGACCTTGATTTCGTCGCAAATGAGCCGCGCCAGATCGACATTGAACCCGGCCGGATTGCCGTCCGGGCCGGAATAATCGAACGGCGGATAATCGAGTTCGGTGAGGAAGCGGATGCTGCTGATGCGCGAGAGATCCGGCCGCTCCGGCCGGCGGCGCGGATCCCAAAAGCCCGGAACCACGACGGTGCGCGGCGGCGCAACCCCCTCCCCGGCCGCCGCTGCCGGACGCATCCCGGCCGCGATCGCGCCAAGGCAAACCGCGGCTACGGCGATCAGCCGGAACGCGGTTACCCTCGCAAGTGAGACTGCACTTTCCGACATGATTTCGCGCGCTTGTTTGCTGCGGCCCGATTAGCGGGATCGCGGCGAAAAGTCGAGACAAGTGACGTTTGGCCGCTTGATTTTAATTACCGATCGGATCTGAGCCCACGTCAGCGCGGCAAGCTGACAAAGACCTGACCGTCGCGCACCGCGACCTTGACCGGCGTCAGCCGCACCGATGCATCGCCCGGATGACAGCCGGTCTCCAGATCGAACTCGTAGCCGTGCCACGGGCAGACGATGTGCCGCTGCTTGCCAAAGCGCAGGCCCGCGCTCTTTTTGTCGGCTGTGATCAGTTCTTCGACCTGATTGAAGATCTTGCCCTGGCAGACCGGGCCGCCGGCACGCGGGCACACATTCTCATACGCGACCACCCGGTCCCCGAAGCGGAACACGCCAACTTCCAAAGCATCGAGCGCAAAGATGCGATAATCGCCTTCCGGGAGATCGGCGAGTTTGGCGACCGCGAATTCGTCCATGACCATCCCCGTCTTTTAAATCTTACGAAGCCGGGCGATGAAACCACATCGCAACGTCGAAGATGTTGAGATCGGCCGCCCGGATGATGGCGCAAGCCGCGACGACCGTCTCCGTCGCGGTGATCACACCTTCCGGGAACGGTTCTAAGCCGCTGCCGCGCCGCTCAGCTTTCGCCGCGTAACATTTCACCGCAGCGGCCAGCACCTTCTGCAGCTCTTGATCGGGAATCGCATCCGGCTCACCGCGGGCGAGTGCTGTTTGTACGCGCGCAGCAAAATCCGTCGCTAGCGGATTCGCCCGCGCGCGGACTGGTGCCCGACGCGCTTTCGCCTGTTTGGTCGCCTTGCGCGTAAGAACCCGCCGCATACCCAACGTCCTTTACCTGACGACTACGCCGTAACCGGCTCGCGCCGCAGCGGCGCTTTCTTGACCTGCTTGTGTGCCGGAACCGGCAAGCCGAACAGCCGTGCCGCATTCAGCCCGAGAATGTTGCGCTTGGCCTGTTCAGAGAGGAACGGCAGCGTCGTGATCGCATTCGGCAAATCGAAATCCCAATGCGGCCAGTCGGACGCGAACAGAAGTTGCGTCTCGGCCCTGATCGCGTCGAAGGTCGCCTCGGTGAGTTTCAGGTTCGAGCGTTCCAGCGGCTGACTGGTGAAGTACATGTCGGCGATGTACTCGCTGGGCCGGCGCCGCAGCAGCGGCGCCTCCGAGGACCGCATCATGTACTCGGAATCCAGCCGCTGCATCAGGAACGGCGCCCAGGCGAGCCCGCTTTCGATCCAGATCACTTTCAGCTTCGGAAACCGCTCCGGGATGCCGTTGATAATCCAATTGGTCAGATGCACCAGATTGAAGTGCACGAACGAAATCGCGTGCATGGAGATGAAGCGATTGCATTGCTGCATCGACTGATCGCCCCAATGAAAACCGGAATGGAAGCTGAGCGGCTTGCCGGTCGCCTGGATGGCGGCATAGAGCGGCATATAGCTGTCGTGGTGCACCGGCCGGAACCGGGTCGAGGTGACGGTGAAGCCGATCACCGAACGATTGTCGGCATATTGCTCGACGACTTTAACGCACGCTTCCGGCTGATTGAACGGCAGATAGAGCATCGCCCTGATGCGCTCATCCTGCGGCAGGATCTCTTCGACAAGCCAGCGATTGAACGCATTGCCGATTGCCACCTCCATATCGGCTTGCGGATGCATGCCGAGCACCAGCATCGGCGTCGGGAACACGACCATGTAGTCGATCCCCATCGAATCCATCGCGCGCTGCACCAGCGTCACCTGCGCGTGGGTGCGTCCGCCCGGAACGGCTTCCGCCAAACGCTGCTGATGCGGGATGCGGCCGAACACGTCCTGGTACAACAGGCCGGGCGTCGCATTGAGCAGGCCCGGCGGCGAGCCGCCGCGATCCTTGAACGCGCTCGCCATCTGCCGGTAGACGTCGCTGTCCATGCGGTCGACGATTTCCGACCAGAATGCCGTCTCGGTGACGTGGGCATCGACATCGACGATGAAATAATCGTCGAGGCGGGCTTCCTTGGCGGCGTGGGCAAGAATGTCGCGGGTATCGGTTTGGTTTGTGATCTTGGGCAGCTCGCGCACGCGCAGAGCGCGCTTGCCGTTCTTGCCATTGCGCGGCACGGGCTTCGGCATGGCATCCTCCGATCGCGGGGCGGGCGCGCGGGCGCCTCGGCTAAGGTGTCAAAATATCAGCAAACGCAGCGCAGCGAAACGCTGGCTGCTGCGGCACGGCCGGATCGAGCTGAGCAGCCGCATCACGTTGACCGGCCGATCATGCGAGTGTTACGAAACACGGGACAGATTTCGCTGTCACGTTTCGAAGCGGACATTTGGCTATGAAATTGCCGCCCTTCGAATATGCCTGCCCGAGGCGCCTATCCGACGCAATCGCGTTGCTTGCGGCACACGGCAGCGATGCAAAGCCGCTCGCCGGCGGCCAGAGCCTGGTGCCGATGCTGGCGTTCCGGGTCGCTTCGCCTGCCGTCGTGATCGATCTGCGCAAACTCGAAGAGCTGCGGCAGATCAAGGTTTCCGACCAGGGCGTCACGCTCGGCGCCATGGTGCGCTGGCGCGATATTCTCGACGACGCACGGTTGCGCGCAGCGCATCCGCTTCTGGTCGAAGCCATCTCGCATGTGGCGCATTATCAGATCCGCAATCGTGGCACGGTCGGCGGCAGTCTGGCGCATGCCGATCCGGCCGCGGAAATGCCGGGGATTGCGGTCGTCTGCGACGCTGAGATCGTCGTCGCCGGCAGAACCGGAACGCGAACAATTGGGGCGAGCGACTTTTTCCGCGGTCCGCTGATGACGGCGCTGGAACCCGACGAGATCATCACGGCGATCCGTTTGCCGCCCTGGCCCAGGCAGCGCCGGTTCGGCTTTGCGGAATTCGCCCGCCGCCGCGGCGATTTCGCCACCGCGGGTGTTGCTTTGTTTTATGATCAGAGCGGCGACGGAAGAATTGAAGGCGCCCACATCGGCGTGATCGGTGTCGCCGAGCGGCCGTTGCGCATCGCTGCAGCAGAGGATGTGCTCAACGGCAAGCACGCCGACGATGCCACGATCGCGGCGGTTGCCGCCGCAGCAAGCGCCGCCGTCGACCCGCCGGACGACATTCACGGCAGCGGCGCCTATCGGCGCGTGCTTCTCGGCACTTTGGTCGAACGCGCGCTCAAAAGTGCTTGATCGCAACGCGCCTGCCCCACCCGCCGTTGCCCCATGGCCCGCCAATACACAAATCAAACACTAGCGTTTGGCCCGATCGTCGTTTGTGCGGGGTGACAAGTCATGGACCAGATTTACGTCAAGCATCAACCCGCTGGCGCGGTGAACGCGCCGCCCAAACTGCCCGGCCAGGTGGTTTTGGTGTTTCAGGGCGGCGGCGCGCTTGGCGCCTATCAAGGCGGTGTTTATCAAGCGCTGCATGAAACCGGCATCGAGCCGAACTGGGTTGTCGGCACATCCATCGGCGCAATCAACGGCGCCATCATCGCCGGCAACGAGGTTGGAAAGCGGCTCGACCACCTGCGCGAATTCTGGGATCGGGTCGGGCGCAAGCCGCTTTGGGGCGGTACACCATTCGGACAGCTGGCTGGAAGTGCGGCGTCTTATGTGATGTCGATCTTCAACGGCATTTCCGGATATTACGCGCCGAACCGCGCGCTGGCTTGGGGCGGAATGGGTGCGCTGGTCGGCGTCGAGCACGCCGCTTTCTATACAATCGATGATTTGCGAAAGACGGTCGGCAACCTGGTCGACTTTACGCGTCTCAACGCCAAGCACATGCGTCTGACCGTCGGTGCGGTGAACGTCCGAACCGGCAAGATGCATTATTTCGACAGCCGCAGTCTTCCGATCACGATCGATCATGTGCTGGCCTCGGGCGCATTGCCGCCGGGATTCCCCGCGGTGCGTATCGACGGCGATCCGTATTGGGACGGCGGGCTCTACTCCAACACCCCGATCGAGGTTGTGTTCGACGATAATCCGCGCCGCGATTCCGTGGTGTTCTCAGTGCAGATTTTCCCGATCGCAGGCCCCGAGCCGGAATCGGTCTGGCAGGTGTTGAGCCGGCAGATCGACATTCAGTACGCCAGCCGTGCCGACAGCCACATTCCGCGGCAGGAGCATATCCATCAGCTTCGCCACATGGTGCGCGAACTGGTGCGCATGTTGCCTGAGGACCAGCGCAATTCGCCCGAAGTCAGAGAGATGGCCGGTTATGGCTGTGGCACCTTGATGCACATCGTGCGGATCAATGCCACACCGAGCAAAAACGACGATTATCTGCGCGAGATCGATTTCTCGTCGGAAGGCATCCAAAGGCGCTGGCGCGCCGGTTATGACGACACCATGCGCACCCTCGACCGTCGGCCGTGGGAAGTGCCGATCGATCCTATGGTTGGCGTTGCCGTGCATGATTCCGACGCGCCTGATCTTCCCAACAGTCTGGAAAAGGCCAGCTGAAAGTGCCGCCTTAAGCGGCGCTACTCATTCGATTGTCAGAACCACTGGAGCGATGTGCCAGGATGCATTCAGCCGTTTAGCTGCTGCCGAGCGCCTGCGACGGCAGCTCGCCGAACGCCTGAAGGTAGTCATTAACAAAACGGTCGAGATCGGCGAAGCCGCAGGCCGAAGCGACCCCTGCCACCGTGGTAGCGGCGTGTGGATGCTGCAACATCTCGCGTGCACGGCGTAGCCGCAGCCGG
>Ga0335083_10006282_pt1 | contig 14897 bp, 12 predicted proteins | sample Lox_Sample_42_FD_206716 | JGI IMG/M metagenome (GOLD analysis project Ga0335083, IMG submission 206716) | Soil microbial communities from Loxahatchee National Wildlife Refuge, Florida, United States - Lox_Sample_4.2 | ecosystem: Environmental > Terrestrial > Soil > Wetlands | place: USA... | reverse complement strand
TTCCCGGATAACCACCATCTCGTTGGCGTTCTCTTTGGCTGTATTAAGCTTGGGAACCGCGACCGCCAGGATCACCAGGATGATCGAGATCACGATCAGCAGCTCGATTAACGAAAACCCGCGCGCGCGCCGACGGCGCTTCAAATAGGACCTTTCCATGACACTAATTATGACGCGAAACCGGCTCTTAGTGTGCAGACCCAGCGGCCGGCTTGGGTTCGGGCACGCTGACGGCCGGCACGTTCTGTTCGTGGACCAGCTTGTTGAAGGCTGCTAAGTCCGCGCTCATCAATTTCTTAAGGGTCTCCAGTTGGAGGTTGACCTGGCTGGCCAAGTCCTCGTATACCTGGGTGTCCTGCAGGGTGGGCGGATCGTCGGAACTCTCCACACCGGCCAGCAGCGTTGCCAGCTTATTGTTGAGCTTGATGGGGAAATTGAGTGGATCCTCGCTGGCGCGATTCTTGGTCTGATATAACGCTTCCTCCACCGCCGTCAGCTTCTCGGCCAGGGCCTTGGCCGCATCCGAAATCTTCGCGTCCTTCACGCGGCCCGCATATTCGTCGAGCTGTTTGCGGACATCCCGGATCTCCACCACGGCGTCGTTGGCTTGGCTCAGCTTGCCGTGAATCTGCTGCGACACCTCGAGCTGGCGCGCGAAATCTTCCGGGGTTGTCGCCAGGCGCGGGTCTTTCTTGACGTCGAAGGTCTGCACCTGCGATTTTCCGTCCACCGTGAGCAGCACTTTGTAAGTTCCGGGAACCACGGCCGGCCCGCGGACGCCGCCCGCCCACAGGATCATGCCAGGGAACGAAGTCGCATCGGGATAGCGCAGATCCCAAACGAAACGATTCAAGCCGGCCTCTGCCGGAACACGGTCGGCCCCCGGCGGGCGGCGCGGCCCTTCATCCTCGTCTTCATCGTCTGGCGCAGGTTCCGGCCGTTTCGCCGCTTGGACGCTAGAAAATTTCCGAATCAGCTTGTCGGAATTGTCCAGGAACTCGAGCGTGACCTCGCCTTGCGGTTTGTCGCGGAAAGAATAATAGATCACCGCCCCGGCCGTTGGGTTTTGGCCCTGCGGCGCGTTGGGTGGCAGGCGGAAGCCACCACGCAAGGTGCGATAGGTGTCCGCGGGCTGCAGGAGCTTAAAGTCCTGTTTTAAGTCACTATCGGCAAGTTGATAAAGAATTGGCAGATCATCGAATATCCAAAAGGCTCTTCCTTGCGTCGCGACAACCAGCTCTTTCTCGCGTTTTTGAAACGCTAAGTCCGTGATGGGAACCACCGGCAAGTTGAGTTGGAATGATCGCCACAAGGTGCCCCCGTTAAACGAAACGAACATGCCCGTTTCTGTTCCAGCCACCAGCAGGCCGCGGTGATTTGGATCTTCGCGAATCACCCGGCTAAACGCGGTGGGCGGAATACCGGAATCAATCCGCGTCCAGCTCTTGCCGTAGTCAGTAGTCTTGTAAAGATAGGGCCGGAAATCGTCCAGCTTGTACATGGTGGCCGCGAAATAGGCGGTGCCTGGGTCGAACGGCGAGGCCTCGATGGAATTGATTTGGATCCACTGCGGCAGGTCTTTCGGCGTCACATTGTCCCAATGCTTGCCGCCGTCCTGGGTAACGTTCACGAGGCCATCGTCGGAGCCAACCCAGATCACACCTTTCTTAACGGGCGATTCGTCGATCGTAAAGATGGTGTCGTAATACTCGATGCTGCTGTTGTCCTTGGTGATCGGCCCGCCAGTCGGTCCTTGCTTGGATTTATCGTTGCGGGTCAGGTCCGGACTGATCGTCTCCCAGCTTGCACCGCCGTTGGTAGTTTTGAAGACGTGGTCGCCGCCTGCGTACAACGTGCTGGGATCGTTGGGCGAGAACAGCAGCGGGTAATCCCACTGGAAGCGATACTTCATGGCTTCGGCGCCGGCGCCCATGGGATTGTCGGGCCATACCGTCACGTTGCGGAGCTGGCCGGTGCGATGATCGTAGCGCGTGAGCAGCCCGTCGTAGGAGCCCGCAAAGACGATCTGTGAATCCTTGGGATCGGGCACCACCCAGCCGCTTTCTCCGCCGCCGACGTCGTACCAATCGCGGACGTCAATGGCGCCTTCGTCGCTGCGCGTGGTGATTCGCACCGTGCTGTTGTCCTGTTGCGCGCCGTAGGCGTGATAGGGAAAATCCTTGTCGAGCGCCACACGATAGAACTGCGCGGTGGGCTGGTTGTCCTCAGTACTCCAGGTGCGCCCGCCGTTGGTACTAACGTTGGCGCCGCCATCGTTGCACTCGATCATGCGGTTGGAATCGTTCGGCGCGATCCAAAGATAGTGGTTGTCGCCGTGCAGGGTGTGGATGGTCGCGTAGGTCTTGCCTCCATCGTCGGATCGATAGAAGCTGGTATTGACTACGTACACCGTGTCTTCCTTCAGCGGATCGGCGAAGATACGCGAGTAATACCAGGCGCGCTGCCGCAGCTTGCGCTCATCGTTGACTTTGGTCCAGGTGCGGCCGCCGTTGTCGGAGCGAAATACGCCGCCATCCTCGGCCTCCACGATGGCCCACACGCGATCGGAATTTTGCGGCGAGACTGTGACGCCAATTCTGCCGAGAATGCCTTTCGGCATCCCAGGATTGCGGCTAAGATCACTCCAGGTATCGCCACCATCGGTGGACTTGAACAGGCCGCTGCCGGGCCCGCCGCTCTCGAGCGACCACGGCGAACGGTGTACGTCCCAAAACGCTGCGTAGATGACGTTAGGCTGGTTGGGGTCGAGAATCAGATCCACCGCGCCCGTGTTGCGATTACGGAAGAAAATCTTCTTCCAGTTCTTGCCGCCGTCGGTGGTCTTGAAGACGCCGCGATCGTCATTAGGTCCATACAGGTGGCCCAGCGCGGCGACGTACACGATGTCGGGATTGCGTGGGTGAACACGCACCGCGCCGATATGATACGTATTCTCCAGCCCCACGTTTTTCCAGGTCTTGCCGGCATCCGTGGTCTTATAGACGCCGTCGCCGTTGGAAGCATTGCCGCGGATATCGGGCTCACCCATGCCGACATAGACCGTGTTCGGGTCGGATTCCGATACTCCGATCGCGCCCACCGAGCCGGTTTTGAACTGGCCGTCGGAAACAGGAATCCAGTTCGCGCCCCCATCGTTGGTTCGCCACACGCCGCCGCCGGTGCCGCCGAAATAGTACACGCTGGGCTGTGACGTCACGCCCGCTACCGCGACGGCGCGCCCGCCGCGAAATGGGCCGATGTTGCGATACTTCAGCTCCTTGAGCGAGTTTAAGTCGGGCTGCGCGCATAGCAGTAGCGCAGAAAAGGTTAACGCAACGAGGATCTTCATGGGACTGCTCTCAACTACTAGTTGAACTTATTTTGTGACCGGCCGGGGAACCTTCTGCTCCATCATGGCGGCGTTATAGACGAACCAAGCCATCGCGACGGAGGCTTGTCGGACTTCGTTGAGGTCGACGCGCTCCACCATGTCCATGTTGGTGTGGTGGGTACGGATGTCGTAATTCTTGTAATCCTGTATAGGATTGAAGCCGGGCACTCCGGCGTTGACGAAACTCAGATGGTCGGTGGCGCCGACGGGTTCGATCACATTGCGCCGCGCGCCGTATTCCTTGAGCGGCTCCAGCCAGGTATCGAACATGGGTTTCGCAGCTTCGTTGTTTTGCAGAAACCAGCCGTAGATTGCATTGGTTCCGTTGTCGATATTAAAGTACACATCGAACTTGTCGCGAGCCTGTGCGTTGGCTGCGCCCGACAGATGCTGCTGCACCCAAGCGCGCGAGCCGAGCAGGCCCTGCTCTTCTCCGCCCCACAGCGCGACGCGAATGGTGCGGCGCGGCCGCGCGTCGATGGCTTTGAGTATCCGCATCGCTTCCATGACCGTGGTGGCGCCGTCGGCATTGTCGGTAGCGCCGACTCCGGTATGCCAGCAATCCAGGTGCCCGCCCAGCATGACCACTTGGTCGCGCAACTCGGGGTCCGTGCCGGGCAGTTCGGCCAGCACATTGTAGGCGTTGCCGTTGTCGGCGTCGTAATATTTCGTCTGAACATTAATCCGCAGCTTGACGGGAACCTTGTGTTCGAGCATTCGCACGATCATGTTGTAATGCTCGGCGGCGAGCGTGATGGATGGCGCCGCGCCAGGCCCCAGGTCGCGCCCGGTAACGAAGACAGTGCCGTGCTCGCCAATGCTCGGCTTGAGCAGGACACCCGCGCCCGCCTCGCCCAGGATCTGCACCACGCGCTGGGCCGCGGTGGGGCCACTCGGACGCTGCTGACCGATGCCCGTCGCATAACCGGCCGACAAGGACACATAATCGGGGTCGCTTGGTTGCGGCCGGTCCTTGCGGACGAAGTTGGTCATGATCGGCTGTGTCATCACGATGGCACCCTTGTACTGCGCGCGCGTGCGGTCGATTTCTTCTGGACTCTTGCCGCCGGCGAACACAGGCGTCGCCACGATCTCGCCATTGGTGGACGGCGACCAGGCGTCCGCGTAGCCGATTAGCGGCAGGTAGCGCGGCTCGATCATCTCAACCGTGACTTTCTCCATGGACCAGCCGCGGCCGAATTTCCACGGCTCCAGCCGCGCTCCCTCCAGTCCATAGGATGCCAACCGGTCCCGAGCCCATTCGGCCGCGCGCTTGTGGGCGGGCGAAGCTGTGAGCCGCGGTCCGATATTTATGGTGAGCATGTCGAACACGGGCGCAACCTGCGAGTTGGCTGTTTCCTCGGCGCGAATCTTCGTCAGCATGCTTCGGTCGATGAAAATCTGTCCATACGCCAGGACGCCGGCGCCCGCGAGAATAGTCAACCGAACAAGTTGCTTGATCATAATCTCCTCAAGATTATCCTACGCCTGCGCGCCCGGCCGTCGAAGCTGAATCCGCCAGTATTGCGTCCGCCAGAGCCATGGCGCCTAGAACCCCGGCGCGGGAGCCGAGCGATGGCGGGACGATATCGGGAGCGTCGACGTAGCCATTCAGCAGCTCCGCCACGTTGCCGCGAATCATGGGGAAGAGCTGCTGCCTCGTCATGACGCCGCCACCCAGGATGATTCGCTGCGGCGACAGCACGCAGATCGCGTTCACCAAGCCAAGCGCCAAATAGCGGGCCTCGAGATCCCAAGCAGGATGGCTGTCGGGCAAGCTGGACGGATCCTGGCCCCAGCGCGTCTGGATCGCCGGAGCGGCCGCCAGCCCTTCCAGGCAATCGCCATGATATGGGCAGTTGCCGGGAAACGGGTCGCGCGCCATATCATGCGGCACTCGCACGTGGCCCATCTCCGGATGCGTTCGTCCGTGCAGCAGGCGTCCATTCGCCATTCCGCCTCCTCCGATTCCAGTGCCGACCGTGAGGTACAGAAAGGTATCCAAGCCTTGTGCCGCGCCCCAACGGCCTTCGGCCAGCGCCGCGGCGTTCACGTCGGTGTCAAAGGCAACCGGCACACGCAGCGCTTTCCGGACGGATCCCGCGAAATCGAAATTTCTCCAAGCCAGCTTGGGAGTCCAGGTGATGAAGCCGCAGGTCGAAGACGAAGGATCGAGATCAACCGGGCCGAAGGAGGCGATACCAATCGCGCGTAACGCCGGCCGGGCTTTGAAAAACTCCAAAACTCGGCTGATGGTCTGCTCCGGCGTAGTGGTCGGGATTTCCGCCAACTCCAGATCATCCGGCGGGTGGCCCGCCGCGCATACGAACTTTGTACCGCCCGCTTCGATTCCGCCCAGAGCCAACATTCGTTCCAGTTTACCTGTGCCAGGATGCGAGCGAACCAGAGCCGCACGACGGCCGGCGCGGGCGATGTTCTAAGATCGAACTGATGGGTCCTCATCCAGCGCAAGCTGAGCAACCAAAACTGCCGATACCCGGTGTCAAGAATCTGATCGCGATCGGATCAGGCAAAGGCGGCGTGGGCAAGACCACCGTTTCGGTGAATCTGGCTATCTCGCTGGCCCGCCTGGGCCACAAAGTGGGCCTGCTGGACGCCGACGTATACGGGCCGAACGTGCCGCTCATGCTGGGCTTGCGCGCGACGCCGCACGCTATCGGCGAGCGCATCCAGCCGCTCGAAAAAAACGGCGTGCGCGTCATGTCCATGGGCTTCCTGAATCCGGGCGACAAGCCGCTGGTGTGGCGCGGGCCGATGCTGCACAGCGTGATCCAGCAATTCTTGCGCGGCGTCGATTGGGGCGAGCTGGATTACCTGCTGATCGATCTTCCTCCCGGCACCGGCGACGTCCAGCTTACTTTGATCCAGACCGCGCCGCTGACCGGAGCGGTGGTGGTGACCACGCCGTCCGATGTCTCGCTCGAAGACGCGCGCAAAGCCATCCATATGTTCCAGCAGGTGCGCGTGCCGATTCTGGGCGTGGTGGAGAACATGAGTTATCTGGTGTGCCCACATTGCCAGGAGCGCATCGACGTGTTCAGCTACGGCGGCGGCAAGAAGACCGCGGAGGCGATGAACGTACCGTTCTTAGGCGAACTGGCGCTCGATCCAGCGGTGCGCATCGGCGGAGATTCCGGCAACCCGGTCACGCTGGGCGAAAGCGGCGCGCCATTTGTATCAATCGCCCGCGAGGTGGAGCGGCGCGCGGCGGAAGAATCCGGCAAGAAAGGCCCGTCGATCAAGATTGAGGATTGAGATCTAGGGCGGCGCTCAACGCCGTGCCCAACTGGCCCCGATGTAATCCCGGTTCATCCGCGCGATCGCTTCCAGCTTGATGCTTTTCGGGCACACCGCTTCGCATTCGCCGATGTTGGTGCAGCTTCCGAAATTTTCCTGATTGAACTGGCGCACCATGCGCAGCGCCCGCTCGTGCCGCTCGGGCTGGCCTTGGGGCAATAATCCCAGATGGGCGATCTTGGCGCCCGTGAACAGCGCGGCCGAAGCATTCGGACAAGCCGCCACGCAAGCGCCGCAGCCGATGCAGGCCGCCGCGTCCATGGCGCGGTCGGCCTCCTCCTTGGCAACCAGAATGGTGTTGCCATCCGGCGCGCTGCCTGGAGGAATCGTGATGTATCCACCGGCGGCGATAATGCGATCGAACGCGGCGCGGTCCACAACCAGGTCCTTGATCACCGGAAATGCCTGGGCGCGCCAGGGCTCTAGATAAAGCTCCTGGCCATCCTGAAAATGCCGCATCGTGAGCTGGCACACCGTAGTGGCCGGCAGCGGACCATGCGCGATGCCGTTGATCATGAATCCGCACGAGCCGCAGATGCCCTCCCGGCAATCATGCTCGAAAGCAATCGGCTCTTCGCCCTTGAGAATCAGGTTCTCATTGACGACATCCAGCAACTCCAGCATCGACATGTCCGGATTCACTTCGTTCGCCTCATATCGCACCATGGCGCCTCGCGCACCCGAACTTTTCTGACGCCAGACATGCAGAACCAGACGCATCACTTGTAGCTCCGCTGGCTGGGATGGACGTATTCGAAGTGCAAGGGCTCTTTGTGCAGCGCAGGCGGCTGGTTGTCGCCCTGAAATTCCCAGGCCGACACGTAAGAAAACTCGGCATCATTGCGCCGCGCCTCGCCGTCGGGTGTCTGAAACTCCTCGCGGAAATGCGCGCCGCAAGATTCATTGCGATCGAGCGCATCCAGGCACATCAGCTCCGCCAGTTCGAAGAAATCGGCTACGCGGCCGGCCTTCTCGAGCGATTGATTCAAATCGTCCGCGCTCCCGGTCACGGTCACATCCGTCCAATACTGTTCCCGCAAATCGCGAATCTCGCCCAGAGCGCGCTCCAGCCCGGGCGCGTTGCGGGACATGCCGCAATAATCCCAGACGATCTTGCCGAGCCGCCGATGGAAGTCGTCTACGGTGTGGTGGCCCCGGATTTCAAGCAACCGCTTGGTGCGGCTTGCGACTTCCGATTCGGCTCGGGCGAACTCAGGATGCCCGGTGTCCAGCTTCTCCGGCTTCACGCTCGCGATGTAATCGCCCACCGTGGACGGCAGAATGAAATAGCCATCTGAAAGGCCCTGCATCAAGGCGCTGGCGCCCAGCCGATTCGCGCCGTGGTCCGAAAAATTCGCTTCGCCGATCACGAATAGCCCAGGAATCGTGCTCATGAGGTAGTAATCCACCCACAGCCCGCCCATGGTGTAGTGAATGGCCGGATAGATACGCATCGGGACCTGATAAGGATCTTCGTCGGTGATACGCTGATACATCTCAAAAAGATTGCCGTATCGTTCCCGAATAACGTCCGCGCCCAGGGTGCGGATGGCGCCGGAAAAATCCAGGTAAACGCCGTGTCCGGTTTCGCCCACGCCGCGCCCTTCGTCGCACACTGCTTTGGCATTGCGGGAAGCCACGTCGCGCGGGACCAGATTGCCGAAGCTCGGATAGCGCCGCTCCAAATAGTAGTCCCGCTCGCTCTCGGGGATCTGGTTCGGTGGACGCTTGTCACCGGGCTTCAGCGGAACCCAAATGCGGCCGTCGTTGCGCAGCGATTCGCTCATCAGCGTCAGCTTGGATTGATAGTGCCCCGATACCGGAATGCAGGTGGGATGAATCTGCGTGAAACACGGATTGGCGAAAGCCGCGCCGCGCTTGTACGCACGCCAGATGGCCGTGCAGTTGGAACCTTTGGCGTTGGTCGACAGGTAATACGTGTTGCCATAGCCGCCCGTCCCCAAAACCACCGCGTCGGCCACGTGGGACTCGATCCTGCCGGTAACCAGGTTGCGTGTTACGATGCCGCGGGCCCGCCCGTCGATCACCACCAGGTCCAGCATCTCGGTGCGCGGAAACATGGCGACGGTTCCGGCCTGCACTTGCTCTTGGAGCGCCTGGTAAGCGCCCAGCAACAGTTGCTGTCCGGTCTGCCCGCGCGCATAGAAGGTCCGCGAAACCTGCGCGCCGCCAAAAGACCGGTTGGCCAGTGTGCCGCCGTATTCACGCGCAAACGGAACGCCCTGGGCCACGCATTGGTCGATGATGTTCACGCTGATCTGCGCCAGCCGGTACACGTTGGCTTCGCGAGAGCGGAAGTCGCCGCCCTTCACCGTGTCGTAAAACAGCCGGAAGACGCTGTCGCCGTCGCTATGGTAATTCTTAGCGGCGTTGATTCCGCCTTGAGCGGCGATGCTGTGGGCGCGCCGGGGCGAATCTTGGAAGCAAAAGCACTTCACGCGATAACCCAACTCGCCCAGTGTCGCCGCCGCGGAAGCTCCAGCCAGGCCGGAGCCCACCACGATGATGCTGTGCTTGCGCTTGTTGGCCGGATTCACCAGCTTCATCTCGAAGCGCGCCTGGTCCCACAGCTTTTCGATCGGCCCGGACGGTACTCGCGAATCCAGTCGCATGGTTATCTCACAACTCCCGCCAGCACGGCCACCGGGATCGAGATGTTGCCCGCGGCGATCAGGATCGCCACCACCGCGGCCAATCGTTTCAGCGCCAGCGTGTAGCGCGGGTGATAAAAGCCGAGCGATTGGAACATGCTCCACAATCCGTGATACAGGTGCATACCCAGCAGCAGCATGGCGAAAATGTAGAATGCCGAAACCGGAATTACACTGAAGCTCGCCACGACATTGCTGTAGACGTCGCCCGCCACGAAATCGGGGTTCACCGTGCCGAAGGTGAAGTCCAGCAGATGGTAAATCACGAATGCCAGTATGATGGGCCCGCTCCAGTACATGGTGCGCGAAGCGTAAGATGACTCCGTGGACTTTTTCTTGACGTACCCGACCGGCCGCGCCTGCAGGTTGCGCAGGGCCAGTTGCACGGACGACCAGACGTGCAGCACCACCATTACCAGCAGCACCACGCGAACCGTCCACAGCAACGCCGGAAGCGAACGCAGAAACACCGCGTAGCGATTGAGCTTTTCGGGTCCTTCATAGATCTGCAGATTGCCGATCAGATGTCCCAGGACGAAGAGAAATAGCACACAACCGCTGACTGCCATGACGGCTTTCTTGCCGACGGTGGAGGTATAGAAACGGTCTGCGACTGCGGTGGCCAACTTATTTCATTCCTGTTTCGGTTGTTCCTTCGCGCCTGGAGATGCGGCCCTCATAGTCATAACAGCTAGGAAGGCCTCTGCTCTTAGAATACTGCACTACGCGGACTTTCTTCGCCGCAGATATAGGTAGTGACCAATGACATAGAACACGATTACCAGGCCGCCGATAATCGACCAAAGCTTCAGATGGTGCTCAACCAGTTCCAGGATCTCCTCCCAGCGCTTTCCAAAATGGTATCCGAGGAACAAAAAAGTGCTGACCCACGCGATTGCGCCGCTATAGGCAAACAAAGCGAAGGAGCGGTATTCGAGCTTGGACGTTCCCGCAACGATGGCGGTGAAGTGCCTGACTCCTGCGACAAAGTATCCGATCAGCAGCGCCCAATGGCCGATGCGATCGAACCAGTCATGGATGGTCCGGATGCGTTGGTCCGTTATATGCAGCAGCCTGCCGAAGCGCGAATGGAGGAACTTCCAGCCCACCGTCCTGCCAATGATGTAGCTCAGAGTGATGCCCGACATGCTGCCGGCCAGCGCGCTGAAAAATGTCGGGACCGGCCGAAGATGGCCTTGATAGATAAGAAACCCGCAACCGGTGAGCAGAAATTCGTCCGGCACGGGAAGCCCGACGATGCCCATCACCAGCAGCGAAAAAATGGCCACGTAGCCGTACGTCGCCACCCACTGGAGGACTGTGTTCTCCAACTAGAGAGGATAGCGAAGTAGCGCTTCGATCGCCTGACTCTAGAACGATGGCTGCGTCTAGCTGGCGGATTTCTTGACCGGTACAACTGCGGTATTGAGCGCGGGCGATACCGAAAAGAATTCCAGAAAACGCTTCCTGGAATCGAGCGGCACCGCGCTGGGTTTCTGTTCGAACATGGTCTGAGCCAAGTTAGTAAACTTTTTGCTCAGCTCCGAACTGCCGTCCAGCCAACGGCCGACCGTGAGCGCCCGTTGCACGGCCTGGTAGTCATTGGGAAACGACATATAAACCGGAACGCCTACCAGCTCCTCGATCTGCGCCGTCGTGATCAGCGGCCTCTTGTGGCAGCGATTCAACAGCAGACAAATCCGGTCTGACAACTCCAGTTGCTTGAGATACAGCACCTTTTCCCGCGCCAGATGCAGGGCCGGGATCTCGGGGGTGGCCACCAGGAAGATTTTCTTGGATTCATGCATGATCTCGAGCGAATATTTCTCCAGGTTGCCCGAAAGATCGAAGCACAAAGCGTCATAGTTGCGCCGCATGAATTCCATCAAATGCCTGATCTGCGCAGGTTCGATATGGAAGTCGGGATTCAGCTTGCCGGCGTGCAACACGTCCAGTTTGTCGACCTTGCTTACCATGGTCGGCCACATGCTCTCGTCCATTTCCACGGCGTGCTCGGCTGCATCGGTTACGCAATAGTTGCTGTCCAGCTTCAACATAAAGCGCAACATGCCCGAGTTCAGGTCGAAATCCGACAACAGAACGCTTAAGTTCGGCAGGCGCGATATAGCCACCGCCGTATTTAGGGCGATCATGGACGTGCCGACCCCCGCCTTGGACGGCAGAAAGCTGAATACTTGATTGGTGGCTTGCACCGCCGGCGGCCGCTGTTCCACCGTATCTCTAATCCTGATCAATGCGTCGATTAGGGCTTGCCGGTCAAATGGCAGTGAGGCAAACTCACGAATTCCCGCCCGCATCAGCTCCAACAGCACCTGCGCATCCAGGGAGCGGCTCAGGGCGAACAATTGAATACCCGGCGTGTTCTTCTCTAACTCCCGGGCTATCTCTAGAGCCTTCGCGATCGATTCTGTGCTCACGAACACTACCTGTGGAGCATGCGCCCGTACAACTCGCAGCAGCTCCAGGGAACCAGGATAACGGTCCAGCGTTCGTGTCACGTGCGCGCCGATCTCACTCAAAAGTTTCTCGAGCCGTTCGTTGAGATCCGCGTCCGGACAGATGATAATGCTTCGCAGCATGCAAGACACTCCTGACGCTAGACTAATGCTTTAGCAGCTCCTCAACAATTGGTCCTTAGTACTAGTTACACATGACGGAGACCTTAGGGGCTTATCTGCGCCGCGTTTTACCCTAGGGCCTTAATCGTAGGACTAACGTTCCTATCGCTGACCGCAAAACGTTGGCTGAATCGTAATTTCGCACGGTAACGTACTCGCCGGATCTTCCGCCGTATGATAAGAATATGAGGACCCTCGCGCTCTGGCTGGCCGCCTCGGCGCCGCTGCTGTCGCAAGTCATCGATTTCGAGTCCAATGGGCTGCACTACAAGACTTTGACCAAGGGCGGCATGACGGTGATGTTCGCCTATCTGCCATCGCACTTGAAAGAATACTCAATCGTCCAGGTTTCCATCTCCAATGGCTCGCCCATTTCCTGGGTGGTGAAGCCGGAGGACTTCAGTTACCGTAAGCAGGATGGAAGTGTAACGCAGGGCCTGCCCGCGCTCACCATAGTTCTGTCGCTGCTCAACAAGGCCAGCCGGCACGATGTCATCAAGCTGGTAACGACCTATGAGCAGGGTATTTACGGCAACATCAACATGCAGACCACCAACGGCTATGAAACCCGGCGTCAAAGCGCGCTTGCCGATGGTGGATCTACGCGTCTAAAAGCAGGCGCGGCGGCCTCGGCACTGGCTTTGGTCACCACCAAACTTCTGGCCGGCCAGTCTACCGACGGCGCCGTGTTCTTTCCCAACAGTGGCAAGCTTTTCGGCCCGGGCACGTTGCTCGCGCACCTGGGCGGCGAGACGTTTGAGTTTCCCACTGAAGGCGAACCGATTCCCTCCAAGTAGGGGCCTCGGGAATTGGCGACCTCTCTGTTTTCTCGAGTCTTACTGGCTACGGTTGTAGCCGGCGCGGCGTTCGCTCAGACTGCCGTAAGATTTTCTGAAAATCCGCTGATCTCGGTTTCCACGTCAAAGTCGCTGGGCGATAATGTCAACGGACCATCCATAATTCGCGTTCCAGGTTGGATCGCGCATCCCCTGGGGCGCTACTATCTGTATTTCGCGCATCACAAAGGCGCATACATCCGGCTGGCGTACGCCGACTCGCTCCGCGGGCCTTGGAAGATCTACGAGCCCGGAGTTCTGCAGGTCCGCGACACCATTTTCTACCGCCCGCAGCCCGATCCTCCCACGAGCCCTCCCACGCTCTACACGCATGTCGCTTCGCCTGAAATCTTCATAGACGAACCCGCAAAACGGCTGGTGATGTACGTTCACGGTATGTGGACCGATCTCAAACCTTGGCCGTCGGACCCAAGGGCGGCGCTCCAATGGATGCGCGCCAACGGCTACGCGCAATATACTCAGACCACGGTCTCAGACGACGGCATCCACTTTGAGCCGCGGCCGGGCATCACCCTGAGAAGCTCCTACCTTCGTGCCTTTCGCTGGAATGGGGGTTATTACGGGATGGCGCGCCTGGGCGTGCTGGCCAAAGCGAGCGATCCGCTGGCGAGGTTAGAGCTCGGCCCTAACCCCTTCGCCGGATCATCTTATGCAGGCCGCGTCCGCCACGTTGCGGTCCTGCTGCGCGGCAACACCTTATACGTCTTCTTCTCTGCCATCGGCGATGCGCCTGAGAAGATCCTGCTGTCGACCATTGCGCTCACGGGCGATTGGAGCACCTGGAAAGCGTCATCGCCAGTGGACGTGCTGGCGCCGCGCGAGCCGTATGAGTGCCCAAATCTCCCCGTGACCGCTTCGAAGCCTGGCGAGTCCGAAGGCCCGGAGAACGCACTGCGCGATCCGGCGCTGTTTGAAGAAGGTGGAAAAGTGACGTTGTTCTACTCGGTCTGCGGCGAACAAGGCATTAGCGGCGCCGATGTCACGGCTCTGGTCAAATAGCCTTCGACGACAGGCAGGAATCTTTGGCGTGCACCAGGCAGGTATCGCCGGCTTGGTGCATGTCGCGCCGCAGCGATTTTACCGCGAAGATCTTTCCTGAACTGATTTGTTTCGTTACGGACTCATTCAGATCCGCGTCTCGCAGGTTGGTGCAGGAGTAGATCATCACGAAGCCAACGCATTTTACTGAGTAGGATTCGGCTTCGCGCCTTACCAGTAACATGCAGCCCTTCCCTCCCCCGCCCGCGTCGAACGTCAGCGGATAGAGCAAGCGCCCACCCGGTTTCAGCCGATCGAGCCATAAAGAGCACGGATGCGTCACACCGGCATTCACGAAAATTACGTCCACCGGCCCCGGATCGTGCTGGCTTCCATCGCCGGGGACAACTTGCACCGTTTTCCATCCGGCCAGGTTGGTGCGAGCCCGTGCTGCCAGCGCTTCATCCACCTCAATGGCCACGACGCTGCCGCCGGCCCCAGCCACTTCCGCAAGGATCGCGGTGTAATAACCAATCCCCGCACCAACGTGCACCACGCGCTCGCCTTCCTGAATGTCCAACGCATCCAGCCAGGCTGCCAAGGCGCTCGGTTGTCCGTTGTTCAAATGCCGCGTTTCGTCGATCGAAACCAGGACATTGTGGTAGATGCGCCGCGGATCGGCGTCTGGAGTGGAAACATAGCGGGGCGCGGGACTCATGCCGAAATCCACGCTGCAGAGTTTCCACGGCCCGGGCCCGAGAAAATCCTCGCGCGGAACAGTCGCAAAAGCCTCGCTGAGCGCCTGCGAACGAATCCCGGCCACCGCCGCAATCTCGTCGGCGTAAAACCGCCGGTACTCTTCGAGCGCCGGAGCAGGCGTCGCGGTCACAGATCCTCCAGATCCTTGCGCGCCCGATCCAGAATCTCTTCCACCTTGCGCCGCAGCTCGGGATCGTCACCGCTGTGCTTCATCACGCGAAACGCTGCTTTGATCAGGGCCCCAATCGAACCTGAAATCATAGCCACTCCCGGACTCATCCAT
>Ga0335083_10006281_pt1 | contig 14901 bp, 13 predicted proteins | sample Lox_Sample_42_FD_206716 | JGI IMG/M metagenome (GOLD analysis project Ga0335083, IMG submission 206716) | Soil microbial communities from Loxahatchee National Wildlife Refuge, Florida, United States - Lox_Sample_4.2 | ecosystem: Environmental > Terrestrial > Soil > Wetlands | place: USA... | reverse complement strand
CGATCGCAGCCGCGCAAATGCAACGAGGACTGTTATGAAATATTTTCTTCTGATTCTGGCCGTGCTTGGCGTAGTCGTGTCATCGCTCGCCCTGCGCGAACACTATCGTGAATACGGCGATTCCCCTTGCAGCATCAATGAGCACTGGGATTGTGGCGTGGTCAATCACAGCCCTTACGCCATGATGGCGGGAATTCCGGTCGCCGTCTTCGGCATCGCCGGATACATTCTCATGGGCGCGCTCGCGTTCCTGCGCTCCTACCGCCTGCTGCTCGTTCCCACCTTCGCAGGCCTCGCGTTCTCACTTTATCTTGCGAATATCGAAGCTCACATTCTCGGAGTGTGGTGTATTTACTGCGTGATTTCCTTGGGCATCATTTCGCTAATGTCGCTCTTCACTCTCGGAGCCGTGGTCGCGCAGTTCATGCGCAAGTCTTCGCCAGCTTAGCGTGGCGCACCGGAAAACGGGGGCAGAGTCTCTTCGGGTACGGACCCAAAGCGCGAGGGGGCGATCCCCTGCCTTGTGTCCACCCGAGATCTGCCCCCATGAATAGTTCAAACACGAATCGCCGCGATTCGCTATCGGGTGGGTACCCGAACAGGAAATCGGGAGAAGTCCGATGGACCCGGTAGGGGATTTTCTATTTCCTTTTTGCTCCGATTTTGCGATTGATGTCGGTCGAGAACTCGATAAAGATATTCAGCAGCACGCCATATCCTGCCTGCCCCAGCATCGCGCGGCCGCCCTCTGCGAACGCATTGCGGGGATGGGGCTTCCAGGCCGTCGAAATGAACCCTCCGCCGAACGATCCCCCATACAATCCCCACTGCGGACGCAAGTCCCGTTCGCTCTCGTTGTAGGTAAGAAAGTTGCGCAGGATCGCGTGCCGCGTTCTGGGCCAAAACCCGCTGCACTGGCATTGATCATAGCGGGGTTCATACTTCAGCTTCGCGTTGCCCAGCGCCGCCAGGCTGTTGGCCGCGATAAATTGGCCTTCGCGCGATGCGAAACGCTCCCCATATCCTCCCCAGCCGCCGCCCCATTGCGAAGGTGACCCGCGCGCCTGGTCGATTCCCGCCGCGAACATCCGTTTCAGGTACGCACCGGGCGTGGTGAGCGTCTGTTGCAGATATATCTCCAGCCTCTGCTGCCCATCCATCGGAACGAGAGGCCTGCCTTTTTCCACGTACACGCCCGTCAGCCAGCCACCCTCCCAATCCCTCGCCTTGAGCAGGGCGGCGGTTCCCGCGTTTTTCGTGGCTTCCACCGCTTGCATGGTCACTTCCTTCGTTTTTTGCGCGGCAGCCTGAGCGGGATTCGAGGTTTGGTCCTTCGATTCTTCCTGCTGATCCTGCTCCTTGATCGATGGTTCTGCCTGGGGTTGCGGAGGGGCTTGCCCGTTCGATTCGTCCTGTGCCAGTGCGCTCCCGCCAAGCTTCTCGGGACTGACGATGGCCAGAGAGAGGCACGCCAGGCTAATCAGCAACAGAACCCGCGGGCAGAATTCGTGCGTCCGGCAACGTATGATCGCCACAACCCGCCCTTCTGCGTTCTTCCAGAACCTGGGGTACTTTCCACCCGTCGCACGCCGTTTTGCTCGCGTACCGGCAACCCGCTAGACTCCTTTCGATGCACTCTCTCTACAACCGCGTTGCCGGACAAAGCGTGGAGCGCCTCGCAGCCCTCAGCGACGGCATCTTCGCCGTCTCTATGACGCTTCTCGTGCTCGACTTGCGTGTCCCCGCCTCGGAAGCCATTCACTCGGAGCGCGATCTCTGGCATGGGCTCGTCGTGCTCTCGCCGCGTCTGATCATCTTTCTGATGAGCGTGATGACGAATGGCATCTTCTGGGTTGGCCAGCAAACCCAGCTCAATCATTTCGCCCGCGCCGACCGCAATCTCGCATGGATTCATATCGCCTTCCTGTGCGCCGTCACGCTCACTCCGTTCACCACCTCGCTGCTCGCGGAGTTCATCCACTACCGCATTGCGCTTCTCATCTACTGGGTCAACATCCTGCTGCTCGGCATGATCCTGTACTGGAGTTGGAGCTACGCCATCCGCGCAGATCTTCTCGCTGAAGGCGTCCCCGCGGAGATTCATTCCGCAGTCACGCGCCGTATCGTCATCGCACAGTCTCTCTACGCCGCGGGCGCCGCGCTCTGCTTCTTCAACACGTCCTACAGCATCGCCGCGATCGTTCTGGTGCAGGTAAACTACGCGATTGCTCCAAGATTCTGCTGGGGATTGTTTTCCAGGAAAGAATGGAAAGGCACGACTTCGGAGACTATGAAATAACTCAAAACGCGTCCAGCCCGGCACCTGCGATGGGGATCCCATGCCGATGGAGGTCGAGGTGGAGATTGACTTTAATCGTGAGGCGACTACCGGGATGCGCCGCCACTAGCCGTCGTGGGAGCTACCTTGAGCTCCTCGCCTCTACTCCCAGTATGGTGGCCTTCGCCGCCTCCCCGTCGCCTACAGTAATCGCATGAGCGTCCACCATCGCACTGATAACTTCATTGCGTCTCTGCAGTGCGCGATCTGGATGTGTAAACGGCGAGAAATAGGCCGGCGCTCGAATCAAGCCAGCGAGCAAAGCTGCCTCGGCCACTTCAAGCTGCTCCGGCTCTTTGTGGAAAAAGTGTTGCGATGCATCTTCAACGCCAACTTGACCGTCGCCGAACCACGCCCGGTTAGCAAAAATCGTGAACAACTCTCGCCGTGAATACGACCGCTCCAGCTGCACTGCGATTCGCAATTCCATGAGTTCTCGATTCAACGTTCTGGAGGGCGTGCACACCATGCTGCGAGCAATCTGCAATGAAGGCGTCGCACTATGAGGTTTCACTTGGTAGTTCAGTCCACGAAGTTCCCGAGTGAGCACTCCGGGACCGTCTTCACCGGCCTCTGCGGCGCGGAGAGCCGCCTGCAAGTGATTTCCGATAGATTCGTATGGAATGGCCACCGACGCAGCCAGGAGGCATGGATCCGATACATGCGTCACCTGTGCGGGCGCAAATTCCGCCAAACCCTTCGTGTCAGGAAGATCGCGGGAATAAAAGAATATCCAGAAACCCCCAGCGCTGGCGACAAGAACAATAGCTCCAAGCCCGATCGCTAGAACTCTCAGGAACAAACGCATAACCACGGCCTGAATCGCAACCTCACTGCTGTACTACCCTCTTTCGAACGCGTGCTTCTTCTCCAGTTCTTCCATCGCCTGCCGCCGCGTGCTCTCGAATCGTTCCGCCTGCCCCATGAGCCCGGCGGTCGCCTCGGCGAACTCGCCGTCGATCCGCAGCAGCCCCTGCGCCGCCACCAGCCGCGCTGCGATCTCGATCAAATGCGCCGGCGTCGTCTGCAGATATTGCGCTTCCGTGGGATCGCCAATCCAAACTCGCTTCGTGTTCCCCTGCGTCGCCTGCCAATACACTTTCCGCTCGATGAACTCGGCCATGACTTCGTCCGAGGCTTTGCCAAAAACCCACTGCTGGCGTTTGAAGTCATAGTGCCGGCTGGAGAACGGCACGGGCAACAATTTCCCTGACTTCACAAATTCAAGCTGCCGCCGATCTACTTCCTTGCGCAGCGCGTTGATCACGGGAGCCTCAGCATCCTTGGGCTCCAGAGACGGCATCACCTCGCGCACGGTTTGCGAAAGATTCACCGCCACGGGCGCGTGGAGTCCTTCCGAACCCTCGAGCCGGATGTCTCCATGCAGCACAAAAAAGTCCGCGCCGGAAGTCGACTGGTGAAAAGGCCATTCCAGCTTTATCGTGAGCGGCAACCCTCTCAGGGTGACCCAGATTTTCTTCTCCCCGTGCGCACTCAATTCGTTCGCGGCACCTTGATTCTCCTGCCTGTTCGTCATAAGCCCATTTCCTTTTCGACCAAAATCCTCTGTGCCCTCCGTGTCCTCTGTGGTGAAAAGTCTCGGAGAAGAACCGTCCCGCGGAAGAATGCACCGGCAAATTTGGTATCTGAAGATTTTACTGGCTCGTGCTACTTCGCATCCAGCATCGAGCGCACCTTCAGCGCCAGGTCGACCTTGCTGAATGGTTTTTGCAGCAACATTACGCCGGGCTCCAGCACCTTGTGCTGGACGACCATATCGTCGGTGTAGCCCGTCATGTAAACGATCCTGGTCTGCGGACGCTTGCTCAGAATGCTCTCCGCCAGTTGACGCCCGCTCATGCCCGGCATGATGACATCCGTCAGCAGCAGATCGATCGACCCGGAGAAAGCGGCAGCGGTCTGAATCGCCTGCTCGGCGCTCGCCGCTTCCAACACCTTGTATCCGTACCCCTCGAGAAAGATGCGCGCCAGTTCGCGCAGATCCGGCTCATCTTCGGCGATCAGAATCGTCTCCGTCCCTCCGGCTACTTTTTCAGCGGAAACCGTTTCCGGCCGCCGGCGCGTATTCCCTTCTGTCGCCGGCAGATAAATCCGGAATGTGCTGCCGCGTCCCGCCTCGCTTTCCACCCGGATGCTGCCGCCACTCTGCTTCACAATTCCCCAGACCGTCGCCAAGCCAAGGCCAGTGCCCTTGCCCATGGGCTTGGTCGTGAAAAATGGCTCGAAGATGTGCGCCAGCGTTCCCGCATCCATTCCATGCCCGGTATCCGTAACCCTCAACACTGCGTATTTTCCAGGGACAAGATCTAGATCGCGAGCCAGTTCCGCACCCACCTCGACATTCGCGGTCTCCATCATGAGTTTGCCGCCGTGCGGCATCGCATCCCGCGCGTTCACCGCCAGATTCATCAGCACCTGTTCGATCTGCCCCGGATCCGCCTTTACTGACGCCAGCGACGGATGCAAACTGGCGATCAGCTCGATATCTTCACCGATGACCCGCGACAACATTTTCTGAACGTCGGCAACCGCGTCATTCAGGTCCAGAACCTTCGGTTGCAGCACCTGTTTCCGGCTGAAGGCCAGTAGCTGCTGCGTCAGCGAAGCCGCCCGGTCCGCCGCCCGCCGGATCTGTTCCAGCCCATTGCGCGCTCGTTCGTCCGCACCCACAGCGCCCAGCAGCAGTTCGCCATGCCCCATGATGATGCTCAGGATATTGTTGAAGTCGTGGGCGACGCCTCCTGCGAGCCGCCCGATCGCCTCCAGTTGCTGCGCGTTCCGGAGCTGCTCCTCCAGTTGGATTCGCGCGGTCACATCCCGCTGGATGCCCCACGTCCGCACCAGGCAACCCTTATCCACGATGCCCACCATCGTGTTGCGGAAAACTTTGATCTGTCCTTGCGCATCTTTCTCGTGCGACTCCCAGTCGGTGATCCGGTATCCCGAGGTGAGAAAGGTCTCCATGAATTCTTTCGTCACTGGATCGTCCGCAATCAGGAACTCCGATAACCTCTTACCCAGAAGTTCGCGAGCCTCGTTGAGGCCGTACATCTTCGCCATGGCATCGTTGCATTCGGCGATGTAGCCACTCGCGAGGCTAAGCCTGATCTGCTCGTCCACCGGAGCATCCACCGGAACGGGTGGGTCGTGCTCGGTGCGATAGATGCCCTCCGAGGTCTGCGCGACGAATACCCGGTAGCGTTCTTCGCTCTCGCGCCGCGCTTCCTCCGCGTGCTTCCGTTCGGTAATGTCCACCAGAAGTCCGCGCATCAGCAGATTGCCGGTTTCTACGTCGCGCACAAAAATCGCGTCATCGCGCAGCCACACTTCCCGTCCGTCGCGCGCTCGCGTGCGATACTCCACACGGTACAGTTCGCCTTCCCGGCGGTGTTCGGCGGCAATTGTCTTCGGTGCATCTTCGGGATGCAGCACGTTGAACCAGGTATGGTCATCGGCCATCCACTCTTCCGGAGTGAAGCCCAAGATGTGCTCCACCTGCGGGCTGATGTAATGAAAGCGCCCGAACTCGCCGGGCTCGGCCACATACGAGATCGCCGGAACCTGCTCCACCAACTGCCGGTATCTTCGTTCCGCGTCCTGTAAAGCGTCCGTTGCGCGCCTGCTCTCTTCCTGCGAGCGGATCGCCGTGATTCCATAGGCCAGGTTGTTCGCCATCTCGGTGAGCAGTTCCACTTCTGAGCTTTCGAATGAACCCACCTGCTCCGAATAGATGGCCAAAACGCCGAACGGCAGGCCCGCGACTCGCAGCGGTAAAGCGATTACCGCCGCATACCCCCTCTCGAGTGCGGCATCGCGCCAGATTGCAAACTGGGGATCATTCTCCGTATCCGCGATCACGCAGATCCGATTCTCGCGGATCGCCGTGCCCGACGGACCGCGACCCGCCGGCGTGTCGGACCACCTCAGTTGAATGTTCTCGAAATAGCCGCTGCCGAATCCCGCGTGGGCCATGGGACGGACGGATTTCTCTTCGTCCTGCTCGGCGTAGGCGATCCCGGCCATCCGATATCCGCCCAGCCGCACGATGATGTCGCAGATCTGCTGCAGGAGTTCGCGTTCGCTCCCTGCCTGCCCCAGCGCCTGGTTGCAGGCACTCAGCGCACGCAACGCGCGGTTCAGCCGTCGCAGCTCTTTATTGATGGCGCCCTCGCGCGCCGCATCGGAAGGAATCGGCGAAGAGAAACCGCTAGAAGTAGGAAAGGACGAGTCGGATGAGGAGGAGGATGAGTAAGCTGGTGACGTGGACCGATCCTCCGGCTCCGCGCCCGGGCCGTTCGTACCGGACCTTTGGGAAGCCTTGGCGGTACCCGCTGGATCGTTCCGCTGAAATTTGTCCTGCGTCATGACAACTTGCCGGCATCGTCCCGGCATGTTTGCTCTGGGTTCCAGTTAGTGTACAGGTTCGCGTTCCACCTCCGTCTGAAAACTGCTCTGGTCGGTTACCACCGTGCGGGTGCTGTTCTCCACGAGCCAACCCAGCAGCCCCGGGAGACAGAATCCCACTGCGTTCAGGATTCCGTGAGTTCTCGCCATCTCCGGAATCGTCAGCGCCTCACTCCCCAGGTAGTCCGCAACCGCGTAGGCTCCCGAAAGGACCATCCCCGCGAAAATCGCGCCCGCCGCGACCTGCAGCAGAATCCGCGCCATCGCGTCTTGAGCCTTTCGACCTTGCGCCCGCAATACGATCGCGAACAACGCGACGCCTGCCGAGAACGACACCGCCGCGCCCATTTTCATCGCAGGAGAAATCACAAATCCCGCCGCCACCACAACCGGCAGCACAGCCACCATAAGAACCAACCACTGCAGCCACTTCTGTTCGCGGCTCTTCTCGGCAAATCGCAAGGTCGCCGCCCCGATCGTCGCCGTCGCAAATCCCGCGAAGTGAAAATGCACAGCGGTCAGGAGCCCAATGGGCTCTTGAATTCCCATCGGCCGCATCCCCAATCGCGACGCCACCAGCCATGCCCCACCTACCGCCAAGTCCATGCGCGCAATGGAAGTCACTATCCATGTAGTGCGGGTGCTCCTGCCCGCGGTGGTCCACGGAGGACGAATGAGATCGACAAGCCCGGAGCCCGCTATGAGGACGCACACAACCAACCATCCGATCGCGAACGACGCAGCTGTTCTTCCCGGCGGAAGCCAGATCGCGACAAGCGCGCATGCGGCGCCCAGAGGCTGGACCCGACGCGCAACTTCCAGCCGCGAACCACCACCGCCCAGCACACGACCCAGTTCGATTCCCAGAGGAACAATTACCAGCGGGGCAAATAGGAAGAGCAACTCAACCGCGCCAAGCCGCGCAACCCCGATGCGGGCCAGGACCGCCATCCCCGCCCAAACCGCCGCGCCGCCGAGAGCACAAGCAGCCGCCCACTTTGTCTTCATGATCGAACCTCCAGGGTGTCCGACGCTTCTCGCTGATCTTTCGAGAAGGTGGGAACTTTGACGTCGGTCACGCCACCGGCCTCAACACCGCTACTCCGAACACCCCCACCAGCACAATCAACGCCACCAGATACATCGAGTCGAGCACGCGATTCTCTTTCCTGATTCCCCGGTCGTAATAGGAGACCTGCAGCACAATCCGCAGCAGCCAGAACGCCGCCATAAACCCGCTAAGGAATCGGCCGAGAGGGCTCGCTCCCGCCAACTCAGGTGCGAATCCAAAGCACAATGCAGCGAACATCCCTAGAACAATCAGGATGTAGACCCAGTGCACGTAGAAAATCTGCCGCAAATAGAGCGGGACCTCCGCCAGGCGTTCTCGCACCCGCAACCGTCCCGGCAATGGAATATTGGCCAACATGATCCCCACATGCACCGCCCCCGCACCCCAAATCATCTCTTTCATCAGAGTCCCATTCATAAAGCCCTCCGTGCATTCGGTGTCCTGTGCGGTTAAAGACGTTACCCGTGGTCCTTATAAGACTGATCGTTCTGTACAGACAGAACGTCTAGGGCAAAAAAGGGGTTACCCCGCCTTCTTCCGAACCTTCGTCCCCATGCGCAACAGTTTCCGCACCGTCCCCGTCGGCAGCCGTTTCATCTGGTCGTACAATTCCGTTACCGCTTCGAAGAATCCTGCCATCGCGACCAGCCGTTCCCGCGTGTAGTCCGCTCCCACTTCCTTGGGATCCAGATCCGCCAGGCACTGGCGCAGAATCTCCCGTGTCGGATCGATCTCCCGGCGCTTTCTCTGCTCAATCACCAGCCGGAACATCTCCCACACGTCTTTCATCGACTCATAGTGTTCCCGCCGGTCGCCCAGCACGTGAACCGCGCGCACGATCCCCCAGGTTTCCAGTTCACGAATCGACGTACTCACATTCGACCGCGCCACGCTCAGCGTCTCGGCGATCTCCTCGGCGGGCAGCGCCTCGGGCGACAGGTACAGCAGCGCGTGGATCTGCGCCACCGTCCGGTTGATCCCCCACCGCGTTCCCATTTCCCCCCAGTGAAGGATGTATTGCTTCTGCACTTTGGTTAGTTCTGCCATAACGTTTATTTCAGTACAAACTGAATATACAGAATATCGCGTCTTTTGTCAATGCTTTATCCGCGTGTGCGTATGAAATCCATTCCTTTGCTTTTTCTCAAAACAGCCTCCCTCGCCGCGAACCAACCGCCCTCCAGCGGATGCGGAGCGCCGCCCGCCGGGTGCCCGGCGCCCCAACACCAAGGTTCGCCACTTGCCTTGAGCAATATCCAACAGGCCATCCACAAAGGTAATTAGCCACGCGAACGATCCCCTCCAATAATCAAAGATGCGATGGCGAAAGCCATTTTCCGGAGACTGGATGTTTTCCAACAAGAGATCTTCCCGCAAGGTGTTCGCTGTAGCCGCGCTGCTCTTCGTGAATGTCGGCGCCGCCTTTTCTACCGACAAACTCATCGCACTTACTTTTGACGACGGCCCGCGACCGTATGTTTTGTTTGGAAGCAAGGGCGATCGCTCCGGCCCCGGCCTGCTCAACGTGCTCGACGAAAATGGCGTCAAGGCAACATTCTTCGTTGTGGGTTGGCGGCTCACTCCGAAGACCTGGGGAGAACGGCGTTACGAGGAGAACGTCGGAATCACATGCATCGACGCAGCCGAGCAGTTAGTGCGCCGCGGCCACGAACTGGAAGACCACACCTATAGCCATATCGAACTGCGAAGCGCCGAGCGGAAGCAAGGTGAACAATGGGTCCTCGGCGATGTGAATCGAGGCGCCGAAGCGATCAAGGCCGTTACCGGCACGCAGCCGCATTACCTCCGTCCCCCCGACTGGATCATTTCCGACGATGCTCGCCGTGATCTCGAACACCAGGGCTATCATCTGTTGACCATCTCGCAACAGAATCCCATAGCGTTGCGGGACATCAATTCGCTCGACTATCTGTGCGCCAGAAAAGCAACCGATTGCCCCAAGCCTTCTCTCGCAGAGGCCGTCTTGAAGCAAATCGAGCAACGCGAGAAGCACGGCGTGTACACGCACATTCTAGCCTTCCATGAGTTGTCGACGACCGCAGCCGTCATGCCGGAATTAATCGCAAACCTCAAAGCGCGCGGCTACCGCTTCGTAACCCTCAGCGAGTACATGCAACGCGTCGACGAATCCAACGCGAAGCAATAACGCCGTCCGACATATTTCGTCCGCTCCAATTCGCCCGACAACCTGCCTCTTGGCTTGTGATACTTTAGCGGCACAAGCCATCTTGGCCTGAACGCATTCGTATGCCGAGATTCCATGCGTAGTAGCCGCTGGCGAATCCCTGATCGAGTCCTTCGAGGTTCGACATGCAATTGAAACCCTTCCTGCTCGACATGTGGCTCGACGCCTACGAGCACGACATCGAATTCAACCTCGCGGCGAGCGAAGGACCGCGCTGGACCCTGAACGAGATCCTGAATCTCGCCACCGAGGACGAGCGCCAGCGTTTCCTGAATCACAAATTGGGCTACAGCCGGCCCGCCGGAGCAGAAGGCTTGCGCGCAGCAATCGCCGACATGCAGGAAGTGGATGTCGAGGCGGTCCAGGTCGTAACCGGAGCCTCGGAGGCAATCCTTGTTCTGATGTGGTTAGCTGCGGAGCAGGAGGCCAATGTTGTCCTGCCACGGCCAGGCTATCCGCCTTTTTCCGCGTTGCCCGAATCCCTCGGGATCGAGATTCGCCACTACGCTGTTCGCCAGGAAAACAACTTCCGCATCGATCTCGAGGAGATCAAGAGGCTGGTGGATCGCAATACCAAGCTGGTTCTGGTGAACAGTCCGCACAATCCCACCGGCGCCACGATCAGCGATGCGGAACTCGACGACCTGCACGAGTTCCTATCATCACGCCAAATTCAACTGGTCAGCGACGAGGTCTACCATCCTATCTATCATGGACAGGCGACCCGATCGGCTTCTCGTCTGCCGCATGCCACCGTCATCCACGATTTCTCGAAAGCTTTCCCGCTGGCCGGAGTGCGGACCGGGTGGATGATCGAGCACGATGTCACACGCCGCGAACGTTACGCGAATGCACGCACCTACTTTTCGGTTTCCAACAACACTGCGGGAGAAATGCTGGCGGAGATTGCCATGCGCCATCGCAACATCGTCCTCGGAAAAACACAGGCGATCGCGACACAGAATCTTCGGCACCTGGCCGACTTCATGTTTGAGCACAGAGAAACGCTGGGCTGGATTCCTCCGCGCGGCGGGGTGACCGCTTTCCCCCGGCTCGTCAGTGGAGAGAACAGCCGCGCCTTTTGCCAGGCGGCTGCGGAAGAAGGCATCCTGCTGGCTCCCGGCGATTGCTGGGAAGAGCCATCGCATTTTCGCCTGGGCTTCGCGGCCACGACTGACAGATTTCCCGAAGCCCTCGGCCGCCTTGGAGAATTCGTGAAACATTGGTCCGCCGCGCACGTATCCGGGGTATAGGCGACGCGATCGCAGCGCGCAAAGGTGCGCCTTGTGAAAAGGCCGGCCCGTCATCGGACTTCAGACCAGGGCACTAGTTGCTGCTCTCGCCGACCTTCAGGACGGCAAGGAACGCTTCCTGGGGAATGTCGACGCGGCCGATGCGCTTCATGCGCTTTTTGCCTTCCTTCTGTTTCTCGAGCAGCTTGCGCTTGCGGGAAATGTCGCCGCCATAGCATTTGGCAATGACGTTCTTGCGCATGGCATGAACGGTTTCACGGGCGATGATCTTGGCGCCGATCGAGGCTTGGATGGGGACCTCGAACATCTGGCGGGGAATGAGTTCGCGCATTTTGGAAACCAGGGCCTTGCCTCTCTCGTAGGCAAAGTCGCGATGCACGATGATGGAAAGGGCGTCGACGGGCTCTCCGGCGACGAGGATGTCGAGCTTGACCATGGGCGATTCCCAATAGTCGGCGAGGTGGTAGTCAAGGGACGCGTAGCCGCGGGAGACGGACTTGAGACGGTCGTAGAAGTCGAGGACGATTTCATTGAGCGGCAATTCGTAGTGCAGCATGACGCGCGAGGAGCTGACGTACTCGAAAGTCTTCTGCTTGCCGCGTTTTTCTTCAACGAGCGCGAGAATTCCGCCGACATATTCTTCGTTCGTCAGAATTGTGGCGAGGATGACCGGTTCCTCGATCTTTTCGATTTCGCTAGGATCGAGCCAGCGCGATGGGTTGTCGATTTCGACCATCGTGCCGTCGGTCTTATAGATCTTGTAGCGGACGCCAGGCGCGGTGGTGATGAGGTCCAGACCAAATTCGCGCTCCAGGCGCTCCTGAATGATCTCCATGTGAAGCAGGCCGAGGAAGCCGCAGCGGAATCCGAAGCCGAGCGCGACGGAACTTTCGGGCTCGAAGAAAAAGGAGGAATCGTTAAGGCGAAGTTTTTCGAGCGCTTCGCGGAGTTGGGTGTGCGCGTGGGCATCGATAGTGTAGAGCCCGGCGAAGACCATGGGCTTGATTTCCTCGAAGCCGGGCAGAGCCTCGATGGCGGGATTAGCGTCGTGGGTGATGGTGTCGCCGATCTTGGTGTCGGCGACATTCTTGATGTTGGCGATGATGAAGCCGACTTCGCCAGCCACGAGCTGATCGATTTCTACTGGCTTGGGAGTGAGCACGCCGAGAGTCTCGGCGTCGAAGGTGGTGCCGTTCCACCAAAGGCGAATGCGATCGCCCTTTTTCAGAGTGCCCTGAAATACGCGGGTCAGGACGATGACGCCGCGGTAGGGATCGAACCAGGAGTCGAATACGAGTGCTTGGAGCCGGTTGTCGGGCGATCCCTTGGGCGGAGGGACGCGCTTCACGATGGCTTCGAGGACGTCAGGGACGCCTTGCCCGGTCTTGGCGCTGATGAGGACGGCGTCGGCGGCATCGAGGCCGACGGCGCTCTCGATCATTTCCTTGGTGCGTGGGATGTCGGCCGACTGCAGATCGATCTTGTTGATGACGGGAATGATCTCGAGGCCGTGATTGATGGCGAGATAAGAGTTCGCGAGAGTCTGAGCTTCGACGCCTTGCGAGGCGTCGACCACGAGCAGCGCGCCTTCGCACGACGCCAGGGAGCGCGAGACTTCGTAGGAGAAATCTACGTGACCGGGGGTATCGATCAGGTTGAGCTGGTACGTCTGGCCGTCCTGTGCGGTGTACATCATGCGGACGGCGTGGGCCTTGATGGTGATGCCGCGCTCGCGCTCGAGGTCCATCGAATCGAGAACCTGAGCCTGCATTTCGCGGGCGGTGAGGGATCCGGTGAGCTCGAGCAGGCGGTCGGCGAGCGTGGATTTGCCGTGGTCGATATGCGCGATGATCGCGAAATTGCGGATGTGCTGGGAATCCATGATTAAAGCGGTAAAGCACGATTTTAGCAGGTGACCTTTCCCGATTCGGAACGGCTCTCTTCAAAGACATGGCTGAATGTGACGATGAACACAAACGGCGGAACTCGCGGGTAATACAGTCTGATTGGGCCCGTGGTGTAAGGGCAACACGGCACCTCGCGACGGTAGCAGATGCGGGTTCGAATCCCGCCGGGTGCACGCTTCGGTCTCATTGAAGTGGAGGTTCTGTGGGAGTGAAACGCGAGGATAGCTCCCAACAAAAGTAACTTGACTCTCACGGATGGCGAGATGATACTGAGGTTGTCGCGGGGTGCCGTCTTGACCTCAGGTTTTACAGGCCTCGAAAGTCGAGGCCTTTTTGCTTTTTGCAGAGTCTTTCAGCAGAATCCTTGCCCTGCATTCCTTTCTTGTTTAACCTCTTGTGCCAAGCTGAAATTGTGGAGGAATCGTGCGAATCGCGATCTCTATTGCTCTGTTCATCTGTGGCTGCGCCCTCGCTTTGGCGCAGACTCTTGCACCTGCGGTGCAGGCGTTTGTGAAAGTCAATGCACCGGTGGTTGCTCTGACCCACGTGCGCGTGATTGATGGCACGGGGGCGGCGGCGCGCGAGGATCAGACCGTGATCATGAGCAAGGGAAAGATTGAGTCGGTGGGGGATGCGTCGGCGGCGAAGGTGCCGGGCGATGCGCAGGTGATCGACCTGCATGGATACAGCGTGATTCCGGGGCTGGTCGGGATGCACGATCACATGTTTTATCCGATGGGGAATGGGGTGTTTGGGGAGATGGCTTATAGCTTCCCGCGTCTGTATCTGGCGGGCGGCGTGACTACGATTCGCACGACAGGTGCGCTCGAGCCCTACACGGATCTCGAACTGAAGAAGTCTATCGATGCGGGAGAAACTCCTGGGCCGAAGATGCACGTGACGGGGCCGTATCTCGAAGGCAAGGGATCGTGGGCGATTCAGATGCATCAGCTTACTGGGCCGGAGGACGCGACTAAGACGGTGAATTTCTGGCTTGACCAGGGCGTCGACAATTTCAAAGCATATATGTTCATCACACGGGCGGAGCTGGGCGCTGCGATTGTGGCCGCACACAAGCGCGGAGCGAAAGTGACGGGGCATCTGTGTGCGGTGAATTTCCGCGAGGCCGCCGACCTGGGAATTGACGATCTGGAACACGGGCTGTTCGTCGATACAGAATTTATGTCGGGCAAGAAAGTGGATGAGTGTCCAGCGGACGGAGAAGATCCGGTAGGCATGGCGAAGCTGGACGCGAATGCTGGACCGCTGCACGACACGATTCAGTATCTGGTGCAACATCATGTTGCCGTGACTTCAACGCTGCCGGTATTTGAGATGGGCAGTTTCCCCGGGCGGCCGACGATGCAAAAGCGGGTGCTCGACGCGCTTTCTCCCGACGCCCGCAGCGCGGTGCTGGCGAATCGCGTGCGGTCAAGCGACGAGAGCCGGATACTCCAACGCTTTGGGAGTGCAGGGTCGCCCTATGCGGCAGCGTTCAAGAAGGAAGAGGAATTTGAGTATGCCTTCTCGAAGGCCGGTGGGTTGCTGCTTGCCGGGCTCGATCCGACGGGCATGGGCGGAGTGATCGCGGGATTCGGCGATCAGCGGGAAGTAGAGTTGCTGGTAGAGGCGGGATTCACGCCCGTGGAAGCGATCCACATTCAGACGGCGAATGGCGCGCAGTTTCTGGGAGAACTCGA
>Ga0335083_10006280_pt1 | contig 14901 bp, 16 predicted proteins | sample Lox_Sample_42_FD_206716 | JGI IMG/M metagenome (GOLD analysis project Ga0335083, IMG submission 206716) | Soil microbial communities from Loxahatchee National Wildlife Refuge, Florida, United States - Lox_Sample_4.2 | ecosystem: Environmental > Terrestrial > Soil > Wetlands | place: USA... | reverse complement strand
CGGCGTAGTTGCCGCGGCATAGCCCCCCCGTGCGCGGATGTTTCGTGATCGGTGGTGCGGTGCGGTATGCGGTGCTCGGCCTCGTTGTCGGCCTCGATGGTGAACGCGACGAGCGTCTGCGAGAGCAGCGCGGACAGTGGTAGCTCGTCCGCGCCGCTGGCGGGGCGCGGCGCGATCACGGGGCGCGGCGCGGCGCGGGCGCGGGACGAGCCTGTTCCTGATCCGGGGTGGTGGCGCGGGCCAGCAGCAGGCCGGCGGACTCTTGCCGGTCGCTGGCCGGCCTTACCTCCCAGCCGGCAGCCGACAGCAGCGCGCTCGTCTCGGCGGGAGTAAGCACCGAGCGAGCGGGCTCGCCCAACTCGGCGACCCGCCGCTGGAAGGCGGCCCTGGTCGGCGATGGCGCGCCGGTGGAGACGCTGATGGCGAGTGCGGCACCAGGGGCGGTGACCGCGCGGAACTCGGCGAGGATGCGCTCGATGACCGGCCGTTCCAGGTAGACGGCGACGCCCTCGAAGATGAACACGGCGGGGCGCGCCTGGTCGAGTCCGGCCTCGCGCAGCGGGACGGCGACCGGGTCGGCGGTGAAGTCGGCGGCGATGAAGGCGATATGCGCCGCGTCGAGCCCCAGCCTCGCTATCCGTTCCAGCTTGTCGGCCTGGGTGGCCGGGTGATCGACCTCGAACCAGCGGACACCCTGCTTCGCGTAGCGGAAGGCGCGGCCGTCGTAGCCGGCGCCGCCGATCACGACCTGGCTGACGCCGCGGTCGAGCGCGGTGACTACCACGCGGTCGAAGAATGCCGTCCGCGCCTTGAGGTACTCATGCATCCGGTTGTGCGCTGGCGTCAGGCCGTCCGCGACGTCGCTCGTCAGCGCGTCGTCGGCCGCCGGATCACCGTAGGCGGCCTCGACCCGCGCGTATTCGAGACGGTGCGCTGCGACGCTCCGCGCGGTGTGCGAGGCGGTTCCCTCTCTCATCGGCTCCTCCGCACAGGAGGCTACCGCGCGGTTACGACATTCGCCGGTTGTCAGATCCACGGAGCCGACGGCGGTTAGATGTGAGGATGAGCGACGACACCCCGCCGGTGCGGCTGCGGCCGGTGACACGGGATGAGTTCGACGAGTGGCTGCCGCGGCAGGCGGCCGGGTACGCGGCGCTCATCGCCGCGTCAGGCGGCATGTCCGCCGCGGCCGCGCGCCAGAAGGCCGAGCAGGACACGCGGCGGTACTTCAGCGGCGGTTTCGCCACACCGGGACAGATCGTGTTCCGTGTCATGGCCGGAGAGGTCGCGGTCGGCTGGCTGTGGCTCGGTGTGCCTGGACCGGATCCCGACCCGCTGATGGCCTGGGTGTTCGAGATCGAGATCGAGGCCGCGTTCCGCGGGCGCGGCTACGGGCGGGTGGCGATGCGGCTGGCCGAGGCGGAGGCGCGGTCGCGCGGTATGACGTCGCTCGGGCTGAACGTGCACGGGCAGAACACGATCGCCAGGGACCTGTACGAGAGCCTCGGGTACGAGATCACCGCGCTGCAGATGAAGAAGCCAGTCTGAGCGCGGGCGGGCACTAGTTTCCGGCGCGGCGCGGCGCGCTCGACCAGAGATTCGGATAGCGTTCCTTCCTAGAACAGGCGTTTGACAAACGAACAGGCTTGCGACTACGTTGGCCCTTACAGACGCTCTTCGGTAAGAACGTTCGGATAAGGGGTCGAGCCATGGGTCAGAAGACGGTCCGGTTTAGCGATCTGAGCGGCCAGCTCATCATGCGGGAGGACAGCCTCGCGCGCATCGTCATTCACGAGCACCCCGAGCTCGGCGACGGGCCGGTGGAGATCGAGGCCCTGGCGGACGAGGCGCTGGCGATGGAGAAGGACGCGCTCCGGGTGGCGGTGCTCGACCTGTACCTGCCGGGCGAGGACATTCCGCGGCGGGTGACGCTGGACGCCGAGGCCTTCGACGCCAGGGTCACGGAGAAGTCCGCGGGCGAGATGATCACCGGCGCACGGCCGGTCAAGCGGGCCGGACGGCCGCGACGCGCCGCGTCCTGAGGGCCTGCGCAGCGTCCTGACATGGTCAGGCGCTGATTTCGCGATAGAGCGCAGGGAACTCCGCGAGCGAGGACAGCACGTCCGCCGCTCCGGCGGCGCGCAGCTCCGCTTCCGCGAACGAGCCGGTGGCGACGCCCACCGCGCGCACGCCGGCGGTGACCGCCGCGATCATGTCCGCCGGGGTGTCGCCCACGTAGGCAGTGGCGCCTATCAGGGTGAGAACCGCCGCCTTCTCCGGTCCGTGCGCGTCCGCGACGATCTCATCGGCGCTCAGCCCGACGCTGTCCAGGCTCAGTCGGGCGGGCAGCTCAGCCTTGGCGGTGATCACGACGGCCCTGGCCCCTGCCGTGCGCACCGCCGCTAGGGATTCGGCGGCGCCGGGCAGCACGGTGGTGCAGGGGCCGATGAGCCGCAGGTAATGGGCTCGGTAGATCCGGACTGCCGCGTCGATCTCGCCCGGCGGGAACCAGTGCGCGAGCTCGTCCTGAAGCTTGATGCCGAGGCGGCTGAGCACGCCTTCTGGCTCGATCTTCGCCCCGGTGTCGGCGGCGACGCCGGCGAACGACGCGAGGATCGCGCGCTGCGAGTCGATCAGCGTCATGTCCAGGTCGAACCCGACGGGGGCCGGTGTCATGCCGCACCTCCGGCCGTGGCGGGCCCCGCGGTGCTTGATCCGGTGGAGCCTGATCCGGTGGAGCCAGAGCCTGTCGGGCCTGATCCGGTGCCCGGGCCAGTAGGACCTGATCCGGTGCGGCCCGGGCCAGTCGGGCCTGACATGGCCACTGCGGGGATCACGCCGGGGCGGGCGGCGAGTACGCCGGAGACGAGCAGCACGCCGGTGAGGACGAACAGCACCGCGACCGGGGCGGTCCAGCTGCCCGTCGCCGAGTGCAGCAGACCGACCTCGAGCGGGCCCGCGGCGGCGAGCAGGTAGCCGACCGATTGGGCGAGCGAGGACAGCGACGCCGCCGCGGCCGCGTGCGGTGTCCGTGCGGCGGTGAAGAAGATAGCCAGGGCAAGCGCCGCGTTCTGGCCGGCGCCGAGCAGCAGTGCCCAGCCGACCGCGCCGCCGAGCGGCGCGTAAAGCAGGCCGGCCAGACCGGCCGCGAGCGCGATCACCGTCGGCACCACGAGCAGCAACTGCGACCGCATCCGCTGCGCGACTACCGGGATGACCAGGGACACCGCCAGGTTGCCCACGCCCATCAGGGCGAGCAGGTCGCCCGCGTAGTCGGCGCTCACCGCGCGGTCGCGCAGCATCGTCGGCAGCCAGGACAGTGCCGCGTAGTACAGCAGCGACTGCATCCCCATGAAGATGGTGACGTACCAGGCAAGGGCGTACCGGTGGACCGGGACCCGGGGAACAGGCTGCCGCACGCTCGGCTCCACGCCGGAAGGCAGGTCGTCGCGGGTTCGGCGGGCCGCTCCCCCGCGCGATAGCTGCGGCAGCCAGATGAGCGCGCCGAGGGCGGCCGGGCCGGCCAGCCAGCCGAGGGTCAGCGCTACCGAGCCGCCGCTCGCCTGCCACAGCGGGACGCTGACCAGCGACGCGACGATCGCTCCCGAGGACAGCGCGGTGATGTACAGGCCGATGAGGAAGCCGGCCCGCTCCGGCCAGCGGCGCTTGATCAGGCTTGACAGCAGCACGTTCATCACCGCGATGGCGCCGCTCGCCAGGATCGTGCCAGGGAAGAGCAGCACCGACGGCGCCGCGCCGCGCGCGACAAGGCCGGCTGCCAGGGCGACCATCGCGACGAACAGCACGCGCTCCTCCCCCGCGCGCCTGGCGAGAGCCGCGGCGAACCCGGAAACGACGCCGAAGCAGATCACCGGGGTCGCGGCGAGCACCGACACGGTCGCGGCGGACAGGTGCAGGCTGGCCTGCAGCTCGGGGAACACCGGCGGCAGGCTGGTGATGGAGCCGCGCAGGTTGTAGCCGAGTGCGATCACGCCGGTCACGAGCAGGACGCGCTCAAGGCGGACGTGTCGCTGGCCGGGAGCGACCGACGCTGGTGCCTGGGAACGACTCACGAGTACCTAACCGTACCCGACTGCGCGATATGTCCCCAGAGCGTGGCTTATATCCTGGTCCGGTGAGTGGTCCTGTGAGCGCTGCCGGACGAGATGCCGAGGGGCGCGATCTCGACCGGCGGATCGCCAGGCTCGCCATTCCCGCGCTCGGTTCCATCGCCGCCGAGCCGCTGTACAACCTGGCCGACACGGCGATCGTCGGGCATCTCGGCCGGGACCCGCTCGACGCCCTGGCGATCGCGACCTCCGCGCTTTCCGTGGTCGTCTGGCTGGCGATCTTCCTGGCCACCGCCACGACCACCCAGGTAGCCCGGCTCACCGCGCGCGGCGAGCCCGCCGCGGCGGGGCGCGCGGTCGGCGCCGCGTACGCGGTCGCCGTCGGATGGGGCGTGGTGACCTGCGCGCTGGTCGTCGTCATCGCCCCCTACCTGGCCACCCTGCTCGGCGGGCACGGTGGCATCGCGCCCGCCGCGACCTCCTACATCCGGATCTCTGCTCTCGGCCTGCCCTTCCTCTACGTGTCCTACGCGGGCAACGGCCACCTCACCGGCATGGAAAACACCAGGACGCCGCTGGCGATCGCGGTCGCCGCCAACGTCATCAACGTCGCGCTTGAGGTGGCCTTTGTCTTCGGCCTGCACTCGGGCCTGGCCGGCTCGGCCTGGGGCACGGTCGCCGCGCAGGTCATCGCCGCCGCCGCGTACGCGGCGGCGTCACGGCGGTCGGCGTGCCCGCCGGCCAGGCCGGCCAGGCCGGACGTGGCGGCCGTGCTTCGCGACGGGCACCGGCTGTCGGTGCGGACCATCGCCCTCGGCGTCGTGCCGCTCACGGCGACCGCGGTCACCGCACGGCTCGGCCCGGTGCCGCTGGCCGGACAGCAGATCGCCTACCGGCTGTGGGGCCTGCTATCCCTGTCCACGGACGCACTCGCGGTGCCCGCCCAGGTTTACGTAAGCGCGGCGCTCGGCACCGGCGACTGGCCTGCCGCCAGGCTCGCGGCGCGGCGCACGCTGGTGTTCGGGCTCGTCGCCGGCTTCGTCCTCGCCGTGGTGACGTTCGCGCTCGCGGTCGGCGCGCCGCAGGCCTTCACCGCCGACCCCGCGGTCAGGCACGCCGCCGTCATCGGGCTGGTCTGCGCGGCAGTCACCCAGCCGCTCGCCGCGCTCGCCTACGTCTACGACGGCGTGATCCTCGGCCTCGGCGACTACACGGCGATGCGCCGCGTGATGCTGCTCGTCATCCTCGCGTTCGCGCCGCTCGCCTGGCTGACGCTCCGGTTCCACGGCCTGGGCCTGCCCGGGGTATGGGCGGCACTCGGCTGCTGGCTCGCCGCCAGATCGGTGCTGCTCGGGCGGCGCTGGGCCGGAGCCTGGCAAGCGGGCGACAAGCCGGGGCCTCGGTGACCGCCCTGCTTCAGTTACTGCGGAAGAGCCGGACCCCGAACCGGTCCCGCCGGCCGGTCCCGCCGCAGCGACGGCACCGGCGGTGCGCGTAGCCGTACGTGGTGCCGAAGTGCCTGCCGGTGCCATTGCACAATCTGCATCTCGTGAATGGATGAGCCCGGATCGACAGGTAATAGCCGAGGGCGAAAACGATTGCGATAATGAGGAGGAAACCCATGTGACAACACTCCCGCCGGTGCCGCGACGACGGACGCGTGGCGTGCTGGCTACGCGCTAAATGGACTGGGTGCGAGACCCCGTGTTCCTGCGACGAGAGCGCGCCTTCGCGCCGCGGTGGACAGGAGTGCGCCGGCCTTCGGTGAGTGCCGCCAGCGTCTTCTGAAGCTGGCCGCTATAAAGACAATAACCCATTGGCAATTGCCGTGCGCACATTTTTCCGCTCATCCGGACGGCGGCCGCCTTGATATTGGCGGGAAGCCTGTCGCATATTCCTCAGGGGAACGCGCATTTCTCAGCGATATGCGCTGGCACCAAGTTTCACCGCGAGCGCCAGGCCCGCCAGTGCGACGACGACCCGCAGCGCGGCGGCCGGGAGATGGCGGGCCAGGCGCGGCCCCGCGTAGCCGCCGATGAGGAAGCCGGCCGCCAGCGGCGGCACGAACGCCCAGTCCACCGGCGCGTACGGGGCGAACAGCAGCGCCGCCACCAGGTTGGCCGCGCCGGCCACCACGTTCTTGATCGCGTTGATCCTGATCAGCGACTCGCTGATAGTCGCGGCGAGCGCGGCGAGCAGCAGCACGCCGCCCGCCGCGCCGAAGTAGCCGATGTAGGCCGCCACCCCGCACATCACGGCCAGCCGCGCGCGTGACCGCTCCGCGCCGGGGCGCGGCGACAGGGCGCGGAGCCTTGGCTGGAGCAGGACGACCACGGCGGCCAGCGCGATCAGCACGGGCACCACGAGCGCGAACGCGCCGGGCGGCGCAAGCAGCAGCGCGCAGGCGCCGAGCGCGCCGCCCGCCGCCATCACCGCCCCGTACCGCAGCACCCGCGTGCGCTGGCCCGCCAGTTCGGGCCGGGAGCCGAGCATCGCGCCTGGAACGCAGAACACCAGCGCCATCGTGTTGGTGACGTTCGCGGCGAGCGGCGGCAGCCCGAGAGCGAGCAGGGCGGGGTAGGAGACGACGCTCGCCACGCTGGCCATTGTGCCGGCGATCCCGCCGCCGATGCCCGCGGCGAGCAGCGCCAGGGTCTGGTCAATGGTCATAGGCAGCATCAATGATCGCGGATTAGCCCCATATCCGGCGGCCGCACGATGCTGTGATGTTGCTCGCAGCGATTTCGAGGAGATGCGGGCGGGCGGACGCGGTCAGCCGCAACCGTTCCTCCTGATGCCCTTGATCTGCTCGCGCTACGGCTGATCTGTTAGCGCTCTGGTGCCCGGGGGTACGGGGGTCGCCCCCCGGGAGATACGCGGCTGGCTAGCACGCGATACGATGCCGGATTCTTGTCATCGCGCGCTAGCCAGCCGACGGGACGATCTCGTCGATCGCCTCGAGCTGCTCCTGCGTCGGCTCCCAGCGGCCCGCGGCGGCGTTGGACCTGGCCTGCTCGGCGGAGGTCGCGCCCGCGATGACCGAGGAGCAGCCGGGCTGCGCGGCCAGGCCGCCGATCGCGATCTCGAGGATCGACACGCCCTGCTCCTTGCCCCAGGCGATCAGCGCCTCGACCTTCTCGAGCTTGGCGTCGGTCACGTAGCCGGCCCGGCGCGGCTCGGCGAGCCGCGAGCCTGACGGGATGTCGCCGCCCCGGCGGACCTTGCCGGTGAGCAGGCCGTTCGCCAGCGGGAAGAACGGCAGGACGCCGACGCCGAAGTGCAGCGCGGCGGGGACGACCTCGCTTTCCGCGTCCCGCTCAAGCAGCGACCAGTGGTTCTGCGCGGAGATGAACGGGGTGCGGCCCGCCGCCATGGCCGTGTGCGCGGCGTCGGCGATCTGCCAGCCAGCCAAGTTGGAATGACCGATATAGCGGACCTTCCCCTCCGTGACCAGCTCGTCCAGTGCCGCGAGCGTCTCGTCGATGGGGGTCACCGGGTCGGGGGTGTGCAGCTGATACAGGTCGATGTAGTCGGTGCGGAGGCGGGTGAGGGACTTCTCCACGGCGATCTTGATGTAGTTGCGGCCACCCTTGGCGCCCGCCGCAGGACCGTAGCCCATGTCCGCGCTCTGGTGGCCGAACTTGGTAGCGAGCACCACCTTGTCGCGGCGGCCCTGGAGGACCGCGCCAAGCGCGAGTTCCGATGCGCCGTCACCGCCGTAGGTCTCGGCGGTGTCGAAGAGCGTGATGCCCTCGTCGATCGCGGCGTCGACCACCGCGCGGGTCCGCGCGACGTCTAGCCTGCCGCCGAAATTATTGCAGCCGAGGCCCACCACGGACACGAGCAGGCCGGAATCACCCAGGGTTCGATAGCGCATGACTGGATCATACGGAGAGCAGCCCACGGCCCGCCCACGGCCCGCCTCGCGGGCACTGGCGCGCGGACGACAAGCCTGGCTCGCCCGGGCGGAAACGGTATGCGTTATCGGCAGGTAAGTCACCGGCGGTAATTGACCCGCCCTAATAGCAGGCTCGGCGTCGCTGCATTACTCCCAGGCAAGCGCCGGCATTGTGTAATTCACCAATTATTCGCGGTGCCGTTTGGTGCCTTTTCCTCTGCCAGGCGGGCGGGCCGCGCCCCGGGACCGCCGCCGCCTCCACTGCCTGCGCACATGGGGTTCTGTGCATGCACAAAACCCCGCTCTGTGCATGCACAGAACCTGACGCGGGCCGGGAACGCGGGTTTGGCAAGGGAAGCGGTGTGCGTTGGCCGGTCATAAACGGTAATGTGCAGGTTGGCTAGCCAACATGGAATCGCAGATGCGATATCATTGGCTCGCGTGCGAGCGATCCCGGCCAACGCAATTGCGCGCTGCCTGTTGATATCGACGCAAAGAGCCTTGCGTGCAGTCGTGCCGCGCGGCACCGGGACAACGAGGAGGTCGGCGGCGTGCCTGACTCTTCTGACGGGCCTACCGTCCTGCGCATCCTGCTCGGGTCGCAGCTACGCCGGCTCCGGGAGGCACGCGGCATCAGCGCCCGGCAGGCTGCCGCCAAGATCCGGGCGTCGGAATCCAAGATCAGCCGCATCGAGCTCGGCAGGAACGCGATCAGGGAGATCGACGTCCTCGACCTGCTGACGCTCTACGGCGTAGAGAAACACGAACGCGAGCAACTGCTCACCCTTGCCGAGCAGTCCAACAAGCCCGGCTGGTGGCATCGCTACAACGACATCCTGCCCGACTGGTTCCAGGCCTACGTCGGCATGGAAGAGGCGGCGCGGTCGATCCGGGTCTACGAGGCGCAGTTCATCCCCGGCCTGCTGCAGACGGAGGACTACGCCACCGCGGTCATCTCGCTCGGCGACCACCCGATCGAGCACGCCGAGCGGCTCGTGGTGCTGCGCAAGGAGCGGCAGCGCCGGTTCCGCGAGGGCCGGCTCAAGCTGTGGATCGTCCTTGACGAGGCGGTGCTGCGGCGGCCGGTCGCCGGAGTCGGTGTGCAGCTCGAGCAGCTGCGCTACCTGCGCGAGTGCTGTGCGAACCCGACACTCACCCTGCAGGTCATCCCATATGGCGCCGGCGGGCATGCGGCACCGACCGGATTCAGCATCCTGCGGTTCGCCGAGCGGGATCTGCCCGACGTTGTCTACGTCGAGAACCTGACAAGCGCGCTCTACCTCGACAAGCAGTCAGAGGTGGACCGTTACCTGCTGGCCATGGAGCGGCTTTCCATCGTGGCATACGAGCCGCGCGAGACGCCGCACCTCATCGACGAGATCATCGCCCGGCTTGAGCAGGCAGAGCTTGAGCAGGCGGACTTAGCGCACCCGCTCCAATGGCGGGGCCCCGCTGCGGCTGGCAGGGCCCCGTTCCCTCTCTGGCTCCCCGACCCGAGCTGTCGTATGGTGTCGCTAGGCGAGCGGCAGGTCGAACTCGCCGTTCTTGGCGCCGATCAGGAACGCCTCCCACTCGGGGCGAGTGTAAACGTTCGGCGCCTTGGCACGGTCCTTTGAATCACGGACCGCCACGCCACCGCCTGGCAGGTGCGCGATCTCGACGCAATTGCCGGCCGCGCTAGCGCTGCTCTTGAACCAGTGCAGGTCGCCCAGGCTTAGTTCCATCTGGTTTCCTCTCTTCTCGGTGATTTCCTTTCCCGGTACTCCGTGGCGACCACCCCAGCCGTCACGGCTTCAGTACAGCTCTTGTGCGACCTGTTCGATCAGGTCGGCGGACGCGCCGGGGGCGAGAGCCGCGGCGCGCAGCCTGTCGAAGGCCTCGGCGCGGGCCCGCACATCGCGGTCCTTCTCCAGGTAGATGATCCCGGCCACCGACTCCACGTAAACGACTTCGGGGTCGGTCCTGTTCGGGAACTCGAGGATGGAGAACGCTCCGCCGTGCCCCGCGTGGGCGCCGCAGGAGAACGGCAGCACCTGCAGGGTCAGCCCCGGGCGCTCCACCACCTCGAGCAGGTGCTTGAGCTGGCGGCGCATCACCGTCGGGCCGCCCACCGGCCGCCTGATGGCCGCCTCGTCGAGAATCGCCCACAGCTCGAGCGGCGGGTCCTCGTCGAATCTGCGCTGCCGCTCGAGCCGCAGGTCCACCATGCGCTCGATCTGGTCGAGTGAGTGCCGCGGGAACATCTCGCGCAGCACCCCGCGCGCGTAGTCAGGTGTCTGCAGCAGCCCGTGCACCACGGAGATCTCATACCCGCGAACGGCGGTGGTCTCCGCCTCCAGGCCCACGTAGATGTCGAAACCGCTCGGCAGCACGTCGTCGTAGGCGGCCCACCATCCCTTGCGGTGTCCCTCCCGCGCCATGTCGACAAGGATCTGGCGCTGCGCGGGATCGTCAACACCGTAGGCCTCGAGCATGTGGCTCAGGTACGCCGACTTGGTCGGCGCCTTGCCGGTCTCGATTCTGGACAGGGTAGAGGGGGCGACGCCGAGTTGCGCCGCCACTTCCTCAAGCTTGTAACCGGAGGCTTCGCGGAGCTTGCGCAGCTCGGTACCGAGGCGCCGCCGGCGTACGGTCGGACCGGTGGTCATCGCGGAGCCACCTCCTCCAAAGTGGGCATCGCCATCCTCTGATCGCCCTAGACAAGGCGTCAGTACCGATGATGATCGGCTTCGGAGCGACAAGCAGCACCATACAGGGAAAATGCGGAGGACAGAAAACTCAGCCGCGATTCCATATACCTAATTTGCCCTACGCACTTGCGTGGGGCGCGCTTGCACCTGCATGATCGTAGAGGTCCCGGCGGCCAACGGGTGGTGGTATTGCACGCCGGGATTGCGCTCGGCAAGCATCATAAAACCGGACAATTGGTTCTTGTGGAATTCTGCTTCGGCAATGAATTGATTATGTTCGAATGCGCTAGATCGGGAGGCATGCGCAGATGAAAACCCCCGTGCGGAGCCGACCTCGGCCCGCGCCCAGGCGGGCGAACGCGGTTCTCGGTTCGCTGACGATACCCGGCAGGCCGCAAGCGGTCCGCCGTACCCGGGCCTTCGTGACGCGGACGCTGGCCGCGGCGGGCAAGGGGGAAGGCGTTGATTCTGACGCGGCGACATTACTGACGTCTGAACTGGTCACCAATGCGATCAGGCACACCGCGTCTGGTGGCCCCGCTGGCACGGTGACGATCGTCATCGTCGACGTGCCCGACGGCGTGCTCGTCGAGGTGACCGATGAGGGCTCGTCGGCCGGCACGCCCGTGGTCAGGAGCGACCTGCTGGCGCAGAATGGACACGGCCTGTACCTGGTGCAGCAGCTGGCCGCGCAGTGGGGGTTCCTGCGGGACCCGGGCGGCACGACGGTCTGGTTCCACCTCGCCGGCGGCGTCGAGGACGGCTAGCCGCCGGTTACGCCGCGCGCCGACATCTGCGGCCCTGACGGCAGGCCCGCGGCTGTCAGGACCGCCGGGCCGCGTTCTTGCCGCGCTTCTCGCGCAGCCGCATCGTGAGCTTGACCGGCGTCCCGGCGAAGCCGAACTCCTCGCGGAGCTTCCGCTCGATGAACCGGCGGTAGGTCTCCTCGAGGAAACCGGTGGTGAACAGCACGAAGTGCGGCGGCTTGGTGCCCGCCTGGGTGGCGAACAGCACCCTGGGCTGCTTACCGCCGCGCAGCGGCGGCGGCGTGGCCGCGATGAGGGCGTTCAGCCAGGCGTTGAGCTGGCCGGTGGAGATCCGCTGCTCCCAGCCGTCGAGTGCCTGCTCGATCGCCGGGACCAGCCGCTCGACATGCCGACCGGTCGAGGCGGAGATGTTGACGCGCGGCGCCCAGCGGACGTGGTACAGCTGGCGGTCGATCTCCGCCTCCAGGTAGTCCCTGCGCTCCTGGTCGGTCAGGTCCCACTTGTTGTAGGCGATGACCAGGGCACGGCCCGCTTCGGTCACCATGGTCAGGATCCGCAGGTCCTGCTCGGTCAGCGGCTCGCTCGCGTCGATCAGCACCACCGCGACCTCGGCCCTGTCGAGCGCCGACTGGGTGCGCAGCGTGGCGTAGTAGTCCGCGCCCTGGCTTTCCCTGAACCGGCGCCTGATGCCCGCGGTGTCCACGAACCGCCAGGTTGTGCCGCCGAGCTCGATCAGCTCGTCAACAGGGTCGCGGGTGGTGCCCGCCACGGAGTCGACGACGGCGCGCTGCTCCCCTGCCAGCTTGTTGAGCAGGGAGGACTTGCCGACGTTGGGACGGCCGATCAACGCCACTCGGCGCGGTCCTGCCTCGCCCATCCGCTCGGGTGGCGCCTCGGGCAGCGCCTCAAGCGCCAGGTCGAGCATGTCGCCGCTGCCGCGGCCATGCATGGCGGAGACCATGATGGGCTCGCCGAGCCCCAGCGACCACAGCGACTGCGCGTCGGCCTCGCTCCGCGCGTCGTCCACCTTGTTGGCGACGAGCACGACCGGCTTGCCGGCTCGGCGCAGCACGCGGGCGACCGCCTCGTCCTCGTCGGTGGCGCCGACTCGCGCGTCGACCACGAAAAGCACCGCGTCCGCGAGGCCGACGGCGATCTCCGCCTGCTCCGCGACCTGGGCGGCGAGGCCCTGCGCCTTGGCGAGCCAGCCGCCGGTGTCCACCAGAGTGAACTGCCTGCCACGCCAGTTGGCGTCGTAGGCGACCCGGTCCCTGGTGACGCCTGGCACGTCCTGCACGACCGCCTGGCGGGAGCCGAGGATCCGGTTGACTAGGGTGGACTTGCCGACGTTGGGACGGCCGACCACGGCGAGGACCGGCTGTCCCGGCGTCCCGAGGCCCGCGCCCGCGTCCTTCGCCCCGTCTGCCCCGCCGGCCCCCTCTATGTCAGCGAAATCGTCGCCGATGTCTACCCAGCCGTCGTCGCCGGCGTCAATGTCCGTCATGGTGTGCTCTCTCCCCCATCAACTGCTCTTATCGCCCGCGCAAGCCAGGCCAGTACGCTCCCGCGCCAGCCGGGCGATCTCCTCGATGACCTGGTCGAGGGTCAGGTCCGTGGCGTCGAGGAGCAGCGCGTCGGCTGCCTTCTCGGACTGCGCGGCGTCCAGCCGGTCCCGCCTGGCCTGCGCCGCCTCGGTCTCTACGGCGTCGGCGCTGATCTCCGCGGCCCGCCTGCGGGCCCGCGCACCAGGGTCGGCGGTCAGGAACACCTTGAGCTGCGCCGCTGGCGCCACCACGGTGCCGATGTCGCGGCCCTCGGCCACGATGCCGTCGGCGGCGTCCGCGATGATCGCCCGCTGCCGCGCGATCAGGTGCTCGCGGACCGCGGGCACCCTGGCCACGACGCTGACCTGCGAGGATACCTCCACGGTGCGGATGTCCGTGGACACGTCCGTCCCGTTGACGCAGGTCCAGGGGTCGTCAGGATCGGCGGAAACCTCGATGACCGGCTCCGCCGTGCGGGCGGCGATCACCGCCTCGTCGCTCGTGTCGACGTTCTGGGCGATGAACCACCAGGTCAGCGCCCGGTACATCGCCCCGGTGTCCAGGTAGCGCAGGCCAAGCGCACGGGCGACGCCCTGGGATGCGCTTGACTTGCCGGAACCGGACGGACCGTCGATGGCGATGACGAGGGCGCGCGGCGAGGAGATTCCCACCCAGAAATGGTACCGAAGGCGGAGACATCGTCCTCCCGCCGCGTCAGCCGCCGTCTCTCAGCCGCTCTTGCGGCGGAAGTTGCGGCGGCTGGCCGCCGGACCGTGGGCGCCGCTGATCTTGCCGCCGTCCCTGCCGCCCTTGCCCTGGCCCTCGTTGTGCGCCTGATGCTTGCGCTCGAGTGCCTCGCGGAACTTGCGCTTGGTCTCGTCGAGTTCGGGGGCGGCGGTCTGCGCCTCCAGCCCTGCCTGGTCTTCCTGGGCCGCCAGCGCGGTGTCGGCGGCGGGCTCGGTGCCCTGCCGGTCCGTCGCGGCCTGGGTCGCGGCGGACTCCGTCTCGGCGGATTCCGCCGGTGTCTTCGCGGTGCCCTGCTTCGCGCTCTTCGTCATGGGATCTAGCTTCGCACACCCGTGGCGGGTTCGCGCGAACCATTAACGGCGGACGGGCCAGCCGCCGTCCTCCATCGCGTCGAGCAGCGTCGCCGCCTGATCGGGCCGGACCGACAGCTCAGCCACGCCCACGGGCAGGCCGGGCGAGTGCTCAAGGCGGATGTCCTCGATGTTCACCCCTGCCGCGCCTGCCGCGTTGAACAGCCGGGCCAGCTCGCCTGGGCGGTCGGCGATGACGACCTGGACAACGGTGAACTTCCGCGGCTGGCCGCCGTGCTTGCCAGGGATGCGGCCGACCCCGGCCCTGCCGCGGTCGAGCAACGCGGTCACGCCGCCCGCCCCGACCGGCGGGGCATCGACCGGTGGGGCGTCGCCAGGCGAGGCGTCGTCCGAGGCGTCGTCCGGGGTGTCGTCGGGGGTGTCGTCGGGGGGCGCGAGCAGCCGGGCGACCGCGGCCAGGTCCTGCGCGACGGCCGCGACCACCTCGGCCACCGGCCCGGCGTTCGCGGACAGGATCTGAGTCCACAGCGCGCTGTCGCCCGCCGCGACCCTGGTGACGTCGCGCAGCCCCTGGCCGGACAGCCGCAGGGCGTCACCGGGGATGTCGGCGGGCGCGAGCCTGGCGGCCATCGCGCTCGCCACCAGGTGCGGCGCGTGCGACACAAGCGCGACCCAGCGGTCATGCGTCGCGGCGTCGGTGATCACCGGGTCCGCTCCTGCGGCCACGACGAGGGCGGTCACCACGTCGACGGCGTGCGCCGAGGTCTCTGGCAGCGGGCACAGCGCCCAGGTGCGGCCGAGGAACAGGTCCGCCTGCGCCGCCGCGGGCCCGTGCCGTTCCCGGCCTGCAAGCGGGTGCCCTGGCACGAAGGAC
>Ga0335083_10006278_pt1 | contig 14903 bp, 16 predicted proteins | sample Lox_Sample_42_FD_206716 | JGI IMG/M metagenome (GOLD analysis project Ga0335083, IMG submission 206716) | Soil microbial communities from Loxahatchee National Wildlife Refuge, Florida, United States - Lox_Sample_4.2 | ecosystem: Environmental > Terrestrial > Soil > Wetlands | place: USA... | reverse complement strand
CGGGCCGGCGCGGCCCTGGACCAGCTCGGGCTCGGAACCCTGGCCTCGCGCCCTCCGGGGATGCTCTCCGGGGGCGAGCGTCAGAAGGTGGCCCTCGCCCGGGCGCTCGCCGCCGAGCCCCGGGCCCTCCTGCTCGACGAGCCCCTGGCGGCGCTCGACGCCGACACGCGCGGCTCCATCCGGGTGCTCCTGGCCGAGACGCTGCGCCAGCTGGCGATCCCCTCGCTCGTCGTCACCCACGACCTGCAGGACATGGAGGCGCTCGACGCACCGGTGGTCCTGATCGAGTCGGGCCGGGTCCGCTCGGTGGGCGGCTTCGACCGGTTCCGCGCCTCTCCGCCAGGCGACTTCGCCCGTCGGCTCGTCGGGGCCTTGTCAAGTTGACTTGCACGCGCCGCTGGCTTCTCCGGGCCGCAGGAGCCCTCCTCCTCGTCCCGCCCTCGCACGCGGCGGGCGTGGATGGGGGCCGGCCCGGGGGAAACGGCCTGACGATCTTCGCCGCGGCCTCCCTCCGTGACGTCTTCACCACCCTGGGAGTCACCTTCGAGCGCGAGCACCCCGGGGTGACGGTCCGCTTCAACTTCGCCGGAAGCCAGGAGCTGCGGACCCAGCTCGAGCACGGGGCGCCCGCCGACGTCTTCGCCTCCGCCGACACCAGGCACATGGACGCGGCGCGGTCCGCGGGCCTCGTCGACGGCCCCGTGCCGTTCGCCACCAACGCGCCGGTCATCGCCGTTCCCGCGGACAATCCAGGGAAGGTCCGCAGCCTGGCCGATCTGGCCACGGTGAAGCGCCTGGTCATCGGCACGCCCGAGGTGCCCATCGGGGCCTACACGCTGCTGATCCTCGATCGGGCGAGGGCCACGCTCGGCGCCGACTTCCCCGCCCGGGTGCAGGACCGAGTGGTGAGCCGCGAGCTCAACGTTCGCCAGGTGCTGACCAAGGTCACGCTCGGCGAGGCGGACGCGGGCGTGGTGTACCGCACGGACGCCCGGAGCGCGGCAGAGCGCGTCCGGGTGGTGGAGATTCCTCCCGAGGTCAACGTCGTCGCCGAGTACCCGATCGCCGTCGTGACCCGGGCGCCCCAGCCGGCGCTGGCGAGGGCGTGGATGGCGCTCGTCACCGGACCCGTCGGACAGGCCGCTCTGAAGGACGCGGGGTTCGGCCCGGCGACACGCTAGCCCCGCAGCCCCTTGCGCGGACGCCCCGCCTCGATGATGAACGCGACCTGTCCATGAAGCCCCGGCTCCGCGTCCTCCTCCTCGTCCTCCTCGTCGCCGTCCCCGCCCGCGCCGCCCGGCCCTACCGGGGCGGTGTCATCGCCAGCGCCTACCCCGACGCCGCCGCCGCGGGGCTGCAGATGCTCGACCGGGGGGGCAACGCCGTCGACGCGGCGGTGGCGGCGGCCTTCGCCGCGGGCGTCGTCGGGCCGTACCACAACGGGCTCGGCGGAGGCGGCTTCGCGCTCGCCTTCCTCCCGGGGAAGGACACGCTCGGGCTCGACTTCCGCGAGGTGGCCCCCGCCGCCGCGACCCGGGACATGTTCCTCCGCGACGGCAAGCCGGTGCCGGGCCTCTCCACCGACGGCGCGCTCTCCGTCGCGGTTCCGAACGCCGTCAACGGCTACCTGGCGATGCTGGAGAAGGCCGGCTCCTTGCCTCGCTCGGTCGTCCTCGGTCCGGCGATCAAGCTCGCCCGGGACGGGTTCGTGGTCGGCCCCAAGTACCGCCAGACCGCGGCCGGTCGGCTGGAGTGCCTCCGGAAGGACCCCGAGGCCGCTCGCATCTTCCTCCGGGCGACTCCCGGCGGCCCTCCCGACGTGCCGCCACTCGGAACGCACCTCCGCCAGCCGGAGCTCGCTCGCACCCTGGAGCGCATCGCGGCCGGCGGCGCCCCGGTCGTCCGCACCGGCCCGATCGCCCGCGCCATCGTCCAGACCGTCCGGGAAGCCGGCGGGATCCTCTCCGCGGACGACCTGGCCCGCGTCCGGCCGCGGTGGCGAGCGCCGCTCCTCGGCAGCTATCGTGGGCACCCCATCGCCGCCTTCCCTCCTCCCGGCGGTGGAGGAACCATCCTCCTCGAGACGCTCGGCGTTCTGGAGCGGCTTCGCCCCGAGCGCTTCGAGCGCCGTGCGCCGGCCGACCTCCACCTCTACCTCGAGGCGCTCCGCCGCGCCTACGCCGACCGCGCCCGGTTCATCGGCGATCCGGACCAGGTGGAGGTCCCCGTCGCGCGCCTGCTCTCCGCCGAGCACCTGTCCGAGCTCGCGGCAGGCATCGACCCCCGGCACGCCACGTCCTCCACCGCGCTCGGCAACCCGGCCGGAACCTCCCCGGCGAGCCCTCCCTCCGAGGCTCGCCACACCACCGAGATCTCGGTCCTCGACCGCGCGGGCAACGCCGTCGCGCTCACCACGACCGTGAACACCTGGTTCGGCAGCTGCCTCGTCGCCCGCGGCACCGGGCTCCTGCTCAACGACGAGATGGACGACTTCTCGGCCCAGCCCGGCGTCCCCAACGTCTACGGGCTGGTCTACGGTGAGTCCAACTCCATCGCCCCCGGCAGGGTCCCGGTCTCGTCCATGACGCCGACGCTGGTGTTCCAGAAGGAGCGCCCCGACCACGTCCTGCTCGTGGTCGGGGGCTCGGGCGGCTCGTTCATCCCAACCGCGGTCGTCCAGGTGGTGCTCAACGTCGTCGACGCCCGGATGAACCTGCCCAGCGCGGTGACCGCGGGACGGGTCCACCACCAGTGGCTCCCCGACACCGTCCTCGTGAACCCTGACTCGATCGACCCGGCCACCCGCTCGGCCCTCGAGGCGATGGGACACACCTTCAAGGTCGTCGACACGCCGCTGGCGGGCGTGGAGGCCGTCCTGGAGGACCCGGAGACCGGGCTCCGGAGCGCCGCCTCGGACCCCCGCGGAGAGGGTGCGGGCCTCGGCCAGCCCTAGCTCGCCGCGGGCGACACAGCCTGGCCCGAGTGTGCCAGCCTCATCCGCCAGCCGGCGCCGACCCGCACGCACACGTCGGTGAAGAGCCGGAGGTCCTCGACCTCCAGACCGGTCGGCAGCCGCACCCGCGCCCGCTGCAGCCCGGTCAGGACGCCGACCCCGGCCACCACGTGCGCTCGGAGATGCTCCGCCGACAGCTCGAGGATCTCCCCGGGGATGTCGGTGGCCGCCCGCACGAAGGACGCCCGCGGCGTCGCCGTTCCGTCGGCGCCGATCAGCAGGAAGTCCTCGGTGAGCAGCGCGTCCAGTGCGGCCGGATCCCTCCGGCGAATCGCCAGGAGCACCGAATCCTCGAGCGCGAGGAGAGCCCGCTCATCGGGCGTCAGGTCCGCCAGGGGGCGCTCCATCTCACGCCTTCTTCCGGCTGTAGATCCCCTCGAAGAGCAGGGTCCAGTTGCGGCCGTCGTCCGACGATTGCTCCCAGCGCTGGCGGATGCGGTCGCCGTCCATCTTCTGCCAGACGATGCGGTTCAGTGTGGAGCTCCCCCGTGAACCGGAGCGGCGCCCGCTGAGCGTCATCTTCCCGTCGCGGAATTCGCCGTCCAGCACCAGCACCATCCCCAGGTCGTCCACGAAGGTCTGGGTCCAGCGCCCGGCCGGGGCGTCGTAGCTGGTGAGCGAGCTTCCGTGGCTGCCGTCGGCGGCGGTCCAGCTCTCGCGGATCGCGCAGCCCTCGAGGACCTTCTCCACCTTGTTCTCGCCGGCCGGCGTGCCCTTCGGGGTCTGGACCTCCCACTCGCCCACCCAGAAGTCGAACTGGTGGTAGGCCGCGCTGGAGCAGGGGGGGCCCTTCGGCGCCGGCGCCGCGAAGGCGCGCTTCTTCTGCCCGGTGGCGGACAGGGGAACGAGCAGCGCGAGCAACACCGGCAGGACGCGCATCGACCGGACTCCTCCGCGGCGCGGAGCATGGGCTCCGGCGGCCTCCCGGAGGCAGAATAGACGTCGCCGGGCCAGACTGTCTCGCTCCAGTGAACGCCCTCTTCGACGCCCACCTCCATCCCGAGACGCTGTCCGACCTCGATCTGGAATCCCTCCGGGCGTTCGGCGTGGAGCGTGCCGTCGCGCTGGGGCACCACTTCCCCGAGCCGACCTCCCGCGGCCTCCGGGCGCACTTCCGGGACCTGCTGGAGGTGCAGCTACCCAGGCTGGAGCGGGCCGGCATCCGGGGCCACGCGGCGCTGGGGGTCCATCCCCGCGCCATTCCCCGCCGCGGGCTGCACGACGTCCTCGCCTCCCTCCCGGACCTCTTCGGTCGTGGACGGGTGGTCGCCCTGGGCGAGATCGGCTTCCACCGCGGCGGGCCGGACGAGGAGGAGGCGCTCGTCGAGCAGCTGCAGCTCGCCCGCCGGCTGTCGCTCCGGGTGGTCCTCCACACTCCCGGGCTGGACAAGGAGCGGTGGACGCGGCGGCTCCTCGCGCTCGTGCGCGCGCACGGTCCCGAGCCGGGGCGGGTCCTGGTGGAGCACGCCAGCGCCCGCACCGTGCCGCTGATCCTGGCCCGCGGCCACTGGGCCGGGCTCACCGTCCAGGTGGGGGAGCTCACCGCCGACCGCGCGGTGGCGCTGGTGCGGCGGCTGGGGAGCCGGCGGCTGACGCTGGGCAGCGACGCGGGCGACCGGCCCGGAGACCTGCTGGGCCTGCCGCGGGCGGTGCACCTCGCCGAGCGCGCGGGTCTGGGCAAGGTGCTGGTGCGAAGGCTCGCCTATGGAAACGCGCGCCGGTTCTTCGGGGTGGAGTAGCGACGGGAGCGCGCAGGGGCGCGCCACCGATCGGGCTCAGTGAACCGCGGCCACGACCTCGCTCGGAGCCCCGACGTCGGCCAGGGTGAGGCGCGGGGACTCGCGGGGCTGCTCCGGCTCGCCCGTGCTGCCGAGTTCGGCGGCGTCGAGGAGCCGCTGGCTGCGCTCGTCGAGTTCGACGGCGACGAGGATCGAGAGCCCGCCTGTGCTGCTGACCTCGCACTGCTGGTAGCGCGCCCAGCGCCCGTCGCCCAGCTTCACCAGCTCGCCGATGTCGGCCAAGGGCACCTCCCGAACGCGTCTGCCGTTGGGGACTGTAAGCAGCCGCCCTGACCCCCGGCAAGCCTGCGTCGTAAACCAGGCGTAAGTCCTCGAAACGACTACGCTCGACCTCATGGAAGGACCGCTCTCGACCCCCCGTCTGGCTCCAGACCGGGTCAAGCTGTCAACGGGCGGGCCTGTGAAACGGTGCATCCCCGAGGAGGCGCTCTGACGCGTCAGGACTTGGGGCGGATCTCCACGCCGGCGAGCTGCTCGAAGACGGTGATCACCGCACCGATGTCCTGCTCGCCCTTCCCGGCGGCGCGCGCGAGCTCGTAGCACTGGCGAACGATGGCCGTGGTGGGCGCGGGCACGCGGTGGGCAGCGGCGCTGTCGAGGAACAGCCCCAGGTCCTTGTGCATGAGGTCGATGGCGAAGTGGGTCTCGAAGTCCCTGCGCAGGAGCGCGTTGCCCTTGAAGTCGAAGTAGGGCGAACGGAAGCCGGAGGCCTGCACCACCTCGAGCAGCTTGCTCGGATCCACCCCGGCGCGGGTGGCGAGCAGCATCCCCTCTCCCAGGCTCTGCAGCATCGCGGCGATGAGCGCGTTTCCGGCGAGCTTCACCTGGCTGCCGGCGCCGACGGGCCCGCAGTGGACCCACTTCTCGCCCACCGCACGGAAGATCGGCTCGGCGCGCCCCAGCGCCCCTGCGGTGGCTCCGGCCATGATGAGCAGCGTGCCCTTCTCGGCGCCGGTCTTGCTCCCGGTGACCGGAGCCTCCACGAAGTCCACCCCGAGCGCGTCCGCGCGCCGCTCGAGGCTTCGGGCCTGATCGGGCCCGATGGTGCTGAAGTCGACGAGCAGCTGGCCGCGGCGCGCGGCGGAGAACAGCCCGTCCTTCCCGGCCACCACCTCCTCCAGCGCGGCCGGCGTCGCGACGCAGGTGCAGGCCACGTCCACGCCGGCCATGACCTGCGCCGGCGTGTCGGCCACCTTGACCCCCAGCGGCTCGAGCGCCGTGGCGCGGGCGCGGGAGCGGTTCCACACCGTCACCTGGAAGCCCTTGGTGGCGAGGTTCTTCGCCATCCCCCTCCCCATCAGCCCCAGCCCGAGAAATCCCACCCGTTGCCCACTGGCCATCTGTTCGCTCCCCTTTCGCGGAAAGGACGGGGATGTGATTAAGGTCGGTGCCGTGAAGTTTCCAAGCCTCCTGCGGCCGGTTCGGGAGCGCCTGCTGGCTCCGCTCGGACATCCGGAGCAGGCCGAGCGCCTCCTGGCGGAGACGTTCCGCACTCTGGGAACGCTCTGCACCCGGCTGGCCGACCTGGTCGAGTCCCAGCGGCTGCAGCGCGCCGGTTACCACGCCCAGGACCGGTTCCTCGAGCGGCTCGACCGCCGCGCCCCGCCGCCCGGCTCGGACTGAGTCCGCCGCGCCCCTGCGTGGCGCCATCGGCGGCCCCGCTCCCGCGACTCCACCCCACCTCCGGAAGGCCTCTCCCCGCCCCCCCCCGGGAAGATTCCCGGGCTCGGCCCGACTCCTGTTCACCGTAGGCCGATCCACGGCCGCGGCACCGGGAGCGGGCGGAACCGATGGAGCCTGGACTCGACGAGCGGAGCGCGGCCGATGCCCGCATCCGGCGGGCGGTGCGGCGACGGGATGGCGACACCGCCCTCCGCGTGCTGATGGAGGCCTACGGCACGCAGCTGTTCGCGGTCTGCGCACGCTTCCTGTCCGACCGGGCCCTGGCCGAGGACGTGCACCAGACCTGCTTCGTCCAGGCCTACCAGTCGCTCCACCGGGTGCTGGAGCGCGAGTCGATCGCCGCCTGGCTGATGGCCATCGCCCGGAACCGCTGTCTGGACGCGCTGAAGATCCACCGCCGCCGGCGCCGCTGGCAGGTTCCGCACGCGACCCTGCCCGAGGTCCACGACGTCCGCTCGAGCGCCGAGGACGACGTTCATCGCTCGTCGCTCGTTCACCGGCTCCGGCACGCGCTCGACGTGCTGTCCACCGAGGCCCGCCGCGCCGTCGAGCTCCGCTACGGCGAGATGCTCTCCTACGAGGAGATGAGCGAGCTGTGCGGAGCGCGCCCGGGAACCCTCCAGATGCGGGTCGCCCGCGCGATGCCCGTCCTCCGCCGCTCGCTCGAGGGCCAGGGCATCACCGGCTTCTGAGCGCAGGGGCGCGGCGGATTCCTTCTCAGCCCCCCGCATCAGGGGGGACGCCGAGGACGCCGCGCAAGGGCGCGGCGGATGCCTTCTCAGCGCAGGATCGACTTCAGGAAGCGGCGCGCGGCGTCGTTGGCGTCCTGGGCGGCGGGAGGGTTGTACCGGCCGCCGCTGGGATTGGCGAAGGCGTGGTCCGCGTCGTAGCTGCGGAACTCGTGCTTGATGCCCGCGTCGCTGAGGGCGAGGTCGAACGCGGCGACCTTCTCCGGGGTGATCCATCCGTCCTTCTTCGCCCAGATGCCGAGGACCGGCCCGCGCAGTTTCTTGAGGAGGTTCACGTCGGTCACCGGGAGGCCGTAGTAGATGACCGTCGCCGAGACCCTCCCGTCGCTGGCCAGCGAAGCGTTCAGGCTCTGGCCGCCGCCCATGCACCAGCCGAGGGTGGCGAGCTTCTTCCCCGGGAGCGCCTGGGCGAGCCAGTCGATTCCCGCGACCTCGACCTCCCGGGCGTGCTTCTCGTCGAGCTCCGACATCAGCTTCTGCGCCTCCTCGGCGCTGGCAGTCACCCTGCCGTCGAAGAGATCCACCGCGAGCACGAGGTAGCCCTGGGCCGCGTACCGGTCCGCGTCGCCCTTCACCCAGTCGTTGAGGCCCCACCACTCGTGGAGCACCAGCAGACCCCCGTGGGGGGTTCCCTTGGGCCGCGCGACGTAGGCGGCCGTCTTCCCGCCGGGCACGGTCAGCTGAACCATCTTGCCGTGCGGCGTGGGCGGGCGCGGATCCGTCGGATGACGCTCGTGCGCCGGAACCGCCGACCCCGCGTCGGGGTGCGCGTGCGGCGCGTCCGCCGCGACCGCGACCCCCACCACCAGCAGCGACAGGACCTGGGCTGCACGGAACGACACTGGCGGACCTCCTGGTCCCCCCGGAAGTGGCCGATCTTCCTAGCACCGCCCGCCGCGACTCACACGTCGGTCGAGTTGCCGCGCGGGGCGGACCGGTACCATCTTCCAGGGCGGCCCCCCATGTCCTTCATCCTGGTCGTCGACGATGACGCGAGCCACCGCACGCTGATCTGCGACCTCCTCGAGGAGATGGGCTACCGGACCCGGAGCGCGGCCAATGGGCGCGAGGCGCTGGACGTGCTGGAGGAGGAGATGCCCCGGGCGGTGCTGCTCGACCTCCGGATGCCGGTGATGAGCGGCTGGGGCCTGCTCGAGGCGCTGAAGAAGCTCCCCCGGGCCCGCGGGCTGCCGATCATCATCATCTCGGCCTACGGCTTCGAGTGGGAGGCCGAGCTGGTCGGCGCGAGCGGCTACGTGAGCAAGCCGGTCGACCTGGATCGGGTGCGCGAGACGGTCAGCCGCATCCTCGGGCCGCCGCCCGAGGCGCAGGTCCTCCACTGAGTCCGGGAGGGGCAGGCGCTCAGTGCGCGCCGCCGTGGCCCTGGCCCTCGCCGGGCGTCTCCATGGCCATGTTCCACGGCTCGACCGGAAGGATCGGTCCGGAGGTCCAGGTGTTCAGCGCCCAGCCGCTCTCCGGCTCGACCGACTGCCCGGAGCTCCAGTCCACGCGCGTGCCGAGCAGCGTCATCGGGGGCCGCACCTGCGTGGTCAAGGGCGAGGTCTCTCCCTGCACCGTTCCGGGCACGACCGCGTCCGCACTGGCCGGGCGAACCGCCAGACCGTCGGCGGTGCTGATCAGCACGGCCCCGAAGCGGCCCGAGTTGCCGAGGCTCGTGGTGTCGGGCTTGTCGGACAGCGGACCATGCTCGTAGGAGCAGCCGGGCGCGAACACGCCGAGCGCGAGGGCTCCGGCCAGGGCCAGGGGACGGGAGGGCAGGTGCATACCGGCCCGTCGCCATAGCACAAACGGCAGTCTGGGGAATGCCGGTCTCCAGGCGCTCTCGAGCAGGTCACTTCTTCGCGTTCTTCCGCTCGGCCTCTTCTCGGAACGCCCGGAGCTCGTGCAGGCCCTTCTCGAGCCGCTCTTCGTACGCGCGGAAGTCGGGGGCGAGCGCGGGATCGAAGTCCTCCGGCTCGAAGAACTGCCGGATCTCGATCTCCGACTCCTCGCCCGGCATCGGGTGCGGACTGCGTCGCACCCACTCGACGGCCTCGTCCAGCGACTTGACCTGCCAGATCCAGTAGCCGGCCACGAGCTCCTTGGTCTCGGTGAAGGGTCCGTCGATGACGGTCCGCTGGTTCCCGGGCGAGAAGCGCACCCGCTTGCCCTTGCTGCTCGGCCTCAGGCCGTCGCCGTCCAGCAGGATGCCGGCCTTGATCAGCTCCTCGTTGAACTTCCCCATCTCGGCGAGGAGCTCCTTGGGCGGCATCTTTCCGGCCTCGGAGCTCTTCGTCGCCTTGACCAGCACCATGACGCGCATTGCTTGCTCCTGTCGGTTCGAGGTCGAGCCGGCCCGGACTGGCCGGGATCGCCCCCTTCTGGCAGGGCGACGAACCGGATGGGCGCGGATCGACACGACCTCGAGCTTTCACAGAAGCCCCGGCATTTCAACAGCTTGCGTACCGGCTCCGCTTCACGCACGAACGGCCACGGCCGGAATGCCCGACCGTGGCCGCTCTCGTGCGCTGGGCCTGGCGGCCCCCGGCGTCACTTGCCGCTGGTGTCCGAGCCCGAGGACCCGGTGCCGGTGGTGCCCATCCCGGTGCTGCCCGAGGTGTCCGTCCCGGACGGGCTGGTGCTCGACGAGTCGTACGACTTCTTCTTCTTCTTCGTGGTGCTGTTGCCGGTGTCCCCCGAGCCTCCGTAGTTGCTCTCGGTCTGGGTGCTGCTGCTGCTGCTGTCGTAGGATCGCTGGGTCTTGGAGGTGTCGCTCGACCCGGTGCCTGCGCTCCCCGAGCCGCCCTGGGTCGAGTCGGTGCTGCCCGAAGACTGAGCGAAGGCCATCCCGGCGCCCAGCATCCCGATGAGAACCATCTTCTTCACGAGTCCGTTCATCTCTCCTCCATCCGAAGGACGGCCCCCGGGCTTCAGGGTCTCCGTCCGAGGTTTCCGGAGAGGGTTGGGACGGAGCCGGGGCGTCACCACTGATCTGCGGTCCAGACGCGTGCGCACGGGTCGCGTGGCCGGGGAGCGTCCCGGCGGACCTCCAAGAATTGCCGTCGCCGAGGCAGAGTGGCGGCAGCCACCGTGCGGGTTTTCCATTCCGATCACCACGTCGTCCCGCTGCCGCCGAAGCACCGGTTCCCGATGGGGAAGTACCGATGCTCCGGGAGGCGCTGCTCGCCTCGGGCGTGCTGCGGCCGGACGAGCTGACGCCGGCGGAGCCGGTGGACCCCGACGACCTGCTCCGGGTCCACACCCGCCGCTGGGTCGGGGCGGTGCTCGACGCGCGCCTGACCGAGGCCGAGGAGCGCCGGCTCGGCTTTCCCTGGAGCCCGGAGCTGGTGCTGCGCTCGCGGGCGGCAGTGGGCGGCACCTGCGCCGCCGCGGCGCGCGCGCTCGAGGACGGCATCGGAGGCAACCTCGCCGGGGGCACGCACCACGCCTTCCCGGACCACGGCGAGGGCTACTGCGTGTTCAACGACATCGCGGTGAGCATCCGCTCGCTGCAGGCCGCGCGCTGCATCCGCCGCGCGCTGGTGGTCGACCTCGACGTGCACCAGGGCAACGGGACCGCCGCGGTCTTCGCCGACGACCCGGAGGTCTTCACCTTCAGCATGCACGGCGAGCACAACTTCCCCTTCCGCAAGCATCGCTCGACCCTGGACGTCGGGCTCCCCGACGGCACGGGCGACGACGTGTACCTGGACGCGCTGGCACGCCACCTGCCCCGCGTGCTCGAGGCCGCCCGGCCTGACGTCGTCTACTACCAGGCCGGGGTCGACCCGCTGGCCGAGGACACTCTGGGACGGCTCTCCCTCACCCACGCCGGGCTCGAGGCGCGGGACACCTTCGTGCTCGAGGCCGTGCGGCGCTCGGGGCTGCCGGTGGTGGTCACGCTGGGGGGCGGGTACGCACGACCGCTCGAAGCGAGCGTGCGCGCCCACATCGGCACCTATCGCGCCGCTCGGATGGTGTGGGGCTAGACTTCGACGCAAGTCGCGCTTCATGGTCGAGCTCACCACCGAGGTTCTGGCGACCCTCTTCGACGAGAGTCCCGAACCGGTCTTCGTCTTCACTCCCGTGCGAGAAGGTGGACGGGTGGTGGACTTTCGCCACCTCTACGCCAACCCGGTCGCGGCGCGGATGGTGGGCACGACACCGGTGTCGAGATTCGTCCCCGGTCTCGGCGCCGGCGCAGAGGACGCCGAGCGCTCGGGAGTGCTCGGCAGCTACTGCCGGACGCTGGAGACCGGCGAGCCCACCGAGCGGCGCGGCCAGGACGACTCGGGGCCCCTGAAGCGCTGGCTCCGGATCCACGCCACCCGCGCGGGCTCGGCCCTCGTCGTGCGCCTCCGGGACGTCACCCGGGAGACCGAGACTCACGCCGCGCTCGCGGCCTCCGAGGCCGAGCGGGACCGGACCGAGGTTCGCCGGGCCGGGCTCGAGTCGCTGCTGGCTCAGGTTCCCGCGGAGATGGCCTACCTGCGCGGGCCCGATCTGGTCTACGAGTTCGTCAACGACCGCTACCGCGCCCGGCACCCAGGCCGGGAGTTTCTGGGCCGCACGCTGACCGAGGCGTTGCCGGAGTGGCGTGCCGAGCCGCTCCTCCAGGCCATGCGCCGCGTCCTCCACACCGGCATCGCCCACCGCGACCAGGAGCACCCGCTGATGGTCGAGACGCCCGGAGGCTCCGAGCGGCGCTGGTTCGACCTGGCCTTCCTCCCGGTCACTGGAGCGGACGGAGCGGTGGAGGGAGTGCTCTCCTTCGCCACCGACGTCACCGAGCAGGTCTCGGCGCGGGCGCGGAGCGATGCCCTGGCCCGGGAGCGGATGGCCCTGGCCGACGAGCTCGAGGGCGAGCGCCGGCGACTCGCACTGGGCGAGGAGCGCTTCCGGTCCATCGTCGAGACCAACGCCGACATGGTGTGGGTGGCGGACTGGAACGGGCACAACCGCCACGTGGTGCCTGCCTGGTGCGCGCTGACCGGCCAGCGGCCGGAGGAGATGCTGGGACTCGGGTGGATCGACGTCGTTCACCCCGACGACCTGGAGCGCACCGCGCGACTCTGGGCAGAGGCGGTGGCGCAGCGGCGGCGCTTCTACGCCGAGTACCGCGTGCACAAGGCGAGCGGAGGCTGGGCCACCGTCGCCAGCCGCGGCATCCCGCTCCTCCGTGCGGACGGGAAGATCCGCGAGTGGGTCGGCACCACCATCGACGTCACCACCCGCCATCGCGAGGAGGAGGCGCTGCGCATCCTCTCGGGCGGAGCGGCCGAGCTCTCGGGCACCCTGGACTACGAGGCCACCCTGCGCGCGGTGGGCGAGATGGCCATCCCCACCTTCGCCGACGTGTGCATCGTCGACCTGGTCGAGGACTCGGGCAGCCTGCGCCGGGTCCTGGTGTCGGGCAACATCGAGGAGGAGGCGCTGACCGAGCTGAGAGCCATGGCCCCGCGCACCGACGCCGACTCGCCGGTGACCGAGGCCCTCCGCACCGGCCGCTCGGTGCTCCGCGAGCGCGTCCCGGCGGCGGTGAAGCTGGAGATGGCCGCGGACCCCGAGCGGCTGCGTCTCTTCGAGCGGCTGAGCCCCACCTCGCTGGTCTGCGCCCCGCTCTCGGCCCGGGGGCGGACCCTGGGCGTCATCAGCTTCCTGACGGTGCGGAGCGGCCGCCGCTTCGAGCGGCTCGACCTCGGCCTGGTGGAGGAGCTCGCCCGCCGCGCCGCGCTGGCAATGGTCAACGCCGAGCTGTACCAGCGGGCGGAGGAGGCCAGCCGCGCCAAGGACGAGTTCCTGGCCACGGTGAGCCACGAGCTGCGCACCCCGCTGGCCTCGATCCTCGGCTGGACCCGCCTGCTCCGACGCGGCGGGCTCAGCCCCGAGAAGCAGATCCGGGCACTCGAGACCCTGGAGCGGAACGCGAAGGCGCAGACCCGTCTGGTCGAGGACCTCCTCGACGTGAGCCGCATCGTCTCGGGCAAGACCCGGCTGGACCTCGAGACCGTGGACCTGGGCCGCGTCGTGGAGGCTGCGGTGGAGTCGCTCCGCCCCTCTGCAGAGAGCCGCGGCGTCCAGCTGGTGTCCTCGATCGCTCCCTGCACGCTCACCGGAGACCCGGAGCGACTGCACCAGATCCTCTTCAACCTCCTCTCCAACTCGATGAAGTTCACGCCGCGCGGGGGCCGGGTGTCGGTCTCGCTGGCGGTCTGCGACGGCGCCGCCACGCTGACGGTGAACGACACCGGCCAGGGAATCCGTGCCGATTTCCTCCCCCACGTCTTCGAGCGCTTTCGCCAGGCCGACACCACGGTCACCCGGGCCCATGGCGGACTGGGGCTCGGGCTGGCCATCGTCCGTCACCTGGTGGAGCTGCACGGCGGGACGGTCGCCGCGAGCAGCGCGGGCGAGGGCCACGGCTCGACCTTCATCGTCCAGCTCCCCCTGACGCGGGCGCTCGCCGCCGAGCGGACGGCGCGGACGGTCGAGGTGGCGGGCACTCCCGAGCGGGTGAGCCTCTCGGGCCTGCGGCTCCTGGTGGTGGATGACGAGCCGGATACGCTGGAGATGCTCGCCTCGACCCTCGAGGGGCACGGGGCCGAGGTGGTGACGCTCGGCGACCCCGAACGGGCGCTCGCCTGGCTCGCCTCGAACCGGGCGGACGCCCTGATCTCGGACATCGCCATGCCGCGCATGGACGGCTGCGCGCTGATCCGCGAGATCCGCCGGATGCGCTCGGGGACCGCCGGGATGCCCGCGGTCGCGCTCAGCGCCTTCGCGCGACCGGAGGACAGGAGCCGTGCGCTGGAAGCGGGGTTCCAGGATTACTTGACGAAACCAGTGGAGCCGGAAGTGCTGGTGGCGCGGGTCGGCAGCCTGGCCCGGCCTCGCGTCGCGGCCTGAGCCCTGCACGGGCGGCGGTGTCCGCCGCTCCATCAGCGTCCCCCTGCCGAGCTGAGCCCTGGAGGCCCGGGCAGTGTCCGCCAGTCCATGCCCTCCCGGGTGCGGGGGCCGAGTCCTGGCTCTCGCACTTCGCGGTGGGATCCCGTCAGCCGCCCGCCGTAGCATCCCGGATTGCCTCCTTCCGCCGTGGACAGCTCGGCCTTCACCAGCGATCCCGCTCCGCCGGACGCTCCGGCGAGTCACTCGCTCGCGCTCTGGCGCACCCTCCTCGAGGCGACCGGCGACGGCGTGCTGGTGGTGGGGCCAAATGATCGCGTCCTGGCCGCCAACCCCGCGTTCTGCCGCCTCTTTGCATTGCCGGCGCCCGCCAGCGGGCTCGTCGGCGTCTCGCTCGGAGACCTCTGCGAGCGGCTCGGCGATTCCTTCGCCGACACCCCGCGCTTCCTCGGACGCGTCGCCGAGCTGCACCGCCAGGATGGCCCGGTGGCCGGCGAGTCGTGGGCGATGAGCGACGGGCGCGTGCTCGAGTGCGACGTCCTCCCGGTGGTGGTGGAGGACCAGCGGGCGGACCAGCTCTGGCTCTGGCGGGACGTGACCGACCGGGTGCGCCTGCGCGGGGCGGACGGGCCGCCGCACGAGTCGAACCTCTCGTACCTCGACGAGCTCACCGGCCTCCACAACCGGCGCGGCTTCCTCCGCTACGCGCGGGTCCAGCTCGACGCGGCGGCGCTCGCCCGCCGGCCCATGCTGCTC
>Ga0335083_10006277_pt1 | contig 14910 bp, 12 predicted proteins | sample Lox_Sample_42_FD_206716 | JGI IMG/M metagenome (GOLD analysis project Ga0335083, IMG submission 206716) | Soil microbial communities from Loxahatchee National Wildlife Refuge, Florida, United States - Lox_Sample_4.2 | ecosystem: Environmental > Terrestrial > Soil > Wetlands | place: USA... | reverse complement strand
AATGGCCTGAAGGCGGCCGCTTCAGCGCCGAGACGCTAGGGAACTCGCCCATTTCGATTTCCGTCGAGGTCCCTGACGTCGATGCCTTCACGGAACACGCCGTGGCCGAAGGAATGAAGATTGTCCGCGAACCAAAGGATCAGTTTTACGGCCATCGCGACGCGACTGTGCAGGACCCGTTTGGATATCAATGGGGCCTGTACACGGTGAAAGAGCAAATGTCGGCGGACGAGATGCATCGCCGGATGCAGGGCATGACGCACGGCCCCGAACGCGGAAAGGCACCTGCGGAAAAAGGCCCGAAGGTCAGCCCTGTACCTCGCGGGTTCCGGATGGTGACACCCTACCTCGTTGGCGCAGACGGCCCGGCCCTGATTGATTTTGTGAAAACAACCTTTGGTGCCGAGGAAATGATGCGGGCCGAGACGCCCAACGGGGGCGTCCATGGCGAAGTTCGCATCGGAGATTCGATGATGATGGTGGGCGGAGGTATCCCGGGCAAGAACTTCCCCGGTGCGCTTAAGCAGAATGCCCTTCACGTTTATGTGAAAGACGCCGACGCCGTCACTGAGAAGGCGGTGGCAGCTGGCGCGACGCTGATCGATCCGGTCCGCGACCAAGAGTATGGGGAACGCTCCAGCACGATTCGAGACAAAGCCGGCAACTACTGGTACATCGCGACGTACAAGGGCAAGGACTATAAGTGGGAGGGCGCGCCCGATGTTCAGCCCTACCTCCATCCGCGGCGGGCAGAACCCCTGATCAACTTCCTGAAGCGCGCCTTTAATGCCCAGGAACTTGGGCGCTATGCCTCACCGGACGGCGTCATCCAGCACGCAACACTGAAGATTGGCGACTCGCACGTGGAGATGGGAGAAGCTCACGGCAAGTACGAGACGCTGGAAGCGATGTTCTATTTGTACGTCCCCAATGTTGACGATCTGTATAAGCAGGCGGTGGCTGCAGGGGCGACTTCGTTCCAGGAACCAACCGATCAGTTCTACGGGGACCGCAGCGCCGGTGTTCGCGACGCATTTGGGAACACCTGGTACATCGCCACCCACATCAAAGATGTGGCGATGTAACCACCCGATCTTCTGACCAACGAAACTTGTAGTGCTTGTAGTGAAAGATAAAGAAAATGGGGAGGGCCGGTTAGCCCTCCCCAAGTCTTTGTAGCTACAGTCGGCTAGCTGGCGCGCCGACGTTCGATCGATTCTTCGTCTTCCACATCGTCACCGCGGTCATTCGTGTCCGGGTTGTTCTCCGATTTCTTGGCCGCATCCTTCGCCTTGCCCCAGGCATTCTGAACCTTGCCTTCAGCCTGCTTGGCAGCGCCCTTCACCTGAGCCTCACTGTCTCCGGTCCATTCACCGACCTGACGCTCCACGCGGCCGGCAACGTCTTTTGCTTTACCTTTCACACGATCTTCATTCATGATTCCCTCCAATGATTTGAATCAATCTGAGCGGATCACTTGTGAGCGGAGCATCTGCTTAGATTCAACCCGCACACGTCAGGCCACCGGACTTCTGCCCTGAATCACGCGAATCAAAACCACGATGATCGCGAGTACGAGCAAGATGTGGATGAATCCTCCCAACGTGTAAGAACTCACCATCCCCAACAGCCAAAGGATCAGAAGCAATACCGCAATTGTCCAGAGCATGAATCTGGCCCTCCGTTTTTACGAGTCGCTAACTGGGGCAGAGTAACTGGAACGGGACGCTCGAAGAATCGAGAGGATTGCGTATGCAGGGGATGGGCAAACCCTAATGTCCCCAGTGTTTACCTCAAAACCGAAGATCGTATCCGGAAATTCGTGTAGCCCTGCGCAAAGAGCAGTCCCCGAAAAACACCAGTGGAGCAGCGAAGATCCGAACACTCAAGGACGCCCAATAGCCTCTCGTGAGAAAATTCCCAACGCATAGATAATCCCTTCGTGGCTCAACTCGAAAATTTCCGCCTCAAGGTCTTCCGCACCGTAGCGGAGCACCTCAACTTCCGCAAGGCAGCCGAGCAGCTCTTCCTTACACAACCCGCCGTCACATTGCAGATCAAAGCCCTCGAAAACGATCTCGGGGTGCGCCTCTTCGATCGTTCCGGTCATCGCGTAGCTGTTACGCCTCAAGGCAAATCTCTTCTTCGCTACGCGAACAAAATCGCGGCCCTTTCTGCCGCTGCCGAACAGGATCTGGTTGCCAGTGATGGAAAGCCCTCCGGCGAACTCTCCCTCGGCGTCTCCACCACTATCGCGCAATATGTTCTTCCCCGGCTCATCGGAGCATTTCTCACCGAACATCCGCGTGTGCAGCTTGAGGTTCATAGCGGCAACACAGAAGAAGTCATCGACCTGCTCCTCGCAGCAGGGGTCTCGATCGGATTGATCGAAGGTCCGGCGCGTAAGCGTGGAATAAAAACTGAGCCCTTCATGCGCGATGAACTGGTCCTCATCCTCCCCATGAATTCGGAGTCGACCCAACTTTCGCCACAACAACTCGTCGCATCGAATCTCCTCATGCGCGAGCAAGGCTCCGGATCGCGCCGCGTGGTTCAATCTGCTCTCGAAAGGGCCGGTTTTAAGCTAAAGGCATTCCGCCGGGTGATGGATCTCGATTCCACCGAGGCCATCAAGTCGGCGGTCGATGCGGGACTCGGCATTGGTTTCGTCTCGCGTTGGGCGATTTCCAAGGAATTAGATCTGGGCATTCTCAAAGTCGGCCAGGTTCGCGGACTTCACGTAACTCGCCACTTTTCCCTGGTGACTCGGACGGGCCCCGCCCTGCAAGGGCCTGAAGGCGCCTTCCGCCTTTTCGCTCTGAGCCGTGGGCGCGCCGTGTCCGATCCCGCCAAATCTCGATAAGAAAAACTTATCGGCAATTGGAATTGCTGCTTGGACAGGGTCCGCCACCCGCCTCCACACTCTTTCCATGGGCAAGCGCATCTTTTTCGTCGGAATTATCCTCGCCGCGAGCGGACTCGTCTCTCCTCCCTTCGCTCTTCTCGGCGGCCTCATCTATGGACTGATAGTCGCACATCCGTTTCACGCCGAAAGCAAGAGCCTTTCGAAGTTCCTGCTCCAGGCCTCTGTCGTCGGCCTCGGATTTGGCATGAACCTTCACGAGGTCGTTCAGGTCGGACGCTCCGGATTCCTCTACACCGCGCTTACCATCACCGCCGTCATGTCTATCGGACTAGGCTTGGGATATCTAATCCGGGTAAGCAAGAAATCCTCGTTCCTGATCGCCGCGGGTACCGCGATCTGCGGAGGCAGTGCTATTGCCGCTGTCGGGCCCATTGCTGATGCCAACGAAGAAGAGATGGCCGTATCTCTCGGCACTGTCTTCATCCTCAACTCCATTGCGCTGTTTCTCTTTCCGGTGATCGGACTCGCACTGCACATGACGCAATCGCAGTTCGGACTCTGGTCCGCCCTGGCAATCCACGACACCAGTTCCGTTGTCGGCGCCACGGCAAAATTCGGTGCGGCAGCTCTCGCAATCGGCACAACCGTAAAACTCGCCCGCGCCCTGTGGATCGTCCCTTTGTCCATCGCTACGGCATTCACCCTGAAAAGCAAGGCCCGTATCCAGTGGCCCTGGTTCATTTTGTTTTTCTGTGTCGCGGCCCTGCTGAACACACTTCTTCCCGCATTCAACCCCGCCTTCGCGGCCCTAAGCCGACTCGGCAAAATTGGACTGACCGTCACGCTTTTCCTGATCGGCACGGGTCTGAGCAAAAAGACCCTCCAACAGGTGGGACTCCGCCCACTTCTCCAAGGCGTAACGCTCTGGATCCTGGTAGGCACAGCCACACTAGCCCTGATCCTTTCCAACTGGATTCACGTGTAGAACGAGTGTCACTGCCATGCGCCCCATTTCTGCCGCGCGTTTTGCGACGGAAGTGGGGATTGTCCCGGAACGCATTCAAAGGCCTCCTATCACACCAGACTGAATGCAGTTTTGCGTGTTCCCTTCCCAGAGGAGCCCCTTGATTACTTTAGTTAACTATGGTTAACCATTCTTGGTGTATAGTTGTTAACATTGAAGTATCTGGGGAACACGCTCCCGAATTGCATCCATGGGCATGCAGGATGACCACACACATTCGACGATTCCTTCCGCACTCCCATCTGTTCGCACCTCCGGCCACCTCTCCCTCGAAAATGTCCACGGCTCTGTAGAAGTTCCGCATCATCAAGCCAGCTTCTGGGAACAATGGCGAGCCTTCGTCGGCCCGGCCATCCTGGTCAGCGTCGGATACATGGATCCCGGCAACTGGGGAACCGATCTGCAGGGCGGCGCCCAATTCAAATATGGATTGCTGTGGGTCGTCGGGCTTGCCAGCCTCATGGCTATCTTCATGCAAGTAATCTCGGCCCGCCTCGGTGTCGTCACTGGCAAAGATCTCGCACAATGTTGCCGCGATTGGTATCCCACCTGGACCCGGTGGCCCAATTGGCTGCTCAGCGAAATCGCCATTGGTGCCTGCGATCTCGCCGAAGTCCTCGGGAGCGCGGTCGCCCTCAATCTGCTGTTTCACATTCCGTTGCTTTGGGCCGTGATCATCACTGGCCTCGATGTTCTTCTCCTCCTCGGGCTCCAGCGCTTCGGTATGCGCACGATCGAAGCTGTCGTCCTGGTGCTCGTCGCCACCATCGCCGCTTGCTACTTCATTGAGATTTTTGTCCTTCCCGAGACTCGGCCCAGCTTTCTGGAACTCGGGCACTCATTTCTCGTTCCTACCCTCCGTCAGTCTGGAATGATCTACGTAGCCATTGGCATCATCGGCGCGACGGTCATGCCCCACAATCTGTACCTGCATTCGGCTCTCGTGCAGAGCCGTCGTCTGCAAAAAGACGACTCCTCGATCCGTCGCGCGCTCCAGTTCAACACCATCGATTCAACTGTCGCGCTCACAGTCGCGTTCTTCGTCAACGCCGCCATCATGGTCTTAGCTGCCACCGTCTTCTTCGGCAAGTCGGGCATCATGGTTCCAGGGGGAAAGTTCGTCCCCTTCCGCCCCGACAGCGACTGGATCCGCGTCGCCTACCTAACCCTCGCACCGTTATTAGGTACGGTGACTGCGAGCACTCTCTTCGCGGTTGCGCTGCTCGCCGCCGGCCAAAGCAGCACCATCACAGGAACACTCGCCGGCCAGGTCGTCATGGAAGGCTTCATGCACTGGCGCATCAAGCCCTGGGTGCGAAGGCTTATCACGCGCTCACTCGCAATTCTGCCCGCGGTGTTGATCATTGGTTTACGGGGCGACAACAGCGTCACCGATCTTTTGACGCTCAGCCAGGTGGTCCTCGCTCTGCAACTCCCATTTGCCATGTTCCCTCTGCTGCATTTCACCAGTTCCCAAATCCGTATGGGCAAATGGAAAAACGGGATGTTCTTGCTGGCAGCCGGCTGGGCCAGTGCTATCCTGATCACCGCCATGGACATCTACGGCCTTCCAGACTCTCTTAAGACGGCATGGCAGCTGATTGCAGGTGTGCATTGAAACTGCATCGCCAGCTTTGGAATCGCGATGCGGCGAGTGGTGGAAGCGCGGCGCTTTAGCGCCGCGTTAGACGCAAAAACAATCGGGGCTTTAGCCCCGGGACATTCATGTACGACAAAATTCTCGTCACTCTCGATGGCACCACAAGCGACCGGGCCATCATCGAACACGTCAAACGCCTGGCCAAACTGGCCCACAGCCGTCTAGTCCTGCTCCACGTCGCCGACGGATGGGCGGCCCGCACGTACGGCCCTGACGCCGTCAGTCGCGAAATCGTCGAAGACACCGCTTATCTCCACAAGGTCCAGGCGGAGATGCAGGCCGAGGACATTCCCACCGATGCCGAACTTGCCTACGGCGAACCTGCCGACCAGATCATCAAATGGATCGAGAAGAAAGGCTGCGACCTCGTTGCCATGAGCACACACGGCCACCGTTTCTTGGCAGACTTGTTCCTCGGCACAACTGCCAGCAAAGTCCAGCACCGCATCAGCGTCCCAGTCCTCCTCCTCCGCGCGAAATGAGCGCGCGATTTCCTTTGATCCGGCTTGACAGCACTCCTTGTCATCCCGACCGAAGCGCGTAGTGGACCTTGCGCCGCGCATTCAATGACTGGCACTCTCTCCGCGAAATCGTGGTCATTTATCAGCCCCTCAGCGGTCTAAGATTTTAAGGAGCCCTGTGTGCCTCTGTGTTCCCCGTGGTGAGACGGTTTTCAGGACCCGGAAGAGCGACAGGCCCCCTCCCAACGCATTAAACTATTAGGTTGCGATCCATATCAGTTCCCCTCAAGGAAGGCCATCATGTCGTTGAACAGTTTCAACAGTCGCGCGTCCCTGAAAGTAGGCGCGAAGGAATACGAAATCCACCGCCTCGACGCCCTGGACAAAGCCGGCATCTCCACGAAGCGTTTACCCTTCTCGCTCCGCATTCTGCTCGAAAACCTGCTCCGCACCGAGGATGGCCGCAATGTGACAAAAGAAGAGGTGCGTGCGCTCGCCAACTGGAGCAGCAAGTCGAAACCGGAGAAAGAAATCGCCTTCACGCCAAGCCGTGTCCTGCTTCAGGACTTCACCGGAGTTCCCTGCGTAGTTGATCTAGCCGCCATGCGCGACGCCATGAAGCAACTCGGCGGCGACGCCAGCCTAATCAATCCGCTGCAGCCGGTCGAACTCGTCATCGATCACTCCGTCCAGGTCGACGAATTCGGCAAGCCCGAAGCCCTCGACATGAATGCGCTCTTCGAATTCCAGCGCAACAAAGAGCGCTACTCGTTCCTGCGCTGGGGACAAACCGGATTCCGCAATCTAGCCATCGTCCCTCCTGACACAGGCATAGTCCACCAAGTCAATCTTGAGTACTTGGCCAGAGTAGTCTTCGTCCACGAGTCCCCAGGCAAACGCCAAGCCTACCCGGACACCCTGGTAGGCACCGACAGCCATTCGACAATGGTGAATGGGTTGGGGGTTTTGGGGTGGGGCGTCGGTGGGATTGAAGCCGAGGCGGCAATGCTGGGCCAGCCTGTGTCCATGCTGATTCCTCTCGTCGTCGGAGTAAGGCTCACCGGGCGGTTGCGCGAGGGCGCTACTGCTACTGATCTTGTTTTGACGATTACAGAGATGCTTCGCAAGCACGGAGTAGTCGGCAAGTTCGTCGAATATTTCGGCCCTGGACTTCGTGATCTGTCTCTCGCCGATCGCGCTACTATCGCCAACATGAGCCCCGAATATGGCGCGACTTGCGGCATCTTTCCCATCGACAAAGAGACTCTGAAATATCTGCGGCTCACTGGACGTTCTGAAGAGCAGGTTGCTCTGGTTGAATCCTATGCTCGCGAGCAAGGATTGTTCCACGATGAGAAGACTCCCGAGGCCGAGTACTCGGAGTTGCTCACGCTCGATCTAGCGACTGTTGAGCCATCGCTCGCCGGGCCGAAGCGTCCCCAAGATCGGGTCGTACTCTCGCAAGCCGGAGAGTCTTTCAACAAAGCTCTGCCTTCGCTGATCAAGCCCAAAGCAGGTGCTTCTGCGGGTGCACCGGCTCCCGTAAACAACAAGGCCACGACAAAGGAGCGCTGGGAACAGGAAGGTGGAAGTCCCGCAGCGGTCGGCGTCGAAGATCCGAATGTTCACGAACACGTCCCAGCTTCCGTCAAAGATTCTCTGAAGCACGGCAGCGTCGTCATCGCAGCAATCACCTCCTGCACCAATACTTCGAATCCTTCGGTTCTGATCGGTGCCGGACTGCTCGCGAAGAAAGCCGTCGAAAAGGGACTCACAGTTCCCGCGTGGGTCAAGACATCTCTCGCTCCTGGATCGAAAGTCGTCCGCGACTATCTCGAGCACGCGGGCCTCATGCCATATCTCGAGAAGCTGAAGTTCCATCTCGTCGGCTACGGATGCACCACTTGCATCGGCAACTCCGGGCCGCTTCCGGATGAAGTTTCCAAAGCGATCGATGAGAACGAGCTCGTCGTTGCGTCGGTACTTTCGGGCAATCGTAACTTCGAAGGACGCATCAACTCCGAAGTCCGCGCAAATTATCTGATGTCGCCGCCGCTGGTCGTCGCGTTCGCGCTCGCCGGACGCATCGATGTTGACCTGCGCAAAGACGCGCTCGGCAAAGGACGCGATGGACAACCTGTCTACCTCGCCGACATCTGGCCGTCGTCGCGCGAAGTGGAAGAGGCGATGCAGCAGTCGATTACCTCCGAGATGTTCACCAAGTCCTACGGCGAAGTCTTCGAGGGAGACGAACGCTGGCGCGGCATCGTCGTCCCCAAAGGCGAAACTTACAACTGGGAAAAAGATTCGACCTACATTCGCCGCGCTCCATATTTCGACGACATGGCCGTGAAGCCCTCGCCCGTGCAGGAGATCACGAAGGCCCGCGTCCTCGCTGTTCTCGGCGACAGCGTCACTACCGACCACATCTCTCCCGCGGGTTCGATCAAGAAAGACAGCCCAGCCGGAAAGTATCTGCAAGAGCACGGCGTAAAGCCCGCGGACTTCAACTCTTACGGCTCGCGCCGCGGCAATCATGAAGTCATGGTGCGCGGAACGTTTGCCAATGTCCGCCTGCGCAACAAGCTGGTCCAAACCGAAGGCGGATTCACCCGCCACCTGCCGACGAACACCGAGATGTCGATCTTCGACGCCAGCGAAAAATATCGCGCCGACGAAACGCCGCTCGTGATTCTCGCAGGGAAAGAGTACGGCTCGGGATCGTCGCGCGACTGGGCCGCTAAGGGCCCAGCACTGCTCGGCGTGCGCGCGGTCATCGCCGAAAGCTACGAACGTATTCATCGATCCAACCTCGTAGGCATGGGCATCCTCCCGCTGCAGTTCCCAGCGGGCCAGAACGCCGAATCACTCAAACTAACGGGAGAAGAAACTTTCGAGATCACCGGCATCCGCGACGTAGTCGACCACTTCGCCGCGGGTCGCACAGTAAAAGTTAAAGCCAAGGCAAAAGGCGGAGACCCGATTGAGTTCGACGCGGTCGTCCGCATCGACACCCCGCAGGAAGCCCTCTACTACGCCAACGGCGGCATCCTGCAGTATGTTCTGAGGCAGTTGTTGGCAACAAAGGCCGTGCCCGTAGGAGCGTAAACGTTAAAAACTGATCTCGTTGTCGGGAGAGGCCTTCCTGCAACTGCCGTGATGCTTGGAAAAGCCCAAGTCCTGCCGCCTCATTTCTGCTCGTTTTGCCGGGATAGACGTTCTTTGGTGGGAGCCGCGGGCCCAGTAGCCGTGATACCTAGAGCAGTGTTCTGCTATCGTTCCTGCATGCGAAAAATACTGGCCGTGTTAATAGTCTGCTTCGCCCTCAGTGTGTCTTCTTTCGCCAAGGAAAAATACTCGCATCCCTCCCCGATCAAAAATACCGTCGGCGGTGACAAGTGGGCAGAGAAAACGCTGCACAAACTCTCGGTCGAAGAGAAGGTCGGACAGCTGTTCATGATCTGGTGCCGAGCAGGATTCTTGAACGTCGAGAATCCCGAGTATCTGCAGCTGACCGAAGCCATGCAGAAATACCACGTCGGCTCGTTTGCCATGACCGTGCACGTCGACGGCCCGTTTCTACTGCGCAGCGAGCCTTATGAAGCTGCGGAACTGCTGAATCGCCTTCAGAAAGAATCGAAGCTGCCACTGCTGTTCGCTGCGGATTTTGAGCGAGGCGTCGCGATCCGCCTGATGGGAGCGACAAACTTCCCCCACGCGATGGCCTTCGGGGCCGACGGCAAACTCGATGACGCCGAAAACTTCGGCCGCATCACTGCCATCGAGGCCCGCGCCGTTGGAGTGCACTGGAATTTCTTCCCCGATGCCGACGTGAATTCGAATCCAGCAAACCCGATCATCAATACGCGCTCGTTTGGAGAGGATCCCAAGCAAGTTGGCGATCTCGTCAGTGCATACATCAAAGGCGCACACGAGGGCGGGATGCTGACTACCGTGAAGCACTTCCCTGGACACGGAGATACGGCGACCGATTCGCACCTGGGTGTCGCCAGCGTGAACGTCGACCGTGCGCATCTCGATTCGATCGAGTTACCGCCGTTCAAGCAGGCGATCGCTGCAGGAGTCGATTCCGTGATGGTCGCGCACGTCACGGTTCCCGCGCTTGATCCCGATCCCAACCACGTCGCCACCATCTCTCCCACGGTCGTTTCCGATCTGCTCGAAAAGGACCTCGGCTTCAAGGGAATCGTGGTCACCGACGCCCTCGACATGGCAGGGCTGACCCATCTATTCGCCAACGACATCGGTCGCGCGGCGGTTGAGGCTTTCAAGGCAGGAAACGATTTGCTGATTATCCCAGCGGACCTTCCCGCGTCGTACAACTCCATGGTGAAAGCGGTGAATTCGGGGGAGATTCCCAGGGAGCGTTTGGATCGATCAGTACTTAAGATCCTGAAACTAAAGGCTTCTCTGGGCCTGAACGAAGCCCGCGCAGTCGACGTGAATGCGCTGGCGACCTCCGTCGGAAAGCCGCAAGACATGGCATTTGGCCAGCAAGTGGCGGATTCAGCGATCACGCTGGTGCGCGACTCGGGCAAGGTGATCCCGCTGAAATCGAAGGGAACCGCCAAAGCAGCTCTTCCGTATATGAGCAGAGAGGAGACGCACAACCAGACGCTGGCGGTGCTGTTCTCCGATGACGTGCGAACCGATTCAGGGCGCGCGTTCGGACGCGAGTTTCGCGCTCGCATCCCGGATGCGCGCGTGATCTATGTTGATCCTCGAATTGCTAGCGGCATGACCGATGAAGTGCTGAAAACTGTGGACGAGGCGCAAACGGTTGTGGCAGCTGTCTATGTAATTCCTACGGCAGGCAAGATTGGGAATTCGATGGCGATGGCTGATGCTACCGGTTCGCTGTTGCAGCAATTGCTCGACCGCGCCGCGGCAAAGACTGCGGTAATTGCGGTGGGAAATCCGTATCTGGCAAGCGATTTTCCTAAGATCGAAACCTATATGTGCACGTTCTCCAACGCGAGCGTCTCTGAAGTTGCAGCCGTCAAGGCGCTCTTTGGAGAGATTCCGATTCGCGGACATCTGCCGGTATCGATTCCAAACGTCGCGGAACGGGGCACCGGTCTGGAGCGTCCCGCACAGGTTGCAAAGAAAGGGTCTGGCAATGGGCAAAACTAGTTTCGCGATCTGTTTTGCAACTGCGTTGCTGTTTTCACTGGCTTGCAGCATCAATGTGAAGAAAGAGAAGAATGGGCAAGAAAAGCAGGTCGATATCAACACGCTGGTTGGGGGCATCCACGTCAGCAAGAATGCGAACCCGGAGGATGTCGGAATTCCGATCTACCCAGGGGCTCGGCTGCGGGAGAAAGACGACGGCGACAACAAGAGTGCCAACGTAAATATCGACAGCTTCGGTTTTCAACTGAAGGTAGTGGCGCTCGAATACGAATCAAACGACGATCCCGCAAAGGTGATCGCATATTACAAAGACCAGCTGAAGAAATATGGGGACGTTCTCCAATGCCACACCAGCAGCCTGCATGTGAATACCCGTGGCAAGAAATGGCACGACAACGATTCCCACGAACTTGGCTGCGAGGGTGATAGCGGTTCTGATACAGAACTGAAAGTGGGTACGCGGGAGAACCAGCACATCGTTGCCGTAGAGCCTGCGGGTAACGGTTCGAACTTCTCTCTCGTTTACGTTCGCACGCACGGGAAAGACGGCGAGGTCTAGTTTCTCAGGAGTGTGGCACATGTTTCGCCCTATGACACTTTCGCTTGTAGTAGTCGCGGCCATGGCGCTGCCGCTGCTTTCGCAAGACTCGAATTCCGACAACAAAACTTTTGACGTCCGCAGTTCCGTGGGCGATCTCCACGTGGGCGCCGATGCGGACGCCAAGAAAGTCGGGGTTCCCCTTTACCCCGGAGCGCGGCCTAAGGTCGATAACAAGAGCGATAGCCAGGCAAACCTGAGCATCTTGACGGAAGCGTTTGGCATGAAGCTGGTCGTTGCCAACTACGTCTCCGATGACGCGCCCGCGAAGGTCGTCGATTTCTATCGCAACAAGCTGAAGAGATACGGCAAGGTATTGGAGTGCCACTCTCACAAGCATGGCGGCGATGTGGACGTGCACGATGACGACAAGGATTCGTCGACAAGCAAGGAACTCAAGTGTGATGAGGACTCGGGCCCAGTTACCGAACTAAAGGTCGGGACCGAGGACAACCAGCACGTCGTGGCCGTCGAACCCGGTGAAGGCAAGGGAACGCACTTCGCGCTTGTGTATGTGCATACGCGGGGCAAGCAAGGCGAGATCTAGCAAATCAGCCGATCGAATCGAAAACACGGCGACCTCGCGTGCAACAGACCAACCGGCGGTCGAACGAGGCTGCAAGACTGGTGCCGCACTTGTGTAAAGGTCGTACCTGCAGTACCTTCCTGTTGCGTCCTTCTTCTAGACTGATACCCTAGAACCGATGGAACAGCCCTGTTATAAGTGCGGACAGTTGGTGGAAGAAGGCCGAGTGTTTTGTCCACACTGCATGGCCCCGCAAATCCGGGTGGTGGTTGCTGAGCCGGTGGGGATCAACGTCCCGGCAACCCAGATCCCTGCGATCGCTCCGGAACAAGTTGAGCTTCCTTCCAGCGAAACCCTGCCCGTTCTCGCGCTATCGACGGGCTGGTCCCAGGCCCTCAAGCCCTCTGCGCTCGCGGCTTTGGTAGTGCTCGTCCTGATGTTGCTAGGACTAAGCCCACTGGTGGCGATGCCAATCGTTGGATTCTTGGCGGTGATTTTCTCGCGCCAGGGCCGTCCGGATTTTGCGATTCGAACGGGAGCAGCCCTGCGCCTAGGAGCGTTCAGCGGCCTGTTCTGTTTTGGACTGACCACGCTGCTGACGTCCCTGGCCGCCACGGTTCCGGAGGTCCGGGCAAAGCTGCATGACGGAATCCTGACGAACGCTGAAAAGTGGGCAGCTGCCCGGCCGAATGACCAGCAAATTCAGCAGGCGATCGAGCAACTGAAGACTCCCGAAGGATTTATGGCAGCCTTGATCGTGGGCGGCATCATGCTGTTTGTGCTGTCCGCTATTCTCGGAGCGTTGGGCGGCTTCGTTGGCGCGACTGTTTCCCGGCGTCGCCGCTGACTTCATTCCACACTCTTGCAGCCTCGGCACCAGCCGCGTATGATGCACCGTTTGCCATTTTCTGGTCGAAGCTCATGAACAACCCTGCACACGGTTCGTTGCTCGGAATCGAGCACCTCGAAACCAAGGAAATCGATGGCCTGCTAAAGCTCGCCCGGAGGATGAATCCGCAAAAGCCCCGGCCCTTACTGCGCGGCAAACGCATCGTCCTGCTTTTCTACGAACCATCGACGCGTACCAGGTCGTCTTTTGAGGTCGCAGCCAAATCTCTGGGTGCGATGACGGTGCTCGTACACTCGAGTGGCTCCAGCATCGAAAAGGGCGAGTCGATTATCGATACTGGCTACACCCTCCGCGCTGTGGGAGCGGACTGCATTGTGATGCGCCATCCATCCGCCGGAGCGCCGCACCTGCTGGCGAAGCATCTCGATATTCCTATCATCAATGCCGGCGATGGAATGCACGAGCATCCTTCGCAGGCTCTGCTGGATGCGCTCACAATTCTGAAGCACAAGAAGTCGTTCAAGGGTCTGCAAGCCGCAATCATTGGAGATATCTTCCACAGCCGCGTGGCCCGCAGTGCCTGTCACTTGCTCAGTCGCTTCGGTGTCAAGATTGCCCTGTGCGGACCGTCGGACCTTGTCCCCGATGTTGCCGCGACTCTGGCTCCCGGGGTCCGGGTGACACGCCACATTGAAGATGCGCTGCGCGGCACCGATGTCGTCATGTTATTACGCGTGCAAAAGGAACGGCTGGCAGGACTGAGGATCCAGTTGTCGGATTACATTGCCCGTTACCAGATGACCCCGGCCCGCCTGAAGCTGGCGAAGCGCGACTCGATCGTGATGCATCCTGGACCGATCGTCCGCGGTCTGGAATTGACGGCAGAGGTGGCCGATGGTCCGCAGTCGGTCATCGTCGATGAGGTGCGCAACGGAGTTCCCACGCGGATGGCGATCCTGGCGCGGGCTTTGGGGAAGGCGAGATGAGGCTGCAAAAAGTGAGAGCAGTAACTTCTTTACCGCGGATGAACGCTGATTAAAACTGCTTTAATTGCTAAGTACCGAGTGCCGAATGCCGACTGCTAAGAGCCAAAAAACGGGAAGTCTCGTGATCAAGGGTGGCTTCGTGATCGACCCGGCGGCGAAGATCAATGCGCCGATGGACATTCTTCTGCGCGACGGCCGTGTCGCTGAAGTCGCGCCGCCAAACAAGATTCGCGGCAGCACTGACGAAAAATTTGATGCGCGTGGACTGATCGTTGCGCCCGGATTTATCGATCTGCACGTGCATCTACGCGAACCGGGACAAAATTACAAAGAGACAATAGCAAGCGGCACCATAGCAGCCGCAACTGGAGGATTCGCTTCAGTCTGCTGCATGCCCAACACTGCGCCCGTGGTTGACGCAGCGGAATGGGTGAGTTGGCTCCGGCAACCGGAGCGCGGTGCAATCGTGAACGTCTTCCCGATCGCCGCCGCCACTAAAGGTAGCAAAGGCGAGTCCCTCACCGATTTCATCGGCCTGCAGCGCGCCGGCGCAGTGGCGGTCACGGACGACGGCAAGCCCATTCTCAAGGACGACATGATGCGCGGCGCGCTTCGCCTCGGCGCTGAGTTGAATCTCCCAGTCGTACAGCACGCCGAGGACACGCGCGTCACCGAAAACTGTTCCATGCATGCCGGCCCGACATCGTTTCGCCTTGGCCTTCGTGGAATGACGGCGGCCGCTGAAGCATCAATCGTCGACCGCGACGTCAATCTCGCTCAACAGA
>Ga0335083_10006272_pt1 | contig 14927 bp, 10 predicted proteins | sample Lox_Sample_42_FD_206716 | JGI IMG/M metagenome (GOLD analysis project Ga0335083, IMG submission 206716) | Soil microbial communities from Loxahatchee National Wildlife Refuge, Florida, United States - Lox_Sample_4.2 | ecosystem: Environmental > Terrestrial > Soil > Wetlands | place: USA... | reverse complement strand
GCCGTGCTGCTGCCGCCAAAAGCGTCTGCTCCGGGGCCGACGGCCGTCGCGGCCACGCCGTTCGCCGCGGAGCCCCCGCCGATGGAGACCGCGGCCTCGTTCCCCGCATCCGCATCCTTTCCGAATGCGAGCGATTCAAAACCCGACGCGGACGCGAACGGGCCAATTGCCACGGCCTCGTCGCCGCTTGCCGAGGACGAGCCGCCGAGGGCTGCGGACAGTAGGCCGCCGGCGAATGCACTGGTACCCAGCGCCGTGGCTCCGAAGTTGGATGTAGCCGCGGAGTCGCCCAGCGCCACGGAGCTCACTCCACTTGCAGCGGCGTCGATGCCACCGGCAAGGCTGTCGATGCCGGAGGCCGCGGAATTCATGCCGAACGCCGAAGCTGAGATGTCGGTTGCCTGCGCGCCCGTACCAACGGCCGTCGTGCCATTCTGATTCGCATTGCTGTTCTGGCCGATTGCGGTGGAGCCGATCCCGCCCGCACTCGCCGTGTCGCCAAAGGCCGACGCGCTGATCGCGCTTGCCGTGGCGCCGACACCGACAGCCGTGGCGTTTTCTGCTGACCCCGTCGTGCCCTGGCCGATGGCAATGCCGTTCGTACCGGACACCACGGTGCTGTTGCCGATCGCGACTCCGTCCGTTGCGTTGACTATGTTGGTGTTACCGAGGACAGACGAGCCCGCGGCGCTCGCGAGGTCGGCGATGGTGTTGTTCGAGCCGGTGAGGTTGATGTTGTCGCCCCAGCCCGCAGTACCTGCGCCGGCATTGGTCGCTGTGTTGACGTTGTTATTGTCGCCCGTGACGAAGGTTCCGCTGCCATTGACCGTATTCGGATCACCAAAGGCGAAGCTGCCGTCGCCTGACACCGTGTTGCCTGTGCCGAACGCGCCGCTGTTCGCTCCGCTCACGCTGTTGGTGAAGCCGACAGCGGTCGCGTTGTCACCGCTCACGTTGGCCTGGAAGCCAACAGCGATGGCGGAGCTCCCGCTGGCCTGCGCCAGTTCACCGATCGCGACGGCATTGTTGCCCGTTGCCGACGCAGCGGTGCCCGTGCTGTTGGCGACAAAGTAGTTCGAGACTGCGGCGACGCTGCTCGCCAGCGAAAAGAGCTGGCCGCCATTGACCGCGTCCGTGCTGCCGGATGCGATCGTGCCATCGGCGAGATGGACGATTTTCTCTTCCGCGCCGCTTGCGCCCACCGAGACCGCACCTTGGACGTCGCCGACGGCGCCAAAACCCAGAGCGACGCCATGGGTCGCCGACACATAGGCGCCGCCGCCGATGGCCACGCCAGCGTCGCCGTCGGTCTTTGACCCCTCGCCCAGAGCGATGCCGTCGTCGGAATTCGTGAGAGCATTGGCTCCGATGGCCACGCTAAAGAGGTTGTTCGCGATGGCATCGACGCCAAGCGCCGTAGCGCCCGCGCCCTTCGCGTCCGCAAGCGTGCCGAAGGCCGAGCTCTGGCTGGCGCTGGCGCTGCTCGAGTTACCGACGGCCGTGCCCGAGTCACCGCCGGCCGATGAAGAGTCTCCAAAAGCCTGGGCGGCGAAGCCGGTCGCCGAGGCGTCTTGTCCCACGGCGGTGCTCTCAAACGCCGCGCCCGCCAGCGAGCCAAGAGCTGTGCTGTAATCGCCGAACGCATGCGCGCCGTGGCCGAGGGCACTGCTCTCGACGCCGGTTGCATTGGCATGCGTGCCAATTGCCGTCGAATGCGCGGCGCTTGCGGTGTCAGAGTTGCCGACGGCAAGGGATCCGCCGCCCGAAGATGAATTGCCCAGGCCGCAGGAGACGTCAGTGCCGCTCGACGCGGTGGACCCGCCAGCATCGAGGAACCCTGTCTGCATGCAATCAAAACCGTCGTCGGACGCCTGCGCAGGCTGCGCGCTCGCCAACATGCACATAAAAAGACATGTGGCAGGCAGCACGGCGCGATGCCGTACTACGGACTTCTTCGAAGACACCCTGTACCCCCCGCGAGCCGCGGGTTTTTCACGCCATTTGGCCCGCCGTACCCACACGTCCAGCAACTATGACATTGAAGAAATGCGGTCGAAAAGAATTCTTTAAGACAACATTAAGCTTTGTGGTTTGGTGGTTGCCGCGATGCACAGGCTTGGTGCCAGGCCTTTCGGACGCCGCACTTATCTGATTGATTTATATGTTGAATTCACGAACATGAGACAGGCGTCATGAACTCGGCTCGCATCGCTGTCATTGGTCTTGGCCAGCGTATCGCGCACGTATTGCTTGCAATGCAGGACGTCGAATGGCCATTCACGGTCGCGGGCTATGTCGATCCTTCTCCCGTCGGTCTTTCCATCCTGAAGCCGCGCGGTGTCGATGCAGGGACGCCGTACAAGGATGTGCGGTCACTCCTCGCCGATGGGCCGTTCGATCTCGTGATGATCGGCTCACCCAATCACCTGCACTACGAGCATCTGCTCGCAGCGTTCGAGGCGCGCTACCCGATCTTCGCCGAGAAGCCGATCGTGCGCACGGAAGAAGAGAGCTTCGCGCTGGCGCGGCATCTCGCGAACAAGAAGACACCGCCACTCTATATCGGCCTCGTCATGCGCTCGATGCCGATCGTGCGCGAGGTGATCGCGCGCGTCGATTCCGGCTCGCTCGGCGACATCGTCTCGCTCGACGCGACCGAGCACCTGCCGCCCGAGCATGGCGGCTATCTCGCGCGCAACTGGCGGCGCAAGCAGGAGTGGGGCGGCTCGTTCTTTCTCGACAAGGTCTGCCACGACTTCGACATCTTCGGCCGCCTCGCGGGCGCGCGGCCTTCCCATGTCGCAAGTTTCGGCGGCAGGTGCGTGTTTCATCCCGCACGCGGCGAGGTCAATCGCACCTACAGCGACGGCAGCGAAGCCTATGCCCTGCGCGACGCCGGCTGGGCCGGCGCCAATGACGCGTTCCAGTCCGACATGGACGTCGCCGATCACCAGACCGCGCTCGTCGAATATGCCAACGGAATCCAGCTGTCATTCCACTCCAACAGCCACGTCTCGCTCGCAGAACGGCGCTGGTACATTGCGGGCACCGAGGGCACGCTGCTCGCCGACCTTGTGCGCAACAAGCTGATGGCGCGCGCTGCGCTGAGCAAGAAGAAGCCGGAGCGCCTCGAGTGGGGCGGGCTTACGGCGGACGCGCATAACGGCGCCGACCAGGCGATGGCAATCGACCTGCGCGCGGCGCTTTCCGGCGAGCGCGCATTTCCCGTCACGCCATTCGACTCGCTCGAGGCAGGACTGACCGTGATGGCGATCGACAAGGCCATGAGCGAGAAGCGGCTCGTCGACTGCGCGCCGATGTGGGCGCAGTACGACGCAGCGCGCGGCTGACGATGCTCGTCTCTGCGGCACAGATCCAAGACATTCTGGCTTGCCCGCGCTGCAGGTCGAGATTGAGTCTTCCCCAATGCAGCAATCCCCAATGTGCGCTCGACTTTCCTGTCGTGTCAGGTCAGCCGGCTCTGATTGACTTCTCTGCCAGCATCGTCGAACGGGACGCTCTCGTCGGCACGCGCGGGGCTTCGACATTACCGCGCGATCCGACCCACGCGTCGTTCAGGACCAGGGTGAAGCGGCTCTTCATTGGCATCAACAGGACCGCGATAGAGATCGGAAAACGATTTCATGCCGATATTCTCGCTGCCGCGGATTCGCCGACGGTGCTCGTCATCGGCGGCGGCGATTTCGGAGACGGCGCGTTGCCTATGTTCTGCGATCCGAAGGTGCGCGTGATTGGAACCGATATCTACGCGTCGCCCAACACCTCTTTGGTTGCAGATGGCCACCAGCTGCCGTTCCAGTCCGCCAGCATCGATGGCGTGTGGATCCAGGCCGTTCTCGAGCACGTCCTAGACCCGTGGCGCGTCGTGGCGGAGATCCACCGCGTTCTGAAGCCCGGGGGTCTCGTCTTCGCCGATACACCGTTCATGCAGCCCGTGCATGAAGGACCTTACGACTACACGCGCTTCAGCCTGAGCGGCCATCGCTGGCTGTTTCGGGATTTCGAGATGGTGGCCGCCGGGATCTCTTCCGGGCCGCCTGAGACGCTCAACTGGGCAATCCGGTACTTTGTCCAGGCCATGGCACGAAGCAACAAGGTCGGCACGTTGACGAGTCTTGCTTTCTTCTGGCTTCGGCCCTTTCGCGCCTTGATGGGCCCACGCTGGGCGGCCGACGCAGCCGGAGGAACCTTCTTCTACGGCCGCAGATCGGATCGCGCGACCACACCAAGAGAAATGGTCGCGTTTTATGAAGCGCAGAGAAAACTGAAGCGCGGGATTATTGAAGGGGAGAGCGTGGACGCGTCACCGCGTTGACGCCAGTTGCTTCAGATACGCCACGGCATCAGGCGCGCTCCAGTCACCGGGTCCTACTGAACGCGCGATCTCGCGGCCGGCCGGGTCGATCACCACGGTGAGCGGCAATCCGTAGGCGCCGAACGCGCGCACAAGTGCGATGTCGCTGTCGATATAGACGGAGAGCGCCGAGGCACCATGCCCGGCGAGGAACGCACGCGCATCGTCAGGCCCACCACGGCCGACATCCACCGCGACAACGAGGAGCTTCGAGGGCGGGATGCTCCGGGACAGCCTGGCGAGCGCCGGGAGCTCGCGGACGCAAGGGGCGCACCAGGGCGCCCAGAGATTGAGCAGCACTGTGCGCCCCCGGAATTCCGACAGCGCATGCCGCCTTCCCGCAGCGTCGGAAAAAGCCACGGAAGGCGCGGCTTTCGGGCTTGCCGCGAGCACGAGCCGGGGCAGAGAGTCCGGCGGTTTCGGCGCGTGGACAGGGGCAGACAGGATCACATATAGAACGGCAAGTGCGAGGCCCGCGCAAAGCACGGCAAGGATGAGCGGGCGCACAGAGAGTTTCTCGGGCATTACATTCACGGTCTTCAGGCACGAGCTTCAGATGAGCGCGAACAAGATGTGGGGAGGCCGCTTCGAAGGCGGCCCCTCGGCCATCATGGAGGAGATAACGCCCTCCATCGATTTCGACAAACGGCTGGCGATGCAGGACCTCGCCGGCTCGCGCGCCCATGCCCGCATGCTGGCGCAGCGGGGAATCATCGAGAGAGCCGACTGCGACTCCATTCTGAAAGGCCTCAATGCGATCGAGAAGGAGATCGCCGAAGGCAAATTCGCGTTCAAACGCGCCCTCGAAGACATCCATCTCAATATCGAGTCCCGCCTTGCGGAGCTGATCGGACCGCCGGCCGGGCGCCTGCACACGGCGCGCTCGCGCAACGACCAGGTCGTGACGGATTTCCGCCTCTGGGTGCGCGACGCCTGCACCCGCGCCGACGAGTACCTCAGAGCACTGCAGCATGCCCTTGTCGAACAGGCAGCGAAACACGCCGACACGATCATGCCGGGCTTCACGCATCTGCAGCCGGCGCAGCCGATCACGTTCGGCCATCATTGCCTCGCCTATGTCGAGATGTTTGCGCGCGACCGCGGGCGCTTCTCCGATGCACGGAAGCGATTGAACGAGTCGCCGCTGGGCGCGGCTGCTCTTGCGGGCACGTCTTTCCCCATCGATCGCGAAGCGACCGCGAAAGCGCTCGGCTTCACCCACGCCATGCGCAATTCGCTGGATGCGGTCTCGGCACGCGACTTCGCGCTCGAATACCTGGCGGCGGCATCCATCGCGGCCACCAATCTCTCCCGGCTTGCCGGCGAGATCGTGCAGTGGACGACGCCGTCCTTCGGTTTCGTCAAGCTGTCCGATGCTTTCACCACCGGCTCGTCGATCATGCCGCAGAAGCGCAATCCCGATGCGGCGGAACTGATCCGCGGCAAGACGGGACGCGTGCTCGGCGACTTCCTTGCGCTCGCGACCGTGGTCAAAGGCCTGGCACTCGCCTATGGCAGCGATCTGCAGGAAGACAAGGAGCGCGTCTTCGATGCTGCCGACACGCTCGAGCTTTCGCTTGCTGCAATGGCGGGCATGGTCGCCGACCTCACCGTGAACAAGGACGGGATGCGTCGCGCCGCCGAGCCGGGCTATCCGACCGCAACCGATCTCGCCGACTGGATCGTGCGCGTCCTGAAAAAGCCGTTCCGCGAGGCGCACCACGCGGCCGGCGCCATCGTCAAGCGTGCGGAAGACAGGAAGGTCGCGCTCGACAAGCTGCCGCTCGCCGAAATGCAGACCATCGAACCCGGGATCACCAAGGACGTGTTCGGCGTCCTGACGCTCGAAGCCTCCGTCGCATCGCGCACCAGCCTTGGCGGCACGGCGCCGTCACGCGTGCGCGAACAGATCGCCTTCTGGCAGGAGAAGCTCAAATGACGCGAGTTCTCGCACTTCTTGCTCTTGCGCTGATGCTCACCGCCTGCGGCGTGAAGAGCGATCTCGAACGTCCCGACGGCAAGGACACGCCTGCGGGACAGCAGGATCCGTCGAAGCCGCCGCAGCCGGTCGGGAGATGAACCACTTCTCTTACACGAACGGCCGACTCCACGCCGAGGATGTCGATCTCACGGCGATAGCGGATCAGGTGGGCACGCCGTTCTACTGCTATTCGACCGCGACGCTCGAGCGCCACTACCGCGTCTTCGCGTCCGCATTTCCGAAGGGCACGCTTGTCGCTTTCTCCGTAAAGGCCAATGGCAACCTCGCGGTGCTGAAGACGCTCGCCAGACTGGGCGCCGGCGCGGATGTCGTGTCGGGCGGTGAATTGAAGAAAGCGCTGGCGGCCGGCATCCCTGCGTCGCGCATCGTGTTCTCGGGCGTCGGCAAGACAAAGCTCGAGATGCGGCTTGCGCTCGAGGCGGGCATTCACCAGTTCAACGTCGAAAGCGAACCCGAGCTCGAAGCGCTGAGCGAGGTCGCAACGTCGCTCGGCAAGACGGCGCCCATCACGATCCGCGTCAATCCCGATGTCGACGCGAAGACGCATGCCAAGATCACGACCGGGACGTCCGAGGCGAAATTCGGCATTCCGTGGTCGCGCGCGCAAGCAGCCTATGCGCTCGCCGCGAAGCTTCCGAACATCCGCGTCGTCGGCGTCGATGTGCATATCGGCAGCCAGATCGTCGACCTCGATCCGTTCGAAGCCGCCTTCCGGCGCGTGGCCGAGCTCGTGAAGACCCTGCGCGCCGACGGCCACGACATCGCGCGAGTCGATCTCGGCGGCGGCCTCGGTGTGCCGTATCGAAACGACAACGAGCCGCCTCCCGACCCCGACGCCTATGGCCGCATGATCGCCGGCGTGACCAAGGATCTGGGCGCCGCGCTGATCTTCGAGCCTGGCCGGCTCATCGCCGCAAACGCCGGAATCCTCGTGTCGCGCGTGATCTATGTGAAGAAAGGCGAAAACAAGACATTCCTGATCATCGACGCCGGCATGAACGACCTCATCCGGCCGGCCATGTACGACGCGCATCACGACATCGTGCCCGTGGTCGAACCGAAGGCGGCTGCAACCCATGCGCGCTACGACATCGTCGGTCCGGTGTGCGAAACCTCGGACCTCTTTGCGAGCGACCGGGACATGCCGTCGCTCAAAGCGGGCGATCTCGTGGCGATCCTGACCGCTGGGGCCTATGGCGCTGTGATGGCCTCGGCATACAATGCCAGACCGCCGGCCGCGGAAGTCCTCGTCAAGGGAGGACAGTGGAGCGTGGTGCGGCCCCGATTGGATGATGACGCGCTTATCGCAGCCGACCGAATTCCAGCCTGGCTCGAATAGCCGCACCGAGCGGCTCATCGCGCTCGCGCGCGGCGCCGTCGGCTGGGAACGCATCTGGCCGGCGCTTTGGCCCGCGAGCGCAATCGTCGGACTGTTTCTCGCAGCGTCGCTCTTCAACCTGTTTGAACCGCTGTCCTGGCCGATGCACGCGCTCGTGCTCGCGGCGTGCATCAGCGCGATCGGCGTCCTTCTCTATATCGAGCTTCGGCATCTGCGCTTGCCGTCATGGGATGACGGCGCGCGGCGCCTCGAACGCGACAGCCGCCTCGAGCACCGTCCGATTTCCGAGGCGAACGACAGAATCGCGGCCGGCATCGGCGATTCCTGGGCCGAGGAGCTGTGGCGTGCCCATATCCGCAGTCGGCTGGCGCGCGCGCTGAAGCTGCGTGTTGCGTTCCCCGCTTCCGGACTTGCCCGCAAGGATCCGCGCGCGCTTCGCTTCGTGGTGCTGCTGCTGCTGATCGCCGGATTTGTTTTCGCCGGCCGCTCGGCGCTCGAGCGCCTGATGGCCGGGTTCCTGAGCCAGGGCACGGGCAACGGCGCCACGATCGACGCGTGGATCGATCCGCCAGCCTATACCGGCGAAGCACCTGTCTATCTCGGGCCCGCGACGTCGCATGTCGCCGTGCCGGTCGGCTCCGTCGTCAACCTCAGAGTCCACGGGGCCGATCACGCGCCGGGATTGTCCGGCGACGACGCGCGCTTCAATGGCGCCAATGGCGAATACCAGAGCACGTTCAGGCTCACCGCTTCGACGGCGCTGGGCGTGCGTTCGAGCGGAAGAACGCTCGGAGGCTGGAACGTCACGGTCACGCCGGACAATCCGCCGCTCATCGCATTTGCCGCGGTTCCTTCCGCCACCAAGCGCGGCGCGCTCAAGATCACCTACACGGCCGGGGACGATTACGGCGTCGTGGCGGTGCGCGCGATCATCACGCCACACGGCAAGCGCGGCAAACCGCTCGTCGTCAACCTGCCGACGGCATCGCTGTCGGCAAAGACGATGAAGGTCACGGCGTATCAGGATCTGACGGAGCATCCCTATGCCGGGATCGATGTCGACATCGTGCTCGAAGCGACGGACGCGCTGGGCCAGAAAGGCCGCAGCAAGCCGGTCGGGGTGAAACTCCCGGCGCGCATCTTCACGGACCCGCTGGCGCGCGCGCTGATCGAACAGAGGCAGAATCTCGCCGCAGGAGGTTCGGTTGCCGAAGACCGCGTCCTGCGCACGCTCGACGCGCTGACCATCGCTCCCGATCGCTTCTACCAGAGCTCGCCCGCCGTCTATATGGGCCTCAGAGCGGCATACTGGGCGCTCAAGAATCCGCACCGCGAAGAAGACGTGGCGCATGTCGAGCAATTGCTCTGGCAGATTGCGCTCAGCCTGGAGCAAGGCGGGCTCCTTGCGGCCGCCGAGCAATTGCGTCTCCTGCAGCAGATGCTGGCGCAGGCGATCGCGCAGGGCGCGCCGCAATCGGTGGTCGACTCGCTTCTGCAACGTTATGAAGAGGCGCTGCAACGCTATCTCCAGTCGCTGGCGCAGAACGGCGCGCCCTCGACCCAGCAAGCGCCACCGCCCGGAGCGAAAGTCCTGACGCCGCAGGACCTGGAAGCGCTTCTCAAGGCCATCCAGCAGATGGAGCAATCGGGCGACCGCGAGGGCGCGCTCCAGATGCTGGCGCTGCTTCAGGACCTGCTCGAGAACATGAAAACGGCGCAGGAATCCGCGGGCGGCAGTGGCAGCCCCGAGGACAAGGCCCTGCGCGATGCGCAGCAGGCGCTTGGCGGATTGTTGGGCCAGCAGCGTTCGCTGATGGACAAGACGTATCGGCAGGGCCAGGGCGCGGGCGATCCGCGCGATGGCGGTGCGAGCGGTCTTTCCAAGCAGCAAGGCGAGCTGCGGGAGCAGCTCAACAAGATCCTCAAGGGGCTCAATGACTCGAAGAATCCCGCAGCGAAGAATCTGGGTGATGCCGGCCAGTCCATGGGTCAGTCGCAGCAGCAACTCGGCGGCAACGATTTCGAGGGCTCGGGCGAGAGCCAGAAACAGGTGCTCGATTCCCTGAGAAAGGCGATGCAAGCGCTCGCGACGCAGGAAGGCCAGCAGATGGCCGGACAAAAGCCCGGCGAGGGCAGCAATGGCAGCGAGGAAGCCGACCCTCTCGGCCGTGCGCAGGGTGTGCAGGGCGGCGTGAAGCTTCCCGATGCATCGGATCTGAAGCGCGCCCGCGGCATACTGCTCGAGCTGCGCCGGCGCGCGGGCGAACGCGGCCGCCCCAAGGAAGAACTCGATTACATCGACAGGCTGCTCAAGCAGTTCTGAGCAAAAGGGAACCGCCTAACTTGTGGCGATGGCCGGACGCTGTGCGGCCCTGACTTTCGGCCGCCGAAACTGCGCGCGGAAATGCTGCGATGCGGGTGCGCTGAAGGAGCCGACCAGGAGGGCCGCGAAAATGGCCATGTCGCTGCCCTTGCCGGAGAATGTGTTGTTGGTCGAGGCCGTGGCCACGAAGATCATAGTACCGACGATCGCGAACGCATTGCGCGGCGCTGTCGCATAGCACCAGAAATATATGAGCATACCAGCGACGAGCATAACCGTGCCGATGATTCCGAACTGGATGACGAAGTCGACGATCGGACTCTCGCTTCCCGGCAGATTGAGGATGTTGGTGATCATGTAGTTGGCCCACTCGTGCGAGATGCCGAACATCAGCTGAGTGAAGCTCATGTAGTTGAAGATTTGATAGATCTGGAAGCGAGACTGGGAACTCTGGTCGTTGAACAAGCCAAACCCGATGAGGCGTTCGGCAAGACCAGAGAGCACGACGATCGTTATCACGATCAGCACGAAGGCCATCGCGGCGATCGCGATGGTGATGAAAGCGCCTTCGTCAATCCTCCCTTTTCGCGCGGATTGTCCAAGCTCGACCCAGGTGCACATCACCGTTGCAAGCACGGAGGCGATCGTCGCCATACGGGCACCGGCCGCAAAGCAGGCGGCCATGAAAAAAATCGAAAGTGCGAGCTTCCTCGCGTTCGACCACGGCGTCACCCAGACAAACGCGATCGCGGTCGCGTTCACGAGGCCGTTCAGGAGCGGATGCCCGAGGAACCCGGTTGGACGGAAATACGGCTCGTGGAGACGGTACGGCATCAGGCGGAAATGCGTCGCGAACTCGAAGAAGAGCAGGAAGTCGTTGATGATGAGAAGCGTGAGGATATAGACAAGAATTTTCGACTGACCACGTGGCGACATGCGCAACATGATCAGCCCGACGATTGGGCCCAGAATCAGAGAATCCAGAATATAACTGACACCCGCGGTTCTACCGGTCAGAAGTCCGACGACGATCGCGGCCCCCATCGCCACCAACAGCGCATAGCTTCCGTTCTTGACAGAACGGTCGCGGAGGTTGGTTGACGTGTCCTGCGTGAAGAAAACAAGGCCACCCAGGGCGAGCAGCAAATAGGCTCCGGGGTGAATCTTCTCGAAAATGCTTCCACCGAGCGTGGAATAGTGGACGAAGAGGTCCAGAAGGTCAGTTGGAATGAACGCCCGAATCGTCAGCGCAATGCCGAGCAGTCCCAGCAATAGTCCCTCGTCTCTGTAGGCAGCCGCGCGTCGATCGATCCGACGGCCGGAATGCGGATACGTGGCGGGCTGGATGCTCATCGCGGCGTCCTGAGGTAGGTCAGAGGTCAGGGTTTACCCACGTTTAGCATGCGGGCTAGCGCGTGCAACAAGTCGCAGGGTTCATGCTTACCCGGCACACCGGGCTCCTGTGGCATTCTGGGACGCTCCTGGTGCTCAGGAACCCAAAGCCGCCGAAATCTGGCGGTAGCAAGCCTGGAACTGACCGAGATCCTTGCCAAAGGGATCGGGGGTGACGCCATCCAGATAGGCAATTTTCCGGGCATATTCCGGATAATTCGTCTTGAGCCAGATCGCCTGCTCGGGCTCGAATATGACGATCCGTTCTGCGACATCGAGCGTCTCGCGGTTCGCAAAGCGCGACAGGTGATCTTGAAGGTCAGTTCCCAGTTCGCGCGCTGCGATGACGGCTTCCGGCGGACTGGAGCGGCCGTTCTTCGGAAACGTGCCGGCCGATGCTATCTGCTTATTGGGCCACTTCTTTCTCGCAAGCTGTTCCGCGAACGGGCTGCGGCAGATATTGCCTTTGCAGAGGAAGAGAATCGCGTTCGCCGTCTCAAGGTCGGCGCGTGGCCGCGAGAGGCGCGCAAGCACCGCCTCACGCGCTCTCACCGCTTCCAACGCCAGCTGCCGCCACCCGGGAGCCCGATCGTCGGGCGCGAAGTAGTCGAGGTGATCGCGGCCGGTGAGCACATTGGCAAAATCCAGCACGCTCCGCGCGCGACCGACCGTGATCAGATTGGCGTTGGAATGATCTGCTCTCCAATTGCGGCGAAACCAGGCTACATCGTCGAGCAGGTTCCGACAGCGCACAAAGGTCCGGTAATCGGAATCGAACGATTCTCGACCTTCGACCATCATCTCATAGAGATAGCGGGGCATATCCGATCCAGCTGCCAGTCCGAGCGGAAGCGAACCCCAGAAGCGCGCATTGATCTCCACGAACATCCAGTCCTTCGCGTTGCGCTTGAACTCCACCATGAGCACGCCGGTGTAGTTGAGCGCTTCGACCAGCAGACGTGCGGCGTCGAGAAGCTCTCTCTCGAGCGGGACGCTCTGCCGGTAAGTCGAGCCGCTCCCTTCGGGCGCCTCGTGCAAGCGCTCGTGCTGAAACGCAACCAGAATCTTCCCGTTCCGTGCGAGCAGTTCGACGCCAACGCCGCGACCAACGAAATATGCCTGCGCCATGACAGGACCCTGCGGAAGCATCCTGGCAAGCATGTGCTCCGCTTCAGACCTGGAAAATGCGTGCTGCACAAAACGGCGTGACGTCGCAGTGCGTGTCGTGTCGTAGGACGACCCTGGTTTGAGCACGCACGGCACCGGAAAGTCGGCGGGCAGGCTTTCACCGGGTTTCTCGAGGATCAGGAAGCGCGGCACATGAATGCCGAGTTGCGCTGCGAGAGTGGTCGTCTTGAACTTGTCGTAGGCGGTGAGGAAGGCATGCTCCGGCGGAATGGCGAGTCTTGCCAAAGGCTCAAGTTCGCGCCGCGCCAGCACCAGCGGGATGAGCTGTGTGTCGGCGGCGGGGATCACAAGATCGTAGCGTTCGCTCTCAAGCAGCGCCTTGAGAGGCGGAAGCCAGGCTTCGCTCTCGAGCGACGGAGAGAGCTCGACGACCCGGCGCACAAACCGAGACGCGGTCACGATCTCTCCCGGCAGGCACCAGGCGAGGTCGACCGCGATTCCGGCGCGTCCGAGCGAACGGACAATCGACAGCGCAGTTCGGGGCGCTGAGCCCAGAACGAGGACGCTCTTGGAGATCGGGACGAGCGCGGCCATTCTTGTGCGAATGAGCTCCAGCAGGTGACGCGGCGGCGGTAGCACGCGGGTCCGCCGCAATCCCGCTGAACTTGCCAGCCCCGCACGGCACGGCCCGCCCCAATCCCACCCCACAAGGCATTAACGGAAACGGAGACTAGGGGAAGATACAGATAACGCTTCCGCCAACAACGGCCATTTTGTTCGTGTCGGAACGGGGCGACTGCATGACGCGACCGCGTGCGCCGAGGACTCGGCCGAGCTTCTGGACCGGCATGCCCTGTTGCGCTAGTGGACAGGCCATGCCGGACGACCCGGCTGTCGAGGGCAACCGGTGAAATCGCTACTGGCCTATGGCGCGGGCACGTTCTTCCCGCGGATGTACGCGTTTCTCGCGGTCTTCCTGTTTTCGCGCATTCTCTCCGTTCATGATTTCGGACTTTATGTGCTCGCCATCGCCGTTGGCGAGTTCTGCGATCTCACGGCGTCGGGCTGGTTTCGCGTCGGCTTCCTCCGGCTCTATCACGGTGGGACCATCGCCTCCGACACGGATCGGCTGGATCTTACACAGGTGTATCTGGTCACGCTCCGTTGCATCGCGGTTGCGATTGCCATGGTCTGGACGAGTGCCGTGATACTGGTCCATGGCGCCTGGCTGACATTCGGCCTTGTGACGTCGCTCTACGTGATCGCCAACGGAACCGTGCAGGCCTCGCTCGGTACGTTGCGCGGCGAGGGAAAGGCCATCTCCTATGCCACAATCGAGTCCTTAAGGCCCCTCAGCAATCTCACGCTCGGCCTGCTCGCCACAAAGCTCATTCATCCGACTTTCGCCGTCGCTGCGTTCAGCGTATTCGGCAGCAACGCCACCATCGGTGTCGTCGCGCTCACGACGGTTTGGCTTCGGCGGCGTCACAGGCCGAGCCGCAATCGCGTTCCAGAGATCGTGAGCTACGCCTGGCCGCTGGTGCTCAGCGGGTGCCTCGCAGCGACAATGAATGCTGCGGATCGGTATCAGCTGCAATGGCTGCTCGGTCCGCACGCCGTCGCCCTCTATGCCGCGGCCTATGCCATCGGACGTCAGCCGCTCGACATATTGTTCTATTCCTTCAATCTCGGTTCCTTCACCGAGCTCATGAAGGCCTATGACTTGAAGGGGCCGGCAGCCGCGTCGCAATTGCTCGGCCGGCAGATCACCCTGCTCCTCGGAATCGCGCTGCCCGCAGCCGTCGGGTTGTCGCTTCTCGGACCGGACATTCTCCACGCGCTCTTCGACAAGCGCTACTGGCAGGACACCGCAAGCCTGATCCCCGTTATCGCACTGTTGGCGCTTTTTGCGGGATTGCGAAGCTACGGCTATGACCAGGCCTATTACATGCTTCGCAAGATGGAGACGCAGGTCCTCGTCATGTTGCCGGCGGTGTTTGTCGGTGTGGTCGTCAGCGCGATCCTGATCCACTATTTCGGACTGAGCGGCGCTGCTTATGGTGGTGCCGTCGGCTATGGCTCCAGCCTCACGGTGTCGATCATCCTGGTGCGACGCTGGCTCCCCGGCCGACTTCCCTGGTTCGAAGTCGGAAAGATCGTGGTCGCCCTTCTGCTGATGGCGATCGTCGTCGAGCTCACAAGCAGGTACGGGGCGCACAACAAGCTCGCTCTCGTCGAAAGCATCGCCGCGGGAATTGCCGTCTATGGCAGCACGGTCCTCGCACTCGATGTGCTCGGCATGCGCCAGAGACTGCGGCTTGATCTCGCCAAGCGGTGGTCGTGATGGAGAATGTGCAATATGACGGTT
>Ga0335083_10006267_pt1 | contig 14935 bp, 13 predicted proteins | sample Lox_Sample_42_FD_206716 | JGI IMG/M metagenome (GOLD analysis project Ga0335083, IMG submission 206716) | Soil microbial communities from Loxahatchee National Wildlife Refuge, Florida, United States - Lox_Sample_4.2 | ecosystem: Environmental > Terrestrial > Soil > Wetlands | place: USA... | reverse complement strand
GGATTCAGGCCTCCTATATCGGCCACCCGCTCACACGCCTGCTGAAGCCTTCGGCCGGAAGGGAGGAACTGCGCAGGCGATTCGGCGTTTCTCCCGCAGTCCCGTTGGTAGCGTTACTACCGGGAAGCCGTCAAGGTGAGGCCGCCCGGCATCTCCCACTGCTGCTTGAAACCGTACAAAAGATCCGCGCGGCCCACTCCGGGCAAGCCCCAAGCTTCGTTGTGGCTGTCCCGCCCAGCACCATACCGCCTGGATCAACTTTTCGGGAACGTATTTCCCAGTCATCCATCCAACTGCTTGAGGGCCAGACCTGGGATGTACTGGCCTGCGCCGACTTGGCGCTGGCGGCCAGCGGGACCGTTACCATCGAGGCCGGTTTGTTGGGCACTCCGCTGATCGCGTTTTATAGGGTGAACAAGTTAACTTGGTTGATGGGCCGGAGGCTGGTAAACGTCCCCTTTTATTCCATGGTGAACCTGGTAGCCGGCCGGCGCGTCGCGCCGGAATTGATCCAAAACGAATTGACGCCGGAACGCCTGGCCGCAGAGGCGCTGCGTTTGCTGGGCGACGAAGCCGCGCGCACCCACATGCGCCGTGAACTCGGCCTGGTCGCGCAAAGCCTGTCTGGCGTCGAAGATCCTATGGAAGTAGCGGCGGCCGAAGTAGAAAAATATCTGGCAGGCGGCGAGAACGCAACTTCGCTCAAGGAGGAATCCGCGCTCGCGTCGCGTTCCGTGGTGCGCGCTTAGCAAGAAGGAAATGGCTCATGTTTCGTAAGACACTCCTGGCAGCTCTCGCGTTGACGTCATTGCTGGCCGCACAAGACCGCGGAGCTAAACGCGGACAAATTGACGTCCAGAACTACGCGATCGACGCCGAGGTTAATCCCCGCACCCAGTCCCTCACGGCGGTGGTCAAGGTTCGCTTCGTCCCCCTGGCCAACGACATCTCGTCGCTTTCTTTCGAGCTGAACAACGCGCTGAATCTCTCGCGCGTCACCGATGAAACCGGCCGCCAGATCCAGACTTCGCGCTCCACCCAGGACACCGCGGTGCGGCTCAGCCTTCCAGGACCGCTGGTGAAAGGCACGCCCACCACATACACGTTCAGCTACGACGGACACTTGAGCGGCCAGGAAGATTCGCCGGTCTACGGCATCAAATTCGCGTCCATTCAGAACGATTACGCGTACCTGATGTATCCATCTCGCTGGTTCCCGGTCAACGACTACACGGTGGACCGCTACACCGCCGACCTGCGTATTACCGTGCCTTCCGGCTTTAAGGTCGTCTCCGGGGGCCTGGAACACGACGAGCCGGTCGGCGCCGATAAGATCGCTTACAACTTTCAGTACACCAAGCCCTCGTTTCCCGGCAGCATCGCCATCGTGCAAGGCGACCCGCTACGCGTCGACTCGGAGGGCGTCACCACCTCGCTCTATTTCCGCAAAAAGCAATCCATGGCCAACGCTTACGGCGAAGAGACCGGAAAGATAATGAGCTACTTCACCAGCGTCTACGGCTTGCCTCCGCAGGCCAACTTGACGCTGGTCGAAACCGACGACGGAACACCAAACGGTTTCTCGGCGCCCGGAGTGATTTTCCTTTCTCCCGGCGGCATCGGCGATAAGGTTGCCGAGCGCTTGCTGGCCAACCAACTTGCCCGCCAGTGGTGGGAAACGCTGATGTCTCCCATCAATCGGGACCATATGTGGCTGGAGAACGGCAATGCTCGCTTTGCTGAAATGCTCTGGGATGAGCACACGGGCGGCCCCGGCGCTTTCGAGCAGGATGTCCACGATACTTACGTCGAAGCGCTCACGGTGGACAATCCGCCGCTGATTCAATCCAGCCGCCTCGAGGATTACTCACCGGAATACTGGGCTGAAACTGCGGCCAAGGGCGCCGCCATTCTGAACATGCTGCGAAACGTGATGGGCGCCGACGGGTTTTCCAAACTCCTGGCCGGTTTTGCCGGCGACCATGGCTGGCAATCCATCAGCACCGCCGATTTCCGGCAGGCCGCCGAGAAAATCTACGGCTCGAGCCTGCAGTATTTCTTCGTGCAATGGATCGAATCCAACGGCGCGCCGGAGTTTCGCCTGGAGTACACCGTGTTCCGTCTCGGAACCAAGGGCTTCCGTGTCATGGGCAAGATTTCGCAGGACCTCGACACCTTCCACATGCCCGTGGACCTCAAGATTGAGACCGAGGGCAATCCCGAGACCAAGCGCGTGGACGTAGTGGGCACCTCGTCGGAATTTTCCATCGATACTTTCGGCAAGCCGAAGTCCGTGAGCATCGATCCTAGCGGCGCTTTACTGCGTTGGAGTCCGACCATGCGCGTGGAGGTGGCCATCAAACGCGGCGAGCAGTTCGTAGCCATCGGCGAATTGGGCGATGCTCTGAAGGAATATCAGAAGGCTATCGAGGTGAATCGCCAAAGCTCGCTGGCGCACTACCGCGTCGCTGAGATCTTCTTCCTGCAGAACAATTATCAATCCGCCGCCAACGAATACCGCGAAGCGCTCAATGGCGACCTGACGCCCAAGTGGACTGAGGTGTGGGCGCACATCAAGCTCGGCAACATCTTCGATGTCTCCGGCCAGCGCGACCGCGCCGTCAACGAATACAACCAGGCCATGCGCACGCGCGACAACACCTCCAACGCCCAGGAAGAAGCCGCGAAATATCTAAAGCAGCCCTTCGAGCGGAAACACAGCAACATTTAGTCCGGTTCACCGGCATCCCACTCGCGATTCACTTCGCCCGCCCGTCGTTGAGGCGAGATACCATGTGCCAATAGAGTGAGCTTGTTTCGACTCATATATGCCGCACTAGTGTTGATGCTGTTGTTGCCGGCCGCCGCGCCTCTTTGCGCTCAGGGCAACTATGAAGTGCAGGTGTACGGCAGCGAGATGGTTCCACCCGAGCGCACTATGGTGGAGCTACATTCCAACTTTACTTTCGAAGGGTCGAAGACCGAGGTTGACGGAGTTCGTCCCGACAATCACGCGCTGCATGAAACCATCGAGATCACGCAGGGCTTCACCAGTTGGTTTGAAACCGGGTTCTATATTTTCATGAGCTATCGCGCCGGCGAGGGATACCAGTGGGTGGGCGATCATATCCGCCCGCGCGTTCGCATCCCCGAGGAGTGGCACTGGCCGGTGAACGTGAGTCTTTCCACCGAAATTGGCTATCAACGTCGCTCTTACTCACCGGATACCTGGACGTGGGAGATCCGGCCCATCGTCGACAAGCAATTGGACCGTTGGTACCTCGCTCTCAATCCCTCCGTGGATCGCTCCTTCCATGGGCTGAGCGTGAGCAAAGGGGTCACGTTCGCGCCCAACGCCAAAGTAAGTTACGACGTCACCAAAAGAGTCAGCATGGGCTTCGAATATTACGGCGACCTGGGCTCCATTACGGGCTTCGATCCGCTTCACGATCAGGTGCAGGCCATCATGCCCGCCATCGACCTGAATCTTGGCCCCAATTGGGAATTCAACTTCGCCACTGGCATTGGTCTGACGGGCGCCACCGATCATCTGCTGGTGAAGATGATCCTCGGCCGGCGCTTCAAGTTTGGGAAAAGATAATCTGGGACAAGACCAACGCATCGCAAACGCCCGTGGTCACGGCAATTTCTCGGGCGCCTTGATCTGCTGCCAGCCTTCTCCGCTGAGTGACTCGAGAAAGGCCAGCAGGTCTGCCTTGGCGGGAGCATCCAGAAAGAACGGCGCAATGCGCGAATCCAGGTGCGCGTCCGGTTTGCCCCCCTTGCGATAGAACTCCAGCACGTCGTCCAACGTTTTCTCCCGCCCGTCATGCATGTAGGGAGCAGTGTGTTCCACCTCCCGAAGTGTTGGCACCTTGAACTTCCCTTCGTCGCCGCGCTTTCGCGTGATTCCAGCCAGGCCCAGGTCCGGCGGTTCCTGATCCGGACCGATGCCCAGGCTCGCGAACTTCTCATTGGTGAAGTTAAAACCGTTGTGACATTCCGAGCACTCTCCGGAGCGTTCAAAGATCTGAAGGCCCCGTTTCGCTTGTGCACTTAACGCGTGTTTGTCCCCATTCGCAAAACGATCGTAGGGCGAGTTGCCGGAAAGAATGGTCCGCTCGAAGGTCGCGATCGCCTTTGTGATCCGGTCAAAGGTGACATGGGAATCTCCGAATGCCCGCTCGAACAGCGATCCATAGCCCGCGATTTTCGATATCGCTGCAGCCGCGGCATCGGGCGTCGTACCCATCTCGTCGGGAGCCGTGATCGGCCCGAGTGGCTGCGCTTCGAGCGTCGCAGCTCGCCCATCGTAGAATTCGCTCCGCCCGTAGGCTCGATTAATCAGCGTGGGCACGCGCCGCCGCAGTGGTTTGCCGGTGACACCCATCGGAGCGGGATCGCCTCCTGCAAACGCATGCTCCGGAGGATGACAAGTCGCGCAAGAAACTTTCCCGTTGGCTGAAAGGCGAGGATCGAAGAACAGATAACGGCCCAGTTCCACGCGTGCCGCAGAGTACGCGTTGTCGGCCGGCCAGATCACGGGCGGCAACCCGAGTGGAGGCTTAGGAGGCGAATCCGATGGCACAGCCTGCGCGATTAGATTTCCCCGCATCAGTAGCAGGGCGATTCCCGAAAAGACTGTGCGCGCAAACAGCGTCCAATTTGAATGTTGCCAGAGCGGTGATGGCCGGGTCAGGCCGCCAGCTTCGGTGTCAGGTACCACTTCAGCACTCCGCGCGGCGCGGCCGCGAACTTGTCGATTTCAACGCACGCCAATCCACCCTTTTTAAAATCGATCTGAAAACCCGAGCATCCCAGCAAAAACGCCGTTAGTCCGCTGAACAGCGGCTCATGACCGGCTAGCAGGATCTGGGGCTCGTCCTTGTGGACGCGGATTTCTTCCCAAACTGCATCCGGACGCGAGGACGGCTCCAGGCTCCTGGTGCGCAGCAGGTCGCCCTGGTACTTGAAAATCTCGGCCGCAAGTTGCGCGGTCTGGAGCGCGCGGCGGTAGGGGCTGGTCAGAATCAGCGAGGGCTGGACGCCCGCTTCAGAAGCGGCCCGCAAAACGCTGCGCAGCTTCTTTTTGCCCTCCGCGGTGAGTGATCGGTCCGAGTCCGGCTCGCCTGCTCGAGCGTCATCCGCGATCCCGTGCCGAAGAAGATAGATCTCCATTCCTGGTAGCCTAACGGTTTGAAACCTTATCTCGATCGAGCGGCGTTTTATTTGACGTGCGGCTCGCTCATCTCCATTCTATTCTCGATCGCGGTCTCGCAGCTTTGTCTGGCGCTAGCGCTGGCCGCCTTGCTGCTTTCCTCCGAGCAGCTGCGCTTGCCGCCGATTAAGCTGCCGCTGGCGCTGTTCATCATCGGCACCATAATTTCGCTGCTGGTTTCCGGACACATCCGCGACGGTACGCCGCAAATCCGGAAGTTTTTCGTGCTGTTCGTTCTGCTGCTGGTCTACAGCACGTTCAAGAAGATCTCGGAAATTCGAGCCGTCGTGCTGCTGTGGGCGTTGGTGGCGACGCTTTCGGCGGTCCGTAGCTTGTTTCAGTTCTGGGAAAAATACCAACAGGCCGCGGCGCAGCATTCCAACTTCTACGATTTCTATGTCGGCTCCCGAATCACGGGCTTCATGAGCCATTGGATGACCTTCGGCGGCGAAGAGATGATCGTACTGCTGCTGCTCGCCTCCTATCTGTTTTTCTCGCGCACGCCGCGCTGGAAAACCGCGGGCTGGCTCTGCGCCCTCATTCTGGTTGTGTCCATGGTGCTCGGCTACACGCGCAGCATTTTCTTGTTAGGATTCCCGATCGGTCTGCTTTACTTGCTTTGGTTCTGGCACAAATGGCTGGTCGCCGCTGTTCCCATCGCGGCGCTGCTGGTTCTTCTGGTGGCGCCCGCGTCGCTCAAGGAGCGCGTGATCTCCGCGTTCCAGCCGCACGGCGAAACAGATTCAAACCTGCATCGCGCCATCACGCGCGAAACCGGATTTGCCATCATCCGCGCGCATCCCTGGTGGGGAATAGGCCCGGAACAAGTGGGAAAACAATTTGAACAGTGGGTTCCTTCCGACGTCGCACGGCCGCTGCCGGAGGGCTGGTACGGCCATCTGCACAACATCTATCTTGAATACCCGGCCGAGCGCGGCATTCCCACCGCAATGATGCTGTTTTGGATGATCGGCAAGATCCTATGGGACTTCGCGCGTGCGTTGCGAGGTAAGCTCGCGGTAACCGAAGCGCGCTTTGTATTGCACGGCGCCATCGCCGTGATCCTTGCAATTCTGGCCGAAGGCTTCCTCGAGTACAATCTCGGCGACAGCGAAGTGTTGACCTTGTTCTTAGCGGTGGTGGGTTTCGGCTACGTTGCTCGTGAGGCAGTGGATCTCGGTGCGTGACCTGGAAGTCTTGTTGGTAGGCGGCGCCGGAGGACTCGGATCGGCCACCGCGGATTTGCTGAGCGGAGGAGGCGCACGCGTCGTCATCAGCTCTCGCAGTCATGGCCTGCGTGCCGACATCACGCAAGCCGCGGACCGCCAACGACAGCTCGAGGCCGTTCCAAATCTATATGGCCTGGTTGTATTCGCCGGCGATCCGGCACGCGGGGCCATCGAAAACGCCATGCCGCGCTCGCACGCGGTGAATTACGAAGGCCCGATTCTGCTGGCGCGAGCGGCCGCCGAGCGAATGAAGACCAACGGGACGCCAGGGGCGATCGTGCTGTTTGCCAGCATGCAAGCCGTGGCGCTGTTTCCAGGTTCCACTGCCTATGCGGGCGAAAAGGCCGCACTGCTGCACGCCGCGCGTATTCTCGCCAAAGAATGCCGCGGCCCCGCCAACATCCGCGTGAACGTCATCGCACCCGGTGTCATGCAGGCCGGAATGGCGGAATCGAGCATTGCGTCGGGCAAGTACGAGCACTACATCACCCAAGGTGCGATCCCGCGGTATGGAAAAGCGGCCGACATCGCTCGCGCGGTTCGCTTCCTGCTCGAGCCCGATAACTACATCACCGGCCAGGTGCTTTCGGTCGACGGCGGGATCACGCTGTAATTCCGACTCATGTTTGGTCTAGTAGTGATACCTGACATGGGCCCGAGTGATCAGCCTCTTCTCGAGGACCACCCAAGACAATTGCGCCAACGCCAGTGTTGCAGCGAGAGCGCCGAGAGCTATCGTTAGTGTCGCAGGGCTGTTGATTACCGGTTGGCCAAACCCCGCAATCCAAAATGCTGCATGACGGATTGGCTCATGAATGAGGTACACACAATACGATACTCCGCCGAGCCACCGCAGCCACGCGGACCTAAAAAAGGTTAGCATCGGAGAGAGAGGCTTTATCAGCAGCAATAGAACCAATTGAAAATAAGTCAGAGCTAATAAGCTATAACCGCCAGTTCCCTGCCAGGCGTAGTTACTCCACTTCAACAGTGCGGGCAACAAACCAATGCAGACAAAGAGGCTGGCATAACACATCCGGCTATGCCGGATCATCCATCGCTTGGCCTCCTCGCTTCTCACAATTATCGCTGCCAATACACCCAGAGCTAAAGCGTCGGCCCGAGCTGGCAATAGCGCGTGGACTTGCGCGAATCCCTGGCCTTGAGCAATCAAGGCTGCCCGGAAAAGGGGTGCGCCCACAATGCATGCGGCTAGGAACCAAAGAAGCCGACGACGAGAAAGCAATCGAACGACCAACGGAAATGCCAAATAGAACTGCTCCTCAACTGCGAGTGACCAGGAAACACCCAACCAAACGCCTCCACGCGTAAAATCGCCCATTAAGTTCTGGGCAAATAGCGGATACACCCACAAAGGTATTCCGGTAAGGAAGAGTTGCGCGTGCGGCAGCACGAGTTCACCCACCGCTAGGAAGGCGATCATTAGATAGTAGATTGGGAAAATTCGATGGACCCGCCGAATATAAAAAACTGAGAAGTAACGATCTGATCCCCTATGATCGATAAGAATCCCGCCGATCAAGAAACCGGAGAGCACGAAAAACAGGTCAACACCGGACCAGCCGAGACGGGAAGGTAGAAGAGCGTAGTACCAAAGCGAGTGCTCGGGTATCGCAACGTTGACGTAATGATAGAGGAGCACCAAGAGGATCGCCAGGCCTCTGATTCCGTCCAGTTCCGAAATGCGGCTTCCGCTTGAACCGGTGGGAGCAGAAGCGATTCCGGGAAGAGCTGAAGTGCCAGCCGGCATTTATCGATTCTACTGCTTTTGGTCTCATGGCCTATGTTACGCAAGTACTCACCAGTACTGACCAGACGACAATGAATAGATTGGAGTCGCGGACAACGCCTGCTCTTCTATTGTGGTTTGTAGACGATGCAGTCGATCTCGATCTTCATCTCGCGGCCGGGAAGTTTGGCTTCCACCGTGGTGCGCGCCGGGCGGTGCTCGCCAAAAAATTCGGCGTACACTTCGTTCATGGCGGCGAAGTCCTGCATATTCGCCAGAAAAACGGAGCACTTGACCACGTCGGTTCGCGCCGCTCCGGCTAATTCCAAAATCCGGCGGATGTTCTCGAGCACCATCTTCGCCTCATGGCGAATATCGCCGAACGACATTTGATTCGTCTCGGGATCGATGGGCCCTTGACCCGAGACGAAGATGAAATCGCCGGCTCGCACGAACGGCGAGTAAGGACCGCGAGGTTTGGGGATCATTGCCGGCGTTTTCGAATCATTGCATAGTGTGGTGAATCTGATCGGGCTTCTTTTTCCTGCTGCGGCGCGGGCGGTCTGAGATGTGGCCGGGCGCCGCTACCTTGCGCGGACGCCGGACCGGCTTGGGCTTGACCGGCGGAGGATTCGGTTCGAGCAGCGACGGCTGGCCTTCCACGATCGGCTGCCTCTCGTCTTCTAACGGCTCGTGACTCTCGGGGGCGGCCGGTGGTTCAGGAACCGCCGGCGGATAAAACTCCGCGCCCAGATAAACTACCAGGCCCTTTTCTTCATCGGGCTCCACGCGAACCACCAGCTTGTCCTGCGCGTAATTCAGGAACTCGGAAAACTCCTGGTAGCCGAATGCGGCCGGCGAGAAGTTCGGAGCTTCCGCCGCCATCCAACCTTCCAGGTCGTCCGCCGCTGCTCCGTTTTCCATTTCCAGACGATGCGTCTCCAGCACATCCCGCAGATGGGGCAAAGCCTCCTCCGGCTTGGGAGTGGGACGCTCGGGCTGGGTCGAAGTCTTGCGCTCGATGATGTAGCGGCCGCCCTGGCCGCTGACGTTGACGTATTCGGCCTTCTTGAGCTTCTCGACGAAATCGGAAAAGCTGTTGGCGCCATAAGCCTTCTCGGTAAAAGCCGAATCGAGCTGCAACATGGTGGACTTGAGCAATCCGAGCTGTGGTTGCACGGCGCGGCGTTCCAGCACTTGCAGAGCGCGTTCCACCAAAGGCATAGCCTGAGCCAGATCGAGCGGCTCGGGCCGGCCGCGATGGCCGCCTTGCTGGCGTTCGCGGGGCTGGCCGGCATGCTGTGGCGGGCGCTCGCGCCGCTCGCCGCGGTCGGAGGGTTCCGACAACAGCGATTCATAACTCACGAACTCGTGACAATTCTGCTGCAGAATCGTGCTGGTGAATGCCTTTCCGCCGACCACGAACACAGTCTTGCCGTATTCCTTCAGCTTGTTCACCAGCGGAATAAAATCGCTGTCGCCGCTGATAATGGCGAATGCGTTGACGTGCGGATGCGTGAAGGCCATCTCCAGCGCATCCAGCGCCAGGTTAATGTCGCCGCCGTTCTTGTCCCCGCGCGGCGAAGGCAGGCGTTGCACCATTTGTACAGCGTTCTCCGCCATCGACCGGGCCGCGCCCTCCTGCCGGCCCCAGTTGGCATAAGCGAACTTGGCGACCAGATCGCCTCTTTCCTTGAGCGCATCCAGGGCGAGCGATACATCGAACTCGCGCCGAAGCGTTGATTTCACGCCGATCTCGATATTGTCGTAATCGACGAATACGGCGATGTTCAGTTTTTCTTGCATTGTTTCTCTTTAGCTAGTTAATTTTCACAGGCGCTAGCCTGCGTGGCGGGCAACCAGTGCCTGCCCTTACGCTTCAAGCAGTCTGCTTTACCGAAGACCGTATGAAGTCTACAATTCCTTCGAGCGAGGCTCCAGGCTGGAACACCGCCGCGACGCCCAGCTTCTTGAGCTCGGTGGCGTCCTCGTCCGGAATTATACCGCCAACCACCACCAGGATGTCTTCCATGCCCTTATCCCGCAACAACTCCATCACGCGCGGCACGATCGCATTATGCGCGCCCGAGAGGATGGACAATCCGATAACCTGGACGTCTTCCTGCAACGCGGCATTGACGATCATCTCCGGCGTTTGGCGCAGGCCGGTGTAAATCACTTCCATGCCCGCGTCGCGGAGCGCGCGCGCGATGACTTTCGCACCCCGGTCGTGGCCGTCCAAACCAGGTTTGGCCACCAGCACCCGGATGCGATCCATATAGCTTGATTCTAACATTTGTGACGCCGGATCTCCGGCGCTATGAACGAGACAAAGAGACCGGGCCGTTTCACTGGTTCAAAAGCGTGGAATGTCCGCGGCGTCGGCGTGCGCGTTTTACAGCGCTATTCAAGCGTTGCTGCAGGCCAAAGCTTCGAACTGGACGTGTTCTTTCGGATCGTAGCGCCTTGCTTTCAGCTATGAGGTATCTATAAGATCGGACTTAACTAACCCGGGGTTGCAAAGCAGGCAAAATGCGTGGAGACACCGAATAAGACGATCTATCGCTACGCGATGCTAGTCGCGGCCAGTTTTCTAACGCTGATTGCGATCGGCGCTTATGTCGGCAGCCGGGCTGCCGCGGCCCAACTGGATACGCGCAGATTTCTCGATGCGAACGTGCACAGCGGTGCGGCTGTTATCGTAGGTTTTCTGGCTTTCTCCTTGGCGGTTCGCCAAGAGGGAATGGAGGCCGCCCTTTTGAGCTGGACTTCGCTGGCCCTCTTCGCGATTGAAGGCTCGATTGGATGGTTAGGGGGACGGTTACTGCACGCTACCCTCGCACCGCTGGTGTTCGCCAGCATGGTTGCGGTCATGCTGGTCACATCCGCGGAATGGAAAGAACCTCCAGAGCTAGTGGACGAACGTCTGTTCCCTTTCTTGCGGCCATTGGCATTGGCCGGGCCGCCGCTACTGGTCCTGCAAACTTTGCTCGGCGCCAGCTATCGTCATAAACTAACCGGCGTATTACCGCATCTGGGCGGAGCAATGATCGTTACACTCACCGCCCTAATCGCGGCGAGTTTAGTATTGCATCGGTGTCCCTCGCACCGGCCGCTACGCGCCGCCGCAAGCTGGCTGATGGCCATCGTTCTGGCGCAGGTGACGCTCGGGGTTGCGGCATTCACCATGCAGTTGCTGGGGTTGGCAAGCACGGCCGCGCTTGTATTCGCAACCGCATCGCATGTTGTCGTGGGATCTTTGACGCTCTCGGCCAGCGTCGTGTTCGCCATGCAGGTTCACCGGCAGGTGCGGCCTGCTTCTGCCGAAGCTTCCAGAAATGTCGCCCCGGAGGTAACTCTTACTCCTCCGGCTGGCCTTTAGCCCAACTTATAAAACCGTGGTCTCGGTGTAGGTGCCGAAAACCTCGCGGAACGCATCGCAGATCTCGCCCAGCGTCGCGTATGCGCGTACCGCGTCCAGGATGTAGGGCATGGTGTTTTCTTGGGCCGACGCGGCGCGGCGCAGAGCGTCTAGAGACGCGCCAACTCTCGCATTATCGCGGCGCGACTTCAGCTTGGCCAGCTTCTCGAGCTGATGCTGCCCGGAGCTTTCGTCGATCTGCAAAAGCTCGATCGGCTCCTCGTTTTGTTCCACAAACGCGTTGACACCCACGATCTTCTGCTCGCCGGTCTCGATGGAATGCTGGTACTCGAAGCTGGCGTTGGCGATCTCGGTCTGCGGGAAGCCGCGCTCGATGGCCGGGATCATGCCGCCCATCTCGTCGATGCGGCGAATATAGTCGCTGGCGCGCTTTTCCATCTCGGCGGTCAGGCTTTCGACGAAGTAGCTGCCGCCCAGCGGGTCGGCAACAGCAGGCACGCCGCTCTCGTAGGCGATCACCTGCTGGGTGCGCAGCGCGATGGTGACGGCGTGCTCGCTCGGCAGCGCGTAGGCTTCATCCAGCGAGTTGGTGTGCAGCGATTGCGTACCTCCCAGCACCGCCGCCAGAGCCTGCAACGTGGTGCGCACGATGTTGTTGTAGGGCTGCTGCCAGGTCAGCGAACAGCCGGCTGTCTGCGCGTGCGTTCGCAGTTTCCAGCTACGCTCATCGCGAGCGCCGTAGCGCGAGCGCATCACTTCCGCCCAGATCTTGCGCGCGGCGCGGTACTTGGCAATCTCCTCGAAGAAATCGTTGTGCGAATTAAAGAAGAAGCTCAGACGCGGCGCAAAGCTGTCTACCGGAAGCCCGCGCTCGATGCCCCAATCGACGTATTCCATTCCATCGCGCAACGTGAACGCCAGCTCCTGCACCGCGGTGGACCCCGCCTCGCGGATATGGTAACCGCTGATCGAGATCGGATTGAAGCGCGGAACATGCTGTGTCGAGTACTCGATCACGTCCGTCACCAGCCGCATGGAGGGCCGCGGCGGGTAAATGTACTCCTTCTGCGCGATGTATTCCTTGAGAATGTCGTTCTGCAGCGTGCCGGAGACGCACGACCAATCCACGCCCTGCTTTTCCGCGACCACCAAGTACATGGCCCAGACGATCGGAGCCGGCGAGTTGATGGTCATCGAAACCGTGACATCGCCCAGCGGAATCTCGCGGAAAAGAATCTCCATGTCCTCCAGCGAGCAGATGGAGACGCCGCACTTGCCGACTTCGCCTTCTGAAGTCGGATGGTCGGCATCGTAGCCCATCAATGTCGGCAGATCGAAAGCCACCGAGAGTCCGGTCTGGCCCTGGCTCAGCAGATAGCGGTAGCGGCGATTGGTTTCTTCCGGCGTCGCGAAGCCGGAGAACTGACGCATGGTCCAAAGCCTGCCGCGATACATGCTCTGGTGGATCCCGCGCGTGTAAGGAAACTCGCCGGGCGGCGGCTCCACGAGCCCCCGGATGTCTTCAGGACCGTAGACCGGTTCAACCGGGATTCCGCTGAGCGTTTTGCGGGCGGCCGCTGGAGGCGCACCGGTAAGCTGTGCCATCAACTTCATTGTAGGCGCAACAGCGACTGTCGCGGGCTTCCGCGCGCGACGCGATCCGCGGTCCTAGCCAATAGTCGCGTTCAAGCGCCGGACGAGATCTTTCAAGGCGTCCGACTGAGTGGCTAATTCCGTAGCCGCCGCGGCACTCTCCTCGGAGTTCGCGGCCGCCGCTTGGGTCACCTGGTCCATTGTTGCGATGGCTCGGCCGATCTGTTCGACGCCACGCGCCTGCTCCTGGATGCCCGAGTCCACCTGATCCACCAACATCTTCACCTTGCCGGATTCCTCGGTGAGGGCGTGAATGGCCACCGCCACTTGGTCCACTTTGGTCTTTCCGTCGTTGGACTTGGCGATGGAGTCCTCAATCAGAGCCGCCGTGTCCTTGGCGGCCTGTGCGCTGCGCTCGGCCAGATTGCGCACTTCGTCGGCGACTACCGCGAAGCCCATGCCGGCTTCACCAGCCCGAGCCGCCTCCACCGCCGCGTTCAAAGCCAGGATGTTGGTCTGGAAAGCAATTTCATCGATCACTTTGATGATCTTGGCGATCCTGTCGCTCTGCGTCTTGATTTCCGCCATGGCTGCCGTAGCCTGCTCCAGCGATCGATTTGTGTCGGCGAACCTCAGTTGCGATTGGGCGACCAAGCCCGCCACCGACTTGGTGTTCTCGGCGTTCTTACGGGCCATGGAACTGATCTCCTCACTCGATGCCGCTGTCTCTTCGAGCGAGGCGGCCTGCTCGGAGGTCCCTTGGGCCAACGACTGGCTGGAGGAAGAGACCTGCCCAGCCGCGCTGTCCACCTGTTCGGCGCCTTGGCTCAAGGTATCGGCCAACCGATGCAGCCGGCGCGCCACCTGGCCCGATTTCAGGAGCGCGAGCAGCGAGACCGCTATCAAAAGAAGCCCTGACAGCCAAGCAAGTATTTGCGCCGACCGGCTGTCATGTTGGATCTTTCCGGAAACCCCTGCGGCTTCTTTGTCCAGGCCCTGTCGAAACTCGAGCATGGTTTGCTTATACTTTCGCCATAACGGCGTGTCCTCGGAGTTCAAGAGCTTTTTGCCCTGGTCGAAATCTCCACTGCGAGCCAGCTCATGAATGTGCTCCTGAACTGCCACATGCTTCTTGAAATCCGATTCGATAGACGTCAGAGATCGCGTCAGGCCTGTCCCGGGAAACAGTTTCTCGGTAGTCTGCTGGAGCGAGTCCAGGGTCTTCTCAAACTCCCTCACCGCGGCCTGGTGATTTTCAAAGGCTTTTTTGTTGGCGGGATCCAGCAGAATGTTCCGCGTCGCCTGGCACATCTGCAGGCCGGTGGCAAGCAAATCGACGGCGTTGTTGGAAGCGGGGCCAATTTCCATTAACAGCTTGTTTCCCTTGGCAAGCTCTCGAGTCAAGTAAATGGATATCCCCCCCGAGAGGGCAGCGATGAGGAAACTGACCAAAACTGCATAACGCACGGCGCGAACGGACTGCCACCGGCCATGCCTCGATGTCGAAGTGTCTTCCATAATTAACCAGGCTGCGGACGCGCGGTTCTATCGAAAGAGGTCGAATTATTTCTCCACTGGAAGGCCGGCGGCCTGGTAGGCAGTAAATCCACCGTCCAGAGAGTACACGTTGGTGTACCCCATCCGCTTCAGGTTTTCGGCCGCGAGCGAGGACCGCGCGCCCGAATGGCAGTACAGAACGATGACCGCTTCTTTGTTCGTCACTTTGGCTTCGATGTCGTGCTCGATCATTCCCTTGGAGATGT
>Ga0335083_10006266_pt1 | contig 14935 bp, 11 predicted proteins | sample Lox_Sample_42_FD_206716 | JGI IMG/M metagenome (GOLD analysis project Ga0335083, IMG submission 206716) | Soil microbial communities from Loxahatchee National Wildlife Refuge, Florida, United States - Lox_Sample_4.2 | ecosystem: Environmental > Terrestrial > Soil > Wetlands | place: USA... | reverse complement strand
CGAGCTACGCCAACTCCGGAGCGATCGGTGTGCAGCTTCAGTTCATCAAGAATCCCGCCGGTGCCGACGCCGTCCAGCAAGCCGTCATTGGCTTCCACACCGCTGCTGCCGCCCAGAAGGCGCTCGCCGATCAACACCAAAAGTGGTCGGCATGTGCTGGGCGAACCTTCACGCTGACCCTTCCCAACGAGTCACCGCACCAATGGGCCTTCAGCCCGCTGACTACCCCCGACGGCATTCTGGTGCTGACAACGTCCCGAGAAGGCAAAAGCTATATGGGTTGTCAGCGTGCACTGACCGCGCGCAACAACGTGATCGTCGACGTCGGCTCGTGCTCTTTCAACCTCGACAAGAAAGGCGTCGATCTGCTCAAGGCGATCGCCGCGAAAATCCCGCAGTAGCTGCAGCGCTGTCGCGGGCAACGGGAGGGATGCGGGCCGGCGATTAATGTGGGATGACGATGAGCACGCTGGGCGCCGGGTCGATGGTGGCGGGCTACCGCATCGAGCGGGTACTGGGGTCCGGCGGCATGGGCACGGTCTATCTGGCCGTCCACCCGAGCCTTCCGCGGTATGACGCGCTGAAGGTGCTCAATCCGCAACTGTCCGGTAATCTCGCATTCCGCGCCCGCTTCAACCAAGAGGCGGATATCGCCGCTCGACTGGATCATCCCAACATCGTGTCCGTCTACAACCGTGGGCAAACCGACGAAGGTCAGCTGTGGATCGCCATGCAATTCGTCGACGGCACCGATGCCGACAAGGCGATGCGATCGGGGGCCATGACGCCCGCACGTGCGGTGTACATCCTGGGCCAGGTCGCCAAGGCGCTCGACTATGCCCACCAGCTCGGGGTGGTGCACCGCGACGTCAAGCCGGCGAACTTCCTGCTGTCGGGGCCGGTCGGGCCTGACGAGCGGGTTTTGTTGGCGGACTTCGGGATTGCCCGCGCGCTCAGCGATGTGGGATCGACACACACCGGCTCGGGAATCGTGACACTGCCCTATGCGGCACCCGAGTCGCTGGCCGGCGGGCCGGTTGACGCTCGGGCCGACCTGTACTCCTTGGGATGCAGCCTGTTTCGGATGCTCACGGGTAAGGCACCGTTCGCATCGGCAGACGGGATCGCCGCGCTGGTGGCCGCGCACCTGCAAGCGCCGCCTCCCACCGTGACCGATCAGGTGGCGGGATTGTCACTGCGGATGGATTGGGTGATCGCGACCGCGATGGCCAAAGATCCCGCCCAACGGTTTGCATCGGCGCGCCAGTTCGCGGTCGCCGCCGCCGAGGCCCTCAACGACGCCGCACTCGGTGGCCCGACCCCGCACTGGGGGCATCACGGCCAGACACGCCCAGCTATGTTGCCGACGCCACCTGGCTACCAGGTTGGCCCGGCCTTGCCACCCTGGCCGCCACCGGCCCCCCGGCGGCGCCGACGCACGATCGCAGCGCTGGCCGCCGCCGTCCTGGTGCTCGCGGCCATAGCCGCCAGCGTGGTAACAGTCGTCGCGCGGGGACATTCACGACCCACCGCGGCGCCACCGGCATCGACCGCAGCGGTGTCACCTTCGAGCTCGGCGGCCACCACCACCGCTGCTGGTCCGGCACCGCCGGCACTGGCCACGGCGCTACCGGGATTCCTGCTGACCACCGAACAAATCGCCGCCGTATTCGGCGTCCCCTCGATGACTGTTTCCAGCTCTTCCAGTCATGGACTCACCGACAACACCCCCGCGATCTCTGAAAAGGACTGCACCGGCCCGTATTCTCCGGCTGACCTGGGGGCGTTAGGCCGCGCCGGATCGATCGGATCGCTGATTCAGATCCTGACCAACCCGACCGGGCCCAACGGTGCGGCGCAGGCGGTGCTGGCGTTTCCCTCCGCCGATGCGGCCCAACGGGCGCTTGCCGATCAACGCCGGCAGTGGTCGGCGTGCTCGGGGCGAAGCTTCACGCTGACGAACCCCGGCGAAACCCCGACACGGTGGACGTTCGGCCCGCTGACCACCCCCGACGGCAGTCTGGTGATGACGTTCACCGCCCAAGCGCGCAGCTCCGTGGGTTGTCAACGGGTATTGGCGGCCCGCAACAACGTCCTTATCGACGTGGCGGCCAACGGATTCAACATCGGCAACCGCGGCGTCGACATCGCCAACGCCATCGCGGCGAAAATCCCCCAGTAGGCGTCTCTTCGCGCGCCGGGCGCGCTCATCGACCGGGCGCGCTCAGCGCCCCGGGCCGGGAGGCCCCGCGAAGGCTTGAGCTATCTCCAGCCAGCGCTGAGCGTCCGTCCCCACCGCCGTGATGTCTAGGGTGTCCAACGCGCGCCGCTGAGTGACCAGGAAGCAGAAATCCAGCGCGGAACCGGTGACGCGCTGCGCCGCATCGGGCGGACCCCAGGACCAGGTGTCGCCGCCGGGTCCCCGCAGCTCGACCAGGAACGGGTCGGTCGGGGGTGCCAAATTGTTCACGAAGAAGGCGTAGTCGCGGGTGCGCACTCCGAGATGTGCGATGGAGCGCAACCGCTCGGTGGCAGGGCGGTCGACGCCGAGAGCATCGGCGACGTCCAGGCCGTGTGCCCAGGTCTCCATCAACCGCGCTGTGGCCATCGAGGCGGCGCTCATCGGAGGCCCGAACCACGGCAGCTTGCGCCCGTCGGGAACAGTCAGCAGCGCGTCGTACAGCCGTGCGCGAGTGACCCGCCAGTCGGCGAGCAGCTCGCCCGGCGCCATGGCCGCCAGCTCCTCGGCACCCGCGTCGACGAATCCGGCGGGATCGACTGTTGCGGCGGCCAGTACCTCGGCGAACCCCGCCTCGTCGGTGATCGAGGTCAACGACACCCGATCCGTCCAGAACAGGTGCGCGATCTGGTGCGCGATGCTCCATCCCGGCGAAGGCGTCGGATCTGCCCATCGCTCCGCCGGCAGGGGCGCGACCAGTGCGTCGAGGTCGTCGCTTTCGGCGCGTAGGTCGGCCACGATCGGTGCTGGACCCGCCATCATTGCCTCCTGTAAGGATTGTCGGCTGCATCCGAGGGCTGCTCACGACGTCCGAGGATGCTGTGCACGACGAGCCCGACGACATAGATGCCCGCCCCGAATAGCGCGAACCCAGGCGCGTGCCCGTCGTCGGGAATCAAGGTCGCGGCGATGGTTATCGAGATGATGAATGCGACCCAGAACAGCGCGTCCTGCATGGCGAAGACGTGTCCGCGAAGGGCGTCGTCGACATCGATCTGGATCGCCGAGTCGGCGCACAGCTTGATCATTTGGCCGGCTACGCCGAGGAGGAGGCCGCATCCCACCATGATCGGTATCACCAGCCCGGCGCCGGCGATCTGGATGACCACCGCCGCGGCCAGCGCACAGTTGGCCGTGGCGTAGCGGCCCCACCGTCGCACCATGAACGGAGTGAGCGCCGTGGCCGCGAAGGCGCCCAGGCCCGCCGCGGCGAAGAAGATCAGCGCGGTGCCGAACCCTCCGGCCGCAGGCGATTTCAGGTGGTGGACGAGTAATAGGAGAACCAGCGAGTTGATGCCGACCGTCATCCGGTGCGCGGCCAGCGCGGACAGGGTGGCACCGACCGTCGGGCGTTGCGCCACCGTGCGCGCGCCGTGTACCCAGCCGGTGAGCACCGCGTAGACGGCAGATCCGTGGATCGCGCGCCGCGTGTCGTCGGGGCCGAGTACCCGGGGGCCGAATCGCCACGACAGCAGCAGCGCGATCAACAGCGGAATCGCGACGATGAAAATCACCGCCGAGGAGCCTTTGTCGCCGTCGCCGGCGAGCCAGCGGGGCAACAGCATGAAGTTGGCGCCCAGAAACGCGGCGACCGCGCCCGCCGCCGTGGCCACCGAGTTCATCGTGACGACCCGTTCGCGCGGAACCACGTGGGGCAACGAGGCCGCCAATCCGGACGTGACGAAGCGGGCCAAACCGTTGGCCAGCAGCGCCAAACAAAGCAGCGGCACCTCCCCGGCCCGGATGGCCAGAATCGTGCCGATCGCGGCGACCAGCACCAGCCGCGCGCCGGTGGCACCCACCAGCACCAGACGTCGATCCCAGCGGTCCATCAGCGCGCCGGCGAACGGTCCCAGCAGTGAGTAAGGCAGAAACAGCACGATGAAGGCGCGCGCGATGGCCATCGGGTCGGCGGCCCGATCCGGGTTGAACAGCAGCGCTCCGGCCATCCCCGCCGAGAACAGGCCATCGCCGAATTGACTTGCCATGCGCACCTGCAGCAGTCGCCAGAAGTCGGGCATGCTGCGCACGGACCGCCAAATGTCGACGGGTGCGCTCCCCTGCATCCGGGGTTGATCCACAGAACCCACTTCCAACGATCGGGGCCACGCCAGGTTCACCTTTCCCGCCGCCTCAACAACACTACAAATATTGATCGGCCACGCTTGTTTACCCCGACGATGCTGTCCGGGGTGCCATTATGGAGTGGTGCCGCAGCCCGAGGACCCCGAGGACTATGTCGCACCCGCCGCGCAACGGGTGCGGGCCGGTACGTTGCTGCTGGCCAACACCGACCTTCTGGAGCCGACATTTCGGCGCAGCGTGATCTACATCGTCGAGCACAACGATGGCGGCACGTTGGGCGTGGTGCTCAACCGGTCCAGCGAGACCGCGGTCTATAACGTCTTGCCGCAGTGGGCCAAACTTGCAGCCAAGCCGAAGACGATGTTCATCGGTGGGCCGGTGAAGCGCGACGCGGCGCTGTGTCTGGCGGTGCTGCGGATCGGTGCCGAGCCAAACGGTGTACCGGGTTTGCGGCATGTTGCCGGCCGGATGGTGATGGTCGACCTGGATGCTGAACCCGACCTGATCGCGCCGTTGGTGGAGGGGGTGCGAATCTACGCGGGGTACTCTGGCTGGACCATTGGGCAGCTCGAAGGCGAAATCGAGCGTGACGACTGGATTGTGTTGTCCGCCTTGCCATCCGACGTTCTGGTCGGCCCGAGATCAGACCTGTGGGGGCAGGTCCTGCGGCGCCAGCCGCTGCCGCTTTCGCTGCTGGCCACCCACCCGATCGACGTCAGCAGAAACTAAGCCTAAGACTTCTCGACGCGAGTGTGCGTCCGTCGAACGTGCGGGATATGCACGTCACTTTTCGTCCCTGTCCCCCACGTTCGGCGAGCCCGGGCCCGCTTGGCGGCCAAGCCTGCTGGCGATCACCGAGCAGACGACCAGCTGGATCTGATGGAAGATCATCAGCGGCAACATGCTCAAACCGACTGTGGCGGCGGGGAAAAGAACGAGCGCCATCGGAAGGCCGGAGGCCAGGCTCTTTTTGGAACCGCAGAACAACAGGACGATCGCGTCACCGCGGTCCAGCTGGGCGAGCCGGCCGGTGACCCAGGTGCAGACCAGCACGATTGCGAGCAGCACGGTGGCCACGATCGTCACCGAGACCAGCTGCCACGGGTCGACACTCCCCCAGATTCCCTGGACCACGCCCATCGAGAAGGCCGTATAGACGACCAGCAGGATGGATCCGCGGTCGACGACCTTGAGCAGTGCGGCATGCCGGGCGACCGGCGCGGCGATCCACGGCCGCGCCAGCTGCCCCGCCGCGAACGGCAGCAGCAACTGCAACACGATGTCGCGGATCGCGGTGGCGTCGACGCGGGGCGCGCCGCTGGTGTTCATCAGCAGCACCACCAGTAGCGGCGTCAGCACCACGCCGAGGATGTTGGACAGCGACGCGCTGACGATGGCGGCGGAGACGTGTCCGCGGGCGATCGAGGTGAACGCGATCGAGGACTGCACAGTGGACGGGACCAGGCACAGAAACAGCACCCCGTTGTACAGGTCGATGGTCAATACCGAGGGCACCAACGCCCGCGCGGCCAGCCCGAGCACCGGGAAGATCACGAACGTGGTGGCCAGCACCAGCAAGTGCAGCCGCCACTGACGCAGGCCATGCCAGGCCTGCTGCGGCGACAACCGGGCACCGTAGAGGAAGAACAACAACCCGATCGCGGCTTTAGCGGCCAGGGACACGTGCCGGGCGGCCGTGCCGTGGGCCGGGAGGAGGGCGGCGAGGGCCACCGTCGCCACCAGCGCCACCAGAAACAGGTCGACCGGGCCGGTCGACAGCCGCTTCAGCACGACGTTCGAAGCATCGTCTTCAGTGGCAGGACAGCGTGCACACCGCGCAATTGCCGGCGCAGTCGGCCGGCTCGAAGTTGGAAGGCTGCCGGCGCAGCACAAAGCGTGCGCTCTGCAGGGACCCGGCAGCCAGCGTGCCGAAAGCGCCCGCGGCGCAGACGATCACCAGCATCAGCGCGGTGTGCGGTGCCGCCGCGAGGGCCACCACACCGCCGGCCGCCAGCATTACCGCAGCCGCCAATTGTGTCGGCGCCATGGCACGCAGCGCCGCCTGGGTGGTGTCGACGGCGGGGGTGTGAGAAAGCGACCAGGTTCCGAAGCTGGCGGATACCACCGCCGCACACACGCACAGCACACCCGCGATCAGCATGGGCTCACAATACGAGTCCGGCCGCCGATCCGCTTGCCGGGCTCCCCGCTTCGCCCGGAGGGCCTCTCGTCGAGCGTGCACCCACTGCGATTTTGAACACGATTTTTCGCAACGGTTACACGTTCGGCGCAAGGCGTAACGCCAGACGGGCTAGCGTGGCGGGGTTCCCAGCAGGTTGAGGTGCAAGTTCGGCAGGGGCGGCAGTCCGGGCAACAGGGCCAGCAGGCTGGGCGTCGGCTGCGGGGTGAGCGACTGGCCGGGCGCTGGTGCTGGAACACCGGCCGGGGCTAGGCCGGGCACCGGTGCTGGAACGCCGGCCGGGGCTAGGCCGGGCACCGGTGCTGGAACGCCGGCCGGGGCTAGGCCGGGCACCGGTGCTGGAACGCCGGCTACACCGGGCGCCGGAACTCCGGCTGCCGCCACACCGGGTGCTGGAGCCGCGGCCGGCGCAGCAGCGGGCGCTTGGGTGGGCACCGCCGGTGGCGGGGTTCCCGGTGCCGTCACGCGGAACCCGTTGATGATGGCGTCGGTGGACGGCCCGTCGGCAACCGCCTGCGAAAAGGCGGTAGTCACAGTCAGCGTGACCAGGTATTTATCCTTGCCGGACGTAGCGATGACATGGCGCCGCGAGGTGTTGAGCATCATGTCGTTTTGCCGGTAGGCGCCCTCGATGATCGACGAGGGGAAGCCCATGAAGTCAGCCTGCGAGGCGTTGGTGGTTTGCCACGCCATCAGTTGCTGGCTGTCGGCGAAGCCGTGCGTGATCGCCTCTCTGGGGTCGAAGTCACCGACCAGCCGATACACCACCAGCTGGGCGTTCGACGTGTATAGGCTGTTGCCGAGCCGGTCGGCGATCACTGCGAACGCGTCGGGCACATTGGGGTCGGGAACCTGAGTCCAGCGGGTGGGTACCGGCAGCGTGATGTCGAGGCCCTTGAACGTCTGAGGCTTCTGCACTTCGAGCTTGACGCCCTTGGACTGGAGGTAGTCGCGGAGCGTTCCAGTGACCGGCGCGGGCACCGTGGCCGGCATCGGAGCCACCGCGGCGGGTGCCGGGGCGGCCGACGGAATGGGTGATGCGGCCGGGTTGGACCCCGGCGGAGTCGCGACGACCCGGTTGGTGTTGCCGGGGACGCCCGCGCCGCCTTGTGGTGCCGGCGCCGCGATGCCGGGGATAGGTGGGGGTGCCGGCTGCAAAGGAGCCGCGGACGCGGTGGCACCGGCGAAGGCGGTGACACCGATCGCGCCGGCAGCCAGTCCACCCGTGACCGCCTGCCATGTCCGTGCGACCTGAAACATCTGCGTTGATCCTTCCTACCCGGGCTCAAAAACCCGTCGTTTGGCCGACTGTAACTAGTGTTCAAACACGGTGAACAGGCTCGAAATCGAGCTGGGATGAAGCTCTGATCGGTGCGCTACGCAACCGATATCAACCTGTGGCCGGCAAGTCCGGGCGCGTCGCCCTTATACCCTGTTCAGGTGACCGAATCCCCGACCGCCGCGCCCGACACGCCGCGACACCGATACAACGCGGAGCTGGCGCGTCGTATAGAAGACACTTGGCAGGACAATTGGGCCAGGCTCGGGACGTTCATTGTGCCCAACCCGGTCGGCTCGCTGGCTCCGGCGGACGGTTCGCCCGTGCCCGAGGACAAGCTGTTCGTGCAGGACATGTTCCCCTATCCATCGGGTGACGGATTGCACGTCGGACATCTGCTGGGCTACATCGCCACCGACGTCTACGCCCGGTACTTCCGGATGCTCGGCCGTAATGTGCTGCACGCCTTGGGGTTCGACTCATTCGGCCTGCCCGCCGAACAATACGCGGTGCAAACCGGCACCCACCCACGCATCCGCACCGAGGCCAACATCGTCAACTATCGGCGTCAGTTGGGTCGTCTGGGACTGGGCCACGACAGCCGACGAAGTTTTTCCACCACCGACGTGGAGTATTACAAGTGGACGCAGTGGATCTTCCTGCAGATCTACAACGCCTGGTTTGACATCGCGGCCAACAAGGCTCGGCCGATCTCGCAGCTGATCTCCGAATTCGATTCCGGTGCACGCGGTCTCGAAGACGGCAGAGACTGGGCGACGCTGTCGGCGGGGGAGCGGGCCGACGTGATCGACGGCTGGCGACTGGTCTACCAGTCGGACTCGATGGTCAACTGGTGTCCGGGCCTGGGCACGGTGCTGGCCGACGAAGAGGTCACCGCCGACGGCCGCAGCGACCGCGGCAACTTCCCGGTATTCCGGAAGCGGTTGCGGCAATGGATGATGCGTATCACCGCCTACGCGGACCGACTGCTCGACGACCTCGACCTGCTGGATTGGCCCGATCAGATCGTCACCATGCAGCGCAACTGGATCGGCCGCTCCACCGGCGCGAAAGCGCTGTTCTCGGCGGCCGGCACTGACGGCCGGGTGCTCGACATCGATGTGTTCACCACCCGCCCCGACACCCTGTTCGGCGCGACCTACCTGGTGCTGGCCCCCGAGCACGACCTGGTCGACGATCTGGTGGTCGGCGCCTGGCCGGACGGGGTTGACCCGTTGTGGACATACGGTGCCGCCACACCGAAAGAGGCCGTCGCCGCCTACCGCCGGGCCATCGCGGCGAAGTCAGATCTCGAGCGGCAGGTGAGCCGAGAGAAGAGCGGAGTCTTCTTGGGCAGTTACGCGACCAACCCGGCCAACGGCAAGCCGGTACCGATCTTCATCGCCGACTACGTGTTGGCCGGATATGGCACCGGCGCGATCATGGCGGTGCCCGGCCACGACCAGCGGGACTGGGACTTCGCCCGCGAACTAGGTCTGCCGATCGTTGAAGTCATTGCCGGAGGTGATATTTCGGACGCCGCTCATTCCGGTGACGGCCTGCTGGTGAACTCGGGTTATCTCGACGGCATGAGCGTGGCGGCGGCCAAGGAGGCCATCACCGCACGCTTGGAATCCGAAGGTCGGGGCCAGGCTCGCATCGAATTCAAGCTGCGGGACTGGCTTTTCGCGCGGCAACGCTACTGGGGTGAGCCTTTCCCGATCGTCTACGACAGCGACGGACGTCCGCACGCGCTCGACGAGGCAGCGCTGCCGGTCGAACTGCCCGATGTGCAGGACTATTCGCCGGTCTTGTTCGACCCTGACGACGCCGACAGCGAGCCGTCGCCGCCGCTGGCCAAGGCGACCGAATGGGTGCACGTAGAACTGGACCTGGGCGACGGCCTGAAGCCCTACACTCGCGACACCAACGTCATGCCGCAGTGGGCCGCCAGCTCCTGGTACGAACTGCGCTACACCGACCCGCGCAACTCAGAACGCTTCTGCGCCAAGGAAAACGAAGCTTATTGGATGGGGCCGCGGCCGGCAGAGCACGGTCCCGGCGATCCCGGCGGCGTCGACTTGTACGTCGGGGGTTCCGAACACGCGGTGCTGCACCTGCTGTATTTCAGGTTTTGGCACAAGGTCCTCTATGACCTCGGGCAGGTCAGTTCTCGGGAGCCCTGCCGCAGGCTGGTCAACCAGGGCATGATTCAGGCCTTCGCCTACACCGACGCTCGCGGGTCTTATGTACCGGCAGACGAGGTGGTCGAGCGCGGCGACGGCTTTGTCTACCCGGGGCCCGACGGAGAGATCGAAGTCTTTCAGGAGTTCGGGAAAATCGGTAAGAGCCTCAAGAATTCGATATCACCCGACGAAATCTGCGACGAATACGGGGCGGACACCCTGCGGGTCTACGAGATGTCGATGGGACCATTGGAGGCTTCCCGTCCGTGGGCGACCAAGGACGTCGTCGGCGCGCAGCGCTTTCTGCAGCGGGTATGGCGGTTGGTGGTCGACGAGAACACCGGCGAAACGAGGGTGATCGACGGTGCACAACTGGCCACCGACACGCTGCGGGTCCTGCACCGCACTATCGCCGGAGTAGCCGAAGACTATGCGGCACTGCGTAATAACACCGCGGCTGCCAAGCTGATCGAGTACACCAACCACTTGACCAAAGAACACCGCGACGCGGTGCCGCGTGCGGCGGCCGAGCCGCTGGTGCTGATGTTGGCGCCACTTGCCCCGCACCTGGCGGAGGAGATGTGGCTGCGACTGGGGCACACCACCTCACTGGCGCACGGCCCGTTCCCTCAGGCCGATCCCGCCTACCTCGTCGACGACACCGTCGAATACCCGGTGCAGGTGAACGGCAAGGTGCGTGGCCGGGTGGTGGTGGCCGCGGACGCGGACGCCGACACGCTGAAAGCCGCCGCGCTGGATGACGAGAAGGTGCAGGCGTTCCTGGCGGGTGCCACCCCGCGCAAGGTGATTGTGGTCCCCGGCCGCCTGGTGAATCTGGTCGTCTAAATGCGGCGCGGGCGGAGCACCACGTCGCGGAGATGACCATCGGGCGGGGTCGCCACCGCGTTGGCGACCGCCGCCGCGACCGTCTCGGGCCGCAAAAACTTCGCCGGGTCGTACTCGCCGCCCTCGAACTCCACCAGGTCACGCTGCATGTCGGTGTCGGTCCGGCCCGGATATATGCTGGTCACCCGCAGTTCCGGCTCGTCGTTGCGCAGCGAGTCGGCGAACGCCCGCAGCGCAAACTTGCTGGCTGAATAGGAGGCCATACCCGGCGAAACGTTGAGCCCTGACCCCGAGTTGATGAACACCACCTGACCGCCGGCCTGGCGCAGCGCCGGCAGCAACGCAAGTGTAAGGGCCACCGCCCCAAAGACATTGACATCGAAGGTGGCGCGCCACTCGTCGACGCTTGACTCGGCGACCCCGCCGGTGAAGGAAACGCCCGCGTTGTGCACCAGCACGTCGAGTTCGTCCACGATTTCGCAGCTCGCCTCGATCGCGTCGTGGTCGGTCAGGTCCAGCGGAAAGGTTGTGGCGTCGAGCCGATCCGCGACGGCATCGAGCCGGTCAGAGGGCCGACCGGCCAATAACAGGGTGTGCGTCGGCGCCAATGCCGTGGCGATGGCTGAGCCGATGCCGCCACCGGCGCCGGTGATGAGTGCAGTTGGCATACAGCCATCTTCACGGATTCGTGGTGCGGCCGTCGGCGCGGCCCGATGTGCTCAGCCGCATCCCGGCCTCATCCCGCCCCCAGTTTCACTACCCGGTTATTGCTCGAGTCGGTGACGTAGGGGTTCCCGGCGCTGTCCACGGCCACGCCGGAGGGGCGCTTGAGGTCGCCGAACGGCAGCGCGGTTGCGCTGCTCGATCCTGCCGCCAGCTTGAGCACCCGGTTGTTGTTGGTGTCGCTGACGTAAAGGTTGCCGGCGCGGTCTACTGCCACGCCGTCCGGTTTGTTGAGGCCCGTGAACGGCAGCACGGTCTGGGTGGAGGAATCTGGCGTGATTTTCAGTACCCGATTGTTGCCGCTGTCGGCGACGTAAAGGTTGCCGGCGCGGTCCACTGCTATACCGGTGGGTTTGTTGAGGCCGCTGAAAGGCAACACGGTCTGGGTGGAGGAGTCTGGCGCCATTTTCAGTACCCGATTGGACCCGTCGGTGATGTAGACGGTCCCGGCGGTGTCCACCGCCACGCCGTGGGGGCGATTGAGCCCGGCGAAGGGGAACTCGGTCGTGTTGTCGGAGTTCGCCACCAATTTCAGCACCCGATTGTTTCCCGAGATGGTGACGTAGAGGGCGCCTGCGGCATCCACCGCCACACCGGTGGGGCTGCCCAGACCGTTGAACGGCAGCTCGGCCGAGTTGCTTGAGCCCGCCGCCAGTTTCAGCACCCGACCGCTGCCCGAGTCGATGACGTAGACCGTCCCCTCGCTATCCACCGCCACCCCGACGGGGTGCTCGAGGCCGGTGAACGGCAGCACCATGGGTGACCCCACCGGCGAAGTGGATTGCGTGGTTTGCGCCGACGTCGGTGCCGGTTGCGTGGTTTGCGCCGACGTCGGCGCGCCCGGCGTCGTGGCGGGCTGGTTAGTGCTGGGACTACCGGTGCCGTTGGCTCCGTGGCTGCCTGTCAAGACGAACCTGTACACCAACGCGCCGGCTATGGCTAACACCGCGATGATCGCCGCGATCAAGATCGGTGTCCGGAACACTCGCGACGAGCGGCCGGCCGCGGCTCGACCCGACGGTGATCGGTTCGGCTGTTGATCCGGTGGGGCCGGAGGCGGGGACGGCGACGTAGCCGGGGGCACTTGGGTGGGTGGGAGCGTCCGCCCCGGCTGCGTCGGCGACGGCGACAGTCCCGGCCGCTGCTGCGGTGTCGGCGCTGTGGGCACTGTCGGCGCAGTGGGCACTGTGGGCGGGATGGACTGGGGTGCGGGTCGCGAGACCGGCTTTCGCTGGCGGTGCGGCGTCCAATCTTGACCGTCCCAGTAACGCTGTGCCTTCGAGTCGAGTGGGTCGTCGTACCAGCCCGGCTCGTCGGGTGTCGTCACAGAGATCCTCCCGGTTCGCCGAACTGCACCCGTTAAAACGGTCAACGAAAAATAGCGCGGGCGTCCAACATCGGTGATGTTCGCGGGTCATTATTGTCCGCACCGCATCGGTCCGCAAGGACAGCTTGGGCGGCTCGTCGTCGTCGTGCCGTAGCTATCCCGCCACTATCGAACGGCGCGAGAATCCGCCTAGAATCCGTTGAGATCCTCCAAGGTTTCCGCATCAACCTTGCCATGATTGCGCGTAACGAACGGTAGTAGCAACGAACCCGCAGAGAGAACGAACATGACGAGTCAACTACCGCCAGCTGGCTGGTACCCGGACCCCACCGGCCAGCCGGGCCAAATGTATTGGGATGGCCAGGCATGGCACACAGGCGCGCCGGCCCCGACCGCGGCCGCGGCCGCCCCAACGATGATGAGCCCTCTCAACGCCGGTCATGAAGCGGAGCCCAGGGGCTCGGTCCTTCCGGTCTATTTTGTTGCTGACGAGTCGGGTTCGATGGGCCGCAACATCGGTGAGCTGAATGAGGGTTTGGCGTCGTTGCATGATGCGTTGCAACGTGAGTCATTTGCCGCGGCGAAGGTGCGGTTCTCGGTGATCGGGTTTTCCGACACGGCGTTCACCTATCTAGAGCCCGCTGATTTGCGCTTACTCCAGGGGATGCCGGTGCTGACTGCCCAGGGCATGACGTCGTATGCGTCGGCGTTTGATCAGCTCGCGTACCGGATCGGGGTCGACATTCCTGGTCTGAAGGCGCAGGGATATACGGTGCACCGCCCGGCGGTGTTTTTCTTGACGGATGGTCTGCCGAACGGACACGAGGATTGGCGGTCGGTGCGGGCGAACTTGTTAGCGCGGCCGGCGGCGCCGAATATCCTTGCTTTCGGCATCGGGGATGCCGACGCGGCGACCGTGGCGGAGTTGGCGACCAAACCCCACTTCGCATTCGTCGCCGCCCGTGGTGTGGACACCGGCGCCGCGATCTCGGAGTTCCTGACCTCGCTGACGCAGTCGGTGATCAGTTCTGGGCAGGCGTTGGCGACCGGCAGTGCCGAGTTGCAATTTGAGAGACCAGAAGGATTCACCTTGGCTGTGGACGTGGTCTAGGGGCAGGCGTTGATGGCCGGGTGGCGCAGTCGAAAACACGGGAGGCCCGACGACGATGACAGCCCGACCGGTCCGCTGAATTTGCCCGCGGTCGAGCCACCGCCAACCCCAGACGGGTTGATCGCAGTCAGGACCAGCCTCGGGGTGTCCGGCGCGTCGGGTGTTGCCCAGGTCGTCGGTAGCACCGCTGTCCCGCAGATCATCGTGGGATCACCTTCCCCGCCAACTGAACCCGCCGCGATCGGCCCGAATTACCGTTCGCTGCCGTTTCATCCCGATGTGGTCATCGACGGGTGGTCCACCGATGTTGTGACGCTGCGTGGGGTGTCGCAGCGCGGGCATTTGCACCGCTACAACGGCGCGCCGCGCCAAGACGATTTCGTGGCCCATCGCCTGCCCGACGGGCGGGTGATTGTCCTTGTCGCCGACGGTGTTTCGCAGGCTCCGCAATCGCATATCGGGGCCGCCACCGCCACCAGGCAGGCAGCCGAATGGCTGCACTGCCACCTTAACGGCGACACCGCCGACATCGACTGGATGGCCCTGCTCAAAAGCACGGCGTGGGCGCTGATCGAACGAACCCAAACCCTGCTGGAACTTGAGGCACCGGACCCGCGGCGCGCTGAGGAGCAACTCGCGACGACCCTGGTGTGTGCGGTGATCGAGCCCACCGGTCCCGCAACCCTGCGCGCCTTCCTGGTGGGTGTGGGTGACTCGGGTGCCTGGGTGCTGTCCGCGGGGCAGTTCGTGCAGATCCTGGGCGGAAAGTCGTTGTCCGCCTCCGGGATTGCGTCCTCGGCGGTGGTGGGCCTGCCGCGGGTGCCCACCGAGGTCGCACCCGTGGTGGTCGAGATCGCCAACAACGAGGTGCTGTTGATCGGCACCGACGGAATCGGCGATCCGCTCGGGACCGGACAAGGTGCGGTGGGCAACCTGCTG